>Ga0209518_1002438_pt1 | contig 17371 bp, 20 predicted proteins | sample RifGroB1_FD_183993 | JGI IMG/M metagenome (GOLD analysis project Ga0209518, IMG submission 183993) | Groundwater microbial communities from Rifle, Colorado, USA - Groundwater B1 (SPAdes) (version 2) | ecosystem: Environmental > Aquatic > Deep subsurface > Groundwater | place: Rifle, Colorado...
CCTTGTCGGCTCGCCGAGCATCGAAAAGAGCATCCAGGTAGTAGGTGGTGCTAGTCCCGTAAGGGCGTATTCCCTCCTGCGTCAGCCGCTCGATGGCTGTCTCCAAGTCCCACCCTGCTCCTCTCCTTGGAGGCCTTGGAAGCCCTTCTTCAAGACGGGCCTCCGTCAGGTTGGGCAACTGGGCCTGACGACCATCCGGGCTACAGGGCACGACTACCAGCTGCCTGCCCCCGTCCTTCCCCACGAGATAGCCGATGGCTAGAAGCACCCCAGCGCCTACGAGGTTTTGTACCACAACAGCCTCCTAAACATCGCCCCACTCAGGGCCGGACAGCACTGGAGATCGCCCCCCTGGCGGTGCAGCACTCAGAGGCTGCAACCCCGACATCGCCTGCGGTCCAAAGGCCTTGAGCCACCACTGGCCCACTGGTGTGTCAAGGCGAGGCTGTGCCCCTCCTGGGGTAAACGCGGGTTCATCATCCCCAAAGACATTCGGGGGCCGTCCCACTGGCGCTGCCGCGCTGCGTCCCCGGCTCCATAGCCACCACAACCCTGCTCCAAGGGCAAGCAGTAGCAGCGGCGAGTTGTCTTTGGCCATGCCTATCTCCTCTTGGCTACCTGTGCAACTGCGTACAGCCCAACAATGGCGGCCACCACCCACGCCACCCCCTTCACATCGCCCAACAATCCCGCGATTCCCCTCTGCGCTGGTGGTGCCGAAGCAGGAGGAGCTGCTGGCCCTACAGGGGTGATTGCAATTCCAGGAGGCAATGGGGTCACGATAGCACCAGGCTCTTGCGCCTTCGCCGCTACCTTGAATGGCAGGATGGCGATATGGGGACTGCCCATGAAGAGCAAGGAAGACTCGGCGCCCACCACGTAGATTCCCGGAGTCCTCAGAGGGTCTATGTCCACGAAGGCATAGCCGCCGCTCAGGGCGCCTACGTTCCTGTCCCAGACCCCTATGTCCCGCACGCCCTCCCGCGTGCCCAGAGTCACGCGGAACCGCACGCTACCCCAGGGCGCATTGCGGACCGCCAAGCGCACAGGCTCATCGGGGAAGATCGTTTCCCCTTGGAAGATAGGGACAAAACCACTCCCGTCCGATGTCCGCCTTTCCACGGAGACACTGTGGCCCATGGCTGTCCTTCTCTACACAGCGGCCTGCGCCGCTGCCTCACGCTCCGCACTCCAGTCAGGTCCCCACTGGAACCTCCCCTGGACATCCACGTAGCTCACCAGTTCCCACGGGTACTCCCCCGCCCGCTGTTGTTGCAGCGGGGTGGCAATCTCCAGGCTCTCGAATACCCGCGCCTCTGGGTTGTAGTAGGTAGCGTAGCGCGGGCCAGCAACGGCGATGGGAGGCTGGAAGTCGAACATCTCCCTCACCCTGGGATCCTGAGCTTCTGCGTAGGCAGGAGGCATGGGGATTATCACCACGGGATTCTCCGGCATCAAGGTGTCCCCAATGCCCATCAGAGGATTGGGAACAATGTCTACAGGCGCGACTGGCAAAAGGTTCCGGCCCAAAATGCCCCCGGGGGCCAGGGCTGCGCTTGCTACGCCTCCCCTACGAGACCAGAGCCAGATCCCCGCCAGAATGAGTCCCACCAGGACAATTCCTTGGCTCTTTCCCATGCCACACCTCGTTACTTGTTACTTGGCCAGGATGGCCACCTGTTGCCGGAGTACGTTTATCGTGCTCTCCAGCTCAGCTATGCGCGTATGAAGGGCATCAATCTCCCCAACGGTGTACTTCACCCCGGCCAGAGCGAAGCCCGCCACGTAGAGGCTCGACAACCCCTTCCGGCTTGGCAGGGCCAGGAAGTCCGGGACCTCCTCAGCGATCAGTCCGACGCGCTCATAACCGCCATCTGAGGGGTCCAGACGCTTGTACGTTCTCAGGTCCACCGAGGCCATCATGCCGGGGATGCGCCGGTAGTCGAACCCCTGAATCTCCGTCTTGTGTTCCGCCGAGGAGGCATCTGTCCACGTGCCTGCCGCCGTGAGGAAACACCCAGCTACAGAGGTATTGATGATGTACCTGTTCGTGATCGTCACCGAGCCACCAGCGGTCGGAGGCACCAGGTAGACAGTGGAGGCCGTTGAAACCGTCACAGCGCCACCGGACTGGGCCACCGTCGGGGCGCTGACGTAGAGTTGGAGGCCATCCAGTGCCGTCACGCCCGTCTGGGTGCTCAACGTCAAGGTGTAGGCCGCCAGATTGATATGCTGGTAGGTCGTGCCGTTCACATTGGCGATAGTCGGCGCCGATGGCAGGAACGTCCAGACCTCCACGTTGTCGGTGGCCACCCGCGTATCCAGGGTGAGGTACTTGGTGGTGCCATCGCTTATCTCCAGGGCCGCTGCCGTCGCCGCAATCACCACCATGTCGTAGGCGGCGTTGGCCAGACTGATGTTCCCGTCCACTCGAACTTGAGAGGCGAAGTGGGCCGAATAGCCGTTGGTGAAGGCCGCAGGGCCCGCACCTGCCGCGATGGGGGCCGCCACGTACAGGTTGGAGGCCGTCACGATGGTGGTGGCGCTGCCACTTGTCACAGTCGGGGCCCCAAGGTTCAGACCAAGGCCGTTCAGAGCTGTGACCTGAGTCCCACCCGTCAGGGTCAGGGTAGAGGCCGCAACAGCGGTCACGCTGTAGGTGCTGCCATTGGCCGATGCGAAGGTGGCAGGCGCGGGCCGGAAGGTGGCCGTGACGATGTTGTCCGTGGCCGTCTGCGAGTTGAACCGCAGAAGGTCGGTGGTGCCATCGTCTATGTCCAGGGCTGCCGCCGTATTCGCTGCGATTCTCAGGGTGGTGGCCTTGGCCGCTATAAGCGTCAGGGTGACGTTGGACCGGATAGCCGCCACGGTGCCGGAGTTGGTCGTCCCCTCCTCCACGTTCAGGCCATAGGCCGTGACGGTGCCCGTGGTCTGAGTTGTGGTCGGGAGCTGGACGTTGACCCCCCGCCACGAGATAGTCCCGCCAGCCGTGTCTTGAATCAGGGCACCTGCCGTGGGGAGGTTGTACCCAATGATGGTCGTGGTATTGCCCGCCGACTGGGTGAGCGCAGCCACCTGGAATGTCACGCCGGTGACATTCGTCTGTGTCGCTAGGGTGACGTTGGTATTGAAATTCAGGTCAAGGCCGGTTAGAGCTCCCGTCAAGGTCTCCGCCGTGTCAAAGTCCACGTCGAAGATCACGCCCGTTTCAAACACGTCAGCCCCAATGTTGAAAACTGGCGTCACCCCTTGAATGTCAACATCTACCGAGGACGCCTTGGCCAGAGAGACGTACAGGTCCGCGTCGTTGCCTATGAGGATGGTCTGGCCATCGCCCCGGACCCTGATGCCGTACTCGGTGCCCGCCCCGTAGGTGCTAGGCAGAGTGATGTCCATGCCTGTCACGCTCTGGTTGCTGATGGTGACGTTGCTGCTCAGGTCTACGTTGATCCCGATGAGAGCCCCAGTCAGTGTCTCGGCGGTGTCAAAGGCGATGTCCATAAAGGTGCCCGTTTCAAACACGTCAGCCCCAATGTCTATGATGGGGCTGGCGCTCAGGTTCAGAACGGTGTCCACCCCGGTGCCGTCCAACAGGATGCCCGCCGCCGTGCCCGAGGTGGTCGTGCCCTCGATGATTCGCACACCGTAGGCTGTTACCGTCCCGGTAGTCTGGGTGATGTTGGGCAGTTGGATGTTCACGCCCCGCCAGTCAATGGTTCCGGCATTGGTGTTCTGGACCAGCGCCCCGGCAGTCGGGATGGTGAGGCCGTAGATCGTGGTGGTATTAGCCGCGCTCTGCGTCAGGGCGGCATGGATGAACCTGTAGCCCACCAAGTTGGTCTGAGTGGCTAGGGTAAGGTTCGCGCTGAAGTCAAGGTTGACGCCCGTTAGAGCCCCAGTCAGTGTCTCGGCGGTGTCAAAGGCCACGTCCACAGCCGTTCCCGTGGGGAACACATCAAAGCCGATGTCCAGCGTGGGCGAGTCCTCCACGTTCAGCACCACGTCAACATTGGTGCCATTGAAGGTCTGGGCCGCAGTGAAGGTGTTGGCCCCCAGGATGGCCAGCGTGCCCGTGGTCGGCAGGGTGATGGTTGTAGTGTTGGAAAGAGTCAGAGTCGCCGCGAAAGCCCCGGAGGTGGTAAACGCCCCGGCCAGAGTCAGGTTGCCGCCCAGATCAACCGTCCTGGCCGCGTTGTTCAGCGTTATGGTCAGGGTGCGCCCAGCAGTGAATACCTCCGTGCTGGCAAAGGTGAGGTCGAAGGCGGAGCCGGTGGATCTGATGCTCAGTGAGGTGAGGCTGTCAACTGTGCCGCCGTTGATGTTACAAGTGGTGACTGCCCCCAGGTCCGCGATGGTACCGGAGAAAGCAGGCGATACCAGTGTCTTGTTCGATAGCTGCTCAGTCCCCGCGAGAGTCGCCAGTGTGCCGGAGGCCGGCAGCGTCACATTAGACCCCGCCACATTCGCCGCCAGCGTCACCGCCCCCGTGGTGGTGGTGAACGCACCCGCCAGGGTCAGGTTCCCCGTCAAGTCTATGGTCCGGGCTGCGTTGTTCACCACAAAGGTCAGGTTCCGGTCTGCCGTCAAGGTCTCACTGGCAACGAACGCCAGGGCAAAAGACCCTGCGCCACTCTGATCCATCACGGACAGGTTGGCCAGGTTGACCCCTGTCTCCTGCTTCAAGTTCATCTTCGCGGCGGTGATCAGGTCTCCCGTGCTGACTGCGGTGCCGGTCGCCATAATGTCACCTCTACTAGGCTATCGCCCGTCCAGATTGAGCCGGTAACATGATGCACTTCCCGTCTGCTCGCGGGAAGCCGACGATCTCCGAATGAAGTAGATCGGATAAATACGATGCGTGACGCTCCGGCGAGACATCTACCAGCAGAGGCTCCAACACATCCTCTATCTCGCCGTAACTGAAGCCCGCCAACTTCAGGAAGAGAGCATAGAGATGCCGCTGGTAGTCGTTGCGAGAGTTGAAGAGGTCGAACCGCCACCGCCCGGCAGGGGTAACCCGCTCCAGCAGGTCAGTTGCCACCTTCCCCCGGAACTCCTCACCGATGTGACCGAAGGCTTCTGCGCCGGTCTGTATCCCCCCGGCCTGGGCCAGCCGGACGTGATCCGGCATCATAGCTCCACCACGATGGCCGCGGCATTCGGTTCATTCGCCGGCATCGCTAGATATGCCGCCACCAACGCTTTGGCCTTGATGTTGGCCCGGTCTCGCTCCATAGCCTTGCTCTTGCCAGGGGGAAGAAGGGCCATGCGTACTACCGCAGCCACCTGTCGCCCGTCCACCAAGCCCGTGATAGACAGGTTCTCTTGGTTGCCCTCTTCGTTCTGGATCACCACGTTGTAACTAGCCATAGGTGGCCCCTCCGTAGGTCGAGACTCCGTACTTCCCCACCGTCGCTGCCCCCGCCGCCAGTTTCGCAGCCGTGATCGCCGAGTCTGCGATCTGGGCTGTGATGATGTTCAGTTGGCCGTGGCCAGTGCCACCCTCAGCCAGCGCCGACGTTGCGATCCAGCCATCTATAGCCATGCTTACACCATCCCCCTAACAAACCAAGCGGGGTAGCTGAGAAGGAGAAGCAGCTACCCCGCAGAATGACCCTATGGGGGCCAGACCCACAGGGTAGCAGATACCTCCTAGTTCCCCAGGCGCCACTCTGGAGGCCCCTACCATGCTCTGCTACCAGGCGCCATATTCAGTTGTCGGGAAACCTAGCGGCCCCGCACCATCATGGAGTACCCTAGCCGCCGGCGGGGAGACCGTCGCCGGCACTTGCCGTCAGACCGTCGCCCGTACGTGCAAACCCTCTTTTTCGCCATCTGGCGTCACCCCTTTCCCACACCGGTGACAGATAACCCGGCGCGGATACTTGGGCACCAGTGCCGCCGTCGGCACATCCCATAGCAGAGCCCCACAGTCACAGTACCTATGGAACTCCAATCGGGCTGTCGGCGGGGCATTGCCCTTCGACCCAACCGACTGTTTGGCCTCCTCTAACGCAGACCGACTGGTAATGATGCCGGGAGGCACAAGCACCTCCTGGTCTGTCAGCACCCAATCTTCCATAGCCCGCTCTCTACAGGCCAGCCAGCGGCCCCGGGTACAGTTGGTACCGCTCGTACAGAATGAACGAGTCGTCACCGGACGTGTATGTTGTGATCGTCAACCCCAGCTTCACCGCCCCCGTCGTCATCTGGCGCATATCCATCCCGTAGTCGGGAAAGTAATGGGGTCGCAGGTCAGCGATCAGGATGCCGTATGGCGCATGGATGTTGCCGAAGCCGGAGGCGGACGCATCCACCAGCATAGAGCCATAGTCCGTCATCGCCGTCTCGATGTCGCCCGCGAAATACTTGATGGGTGTGTTGCTCTCCAGAGGGAGCTTGATGGCGATACCCGTCACCTGGTCCTCAGCCCTCAGTGGCGTGCTGCCCTCGGCGGTATCGTTCTGCTCATAGATGGCGATGCGCTTCAGGAAGCCGCCCGTGGGAATGTCTCGCTCCTCAGAGTAGTCTGGAGCCGTGGCTACGTGCGGGAAGCTGGAAGGGATCCATGCGGGCACCATCGGTGTCGAGACACCCTGCCGCGCCATCTCCTGCCTGATCTCTTCCTCGGTGCCCTGCACAGTGCAGAGGGTGTAGCGCATCACAGCGGAGGACACGGTGGTGGTGTCATCCATGACGGTGTTGGCACCCGTCGTCCAGAGAGCTCGCAGTTGGGACTCCACGTGCGCGGGGATGAACGCGGTCAGGTCAAACGGGTTGTCCCGTCCGAACTGATCCTGCGGCCTGCTCCCGCAGTGGAAGACGTAGGTCGCACCGACATACGTCCGACTGGGGGCGGTAATGATCCCATCGCTGTGGCCCACCATCCTGAAGTCCTTGCGGTTCAGGTAGTGGAGCAGAACACCGCCTGCGCCACCGGCACCGCCAGGGAGGGAGAAATAGCTATGCGCTCCTCCCTCTATCTTCAGGTTTTGCACCGTCCTGAAAAGGCCGTCCACCCCAACGGCTGTAGTCATGGCCTGGTTAGGCGTGATCTCTGCCGTGGCGTAGATGCGAGTGATCAGGCCGGTCTTATCCAGGTCGGTGGCGATGTCCGCCGTGGACGCCGCCCACGCCCCTGTGGCGGTCTGAGTGATTTTCACTTTCCTCACTTGCCCCATGTTCCTCTCCTTGTCCTTGTTTGTATCAGTAGAACCCACCCCAAGTGGTGGCTAGCTTGGCCCGAGGCTGCTGTAGAGGCTGCTCCGCGCGTTAGCAGTGAACGGGCGGGTCACCTGCCTGCCCCTGCCGGGCATGAGAACTGGTGGCGAATTGGAGACCACGCCTAGTCTGCCAGGCATGAAGGACGCCAAGAGGTTGGCTGTGCGCCTCTGGATGTCCAGTTGATCGTTCAGGGTATCGGCCACGATCACCAAGGACACGAGTTCCGCTGTGTCTGGCCCGACGAGAGCCCGCAGTTGCTTCACGTTCTGGAGGGCCCAGGCCACGGCCAGCCCCGTCGCCCACTGCGGTAGGCGCCCACCAGAGAGCCGGTGGGTCAGGGCCTTCAGAAAATCGCCTACACCCATGCCGCCTGCGAGCACGACGGCCTTCCCCAAGGGTATCTTGGCGATCTCGAACCCGGTCAGGGGACGCAGTGCCCCAGCAACGCTAACTGCCATGTCGTCTTCCCTCCTAAAAGGATTGCCTCCCCCGCCTTACTTGCAGCGGGATTTTGCTCTGAACTTGGGCCGACCACCCTTAGTGCGGCAGAGGCAGGCCCCATTCTTCAGCCTGCGGCACCCCGCCTCCTTTTTGGCTTTCATTGGCCCTCCTCTGCCAGAGAAGAGGGGGCAAAGGAGTCCCTAGACCCTCTTCTCACCCTCTTTACCCTGTGGCTGCGGGACGGGTCTCTCTATCGCCGGGCCTCTACCGCCGGCTGCGCTTGGACTTGAGACAGGAGCCGGTCCGCTTGTTGACCCCGTACTCGCAGTGCCGCTTCCTCCGGGCTACAGATGCCGCCATAGCTGCCTCCCAATGCGTCGGATTCCCGCCCTCAGCGGGTTGCGCCTATAGCGGTATCACACCATAGGGCAATCGTCAAACAAACTTGAACTCCGGCTCCTCCCATGGCTAAAATCCTAGATGTTTTGACAGGAAAGGAGGGCGCTGCTATCGTTCCCCATGACCCCATTGCAGCCGATGGCGGACGGAGGGGAACGGCAGATGCACCCGGAACTAGCCAGCCGACAAGCCCAGAGCATTTTCGGCGGCACACAGCGCCAAGAAGCAGAGGGGTTTTTTTCGATGGCCTGCCCCGCCTGCGGGCACCGCTCCGGGGGGCAGATAACTAATGGCAGGCATCACTACGCCTCATGGAGTTGTCGGAACAAACTCTGCCGCATGGGACTCCGCATGACTCAGCACTACAATGAGGATGGGGAGAAAACCGGGGCCGATGTGTGGCGGGCTTTTCTGAGGAGCGTCAAAGTCCGCGTTAGTGAGCGGGACAAAACTCGCCCCGCGCCAGCCCCAGCGCCCGAAGCCCCGCCACCTGCCGCCGCTATTCCCGCCGCGCCTACCTCACCCCCTCAGCACCCTATCCGTTGGGAGGACTACCGACTATGACGAAATGCACGAAGGGCAACTGCGGTCAGCTCCTCGGTGGCGTGGAAATACCAGAGCCCGTCGCGCCGTTCCACGACATTCAGCATGATGTCCAAGGTGTGCGCGAGGCGATGCACGCGGGCCTGAAGAGTGCCACCGATGGGCTCCAGTTGCTCGGCACCCAATTCAAGGCTGTCCAGGACGCCGTAGCTCAACTGTCGAACGGCCAACAAACCTTAGCAACGGGCCTCGCGGGCATCACCCCCCGTCACGCCACGTTGGAGGAGGTCAGGGAAAGTGCGGAGACCGACGATTGCCCAGAGTGCAAGACCCTCTGGCAATCCCTCCAACCCAAGCCCGCACCAACTCCCGCGCCCAAAGCGGAAGCTACCCCTGAGCCCCCACCCAAGACCCCAGTGCCTATCGTTGTGACGGGAGTCTCTTCCGGGAGCCCTCTGACCCTGGCCGCCTACCGGATAAAGATTGCCTACGACGACGACGGCGCCATGAACCTAGTGACAGACGATGAGGAAGCGGCTAAGGAGGCCGTCACCGACGGCGTAGTCCCGCGCTGCCGATGGGTGAAACGCAAGGATGGCACTGGTTTCTTGGCCTGCAAAGAGGAGTAGCCCGTGGTCCGCAACAGAACCCGTAGACCATCACCGCCGCCTGTGCAGAAAGCCCCTGAGCCCTGGACCTGCACTGAGGAGGGCTGCGGCCTTATCATCGCCGTGAAACCAGAGTCAATCGCGCAAACGATGGACGAAATCGCCGCGCATAAGGCCATGCACCAGCCGCCAGTTCCGACTACGCCACCACCAGTCAACGAGGTGGCGGGGCCACCCCCACAGGCCAGCGGACCACACCCCCAGGCCACACCTGGCCTAGAGGAACGCCTGGCCCAGTTTGAACAACAGGTGACCGCAGGATTCAAAGTCATTCAGGACAACATGGAAACCCTGAGCCGGACTCAGAACCAACTCGGTCAGATCATCTCCCAGATGCAGGTTGCCCCACCTACCCCCAGCGGCGGGCTACCAGGTCCCGACGGTCAGGTGCCGATCGCCGGCTATGTGATGAATCCCGGGATGCAAGTCCAGCCTCCACAGCAAGAGGACTTGATAACTAAAATCATCGGCGCCATCGCGTCGCGGATGTTAGCTGGAGGAGGTGCGTCAGTCGGTGATAGTGGTATAGGGGGACTGGTCAAGGCGTTGGAGGGCATATCAAGCATCGGCCAGGCATTCAACGGGCTCCGCAACGTGTTCTTGGAACCGTTCCTCCAGGGCTCAGAGTACACAGCCCGGACGCTGAAGGCCGCCAACGCAGCGGGCATCGAAACGACTCCGGCCCTAGACTCCATCATCGCGCACGATCGCGCCGCCCTAGAAACCCTGAAGCCGGTGCAGCCTCCAACGCCTGCACCGGCAGTGTAGGTGGTAGCCCATGCGCCGAATGACACCGGAGCGGGCGCTGCGCCTCCTCATAGAGGGCAAAGACCCGTTTGCACCCCAGGCCAGCGTGCTCTATGCGCCGCTCTACCGGCAACGGCGGGTGTACCGATGGCGCAGGAAGGTGAAGAGTGGCCGACCGACAGGTACTCGTAGGACACGCCGTACCCGTGGTACAACCTAGCCCGCTCTCTTGGCAGCCACCCGTCTGCCCAAACTGCCGAGCGGTGGGGCACCTGCCACCTATGCCCGTGAGAGATGCCGTGCTAAGGAGGTTTGGCGTCCCCGGAGTCTGGGCGGGGAGACTAGCTGACATGCTCTGCATGGACTCCGGCGTATACTGGTGTGGGAACTGCCACATGGTCTACATGCGGTTGTAGGAGATGCCGATGCCAGATTCACCCTTGACTATGCTCGAATGGCAGTACCGGACAGTAATCGCCGAACTCCAGAATCTCCAACTACACGTATCGGACCCGACGTGTCCCTGCTCGCTCGCCGACATCGGGGAGTGGTGCATCCCCAAGCATGTTTTGACAGTAGCGTCTATGGCAGGCGAGACAATGGCGATGGACAGCCCTAACGCGGATATGTGGGCTGCCCTCCAGGAAGAGGCAACGGAGAAACACCTGGAGGCAAAGGCGGCCATCTGCCGAGAGGGAGAGGCCCCTGAGTTGCTTTCCTGGGGCCGTGACTGGCGCAAACGCCTTGAAGTCCTGTATTACGTCTGCAAGACCGGCGACAAGAAGACGAAGCGGAATAGGCACCACCACGCCACGAGCGAAGTTGGTGGATCCGGGGAACATGCTCTGGTTTTTCCCAAGAAGTCTGACAGGCACATCCACCATATCAACAAGGCCGAGGGAGAACTGGGAAAAGCAGGCGTCACCTTCGACACCGGCACCACGTTGGGGCCGCCAGGAAAGCCGGGCGAGAGGCTGTGGGAATTGGAAAGGTCGCTGAAGGGTGCCCACATCCACCACCAGAACGGTAGCCACGTCTCGGACATCAAAGCTGTGGCCGCCGAGCTCGCCTTTCCCCGCGACAAAGAGGCGGTCCATGTCGTGCTCTTGGACAAGCCCGGCGGGAAGGTGCTGTCCACACAGCGGGTGAGCAGCGGGGATGGGGACTCTGCCCCCGTGCCTATTCCCGACATCATGGCTGAGGCCAAACGTCAGGGGGCCCGCGCCGCTGTCCTGGTGCATAATCACCCCTCTGGAAACCTCCAACCTTCCGCTAAGGACATACTGGTGACTCAAGCCCTGAGAAAAGAGGGGCACAAGCACGGGGTCGAGCTGGTGGACCACATGATCGTCAACGCTGCCGGAAAGGTGGCAACGCTAGCTGAGGCTGCCGCTGAGGTGGGGGACTCTGGGGCAGAGGTGCGCCAGCAACTCGCCCTGTGGCCTACCACCCCGTCTACTGGGCCACTCCCAAACGCTCCCCCAGCTCGGCGCACACCTGCGGCGCCCGCTCCTAGCCCAGTCGTGGCACCGAGCGCTCCCGCCCCTATCATATCGCCCACAGCCAAGCCCAAACTTACGCTGTTCCCATTCCAGCAGGAGGGAGTAGCCTGGCTCCAACAAAGAGAGAGGGCGCTTTTGGCCGACGATATGGGTCTGGGGAAAACACCACAGGCGATCCACTGGGGAGCGAATCGGCAACCAGCGCTGGTGGTGGTCCCCGCCGCCATTCTTTACAACTGGGCGTCAGAGATACAGGACAAGTGGCGCACCGGCGACACCGTGACTATCCTGGATCAAGACGCACCTCTGCCCCGCCATCTGCGAAACTGGACTCTCGTAACCTACGACCAGGTGCATAAGTACCTGCGTGCCTTCCAACGTGCCGGGTTCCGCAGCATCATCATTGACGAGGCCCACAAGATCAAGAACTTGGACACGAAACGCACGCAGAACCTCCTGGAATTGGTCGAGACCCGCAAACCCACGCCAGAGATGCGGCCCATCCCGTCACGCCTCGCCGTGACGGGCACCCCCATAATGAACCGCCCCCCGGAGTTGTTCCCCCTGCTGGTCTTCTTGGGACAAGAGCCGTACAGCCGGGCCGAGTCCGAGCGGTTCGCTACTCGCTACACCATCCGCGAGAACATCGGCGGGCAAATGGTGGTGGTGGGATACCAGAATCTGGAGGAGCTCCACAACCGCATGAGGCCCTTCACGCTCCGGCGCTTGAAAAAGGATGTGCTCACCCAACTGCCGCCAAAGATATACCGTCCGATCTACACGGCCATCAGCAACGCCGACGAGTACCACGAGGCAGAGACGAACTTCATGGCTTGGCTGGAGAAGACCGTCGGGCAGCAGGCCGTGGAACGCATCGAGTTCAGCGTTCGCGCCCAGATACTTGTGCGAATCAACCACCTGCGGAAGCTCGCCGCACAGGGCAAGGTCATCCCTGTACGCGACTTCCTGAAACCGTGCGATGAGACTGGTCACAAAGTCATAGCCTTCTCCGAGTTTGTCTCGGTGCTGGAGACGCTGCACAAGGCCCGCCCCAACAGCCTACTTTACACGGGGGCAACACCCAAGGCGCAACGGGAGGCTATGGTACGGAGATTCCAGACCGATCCCGCCATCTGCTTCTTCTTTGGGACAACGGGCGCCGCTGGGGTTGGCATCACGCTTACGGCAGCAGACCGTGTGGTGTTCAACGACCTGCCCTGGACCCCAGGGGGCAAGGCCCAGGCCGAGGACAGAGCGCACCGCATCGGCCAGAAGAAGCCCGTTGAGATCGTCCCGTTCTTGGCCAAGGGCACCATAGACGAGCGCATCATGCAGATTCTCGCGGAGAAGGAACGTGCCATCTCCCAGGCCATTGACGGGCTGGCCGCCGATGCCGCTATGCAGGAAAGCATTTCCACGCAACTCATGGCTGGCTTCCTAGCCGAAGTGCGGGACAACAAAGTGGCTCAGAAGCCCCCTCAGTACGTCAGCGACGAGATGGACGATATCATAGCCCCCGAAGACGCCGTGACGCTGGAGGGGGTCAGGGACTCCGGTAGGCATACATCCACCGTGAACCAACTGTTGGCAGGGTACGTGCGCGATGCCCACCATCATCATGGGACAGCGAAGCCCCCCCAGTACGTCGCAGAGCCGGACACCGCAACCTGCGAAGTTGGGGCACGGCCAGCAAAAAAAGGACGCCTCTACCACGCCCCGGTGAAGCCCAAAGGGACTGAGGAACTGAAGCGCGCCGCTGCCGTCCTCTGCGCGGTGGAGAACCAGGTCAACCGCTACGGAGAGCCCGACGCGAAAAAAGACTGGACGTGGCCAGGTGGTGCTCCTACAGCGGGCGGGGCGCCAATCACGGACAGGGAGTGGAAAGACGCGCTCGCCATCCTGCGGCGCATGGGACCACTGCCCCAGCACGGCCATGAACCTAAAGAGTTGAAAGCCTACGCCAGCGCCGCCGCCTGTACCCGTTGGTGGAAAACGTACCTTGGCGCCCAATACTGGCAGCATGTCGCGCCCACGGCCCCGGCCAAGGTAGTCACCGTCGTAGCGCCACCACTCCCCGTTGTCCCCGATGCCCCCAAGATTCAGGGCGTCGAGAACATCGCCCTGGACAGCATCATCGTGAAGCCCGAACTCTACCAGTACAGGCGCGGCGGCTCCGAGCAAAAGGGCCTGGACAAAGAGCGCGTCCTGAACATCGTCAAGACCTTCGACCCGAACCTGCTAGAGCCTGTCGAGGTGCGAACCTGGGACGACATCCCCGTAGGCAAGTACGAACTCCTGGGAGGGCATCACCGGCTGGAAGTCTTCAAGCAAGCTCGCTCGTTGGGAGGATTCCCGCACCTGCCCGAATTTGATGTGACGCACATCCCCGCGCTGATTCGCCGCGTGGACCTGGCAATGGGCCGCGAACTTGCCCGCCGCTCCAACAGCAAGGCAAAAAAGTACACCGCCTCCGAACTAGCCATGCTGGTTGCCCTGGAAGTCTCCGAGGGGCGGGAAATGGAAGACATCGCCAAACGCAATAACATGACCAGGCTGGAGGCCCAGAAATATCTCAGCGCCTCGGTACTGCCGGAACTCCTCCTCGATGCGATGGACGCTGTGGCGATGGCTAAGGTTTTCACACTTGACCATGCGGCGGCGCTAGGCCGCGCCATGACCGACTTCAACATCCACCCCCAGAGCATTATCCAGATCTTCAATGACCTGGTGGTGCAGGGGGAGTACACCGCCAGCCAGTTGGAGCGGATGCTGCGGACCTTCGGCCCCCAACTCAAAGAAATGGCCTCTCAGGGACAATTCGACCTTGGCCCGATGGAGAAAGAGGGACTGGGCGGCTTCCTGGGCATCTTGAAGAAAGCCATGGACAGCATCAAGGATCTAGAGGGGCGGCGGCGCCAACTCCGGCGCTTCCAGTCCTACGTTGCAACAGCACAGAAGGCCGGACGCCCGGTGGAGGAGGAGTTTGTCGCAGCCGCCCGGCTGGCTGACGGCAAGATCACCGAGCTCGAAGAGGAGATCGGCAAGCTCCGGTACGAGCTGGGCCAGCGGGCCGGGATACAGCGGCCCACGGCACCAACGCCAGGACCCACCGAAGTGCCGGAAGTCTTCCGCCGCGCCTTTGAGGGTGCGGACGAAGCAGAGACCGTGCCCTACCACCCACCGAAGGAGCAGGCCACTTTCGCGCTGGCGGATGTCAGTCAGCCCACGACGTACCTGGACCGCCTACGGTCCTTCAATGATCGCGTGGATGCGCGGCTAGAAGGAACAAGAGCCGAGGTAGGAGCACCTAAACTCACAACTCACCCCATTCCACCACAATACGCGCCCTACGCCATGGGAACACAGCTTTCTCGCCCACCTGTTGCAACAGGTAAGCAACTAACGTCGCCTGCCGCCGTAGCAGAACTGGTGCGGAATCTCCAACTATCAGACCGTGAACGGCTCATCATCGTCTTCGTCAATGTCCGCAACCGGGTTATCGGCATCTACGAGGCATCGGTAGGCACACAAAGCATGTCGTTAGTGCCAACAGATGCCATTGCCCGCGCCGCTATCCTTGCCAACGCCTCCGGGTTCTTCATAGTCCACAATCACCCCGGGGGCGACCCGACTCCCTCGAAAGAGGACGACACCGTCCGCCACGGTCTTGAATCTGCGTTGCGCCCATTCCAGGTTACACTATTGGACAGCATCATCATAGGAGGCGACCAGTTCTGGTCATGGAAGGCCAACGCACAGGGCTTCCTACTCCCACCAGCCATCCCGCGTCTTAGGCCCACCCCCACACAATATGAGATGTCTGTGGTCGCTCAGAACATCTATCCCGACCTCGAACACCGCACTCCGCAGGTAATTCACGATGTCATCGCAGGCATGGAGCGCAGTAAACTCCACTTCGAGGTAAGCTCCAGCGTTCGGCAACAAATCGCCCACTGGAAGCCCCTGCGAGACTGGCTCCTGTTGGCAAGCGACGGCCACGGCGTTCAGCGAGTGGATGTACGCCCCGGGCTCCTGGGAAACACGGTGATTGTCACGGTAAGCGGCCACCGGCACCCCGACACGTTGGCGGCAGCGGCCCGAAAAGACCACCAACTGAGAAAGATGGCCGGGGTGGTCCGCAGCGCCCACCCCGGAGACTTAGCCCTGGAGGTTGTCCTGCCCCGCGATGTGGTAGAAGCTACCGAACTACTTGGTGGCAAACAGTACGCGCCAGAGACCAGACCAGGGCATGAACAGGCAAAACAGCCCCTACTTCTTGACAGCGGGGCATCGTAATGCAGATTACAGCAAGAGGGGTGTACAGAATCGGCATTTGGAGTGTCCCGGAGCGCCGGGTGAGGTCTTGGCGCCGTTTCGAGGTGCGCGACCTGTTCTCTGCCAAGGATTGCTATGTGGTGTATGGAGCACTGAAGGGGACGGAGTTTCGAGCGGAGTCCCCCATCGGTGTCCGCCTTGTGACCGTGCCTGAGCATCCAGCGGCTTTCCCGATACTGCCGGAGGCCCAAGCGTTGGAGGTATGGCAATTCTCGTGGATCCTCAAAGGGAGCCCCCTGGTACTGTTCCCGCTCTCCAATACATCGGAGTCACTTCCCGTGATCAACTTCAGCAGCGCGGTTCTGCCAAGCATCTGGGACGGAGACCGGCGCGACAACGCCAAGGACAAGGCGGTGCGGGCTGCGTTGACGATCGTTGACGTGTACCGCTACTGGGTAAGCCACCAGTACGTCATGCCCCCCAACATCCGGGACGAAATTGGGGCCACCAAGAACCGCGGGATGGCTAACGGAGCGGGGCTGCGTTGACTGTCGCCGTAGGAGACCTCGCCGCCTTCCAAGCCTATCTCCGGGATGTGGAAGGGCTCTCGAAGAGCACGGTGCGCGTCTACTCTGAGGCTATCCGGCGCTACCTGCTGGCGTACCCCACTCCAGTTGCCGCGTCAGCCGTCCACTGGCTTTCCAATTTCAGCAGCGACAACACACGCTCCACGCTGGCCTCGGGCCTTCGTGCCTACTTCGCCTGGAAGGGCCAGCCTCTAAAGGTAAAAGTTCGCGTCGGGGAGTCGCTACCCAATCCCCTCTCCCTGGGTGACCTCTGGCTCCTGCTACGCGGGGTCAGGACCCGCCCCACCCTTCAACTCCAAGTTCTCACAATGGCTTTTGCAGGGTTGAGAGTGACTGAACTCTGCGAGCTCCGCACCGGCAATATAGTCTCTGAGGTGCAAGCACTCCGACTCCGGGGCAAGGGGAAAAAAGAGCGAATAATCCCTCTCACGGCACCGCTGTACCTGATGATGGTGACTGCTTCCGTGAGCAAGCGCCCCGGATCTCCGCTGTTCCCTGGCCAGGGGACCAATAGATTCGTGTCGCGCTACTCAGTGGAGCACGCCGTCTCGGAGGCCGGGAGAGCCGCCGGAATCACCGTCCCGGTCTACCCCCACAGGCTCCGTCACTTCTACGCAACATGGCGATATGCGCTGACCAAAGACGGTTTCTTGGTGGCACGTGAGATGGGGCATAGTTCGCCCGCGACCACCTACGGTTATGCGGGACTGGTTCAAGTGCCGGCAGGGGTTCATTCAATGGCTGACGTTTGGGATCGGGTTATGGTGTGACGGTAAAGTCAAGGCTTTTATTCCTGGAATAATTCCTACTCCCCCAATAGGGCCGTAGCTTTTGTTACCTCGGTCTCTTCTAGTCGGGAGTGATCACGTCGGCATGTTCCCCCTGCATCAGCACAAGCACCTGACCCTCCAGAGGTTTCATCCCAATGGGAGCCTTGGTGTACCTGCCAGGCAGCACCTCCAGGAGCTTCCAGCCGTGCTGTGGC
>Ga0209518_1002441_pt1 | contig 17357 bp, 14 predicted proteins | sample RifGroB1_FD_183993 | JGI IMG/M metagenome (GOLD analysis project Ga0209518, IMG submission 183993) | Groundwater microbial communities from Rifle, Colorado, USA - Groundwater B1 (SPAdes) (version 2) | ecosystem: Environmental > Aquatic > Deep subsurface > Groundwater | place: Rifle, Colorado...
GATATCTCTGCCTTTTTAGCCTCCAATGCCTCGGAATTTCCATGGCATATAGTTAGTCGTGAAGCGAAGCTAAAACCCATGATGTTAAAGGAATGGGGACCAGTTACTTATTGGCATGACGTTTTGAGAAATGAAAGTCAGAGAAAAAAGATAAATGGGTATGATGATGATTACCAGGGCAATTTTGAATTCCTTTTTGATTAGGGTTTCGGAATAAGCGAGGATTAGGAAAGGAACTATTGGGAGGGAGTATCTAATTAGATCCCTGTGAGAGACAAAAATGGTTGAGATAAAAAAGATTAAAGAAAATATTGCATATTCAAACTCTTTTTTCTGGAATAGTTTGTAAACTCCAACAGCACCGAGAAGATAGATAAATATTGCCTCTTCAATCCAGAAAGTCCCTACCCATGGCGCCGAATAATTAAATATCTGAAACGGTGGGAAGAAAAGATGAATATTGTCTCCCGATTTGAAATAGGCGAAGAAATCTCCGGTTGTGAGATAGAAGGTTAGAAAAACGAGGAACAAGGAAAGAGGAATGAGGAGGATGGGCAGATACTTTTTGAAATTATAGTTTTTAGTGAGTAAAAAGTAAGTTAAATAGGAAATAAAAAGAAGAATTCCGGGAGATTTTGTAAATTGAGCAATTCCTCCCCAAATCCCTGCCCATAAATATTTTTTGTTCTTGAAAAAATAAAGAGAAGCAATAACTTCCGCAACAAACAGTGGGTCTGCAGAGCCGACCGACCTGACAATCAACCATCTTGCAGGGAAAATTGAGAAAATAAAGGTTAAGAAAAGACTACCTGTCAGTTTATAGAAAAAATAAAGTGCAAGGAAGGATGATGTGAGAGTAACCGCAAGCATTGCGTAAGGGTAATTGGTTACGGTTGAGAAAAGCCGGATTAAAGCGGGGAAAAGGGGAAAATGGGCTGTGTAGTATTCAGTCGAAAGAGGAAACTGATAATTGGCTTTTATGGCACCTTTGTTGTAAAAAGTTTTTGCAACCACCAAATACAGAGGTCCGTCATAATTGGAAACTATGGTTGCCATTCCATTTTGCGGTAGGGGAATGTTCCAGAATTCTTTTATTCTGGCAAAAAACGGAAGCCAAACCAGGAAAGTAGGAATTAGGGAAAGAGCAATAATAGCTGCAAGCTTTCGGACTTTCAGGTCCATATAGTAAATGGTATCATAATCAAGGCTATGATAGATAATTTGTCGGTTTTCTTGCCCACCTTTAACGAGGAGGGTAATATCAAGGCTGCGGTTGCCAAAGTAGTAAGCGTACTTAAAAAAGTGGTTGGGAAATGGGAATTGATAATTGTTGATGATGGTTCAACCGATGATACTTCGAAAATAGCCGATGAATTGGCAGGTGCAGATAGGAGAATCCGCGTAATTCATCACGGGGTTAATCGGGGTTATGGGGGCGCTTTAAAAACAGGCTTCGAGAATGCGAAATATTCATGGGTGTCGTTTATGGATTCTGACAGGCAGTTTGACTTTTCCGAGATTGAAAAGTTTATAGTGAAGAAAAATGAGGCTGATTTAATTCTTGGGTATAGATTAAAACGCGCTGATTCACTTGCCCGTAAGATTTTTACTTTCGGTTGGTCAACTCTTGCGAGGTTAATGCTGGGCTTAAAAGCCAGAGATTATTCATGCGGCTTTAAGATGATTAAGAAAAAAGTGTATGAAGATATTCAGCCCTTGGTGGGAGAGGAGAAAGTCACTCAGATTGAGATGCTGGTTAAAGCCAGAAAAATGGGATTCAAATTTGCCCAGGTTGGTGTTAATCATTTTCCGAGGATTTCAGGTAAACCCACGGGGGCCAAATTAAAAGTGGTTATTAAAAGTCTCTATGATCTTTTGGGTTTATGGCGGAGGCTTCATAAAATTTCAAAACAGGAACTTTTGATAATTTTTGTAATCTTGGCAGTAGGGGCGTTTTTACGTCTTTACAGAATCGGGGACTACATGACTTTTTTGGGAGATGAGGGAAGGGACGCAATTATTGTAAGGCGCCTTCTTGTTAATTTTGACCCCATCCTTATCGGTCCCGGAACTTCAATAGGGGGTATGTATTTGGGTCCTCTTTATTATTATCTAATTGCTCCGTTTTTATTTTTGGCTAATTTTTCCCCGGTTGGACCCTCTGTCTTTGTTGCATGGGTTGGGGTTGCGACAATTTGGCTTGTCTATCACGTTGGGAAAGAGTGGTTTTCCGAAAAAGCCGGACTTATTGCCTCGGCATTATACGCCGTTTCACCGATTGTTATAATTTATTCCCGTTCCTCTTGGAATCCCAATATAATACCCTTCTTTGCGCTTTTGTCTGTTTATTCAATCTGGAAGGTTTTTAAATCCCGCGAAGCCTCGCGCGAAGTGGGATGGTGGCTGATTGTTTTAGGAATATCGTTTGCTTTTGTTCTACAATCCCATTACCTCGGTTTTCTGCTTGCTCCAACGTTGTTTCTATTTTGGTATTTGCGCCGTCCTCCTATACGCTATACGCTATACGCAATCACCATATTTTTGTTCCTCATGTCGCCATTAGTTATCTTTGATACCCGTCATGGATGGAATAATTTTTCTGCAATGAAAAAGTTTTTCGGGCAGCGCCAAACTACTGTTTCAGCCAGACCCTGGAACGCGATTCCCAAAATGTATCCGATATATTCCGACATGAATACGAGTTTGCTGACAGCAAAAAATGCCGCAGTCGGTAAGTGGCTCACTTTTGGTATTGTTGTTTCTTTGGTTTATTTATTTGCGTTTAGAAAATTTTCTCTAGATTCTAGATTCTATCTACTAGCTTTCTGGATGGGTTTTGGCCTTCTTGGTTTGGGGCTTTATAAACAGCAAATATACGACCATTATTACGGCTTTATGTTCCCTGCCGCATTCCTGCTCTTTGGCTATTTAGTCAGTTTGTTAGTTAAAAAATCTAGTGCTTATTATCTGGTGCCTATTGTCTTAATTTTGTTTAGCCTTGCGGTAACGCCGATCAAGTCGCCCCCAAATATGCAGATGCAAAGGGCAATTGAGGTTTCCAAAAAAATTTCTGAAGAGGCCAAAGGACAATCTTTTAATATAGCGGTAGTGGCCGAGAGAAACTACGAAGACGGATACCAATATTTCCTTGAAAAAGACGGACAACCGGTTATTGAGATAGATGCACAGATTGAGGAAACCGTAACAAATCAGCTTTTTGTAATCTGCGAGATGGTTCCTGAAAAGTGCGATCCAACACACTCATCAAAAGCCGAGGTTGCAAACTTCGGATGGAGTAAAATAGAGAATCAATGGGAAGTTTTCGGTGCAAGACTTTACAAACTCGGTCATACAAAATGAATTACGAAGAAAGCCAGAAAATATTAGATGAGATCAAAAAGGCAAACAAAATCTTGCTTAATTGTCACAGGAGTCCCGATCCGGATAGTGTCGGAGGTGCTCTTGCTATGCGGAGGGTTTTATTTGATATGGGAAAAGAAGTTGAGATTATTTGCCCTGATAATATCTCCAATGAGTCGAAATTTTTGCAATCCTCGGGTGTTGTTAGAAAGGTTGATTATGATAATTTTGATTTTCCGACTTACGATTTATTTATAATTCTTGATTCTGCTGAATGGTCGCAAGTGCTTGGTTTTGGTAAAGAAAAAAAGCCGGCAATTAACAAAATTAATATCGACCATCACTTTACTAACGAAAACTTTGGCATGATAAACCTAGTTGATGAGGAAAGAAGTTCGACTTCGGAAATATTGTTCAGGGTTTTTGGGGATTGGGGAATTAGTATTACGAAAGAGATTGCTGAAGACCTTCTTACCGGAATTATCTATGACACCTCGTGTCTTGAACACTCGAGCGCAGATGTGGGGACAGCCAAAGTGTTCGTAAAATTGATGGAGCTGGGCGCTGACAAAAACAAGATTATATCGAATATTTTCAGAAATCTCGATTTTGATATGGTAAGGGCTATGACGGAAATTACTAAGAATATGCAAATAGATAAAGAGTATGGGTTTGTTTGGTCGGCCGTTCCATATGAAACAATCTCACTTTATCCCGGCGCACGCGGGATAAAAAGCATGGCAGCTGGTCTTTATGCTGCCTCGGTGAGAGATGCGAATTTTGGAATGATAATGATTGAGGAAAAAAAGAATTATTTAAATGTAAGTTTTAGGGCGAAAATGGGGTTTGATATTTCCAAGATTGCTGATGAGTTGGGGGGCGGAGGACATAAGCAGGCCGGTGCAACAGTTTTGAGAGATATTTCATTTAAGGAGGCGGTGGAAAAAGTTTTGGAGGCGGCTAGGAAATATGTTAATAAAAGTTAAGAAATATTGGATTTTTGTTTTGCTTGCTTTTATTCTTGGTCTTGGGCTATTCCTGAGGGTGTATAACATAGGTAACCTCCTGGGTTTTTATTATGACCAGGGAAGAGATGCTCTTACTGTTTGGAATTTATGGCATAAAGGGGATTTATTTTTGATTGGCCCGACAACCGGAATTGCCGGAATCTTCAGAGCTCCCTATTATTATTATTTAATTGCACCGTTTTATTTGTTGGGCGGAGGTAACCCCGTCTGGCCGTCTGTATTTCTTTCTTTAACTACAATTGCCGCAAGCTTTCTTGCCTACCTTTTGGGGGCCAAAATTCATAGCAAAACTGCTGGAATAATTGCTGCTTTTATTTCTGCGATTTCTTTTAATCTGGTAATGGCCTCTCGATGGTTAAGTAATCCCACTCCAATGTTGGTTCTTTCGATACTTCTTGTTTGGTTCATGCTAAAAGTGACGGAGGGAAAGAAATGGAGCTGGGTCGGAATTGCGGTTATCGCGGGGCTTTCTCTTTTTTCTTTCGGCTCGGCGGGGGAAGTGTTTTACTTTTTGACAATAGCGGTCTTTGCTGTTTGGCAAAAGAAAAACTTGCCTGATAAAAAAATATTTATTGTCTCCTGCCTTGCATTTTTATTAACCATCGTGCCGCTTATTATTTTTGATTTTAAAAACAATTTCCTAATGGCCGGGAATATCAAGAAATTTTTGATTGATGATAAAAGTTTTAGGGAAGTAATCTGGGCGGTTGTTCAGGAAAAAGTTGGTTTTTATTGGGATGTTTTTACAAAGTTAATTTTCCATGGAAGATGGGAAAAAGAAAAGTTTCTGTTGGGAACTGCATTTTTCTTTGTTGTCTTTTATTTGAATAGGTTAATAAAACTTCAGGGAGTGAAGATTTTGCTTCTACTTCTTTCTTTCGCAATGCTTGGTTTGATATTTTTCCAAGGCAACGAGGGAAATTTTTACGATTACTATTTAACGGGATATTTTTTGCCTTTTATTCTGCTTTTTTCAATCGGTTTGGCGGAGGTTACAATAACCTGGTGGGGGAAAGTTTTTGTTTTTTATTTTCTTTATATGTTTACCGTCAATAATTATTACCCTCTGCGGTTTAAGCTGACTGATAATGTTGACAGGCCAGGGAGCATTGCTCTAAAAACCGAATTATCTGCTGTTAATTGGGTTTATGAGGATGCGAAAGAGAAAGAGTTTAACGTTGATATTTATGTTCCTCCGGTGATTCCTTATGCCTATGATTATTTATTCCTCTGGCGCGGCAACGGCAAGAGGGTAGAAGAAAATAGGACGTTGTTATATACGTTATATGAGAATGTTCCTTCGGATAATCTTAGCGCCTGGCTTGAAAGACAAAAGGGTATAGGTAAAATTGAAGAGGAGGTGCAGTTTGGGGGAGTAGTTGTGCAAAGAAGGACGAGGTATGAATAAAATTTTTCTATCGGTTGTAATTCCTGCGTATAACGAAGAATACAATCTTCGAACTGGGGTACTTGACGGAATTAATGATTATTTATCGGAACAACACTATTCCTGGGAGGTAGTTGTTGTTGACGATGGCTCGAGTGATAGAACCACGGAGCTTACGAAGAATTTCACCGATAAGCACAACGGATTCAAATTGCTTAAAAACCCGCATGTTGGGAAAGGGGGGAGCGTTATTGCAGGAATGTTTGAAGCAAAAGGGGAAATAGTTCTTTTTACCGATATGGATCAGGCAACCCCGATTGATCAGATAGAAAAACTTCTCCCCAAGTTCAAGAGTGGATATGATATCGCAATAGGGTCGCGGTCCGGAAGGGAGGGGGCGCCTCTTATAAGGAAAACAATGGCTTATGGGTTTTCGCTTTTGAGATATTTAATATTAAGGCTTCCGTATAAAGATACACAGTGTGGGTTTAAAGCATTTGCAAGTGAGGCAAAAGATAAAATATTTAGACGACTAAAAGTTTTTAGTGACAAGGAACAGGTAAGTGGCGCATCGGTTTCGGCCGGATTTGATTTGGAAGTTTTATATATTGCCAGAAAGTTAAAGTTAAAAGTGGCCGAAGTTCCAGTCGACTGGCACCATAAAGAAGGAACAAAAGTAAATCCCGTCAAAGATTCCTGGGAAGGCCTCCGCGATCTTTTAAAAGTTCGCTTAAATGCCATTTTAGGAAAATATTCCTCTTGACTTTGGGTTTAATTCGGATTATGGTTAAGTAATGGTCACTAAATCTTCAAAAATTGCAATATTTAAAGGAAGCGGAATTCGAAGGGAATGGAATGCAAGCGAGGAGAAATGGTATTTTTCGGTTGTTGATATTGTGGGGGTGTTGAGCGGTAGTGTCAAACCTCGAAATTATTGGAAGGTTTTGAAAAGTAGACTTAAAAATGAGGGTAGTGAGGTGGTTACAAAATGTAACCAACTGAAAATGATTGCTCCTGACGGGAAGTATTATCTCACAGACGCAGCAGATACAGAAACAATTCTTCGTCTTGTTCAGTCTATCCCATCTCCAAATGCAGAACCATTTAAACTTTGGTTAGCGAGAGTCGGGTATGAGAGAGTTGAGGAAATTGAGGACCCGGAACTTGGAATCCAAAGGGCATTAGGAACTTATCTCAAGAAAGGATATTCTCTCGAATGGGTTAATCTTAGACTTAAAAGTATAGAAATCAGGAAGGATTTAACAGATGAGTGGGAGGTGCGCGGAGTTAAATCCTCTAATGAGTTTGCTATTTTGACTGATGATATTTCTTTTGCTTGGGCAGGGCTAAAAACAAAAGATTATAAAAGCCTGAAAAATCTCAAGAAGGAAAACTTGAGAGATAACATGACAAATTTGGAATTGGTTTTAAATATGCTCGCGGAAGCATCAACTACCGAAATATCCAAAAAGGAAAAACCCGATACTTTTCCTAAAAATAGAAGGGTTGCTAAGAAGGGTGGCGGAGTTGCAAAAACTGCCCGCAAAAACCTTGAAAGAAAATTGGGTAGATCTATAATTACCAAACAAAAATATCTGAAAGATTAAAATTCACGGTCTGGGCCAGGTATTTTAGGATCTGAAGCAACGGTGTGTTCTTGGACAGATTTTACAAGTCTGCGAATTCCATTAAAGAATAGACGTCTTGGTTGCTCTTCTGGCTCGGGTGGAAGCGTTACCATTCCCGACGAGATGTCGTTGTCTAGGGTTAGTACGGCCTCCATCGCTCCCTGATCAGCTCCCAGCGCCCTTCCAGAAAGTTCAGCAAAAGCTATTCTTGCGTCTTCTCTCTCTGCTCTTACGATAGACTCCAAAGTTGTATTATCTAAGTTCTGATAAAACTCTGCCATATTTGCCGAATTATATCACTTTTAGTATAATCCGGCGCATGACTAGTGAGCGAAGCGTTGGAAATCCTCTTTCAGAGATTTCTATGGAAATAGTTGGTATGTTGGCGATGGAGGCTAGAGATGTTCCATATAAACTGGGACTTGACGGGGACGTCAAGAAGTTAACCAAAGAGAATTTAGGCAATTGTGCAAGGAAGTGCTACTGGCTAATTCCCAGGTTGAGAGAATTAAGATGTAAAATGGCTTTGGGGTTAGCAGAGTTTAATTGGAACGATCTGCCGATTCCGAGGGAGATAGTTAGACTTCTTAAGGATCCTACAGATACTCACATGTTTTTATATGTTGATTACGGAAAAGGTGAAAAAGTACTTGACATAGCTTGGGATCCTGGTATGCCATCCGGTTTCCCTATTAATTCATGGGGTAAAGATGGTGGGGAAATGAAAATTGGAGTTCCTGCAACAAGAATTCATAGAGTTGACTATAAATTATTTCATACGAGAGCAATGGTCTTTAGTTCGATTGTTGCAGTTAGGGATGCACTTACACTTCGAAAATCGCCTACACCTTTTACAGATGCTTTCAACGCCTGGCTTGGTAGGTAATACTCAGTAAAATATCTTCCCTTGTGTTAAAATTTTAGGAGTAATGAGAAAGATTTGGAAGGAGTGGGGATGGACGGTATTGTCTGGATTGGGGATTATTGTTGTGGGACTTGTAATAAGGCTTATTAATTTAACTATTCTTCCGGTTTTTGCTGATGAGGCAATATATATCCGCTGGAGTCAGATAATGATCAATGAGCCAACTTTGAGGTTTTTACCTATGTCTGACGGCAAACAGCCCCTTTTTATGTGGGTTTTAATGTTTCTGGTAAACAGGTTTTCCGACCCTCTTTTTATCGGAAGACTGGTTTCCGTTATTTCAGGTTTGGGAACAATGATAGGGTTGTTCCTTCTTACCTATATATTATTTAAGAACAAGGTTGTTTCGCTCGCGACTACTGCAATTTGGGCGATTTCTCCTTATTCAGTTTTTTTTGATAGGATGGCCCTCGTTGACTCAATGCTTACGATGTTTGGGGTATGGAGTGTGACGTTTGGAATAATAACAGCAAAGACTTTGAGATTAGACTATGCGATGATAACCGGATTTTTTTTGGGCGGTGCTCTCTTAACAAAATCACCGGCAATATTTTTTGTAATTTTACTTCCAGCGGCCTTAATATTTGCAAAGCAAAAAATTAAAGTGGTCCTGCTTTTTATTGTAACTTTGGTGATTGCTTTTGGAATGTATAACATCCTTCGGCTTGGACCCAATTTCCATCTTTTAACAAGCAGAACCGCTGATTATGTTTTTCCTATAAGCCATCTGTGGGAAAATCCCAAAGATCCATTTATCCCATATTTTGATCGCGCAATCGAATGGCTAAGAATGATGGGTCCTTGGCCTGTTTTAGCATTGGTCCTGTTTGGAATAGTGGCTGGACTTAAGAAGCTGAGACGCGAAATATTATTCTTATTTTCCTGGTGGCTTATTCCAACGCTTATCCAATCTGAGTTTGGGAAGGTGTTCACAGCCAGATATGAACTTTTTACTCTCCCTTTTCTTTTTGGAATAGCGGCAGCGGCGTTTTTAGTCACAAATAAAATTTTAAAGTGGACAACTACTTTAGTTTTTGTTCTTTTCATTATTTTTTCTGGTATTTTTAATTACAAGCTATTAACTAACCCTGATAGTGCAAATTTGCCAAGAAGTGAAAAATCGGGATATTTGGAGGAATGGACTGCGGGGCAGGGGATAAGGGAGATAGCAGACTATCTTAAAAATGGTGGCAGGGTAGTAGTGGGGACGGAAGGATATTTTGGAACGCTGCCTGATGGGCTTCAGATGTATTTGGCAAATTATCCGGAAATTACCGTGATAGGGGTGGGGATTGATATTAAAGAGCTTCCCAAGAGCCTTGCCGAATCAAAAGAAGCGGGAAATAAAACTTACTTGGTTGTCAATAAATCAAGACTTTTAGCCAATCCTGAAAAATTAGGGTTAACATTAATTGCCGAATATCCGAAGGTTCCGAGGCCTATCGATGTTCGCGAATATGTTACCAAAGGCCCACAAGAGTTTTTATATTTTTTTGAATTAAAATGAAAAAATACTTACCTATATTAATTGTTCTTATTTTCGGACTGCTTGCAGGCCGAACTCTTTTTACTCCTGGGTATTTTAACATGCATGATGATCTTCAGATGATGCGGCAGCTTGAGATGGAGAAGTGTTTTTTGGACGGGCAAATTCCATGCCGTTGGGTTCCCGATATGGGGTATGGATATGGGTTTCCTCTTTTTAATTTCTATCCTCCTCTACCCTATTTGATAGGGGAGATATTTAGAGTTGTTGGTTTTTCTTTTATTGATACAGCCAAGTTTACTTTCGCTCTTTCATTTGTTGTTAGCGGAATAACAATGTATTTATTGGCCAAAGAATTTTTTGGCAAGGCCGGTGGAGTAGTATCATCAATTTTTTACGTCTGGGCGCCTTATCATTCGGTTGATGTCTACGTCAGAGGAGCAATGAATGAGGCCTGGGCGTTGGCATTCTTCCCACTAATATTTTTATTTTCTTACAAGTTGATTAAAACTGGCAAGGGAATTATCCCGTTAGCCTTTGCCTACGCTGGGCTTTTAATGTCGCACAATCTAATGGTGATGATATTCACTCCACTTTTTGGTTTGTGGTGTTTGATATTTATACTTAGGGAAAATAAGTGGAAGATTATTTCCCGGCTTCTTGCAAGCGGTGTTTTGGCTTTAGGTTTGGCCGCATTTTTTACAATTCCGGCGGTAGTTGAGCAGAAGCTTGTTAGGGTTGATACACTGATTGTTGGTTACTACGAGTACATTGCCCACTTTGCGTCCCTCAATCAGCTTCTTTTTTCAAGGTTTTGGGGATATGGTCCCAGTATCTGGGGGGATAACGATGGGATGCCTTTTCCGGCTGGGAATATTCACTGGATAGTTTCAATTGTTGTAGGGGTGGCAAGTGTTTACTTTCTATTTAAGCTAAAAAAGAAAAAGGAAATATTAAAAAGTCCCTACTTTATTATTCTTTTCTTTATTCTTTCCGGGTGGTTTGCGCTTTTTATGGCACATTCCAGGTCAACTCCCATTTGGCAAGCGATTAAACCACTTGAATTTGTGCAATTCCCGTGGAGATTTTTAACCATTGTTACTCTTTCCTTTTCATTTATTGCGGGAAGTATGGTCTTACTAATGAGACCCTTTGGCAGGCTCAGGGTGATTGTGCCAAGTTTGCTAGCAATTTTACTTGTTGCAATCAATTGGAATTACTTTCTTCCGTTGGGAGGAAAAATGGGGGAACTAACCGATGAGGAAAAGTTCAACAGCGCTGCTTGGGACTTACAGCGGACTGCCGGAATTTATGACTATTTACCAAAATCAGCGGTAGAAAATCCCAAGGACGGACAAAACGTATTAGCGGAAATTATAGAAGGCAATGCAGAACTGTCTGAAATGAAGCAAGGAACGGATTGGGCAAGTTTTAGAGTACGGGTTAAAGATACACCAGGTACAATTCGCGTTAACATTTTTGCTTTTCCGAACTGGAAAGCGTTTCGTAGCGGCCAGGAGATACAGACATATGTAGATACAGAAGAAAGGTGGGGAAGAATGTATATAGATATTCCTCGGGGTTCACATGATATTTATCTCAAACTTTTTAATACACCAATTAGAACGTTAAGTAATATAATCTCGGTAATTACCTGGTTTTTACTTCTGACTTTCCCAATTTGGAGAAAGAAGATTAATGCTGTACAAGTTTAGATTAATCGCAATTTGTTTAGTTGTCTTACTTTTTTATGGCTTTGTTTTAAATCTCTACTTCGCTCAGGATGATTTTTTCCATCTTAAGGTTAGCCAGACCACGGGAACTTTGAAAGAATTTGTCAATCTTTTTTCTTTTAGTGAATTTAGTGAGCGGGGCGGAATTTATTTTTACAGGCCAGTCTTCAGAGAGGGACTTTTTAATATTTTTTACCGGATTTTTGGTCTTAATCCGCTTCCTTTTAGATTAACACAGCTTTTGATTCACTTGGTTAATATTTTTTTGGTTTATAAATTAATTTTTAGAATTACCAGAAAGACAAATGTTGCTTTAATTTCGTCGCTTGTTTTTGGCTTGAGTGCAGCCAATATAGCTGTTCTAACCTACCTTGCGGGCGGAATTCAGGCGTCGGGCATGACTATGTTTTTACTCTTGTCGATGATTTACTTTTCAAAATTCAAATTTATTGCCTTTTTATTTTTTGTTTTAGGTCTTGCTTCACACGAGCTTGCCGTCGTCTATCCACTAATTCTTGTTGGACTAGGAATAGTTGAACACAGATTGAAAATGAGATTTATTGTTCCCTATCTGGTTACTGTATTGGTTTACGTTTTCCTGCAGGTCAAAGTAATTGGATTACCACTTTCTGAGGCGGAGTATGGCCTAAGTCTCTCACTTCCGAGAATCTTAAATTCTTATGTTTGGTACTTTGCATGGAGCCTTTCCGTTCCTGAGATGCTTTTGGATTTTGTGGGTCCTGGAATAAAACTTAATCCCAATTTAATGACATACTGGGGAAATTATTTTAAAGTCATCTTCCTGGTTTTTGGAGTTATCTTGATCCTTCTGGCAATTGGGTTAAAAGACCTTATTAAGAATAAATTAACCTGGTTTTTTATTTTTTGGTTTGTTGTCGGAATTTCCCCCGTAGTTTTTTTACCGCTTCACAAGTCAACTTATTATTTAGCACCCGTTCTTCCTGCTGTGGGGGGAATTTTAGGGTTATCTTTTAACGGGATTTATAAGAAAAAAAGATTTTTAGGGTACTTGTTTATTCTGGCTTTTATAATTCTGTCGGCTACCACCGTCAATCTTTCTCAAACAACCTATTGGGCGATTACAAGATCAGGAATCGCAAAAAACTTGATAGTAGATATTAAAAACGCGTATCCGGAATTACCCGGTGGGGCAATCGTCTATTTTATGAATGATCCGGACTATCCGGTTATAAATAAAGAATGGGGAGGAAGCTCGAAACAGGCCATGGTAGCCCTTTCCGGAAGTGATGCTTTGCAGCTGGTTTATAAAGATAGCTCCCTCAGGGTTTATTACGAAGATGGTGGCCCAAAACCTCAAGAGCCATTTTTTTCCTTACGTGCTAAAATTGGAATGTGACTAATCCTGAGATAAGTCTGGAAACTGTAAAAAGCAGGTCGGTAAAGGGTGTTTTGACTCTTACGGGTAGAACCTTGATTTTAAATTTAATCTCTTTTGCGGCCCAGAGTTTTTTGTGGGCATTCTTATCCCCCGCCGAATTTGGGACATTTTGGATTGTTTCGGCGGTTGTTAATTTCTTAGCATACTTTGGGGATATTGGACTTGCCGCAGCTCTTATCCAGAAGAAAGAAAGTCCCACCGATAGTGATTTAAAAACAACATTTACCATTCAGCAGGGTTTGGTTTTGACTCTTTTGGTGATACTTTTTGTTCTTACACCGTTAATATCTGGCCGTTACCAGCTAACCCCTGGAGGGACTTACCTTCTTTACGCTTTGGGAATTTCGTTCCTACTCTCCTCTCTTAAGAGTATTCCCTCAATACTTCTTGAGCGGGAACTTGAGTTTGGAAAGCTTGTTATTCCCCAGGTTTTGGAAACAATGATTTATAGCGTAAGCGTAGTTTATTTTGCTTGGGAAGGGTATGGAATTACAAGCTTTACCTACTCTGTCCTTATAAGGGGTGTTATTGGACTTGTCCTTATTTACATTCTTAAGCCTTGGCGGCCGGGGCTTGCTTTATCTTTCTCATCTCTTAAAAGTCTTTTGAAATTTGGTCTTCCTTATCAGATAAACACTTTTTTGGCTGTTCTGAAAGATGATGGAATAACTGTTATTTTGGGTGGAATATTGGGCGCATCGGGAATGGGGATTCTTGGAACCGCAAGGAAACTTGCTCAATATCCTTTAAGGTTTTTTATGGATAATGTAACCAAAGTTACTTTCCCGGCATTTTCCCGGATGCAGGATAACAAGGACGATCTCAAAAGAGCTCTCGAAAAATCAATATTTTTTATTACTTTTCTTGTTTTACCTTCAATCGTTGGACTTACGATTATTTCCCCGATTTTGGTTAATGTTATTCCCAGATATGAAAAGTGGATTCCAGCACTAATTCCTCTTGCGATTCTGGCGGTTGATACTGTTTTTGCATCAGTTACCACGCAATTAACAAATGTCTTAAATGCGGTCGGAAAAATTAAGATTACTTTTTACTTGATGATTATGTGGACGGTTTTGGCTTTTGCCCTGGTTCCGGTTCTGTCAATAAAATATGAGGTTATTGGTGCGGCGATTGGGTTTGCGGGAGTTTCCGCCTCATCAATTATTGCAATTGTTATTGCCAGGCGCCATGTTGATTTTTCCCTAATGGCAAGCTTTGGAAAACCATTAATTGCCTCTATTGTCATGGGAATTACGCTTTTAGTAGTTAGGCAATTTTTGCCGATTAATTATTATTCGCTTGTGATATTAATTTTAATTGGGGTAGGGGTTTACGGAGTTTTTTTCTTCCGATATGTTAAAGAAAATATTGCTAATATTTTTGGGCGCGCTTAGCTGGTCGCTTGTAATGATTAAAAGCGGTCAATGTTGGTTTGCGAAGTGCGCCTATGGTGCAGAGTTTTGGGGGCCGAATGGGCACGACGGAATTTGGCATATTGCTCTTGCAGAAAGCTTGTCCCGAGGTAATCTCGGGATCCCAACTTTCGCGGGTGGGGCGATTAAAAATTATCATATCGGTTTTGATTTATTGCTGGCCCTTTTCCATAAAATAACTTTTATTCCAATCAATAATCTCTATTTTCAGATTCTGCCTCCGATTTTTGCAGTAGCTATTGGACTTTTGGTTTATAAATTTGTTTTAGTCTGGACAGGTTCTATACGCTATACGCTATACGCTGTTTTTTTCACCTATTTTGGTGGCTCGCTTGGGTGGGTTTTAGGTAAAGGGGAGTCGGCTTTTTGGTCCCAGCAGGCAGTCTCGACGTTAATCAATCCACCCCTTGCATTATCACTCATCATTATTCTTTTGGGTCTTATCTTTCTTTTGAAATATCAGAAAACACATACTACTTACTACTTATTACTTACTACTTTGTTCTTCGGGATTTTAATTCAAATTAAAGTATACGCAGGTATTTTGGTTTTAGGAGCGCTTTTGATTTCTAAGAATTTCAAAGTTTTTCTTGGAACTCTTGCTATTTCTTTAATTTTATTTCTTCCGTTTAACAAAAATCCGCAAGGTCTTTTGGTTTTCCAGCCCTTTTGGTTTTTGGAAACTATGATGCAGTTTGCTGACAGGGTCGGATGGGCAAAATTCGGAGAGGCGATGGTTAATTACAAGGCCGGAGGTATGTGGACGAAAGGAATTTTAGCTTATATGGTTGCTTTAGCCATTTTTATTGTTGGCAACTTTGGTACCAGAATAATCTTTCTATTTAGAAAGATTAAATTAGATTCTGTTGGTATTTTTCTCTATTCAATTATTGCTGCAGGTGTGATTATTCCGATGTTTTTTCTCCAAAAAGGAACCCCCTGGAACACAATTCAGTTTATGTATTACTCGTTATTTTTTTCAGGAATCCTGGCTGGGATTGCTTTGGCAAAGATTAACACTACATTAATATATATTATTATAGTGGTACTTACGGTACCCACTTCGATATTAACTTTGAAGGATGTTTACCTACCGCCCCGTTCTCCAGCAATGTTATCGAACAGTGAACTTTCTGCGCTTAGCTTTTTAAAAGGTCAACCTAATGGTGTGGTTTTGACTTACCCATTTGATAAGGTGAAAGCAAAGGAGGCGGAGAATAATCCTCCAAGACCCCTTTACTTGTACGAATCAACCGCATATGTTTCTGCTTATTCGGCAAAACCAGTACTATTGGAGGATGAGGTTAATCTTGAAATAACCGGATACGATTGGAAGTCCCGCAGGGCAGAGATTGAGGATTGGTATAGGCAGCCTGATCAGATAAAAGCCCGCGAGTTTTTGGCTAATAACAATATCAAATATATCTACTGGCTCAAAGGCCAAAGAGCCTATCTAGGAGAGGGTCAGCTGGGGATAGAAAAGATTTTTGAAAATAAGGAAGTGGAGGTATTCGTGGTAAAATCATGAGTATGGCGAAGCTGTCGGTTGTCATAAATGCCAGGAATGAGGAGAAGAATCTCCCTAAGGCGATTGGGTCGGTGAAAGATTTAGCCGGTGAGATTGTGGTCGTTGATATGGAGAGCGAGGATGGGACAGCTGCACTTGCCGAAAAACTGGGAGCGAAAGTTTATTCGCACAAAAACGTTGGGTATGTTGAGCCGGCTAGGAATTTTGCGATTTCAAAAGCAACCGGAGATTGGGTTTTAATTTTGGATGCTGATGAGGAAATTCCGGGCCACCTCGCGGGAGTCCTAAAGGCCACCCTCGAGGAGTCCAACCCCGCAGATTATTATAGAATCTCCAGAAAGAATATTATTTTTGGCAAATGGGTTAAACACACCCTTTGGTGGCCGGATTATCAGATTAGGTTTTTCAAGAAAGGTTTTGTTTCCTGGGGGGATGAAATTCACTCTCTTCCTATTACAAAAGGAAAAGGAACAGATTTTCCTGCTAAGGAGGGATTGGCAATAACTCATTATAATTACAATTTTCTCGACCAGTATATAGAGAGGCTTTTCAGGTACACCAAGATTCAGGCGGAAGAGCTTTTGAAAGCGGGATATGTATTTGACTGGAAAGATGTTGTAAAAAAGCCTTTGAATGAATTTTTGAGAAGATTTTTTGAGGGCAAAGGCTATAAAGACGGAGTTCATGGTTTTATTCTTTCCCTACTTCAGTCGTTTTCCGAATTTGTTGTTTATGTCCGCGTTTGGGAAAAGCAGGGATTTAAAGAAGCAGAAATCGGCAAGAGAGAGTTTGGCCGTGAGTTGGGAGGAGCAATTAAAGACTTAAAATGGTGGATTAGAAAGGAGTTCTCGTGGATGCGCTTCCTCATGTCGCGGTAATTATTCTTTCCTGGAACAGGAAGGACGATACCATAGAGACGATTAGATCTTTGGTTAAGTGTAATACTAAAGGGTTTAGGCTCGAAATTTTGGTTGTAGATAATGGCTCGGCGGATGATTCTGTTGAAGCTATCAGAAAATTAAAAATTAAAAATTTAAAATTAAAAATTAATAAGAGTAATCTGGGATTTGCGGAAGGCAATAATATCGGGATGAGGGATGCTTTGAAGCGGGGATTTGATTATATTGCCCTTCTGAATGATGATACTTCGGTTGATGTTAATTTGGTAAAAAATATTATTGTGGAGCATAAAAACCATCCCGATGCGGGCGCGATCTCTCCTAAGATTTATTTTGCCAAGGGGTTTGAATACCACAAAAAATACACGGACAGCGAATTGGGCAAGGTCATTTGGTATGCAGGTGGAGATATTGACTGGAATAATATATACGGTTCAAACCACGGGGTTGATGGGGTTGACCACGGCCAGTTTGACAAAGTGCGAGAAACCGATTTTGCTACAGGGTGCTTTGTAATGTATAAAGTT
>Ga0209518_1002442_pt1 | contig 17344 bp, 23 predicted proteins | sample RifGroB1_FD_183993 | JGI IMG/M metagenome (GOLD analysis project Ga0209518, IMG submission 183993) | Groundwater microbial communities from Rifle, Colorado, USA - Groundwater B1 (SPAdes) (version 2) | ecosystem: Environmental > Aquatic > Deep subsurface > Groundwater | place: Rifle, Colorado...
CCGATCCGGCCATCTCCACCACCTTACCCAACCCGTCTATAACTCTCCTTCCAAACCTTTCCGCCGGCGTTTCCCTTCTTTTAAATTCCCTGAATCCACCCATTAAAAACTCCGTCAATTGTTTTGTATCCACCTTATCCGGATCTTCCTCTACCACCCTACCGTTTCGACCTGTTAATTCAATATCCATAAGCCATTCTAGAGACAATACCAAAGCCCTGTAAACCACCAAATCAAAACTCCTACTAAACCAGCTTCAAAATTCTATCAACCAGTTTTTCTCCGCCGACTTCCTCACCTTCCACCCAAAAATCAGCCTTCAAATTTTTTGGATCGGTACTGACATCAATTCCCACTCCGTTTCTCATATCCCGATCATTTATTCCATTTCCCACAATCATTATTTCATCCATATTTATTCCCAAAATATCCGCCATTTTTTTGAGCCCACTTGCTTTATTAAATCTTTTTGGTCCGATATCATAGGCCTCACCGTTCCACCAGCAATACAACAGTCCCCTCTCATCATTCTCTTTTACCGTTTCATTAATTAACTCGATTTCATTTTTTGCATGAATTGTAATTATCATTTCCTTTTCTTCAAAAGCAATAAAATCATCCATTCTTAACAACTTTTCTTCTAAAATTTTTCTGATTTTTTCCACCCGTTTCAGTTCATATTCACTCCAAAGTTCTCTAAATTCCCCATCTTTATACCAACCGATATTGCCTATCTCAGCCTGCAAACTAAACTTATCCCCCAATACCAGCTCATACCTTTTTTTTAAAAATTCCAAATTTCTGCCCGAAGTCACATTAATCCAAAATTTATCCTTTAATTTAAGCATTTTATTCCCCATCTCCGGACTCAAATCCTGAGTTATCGTCCAGCCGCCATCCAAAAATTTTGTCCCCTTCTCTACCGTCACTCCATCCGAATCAAAACACAACATTTTGATATTTTCCAAATCTTTTTTACCCATTTCTTCTATGGGTAACATTTTATTTCCTTTCATAAAGTTATTCTATCAAGTCCTACAACAAAATTTGTCCACTTTTTATTTTTGATATATAATACACACATGCCGTGGTATGACAAAATGCTCAAAGATCCAAGATTTCTTCCAAAATCTGGCAGATTCTGCCAACTAACCCAACGGCAAGGCCTTGAACCATTTGAAACTTACGTCGGAGATCCAAAGTTAATACCAATAGCTAGCAGATTAATAAGCCAGCCGGAAACCAGGCTTGATGGTTTAGAACTTATCATTGGTGATTACGTCAGCGCCAATACAATTGCCCAAAACTCCGAATTAATAACCGCCATGTCCCCCACTGATTTAGCTCCATCAAAAAGAATTAAAGCCGCTATCCACTATCGCCGATCCCTGAAACCTTAAATCTTTTTTATATTTCGTTAAAAAACTAATCTATATTGAAAAGTTAACCTAAAAATGCGATAATAATCTATGAAACAAAAAAGAGAACTAACCGGCATGGAACTACCCCGACCTCCCAAAGATGAACACGGAAAGGAATTATATCAACGATATAATCTGGGAGAGACTCCCAGCCTTCTTCAAATTGAACCCGTCGCCAAACAATTACTTGACGATGTCACCACTCGTATTGAGGCTTCCGAACTAGTTTTAGGACGACATGTTGGCAGTGAAGAAATTGAACAAGAAGGGCTTCTTGGTATTGCCAATTACCCTTTCTCCTTAGAATCCGGCTATAGATTTATCGCCTTAGCACAACAACGATTCAGAGAAGATAATAAAGATAAACAAGCCTAAATTTTCTTTATCACTTCCAACCCCAAATAAGCACATTTTTTTCTGGCTGGCGTCAAATCCATTCCCAACATTTTTTCAATTTCTTCTCCCTTCATCTTTTTCACCTGACTCAACTTTTTCCCCACAATCTCGTCCAAAAGTAAATCCACCGCTGCCATCGAAATCGCACAACCACCACCCATAAATTTTGCCTCCTCAATTACTCTCTCTTTATCCGTTTTAATATAAATTTTCAATTTATCTCCACACAAATAATTAGCCTGTTCCGCCTGCTCAACATCCTTAATTTCCCCGAAATTCTGGGGATTTTTATATCTATCCAAAATTATCTCTTTATACAAATTGTCATCCATTAGTCTTCCTTTGTAAAAATTTTATTAACTTTTTTAATTCCCTCAATAAGTTTATCGACATCTGATTTATCATTATAAACCGCCAAACTTACTCTGGTACTAGTTTTTGATGCAGTGGCATGGCACAATGATGTCCGGCCCTGACACACACCCCAACCGTATCCAATATCTGAGCCACGTCATGCGGATGTGCCTCCTTCATCACCAGAATTTTTATCGTCCCTTCACCCATCGTCTCTGCCAACCCCCCCATCTTTTCCTCCAAATATTTATATGTATTTATCTCTTGCTCCATAATATCTTTCCATCCTAATTCTTCAATAAAATCAACTGCCCCCCCCAAACCAATAGCCTCCCCAATCGGCGGTGTCCCGCCTTCAAATCTAAACGGAATACTTGCCATTCTAAAACTTTCCTTCGTCACCTCTTCTATCATCCCTCCGCCAAAATTAACCGGCTTCATTTCTTCCAAGCGTTCTTTTTTGCCCCACAACACTCCAATTCCCGTCGGACCGTACATTTTATGTCCTGAAAAAGCATAAAAATCCGCTCCCATATCCTTCATGTCTACCGATCCATGGGCTACCGCCTGTGCCCCATCCACCACCACCACCACTTTCGGATTTATTTTATGAACCCTTTTTATAATTTCTTTAATCGGATTGACTGTCCCCAACACATTTGATACCTGAGTTATTGCCAACAAACGGGTTTTATCACCCACTAAATTTTCCAATTTTGACAAATCCAAAAATCCCACATTTACCGGTATAAATTTTAAAATCAAGCCTTTTTCTTGTGCCAAATTTTGCCAGGGAACCAAATTCGAATGATGCTCCATTTCTGTTACCAAAATTTCATCACCTTTTTTTAAATTTTTATCCGCCCAACCACTGGCCACCAAATTTATACTGGCAGTAGTCCCGGAAGTAAAAATTATTTCAGAAGGCGCCGCCCCGATAAATCTGGCCACCTTCACTCTGGCACTCTCATATTCCTCGGTCGCTCTCTCAGAAATTCCATAAATACCGCGATGAATATTTGCACCATATTCCCGATAATATTCATTCATCTTTTCCAGCACCATTTCCGGTTTTAATGTAGTTGCCCCATTATCCAAATATGCCAAATCCGGATATTTTTTAAAAATTGGAAATTTACTTTTAATATCCATAACTCAGTTCCTTTTCTAATTTTACTCTAATTTTTTCTGCTTCCTTAGAATCAATTTGACTCAACACCTCTTCCAAAAAAGCTTCAACTATCATCTTGGTGGCCACACCCTGAGAAATTCCTCTGGAAGTCAAATAAAACAATTGTTCTTTGTCAATCTGCCCGACCGTGGCTGCGTGTGACGCTTTTACATCATCGGTTTCTATTTCCAATTCCGGTACTGCCGTAGCCTTGGCATCTTCACCCAAAAGTAAAATATTTTGTCTCAAAAATGCTTCAGTCAACACCGCTTTTTCACCTATCTTAATCATTCCTTTCAGCCCCAAACTCCCCTTTCCCATAACTACTGCTTTTACCACTATTTCTCCCCTACCTCTGGGCTTTTTATATTCTGAAATTGTCTCCAAATCCACCATTTCCCCTCTTCCCACCACCAACGCCATCATCAAATTTTGTTTTTTAATTATCACTTTATTCATTTTTATTCCTCTTTACAAACATAAAGTCGGAACTGTTTTTTTCGAAGCCTAATGACAAAACGATCATGAAGCGAGAAAAAAATAGGTCCGACTTTATTTAACATCATCCAACTGATCCCTCCATTTGCAAATTTATCAATCTGTTTAATTCAATGCTGTATTCCATCGGCAATTCCTTCACAATCGGCTCAATAAATCCGTTGACTATCATCGCTTCGGCTTCATGTTCCTCAAATCCCCTACTCATCAAATAAAATAATTGTTCCTCGCCAATTTTTGAAACTGTTGCCTCATGTTCCAAACTAACCTCAGATTCATTTATCTTATTAACCGGATAAGTATCCGACCTGGAATTTCTATCCAAAATTAATGCATCACAAACTACCTTACTTTTGGCATTTTTTGCTCCTTTATTCATGGTAACCATTCCCCGATAACTGCTTCTTCCTCCTCTAAAACTTATCGACTTAGAAATTATTCTGGAAGTCGTCTCTGCCGCCAAATGAATACATTTCCCTCCGGCATCCTGGTGTTGACCCTTGCCTGCCACCGCAATCGACAATATTTCTCCATGAGCTCTTCTCCCTGCCAAAAACACCGACGGATATTTCATTGTCAACTTACTCCCCAAATTTCCGTCCACCCATTCCATCACTCCGTCCTCTTCCACCCAAGCCCTCTTGGTTACTAAATTGTAAACATTAGTCGACCAATTTTGAATTGTGGTATATCGACATCTTCCGCCTTTTTTTACAAATATTTCCACCACTGCCGCATGAAGTGAATCGGTCGTATAAATCGGGGCCGTACATCCTTCCACATAATGAACATACGCCCCTTCATCCACAATAATTAAAGTTCTTTCAAATTGCCCCATGTTGGCGCTATTTATTCTGAAATACGCCTGCAATGGCTTGTCACATTTTACCCCTTTGGGGATATAAACAAACGACCCTCCCGACCAAACCGCGGTATTCAATGCCGCAAATTTATTATCACCCGGAGGTATTATCTTTCCAAAATATTCCTCAACCAACTTCGGATATTTCACCACCGCTTCATCCATCCCGCAAAATATAATCCCCAAATCTTCCAAATCTTTTCTCAAAGATCCATAAACCACCTCCGATTCGTACTGAGCCTTCACTCCTCCCAAAAATTCTTTCTCGGCTTCCGGTATTCCCAACTTATCATAAGTATCTCTGACTTCCTTTGGCACATCATCCCAACTTTTTTCTACCCTCTGATTCGGTTTTATATAATAAAAAATATCATTGAAATCAATTTTTGATAAATCTCCTCCCCAATTGGGCATTTTTTTCTCCCCAAATACCCTATACCCTTTCAATCTTTTCTCCCTCATCCAAACCGGTTCCTTTTTCATCCTTGAAAGCATCTTTACCACTTCCTCATCCAAACCTTTTTTTGACTTAAAAACATAATTCTCCGGCATCGAAAAACCATATTTATAATCTCCCAAACCATCTTGATCTAACCGAGTATCTTTATTATTTTTGCTATTAATTGGGGCAAATCTACTCATTTCTTTGACACCTCATAACCTTCTTTTTCTATTTTTATTACCAAATCAGCTCCTCCGCTCTCTACCATCTTACCCTCTCTCATAATATGAACCCAATCGGCTTTAACATAATCCAATATTCTTGAATAATGAGTAATCAGCAATACTCCGATATTCATTTCTTTTGCAATTTTAGCCACAGTTTGGGCAATTTTTTTCAAAGCATCCACATCCAAACCCGAATCAATTTCATCTAGTATGATGTATTTAGGAGAAGACACTATCATTTGTAATATTTCTAATTTTTTCTTTTCACCACCCGAAAAACCGTCATTCAGACCACGATTTAATAATTCCGAATTCAAACTCAACACCTCTGATTGCTTCCGTAACCAATTCCTAAATTCCACCACCTTAGTCTTATTCTTATTTCTATTTTTATATATTTGCCACAAAAAACTAAAAGTCGTCAATCCCGGTACTGCCACCGGATACTGCATTGCCAAAAATAATCCCAAATTAGCCCTTTCATCCGGACTCATTTCCTGAATTTCGTTTTTATCGATATATATTTTACCCGATTCTACCTTATATTTCGGATGACCCGCCAAAGTATAAGCCAAAGTCGACTTCCCCGATCCGTTGGGACCCATCACCGCATGAACTTCCCCTGGTTTTATTTCCAAGCTTAATCCGTTTAAAATTTTTTTATTATCCACGCTGACATTCAGCTTTTCTATCTTGAGCATACCCTGCCATTTTACTATAACTAGCAGAATACTAGTAGTAGTTAATTTAATTTAGGAAATCCTATTCTTGTTTTAACAAAAGTCCGATTTGGACATAGAGTTGGTAACTGATCACACCTATCTGAACCTGGTACAAAATGATTACAGGCAATTACAGTATCCGGCTCTTTCCCTACAATTCTCAAAGTCAACATATCCATTTTATTTGGAAACCCCGCTCTAGCAGCTATCTGACAGCTTAATGACCCATGCAATCGCCCATTTTTATCATAACCTTGTTCCAACAATATCGACTCCCGTTCCTCAATAATCTTTTTTCTTTGGCCCTTTTTCCACACTTTTCGACCAAAATCTTTACTGTCCCCAGAACCTTCTTTATCTTGACTTTTCATTTAAATCATTTTACCAAATATTATGAGCCCGGAAAGGAACTTTCATCCCGGTGGCCACCGGGACAAGTCCTTGACCAACTTTTATTTATCACTTTTTTAACAATACCTTCCTCCACTATTCTCTCCACAATATTTCTATCCTTAAGGGATTTCAAAATATATACATATCCTATCACTGAGCCCGGAAAGGAACTCGAATCCTTGACCTTCCCCTTACCAAGGGGATGCTCTACCAACTGAGCTATCCGGGCAAATTTTAAGTAATTTTATCTGAATCTACCCCAAATTACCAAAGGGAATCTCATTTTTCTCAACTGAGTTTATTCCGGTGGACACCGGAACAAGTCCGGGCAATTGCCTTTGTATTTTATCAAAAAATTCAAGTCCATATATGTATCTGTTTGTTATAATCTTAAAACTACTCTTTATTAAATTTTTATCCTTCCTCATTGAAATTAATTTACTCCATATTATTCATCATCATCGTAGTTTTAATTTTTTTCCTTTCTATATTCAATCCGTTTTCTCCAAACACTTTTTCTGATTCAATTTTGCCAAACCCAACTATCACCACTACCCCTACCCCCTCTGCTCCTCAACCCCAAAATTTATCCTTTCTTAACCGCAATTTTCAATATTATTTTCTGAAAATCAAATCAAATCAAACATTGTCTCTCATCCCTAATTTTTCAAACCGCCAGACCTCCTCTGCCATCATCAAAGATAATCAATGTCTTTTTGGTATCAACGGTGGTTTTTATCATCCCGACAACACCCCACTAGGTCTGTTTGTCATCAACGGCCAACAACTTGGACAATACACCTCCTCTCCCACTTTTTCCGGCTTTCTCACCAAAAATCAAAAAAACCAAATATCTATCCAAAATATTGATCCAAACAACCCCGATTTATTAAATAATTACCAATTTATCCTCCAATCCGGCCCCTTGTTTGATCCGATAAATAATCCTAATCCTATTTTTTCTGATTCCGAATACGCCCGTCGACATCTTATCGCCCAAGATACCGAAGGAAACCTTTATCTTTTTTCAATTTTCGAAAAAGGCGCCGCCTTTGGAGGCCCTCGTTTAAAAGACATCATCCCCATCTTTCAATCCCCTCAATTCCGTCAAATCGCTGACTTTACCAAAATTTTAAATCTCGACGGAGGTACCGCCTCTGCTTTTTTTAACCAAAACATCAAAGTTGAAGAACTCCAATTCGTTGGTTCTTTTTTATGCGGTAAAGCATCCTAATCTCCCAAATTACTAAAAATCGGTTAAAATACTCCTACCGGAGGGTTGGCCGAGCGGTTCATGGCGCTGGTTTTGAAAACCAGTGGGAGAAATCCCTCGGGGGTTCGAATCCCTCACCCTCCGCCTACGCCCGCCATTTCTTTTAGTTCAGCCGTCATATCAGATTATAACAATGCACCTTTAGTCATTCTTTCCTTTATTTCAAATAGTTATTGAATATATCCCCATCCTAGGCTATAATCATACTATGTCACTCAAAGCATACCTCAAAGAATCTGTTGCTTGTTCCGCCGCCGAAGCCTTTATGATCGCCACTGATCGTCCAGTTCCCGAAGAAAGACGACTCGCTCGGATCTCATCTACCCAAAAGATCGCCCAAAGAATTCTTTTTCCTCTCCTTCCCGAAGTTATTCAGGAAGTCCAATTCCCCGAAAGTCAAATAACTGTTTCTCGCGCCAAACCTTCTTCTACCAACCAACCAGCCCAACCTTGGACCCCAGAAGATGTCAGAGTCCATCTTAGAAGAAGACTTGAAAAAGAGTGGTCAACTTTTTAAACCTTTACTTTCTTCCCAAACCCACCACCATCGACAATACACTCATCACCACACTTGCCAACAAAGTCGTCACAAAACCATCACTCCCCACTCCGTCCACCAAACTCACCGCCAACTGCAATACTACTGCATTTATTACCAAAGTAAAAAGACCCAAAGTCAGCAAATTTATCGGCAAAGTCAACAATACCAGCAACGGTTTAACCAAAATATTTAACAATCCCAAAATCAATACCAAAACCAATGCCGCCATAAACGAATTTACCGCAAATCCCGGTATCAAATAAGCCGTTACCAATATCAACAAAGCCCTCAAAATCCATTCGAGTAGTATTTCCATAAGCAATTCTAACTACTTTCACAAATTTTTGCAAACAAAAAACCCCCGAGAATATCGGGGGAATTTTTTGGTCTTTTCTAAGGGATTCGGCCTGAGTCTTTCAAAGGCCTCATCAGTTCCGATCTATCGGAAATCCCTACCAAAAGCAAACGCACGAACAAACAAAAAAACTATTCGATGACGCATTGTCATCTTTAATCTTTTTGAAAGCGTTTGCCTTCGGTTTTTTTAACTCTCCGCCTGATTGGGCTCTTATCAGTTTTTACACCGATGGTGGGCTTTCTCAGGCGGAGGCCGGAACGGGTTTTGGTTTTGGGATACATCCTTTCGGGTGTACCTTGCGGAATCCTTTTAAGAATTCCACCCGTTCTGTCGCAGGACTTTTTTCTTCATTGCTGAAGACCCAAGGTCGCTGCTACCGTCTCCACGTTTGGGTGCTACCAGAATAAACTAGTTCGCAATTTTTTCCCAAACCTTTGTTTTTACGCGGAGCCCTTTTAGGGATTACGGATTTACAAATCTTCCCTTTTGGGGTTTAGACTTGGGGAGTAGGATCTGATTCTCATCAGTAGGGACCTCTCAACCAAGCAAGGCTCTGTTCGCAAAAAAGCTTGCAGAACCCTCTTTGGTTAAGACGTCCTTCGACTCCCTAATTTATTTTTTAAAGAACTTTATACACTCAGTGTATCTTTTAATTATCACAAACATCAACATGCATGTCAAGCATATTTACCCAATTAATACGCAATATTTACAATACTCTTACTCTTCCACTATTAGATTACCAACCATTCCATTGGCTCTATGTTGTCCTATCGAACAATAATATTCAAATGTTCCCACCATATCGGCCACAAATGTCACACTGCTTGCCCCATCTACTTCAATTACCTCTGTCATCGCCTCAAATTCATCAACTCTCCAATCATGCATTCCCTCTATCACTGTGAAATTTATCGTTACCGTCTCCCCTTTTTTTACTCTAATTTCCTTCACATCATACTCAAAATCACTACCAACCAAATCAAAAACACGTTCTTCCGCCAAAACTATTGCTTCAGTCGGTGTTACCACTTCTTGCGTCATATTTTCTCCCGTAACCTCCTGTTTTCCCATACCGCCTCCCAACCACAACCCCAAGGCCAATAATACCACCACCGCTACTCCGATCAATAAAAATTTATTCATTTATAACTCCTATCAAATTTATAATAGATATAACTTAATTTTAACAAATGCTATAATTAAATATCCAGTGCTAACTTTTGAATTGTTATCTTTACCTTTAAATCAACATTTTTTTTATCTGTTTTCCAATTTATTAATTTTAAATTTAGGAGATTCCCCTACTATGGATATTCGCATCTCTTCCGAAGGCATAAACATTTCCCCCAAAAGTAAACTTAAAATTCAAAAAAAAATCGGCACTAAGGTCGAAAAACTCCTTGCTCATCTTAGTCAGGACCTAAAAACCGGTCATCTTCGTATTGAAAAATTAAAATACCGCCAATATAAAGCTAACTTTGAAATGCTTCTCCCCGGCAAAAACGGTCGAATTGTCGCCCAAAGCATTAACCATCAGCTCCTTACCACTGTCACCGGACTTCGAGAAATTATCGAACGCCAAATCACCAAATATAAAAACCTCACTTTTAATCCAAAAAAGAAAAACCAAAACAACAAATTGAATTAAATCCTGGCTTCTATATACTGATTTTATGATTCTTGCGGTTTTTATTGTTGCTCTGGGTTTATTTCTCCAACAACCCGCGCCCGCCAAAGCCCAAACTCCCTTATTTTACCTTCTTCTTTCCAGTTACTATCCCACATCCATTAACTACACTCCTCCCACAACTACCAATCCTTCTCTTCAAAATTCAACTCCGGAAAAACTACCTCCACTCTCATCATCAGCTCCTTTTTATACCATCGCCCTCCTGGGAGATTCCATGATTGATACTCTCGGCCGCAATATTCCCAACCTCCAAAAAGCACTTCACCATTATTACCCTAACTTTAGGTTTCAAATTCTTAATTATGGCTATGGTGCCAGCAACATTGAATATGCTCTTTTCCGTTTAACCCACAACTACAGTTACCTTAACCAAAATTTTCCCAGCTTAATTTCTCTCAAACCGGATATCATTGTTGTCGAGTCTTTCGCCTATAACAATTTTGGTAACAATCAGGAAGGATTCGACCGCCAACGTCAGGCTTTGGAAAAAATCACTTCAGAGATTCAAAATTCCTCACCGCAAACTAAAATTTTATTAGCCTCAACTATTGCCCCAAATTCGGTATTTTTTGCTAATGGTATCCCCGGAATCGATTACAATTCTTTTGAAAAAATTGAAAAAACTGAAACCATCAAGCTCTATCTTCAAAATCTAATCAACTTCGCCAAAACCAATGACTTTCCCCTGGCCAATGCCTATCATCCCAGCCTAACCGCCAACGATGGCGATCGCAGTTTAATTAATCCTTCCGATAATCTTCATCCCTCTCAACGTGGCTCCGATTTTTTCTGTTCCATTCTGGCCAAATCCATCTTTGAAAATCAACTAATACCACAATAATCACCAAAATCCCATAATTTCGCCAATTGCCAAATAGGTTAACTTAGTCTAAAATAGCACTCATGGCTAAAGCAAAAAAGACTCCTCGGATTTTAATCGCCCTCCTCTGTGAAAAATGTGGGGCTCAAAATTACCTAACCGAGAAAAACAAAATGAACACTCCGGAAAAACTCAAATTCCGTAAATATTGTAAATGGTGCCGGGCTACCACAGATCACAAAGAATCCACCAAACTCAAGTAAACTCACTTCTTAAGGTATAATCAAGCCTGTGAACCCCCAAATCCGTACCGCATTGGAAAATATCTACATCTCTCCACTGGAACTCTGCAATCTTAATTGCCGGCTCTGCTACACCAAAAAAACCAAAAATATCCTTACCAACGAGCAAATTTTAGACTTTATCTCCCGATATCAAAAAAATATTAATCTAAAATCAGTCTTGTTCTGCGGGGGTGAAGTTTTCACACTCAAAGATTTCCCCCATCTTGTCAACCAAATTCTTTCCAAAAATATTTTCGTCAGTATTATCACCAACGGTACAATTGACAAATTAGAACAAATCAAAGATCCGTCAAATTGCCAACTCCTTGTCTCTCTTGATGGCCCCAAACAAATCCACGATGCCAACCGCGGTATCGGTAACTTCGATAAAACCATAAAATTTATCAAACACGCCCTGTCATTAAAATTCCCCGTCGAAATCATGTTTCTTGTCACCTCTGATTCCTACAAACATATCAAAACCTATCCACAATATTTATCCCGCCAATTATACAAAAAGCCTTCCACACCGGCTCCTCGCATAAATTATATTACCTATAAATCCACCTTTTATTGCGACAATCACCCGTTGGCCACTAGTGTACAAAACGGACATGTCCGTTCCCTACAGCCAAAACAACTAATAAATATCAAAAAGCATTACCCTTCTATCCCTGCCAAAAATTTCGGATGTTTCCAGCTTTCAGTGCAATCTAATGGTTCAATCTATGGCTGTTGCGAATCCCCCTTAGCTTTGGGAAAACTATCAGACCCTATCAAAACCCTCATTTCGAAATTTCTTTTATCCCTTACCCCCTGCACCCACTGTCCTATCTCCTCCCTAAACCCTGAAACAAATACTTGTTCATTTACAAAAAATATCTGCCTCGCCTGTACCAACCCTGATTTTCTTTGTGGCTACAAAAAAGAATTATCCCTTGCCAGCTGTCAACAGGTGGTCGAAAAATTCAATCATGAAACCCCAAAATCTTAAAAATATTATTCTTCGTCAACAAATTATCTCGGCAATTCGTCATTTTTTTGTCCAAAAAAAATTCCAGGAAATCGATCTTCCTGTCCTAAAATACTCACTTCCATTAGAACAAAATATTTATTCATTAGAAACATCTTGTAAGCAAATACAGGACAAATTATATCTATCAACCTCCCCGGAATCCGGTCTCAAAAAAATTATTTCTCAAAGACCCGGCAACTATTTCTCTATCTCTCCGTCTTTTCGCAATCTTGAGGCTAAAGGACCAACCCATCAACCTGAATTTTTGATGCTTGAATGGTATCAAACCAATAGTAATTATCTCCGCACCATGAAAATAGCCCAAAAATTGATAATTAATATTGCACAAGGATTAGACAATATTAAGTACAATCGAACAAATAATATACTCATCTACCAAAACTTCAACTTTGACCTCTCCCTTCCCTGGCCCAAAATTTCTATCAAACAATTATTTTTAGACCACACCAACATCGATCTCGACCTTTTTCTCACTTCTTCAAAATTTTCTGAAAATAATTTCAACCAAATTTTTCTAAATGACATCGAACCCCATTTATCAACTTCTCGTCCGACTTTTATTACCGACTACCCCGCCTCTCTTTCACCTCTCGCCAAAAAAAAATCAAACCCCTTGTACTCAAAAAGATTTGAATTATATTTTGGACCTCTGGAAATCGCCAATGGTAATACCGAAAACAACTCAATGGACGAAATCACTAGCGCCTCTCTGCTTGAAGAAAAATACCGCCGATTACACCAATTACCTACTCCACCCATTGATTACGATTTTATTAAGGCTTCATCCAAAATGTCTCATGTCGCCGGATGCGGTTTGGGAATTGATAGACTCACCATGTTACTTACCGACTCCGCCCACATTAACTCCGTCCGACCATTCAGTCTTTAATTTATCTTCTCCTTCTTCTTCTCAACTTTACCACCAAGCGACTTTTACTATGAGGCCACTCAACCAACAAACGCTCAGTCGATTTTTCATTTTCTCCCAACACCCTTCTTTTGTACCATATCCAACTGGCTTCCTTTCCTATCTGAAAATAATCCTCCCTCCCTTTCGCCCGATTAATCCTTCTAAGCAAAAAATCAACATCCCCATCCTCCAACCCTGAAGGAAAAATTGTCCCTACATACTTTTCTCCTTTTTTACACGACACCCTCCTTTATACACTCTCCAAATTAAAAATCAGTAAGAAAATCGTAATTGATTTTTATTTTACCTAGAGATATGATTATGTTGCATTTTAATGTGAGTTATAAGTTATAAAATTACTGGAGGAAGTGAGATTTATGAAGAAAAAAATTTTAATTGTAGGAGGAATAATTTTATTACTGATTATTATTGGAAGCTCTGGAAGTAAGGACAGTAGTAATGTGGTATCCGAAGATCAACCCAACAAAGAAGAAATTGTCCAACAAGAAGAAGAAAAACCAGTAGAAGAAACTATGCTTGTAGTTACGGCCGATTTTATTGATGAATTTGATAAAAACCAGCTTGCTGCTGAGGAGAAATATGAAGGAAGAAAAATTGAGTTTACTGCATATATAGATAACATTAGTGAAGATATAACAGGAACTCCATTTTTATCTTTACAGCCTTCAAACGATGAGTACTACTTTGGCACCAATATTCAATGTTTCTTCAAGGACAAATCAGAACTTATCTCTCTTGAAAATGGACAACAAGTGACTGTCCAAGGAAAAGTGGACACGCAGATGATGAATATTCTAATAAAAGATTGTAAAGTAGTAAAATAAATAATCCTAACTCGTCTACTTAATCCTATTTTTACAACTAAATTAGTTTTTCGTTAGAAAATATCGAGTCCTTCTTCTAGGTGGTCAATTTCAAAATATCAAAAAAATAATATATAATTAGCCATGGACCAAAATAAAAAAACTGTCAAACCATCTTTACCCAACCGACCTTTTGCCTCTCAACTCCCTCCCAAACCCAATATTCTTCCCAAAATCAACCAACCCAAATTCAACGGACCCAAATTTACTCAATCATTTCGAACTCAAAACCGCGGCGGCAATAAGTAAATTTCAACTAATCTATCGGTAAATCAAAAGAAGTTCTGATATCAATATCAGGAAAATCACCCAGCATATTTTCCAAAGCTTCAAGCTTTCCACAACCGACCTCCCGCGCCATCTCTACCACTCGCTTTGCCTCAGCTCGGGAAACTCTTGCTTCCAAATCTACTCCCCCTCCCTTATCCACTGCCGCCGATCCCTCCAAAAACCCCAACCTACGGCATTCTTCCTGACGCTGACAATCTTCACACAACTCCCCTCTTTCTTCAATCCTATTTTCCACCATCAAAAATTCTACCAAAAATATCACACCCGTCTGTACAGTTTATGTAATAAACCTGAAAGATTTACTTTAGTGGCAAAATCTTACTGTCACCATCCAAATTAAGTACCGAAACCAGCTGACCACTGGTAGGCAAAACATACTTAGTCGACTCGCCGCCTAAAACTTTCTCCGCCACCTCCAACTGTCTTAATTTTTCCGCTCTTTGGGTAAAATTACTCTCTGCGGACTTAGCCACCACCTCAATCGACTTGGCTTCGGCATTGGCCCGAAGCAATCTGGCTTGTGCCGCTCCTTCAGCTTTCAAAATATCTGATTGACGAATTCCCTCCGCTTCCAAAATCAATGCCCTCTTTTCTCTCTCTGCCTTCATTTGTCGGCTCATTGAATCGGTAATATCTTGCGGCGGATCAATCTTTTGCAATTCAACTTTGGCTACCTTGACCCCCCAAGCATTAGTTGCCTCATCCAAAATCAATCTCAAAGAAGTATTAATCGTATCTCTGGCTGTCAGCGACTCATCTAAAGTCTTATCACCAATTAAATTTCTTAAATTAGTCTGAGCCAAAGTTGTTGCCGCATAAGCAAAATTCTGAATTTCAAACTCAGCTTTAACCGGATCTACCACCTTATAATAAATTACGGCATCTACCACTACCCCTACATTATCTTTGGTAATAACTTTCTGTGGTTCTACATTAATCACTTGCTCCCGCATATCCACCAAAATTACACTATCTATAAATGGAATTAAAAACACTATCCCCGAATCTACCGTATGACTATATCTCCCCAACCGGACTACCAAACCTTTTTCATATTGCTTAACAATTTTTAAGCTCTTGACCAATGCCAATATGGCAATAGCAAATAATGCGAAAGTAAAATATGATCCAAACATATTATTTTTTAATTTTTTCAACTATTAATGAAACCCCTTCAATTGATTTAATTTTTACTTTTTCTTTTTCATAAATCAGTTCATCGCTCACCGCTCTCCAATCTTCATCATCCAGTCTCACCATTCCGGCTGTATCCGAAGTTACAGTCCTAATAATTACACCTGTTTTACCATGTAATTTATCTATATTTGTATTATGTGACATCACTACAACCTTTTGTTTTACAATTTTTCTCCCCCAAAATATATACAAAAAACTTAAAAATGCCGACATCACCAAAGCCACTGTCAAACTATCCAGCCAAATACCTCCAAAACCTCCGATTATCAAAATACTGCCAATTAATACCAAGTCAAAACCTGTCTGAATCCCCACAATCAATTCCGCCAAAATCAAAACCATACCTAACATCACCAACATCTGTGTCAAACTGATCATAATTGATTATAACTCAAATTTGTCAGAACTTAAGCACCGAATCTACCGCTTCAACCAAAGGCTTATAGTTAAAATACGATTCCAACTGTCCCTGCCAATTATTATCTGCCGTTTTAATCACCGGCTCTACCCCATGCCCCTCAATCGGCTCACCGTCTTCTTTTAAGGTTAAACTATGCACCAAAAATATCGAATATTTTTCCGATTTGTCAATTTGTTGTTTTAAAGGAAACACTCTTTCTACCGTTCCCCAACCCTTAGTTGTCTCCCCTACTAACACTCCGACATTATATTTTTTCATCGACGCTGCCATTAACTCTGCCGTAGATTGACTATTTTTATTTATAAGTATCACCACTTTTTTGTATCTTACCAGGCTATTTAACCAACCCGTTCTGGTTTTAAAGTCTAATTTGTCCCCCTGATGAAAAAATTGATACGCATATTGATCGTTTCCGATAAATGGTCCCAAAAAATAAGGTAATCCGTCTATTGCCCCGCCAATGTTATCCCGCAAATCAAAAATCAACGAATCAGATTCACCCTTATCTAATTGCTCGGTAGCCCTGACCAATTCATCAAAAGTAGTCGGGGAAAACTTTGTTATGTGAATATAAGATACCCCGGACGATAACAACTTATAATCCACTGTCGGGTCAATTCCGGCAACATCATAATTATTTTTACTGCTGTCATCAGACAATACTTTATATGACTTGTTTATTTCTTCTAATTTTTGTTTGGCTTCCGGATCTGTTTCGGCTACATCTTCCAACTCAGATTTCTGTTTTTCAAAAGCAGCTGCAATCTCACCTTTACTGGCATCTTTATCTACCCCCAATTCTTTATAATGATCAACTTCCGTCACATTAGAAACTGTGTCACTTAAGGCCTTTTCATCTTTTTGAGCATATAGTCTTGACCTGCCAAACGGCTCTAAATTTTGAAGTACCAAATCGCTCAATGTCACTACAAATCCCTTCTTTTTTTCTTCCTCCGGATAAGAATTAACAATTTCCTTAAACATAGCCTTTAACTCCGATTTTTCCTTACCCTTTATACTTTGAGTTTGTCCGGTAATCTTTTCTGTTCCCAAAACAAATATTTTTATCAGATCCTGATCTGATAATTTATTCCAATATTCAGACATAATCGTACTGTATACCTCATCCAAAAACGCCACATACTTATCC
>Ga0209518_1002446_pt1 | contig 17330 bp, 47 predicted proteins | sample RifGroB1_FD_183993 | JGI IMG/M metagenome (GOLD analysis project Ga0209518, IMG submission 183993) | Groundwater microbial communities from Rifle, Colorado, USA - Groundwater B1 (SPAdes) (version 2) | ecosystem: Environmental > Aquatic > Deep subsurface > Groundwater | place: Rifle, Colorado...
CATTCTTGTGCCTTCTCTTCTGTTTCAGTGACTACACAAACTGTATCTGAAACATTATTAGCAAACCATCTAATAATTACTACAAACATTTTAATCATCCTTTCAAATTCCGATAATATCTATCTTTCCTCGGACGTTATTAATTCACTGCCGATTTGATCTATAAACTGGTACAATCTTTCATACGCACTTATATATTCATCAATTCGTTGCTCGCTAATATCACTTTTACGATTCCAGACAATATCATTTAACTCTCTTGAACCAAATACAATATTATGTTTATTACCTAATTCTTTTAATTTGCTTAATTTAATCTCAAAAATATCGTGTTCTTGGAAATATTTTTGCTCTTCCTTATATAAGAGATTGCATAAATCATGAAACCATTGATTAACTATATTCTCTCCTGTATATGCCATCTGATAAGAATATTCTGTTGAAGGACAAATTACACTCATTATCTTAAAATCTGTACCAAACACGTAATACCTGCCGACTTTATAATTAATATCAATAATTTTTCTTTCATCATTTCTTTTAATCCATGCTTTATGTGAAACAGTTTTTACATTGTCCCAGTTATCTTTTGGTAAGGAATCTTTTTCAGCTTCCCATTTTTGCAAAATATTCAACATATAAGATGCAATGCCATCCTTTAGATTATCAATAAACTTAATCTTTTCCTCTTCGTTTAACTGTTTTTCAATCTCAAATATTTTAAACTTACCGTCCGTATTTCTAGCATTAGACACATATTTGTTGGAAGCGTTCATGTTGTAAAATCTCAAATCTTCTACTTTGTAGTTCATTGCTAATTAACTCCTTCTTAACTGCTCACCCTTTGTTGAGTCAGTTTAATTTATAATAAACGATCTGCGTTTTTGTATATAAATTTTCTAATTCCATCAAAATCATTAACACCTTTTAACAATAATCGTTTACATCTTTCAAGAATTCCTAAATAATGTACGAAGTCATAATCATGATATGTTGATTTAAATTCGTTTTGTATTTTATCAGTAAATTCTTGATTTGAAATGCTCGTAATATCTGTCAATAATCGTTCTTCTTGCATTAACAAATTAATTCTGCTTTTACCTTCTCCAGACATCATACCATAAAAATATGGATGATATTTTATGTTTATCATATAATCACTCCTTTCTTATTATAAGTTCATCTTTCCTTGGATTAACTCTTGATAATAGTTTTTACCACTCTTAATTCAATAGCATCAACATCTTCTATGAGATCACCAAGGAAATCAACTCTTTCTAACAACTCTTCCTCCGTATCAAACCATTCAAAATCAGATACTCCACTTCTGATTCTATATGTTAACAAAAATTCTTTGTTATTCATTCATTATACATCCTTTCTTTCATATCCAAGCAAATCGTGCTTTCCTTGGATCAACTTAATATTTACCATCTAGATAAGTATCTGTTAAATACTGGTTGTAATCCTGCCACAACTTCAAACATTTCTTAATTTTTTCTAAGTTAAAATCATTAATAGGTACTTCTAAATTGAACCAATTATCATAATCATTTCCACCATGACTCACTTTCATTTGATATCCATAAGTTTTTACATTATTTAAGAATTCATCATACTTTAACCTCTCTTTTTCTTTGTCTAATATTTTTCCGTCATTGGCTATCATCTTATAATCAATAAGCCAATCGGTTAATGTTAAATTATTCTTCTTTGATCTATTAATTGGAATTTTTAAAAAATATTCTTTTCCTTCTAATAATAGATCGCACTGAATATCTGACCCCTCTTTTAATATATTGTAAGAACATAAGTTTTCTTCTACAAAACTTCTCAAATGAGATGGAATGAATTTATACTCTTCTTTATCATATTTACTATAGAATTCTTCTCCATTAATAAAAACATCCATTGACTGACCTACAATATCAAAGACAATTCCTTTATCAGTCTGTAAAATATTAACCCTAATGATTTCTCCATTGCTTTCTGTTGAAAATGTGTTTAATAATTTATCTTTCATATTTTATTCCTCCTTTTTATTCCTAGCAAATAGTATTTTTAATGGTTTTCCAACATACTTTCTGACCACAGATATCCTTCTAAATCCTCGTTGATCCAAAAGACTTTTCTGTCATCGGTTTTAAAATCCCCAATTGTAACTTCTTGACCTGCGAATTTTAACATTCCATTATGACAATAAATATTATCATATTTGATATCTGCTTTTAAATCTTTTCTTACTCTTGCTTTTTCATTAAATTTCAACATAGATTAAATCCATCCTTTCATTTGAGGATTACTCAACAGAATCTACATAGCCTCTCATATAATCCTTTGCCAATTGTACACCTTCTATTTTACCTTTTAATCTTTTATGTTCTTCGGAATTTGGCAAATGAGCAATAAGTATAGTTTTTAATTCAATTTCTGCTTTATCTAATCTGCTATGCAAATCTAAAAACGCATCTTTATAATTCATTATTGCACCTCCTTACACAATATAACTACTATTTTCAACCCATAACCCTTTATCTACTAATTGACCTATCGTGACCTTCCTAATTTCATCATCTGGAATATCTGCAATAATGTTTGCATTTTCTTCCAATGTAGTGTGATCAATGGTATGGCCTAAATGCAAAGACATGAATACATGAAAATGTGGATATTCATTTGGGTTATAATCTTCAAAATCTACTGGTTTAATTAGTCTGGAATTTTCAATATGATTTTCGAACATAACTGGAAGATAAAATATAGTTGTCATAATGACATTACTCCTTCAAATTGCTTGCCCTGTGTCAAGTCAATTATCTAAATGTTTAAATTAATTTGTTCCTCTGACCAGTCTGTTTGATAATAACCCGATAATTCTCCTTCCTCTTCTACTTCATAAATTATACTCCATTCTATTAGTTTCTGTATTTCTAATTCAACTTTTTCATAAATCCAATTTTTCATTGTTTCAGAAAAATTGCTATACATTAGAAATTTTTCAAAATCATCAATTATGTCTTGGCGTGTAGCATAAAGAGTTTTCTTCACATATTTGACAATTGTTTGTTGTACATCATTTTGTAATTTCATTAGTAATCATTCCCTTCATGGTTTAACATTTATCAAGTCAATTATATACTCGTAAAAATCCTTATGTTGCTTTCAATCTCATCTTTGAGTCTTTTAATACTTTCTTCAGACAATGAATAAATTTGTTCTGACATTAATTCGCGTTCTTCTTCAGAATTGGTTCTACCAGTCATTTTCCAATATATAAAATCTGTTACAACATCTCTTAAATCATTAGTTCCATTGAAATCTACCATTATTAATTCCTCCTATGCTTAATATGAAATTAGACATTGATCGTATTATCTTATTAATCTTTTTACGCCTTTGAATATCATATACAAAATTAAACCACTGGGTATTGCACCAACATATATCATTAAAATTGAAATTAGATATGAGACATATTGATTGGTAACAGAAGTAAAGTGTAACATTAAGATTAGAGCAATAATACTTACGATCCAAGATATGAAAACAGGTTTAATTATTCTTTCAAGTTTTTGTAATTTACGTTCAATAACCCGTTCTCTTATTTCAGCCATTTTTTCATTTAGAAGTTTATCAGTATTCATCTCAAATTTCTCCTTTCAACTCTTTATTAATTTGATCCGCAATTTCTTTTACCTTATCTGTATCAATTTCAATTTTTGGTATAAAAACTGGTTCTATGCATCCATCTTCAATCAAATCTTGTCTAAACTGAATTACTCCATTAACCTCTTCATAATCTGGACTGCATTCTTCGCACACACATTTTTTATCATCCCAAAATACTGCCTGTGGATATATTGCATCCTCAAAACATTCATTGCCACATGCCGCACATTTCATTAATCCCAACTCCCCTTTATATCTCAATTTATTCGTTTGTTAATATACGAGTGTCTTCCTTTAGTTGATGCATGAGCTGCTTTATTGTTCCTTCTGACAATGAGTAAATAGTTTCTGTTAATGATTCCCTTTTATTTTCATCTGAAACTTTTACTTGAGAATAAATAAAATCTGATATCACATTTCTCAAATCATTTTCGCCTTTAAAATCAACCATTATTAAAACCATCCTTTCTAACTTCTCTGTATAATTCACCTTTAATCATTCTGCATTTTAAACCCAACTCTTTAGCTTTTGCTTTTTCTTCTTGAAAAAAGGTTATTATCTGCTGTCCAACATTCATAATGTATGCCATTTATGTTTCTGTAACAATGGCATGAATCTTTTGCGCCACAATTGTTATAACTAAATGTTGGTTTTAGCATTTTAAATTTCTCCTTTTAACTCTTCCAAATTAATATTCAACACCTTGGCAACCCTCAACAATTCTTCTCCTGTAAAACTGTTCCTCATAATTTTATCTACAAATGTTTTGTACTTGATTTCTGATTGATCAGCTACCCATGTTTTTGTTCTGCCTTGTTGCTCAATGGTATTTGCAATGTGTTCACCTAAGTTCATACAATCACCTTATGTCCTTTCTTTTCTCCTTCAATTTATTACCTTAACTATATTCTACTCCTATTATATGCTAATGTCAAGATAATTATACCAAAATTACAGACTTAATTCCAAATAAATGAGACAAAGGTAGTTTAAAATTGCGTTTTCAATGTATTTGGTCTATATAAAATTAATCAAATATGAATAATAAAATTTTTCATAATCACCAATAAACTTTTCAGCACTTTCTATAGAAGCAAAACAACCTGAAGGATTATAAGGTTTTATTAAATCGTTTACTGTAATATGTATTTTCTTTTTATGCTCCGTAATTGAAACACATAAAAGTAATGGATTTGGATAATTGCCTTTAATACCTAATACCTTAAATTTTTTTTGGTATATTTGATTCTTCAAAAGTGTCCATATTACAATCGAATCTTTCTTTCGAGTAGTCAAATAGTTCCTCATTGGATTGATTAAATTTTTCATTAGTTGGATAAAGAGTAATAAGAACTTTCTTTGCTTTAGAAAACACCATAATAAATTTATCTACTAGAACGTGCCATATTTTATTTTCCTTCTTGTCTAAGTTTTTATGCTTATTACTGGATATAAATGTTCTAAGATATTTTCTTGCTCGATTAATATCATCAATTGTCCAAGTGATATAACCAAGTTCTCTTTCTAAATATCGCTCACAGGCATGATTAGTAATGTAAACAAACATTTTTATTTTCCTCCTTTAAATACTTTGAAAGTATTATTTGAATTGATCTAAAATATACACCTTAAATTTATTAATACTTTTTAACTGATCAAATATATTTTCTTCAAGAATGTACCAACCATAGGTATAATTATCCATGATGGTTTCAATCAAATGAATCATACAAGTATCTTCTTTATTAAGTGATTTTTCATTTTCTAAAATGTAATTTTCAACCTCACAAAGTTTTTTTGTGTTTTTGATATGATTAATTGAATTTGTCATCCCTGCATTTATTAAATTTTGTTCAAATTCCTCAATACTAATATTCTCAAAATGATCTTTAATTACCTTTAATCGTTCGATAGCGTTCATTTTACATCCTCCTATGAATTCGTCATTTTAATTGACATTAATTAGATTAAGTTTCATGTAACTTCCTTCTGCTTTTACCCAATAGTGTTTCTTGTCTCCATATTTTTCTGTTACTAATTCTACTGCTTGCTTTAATGTTTCAGCTTCTATCTCTATGTAGCAATCTAAATGACTTGGCTTACCGTTTAACCATTCATAACCAGATAATAGAGAGTTCTTCATTGTTACCTTAACCATAAAAGTATTCATGTTAAAATTCCTTTCATACGTCATTTAATTTCCCAACCATCCAGCCAAGGATCTTCATTTCTTCGTTCTTCAAATTCTTCAGTAAAATTACACTTATCTTCAGTCATAACATATCCTCGATTATCCATATAAATATATTCATCATCTGAGAAATATTTATGAGTTATCTTATGCCCTTCTCCCATTGCAATATATGCTTCTTTTTTAGTCATTTAGTTTTACTCCTTTCTAAATATGTTTGCATTGATATTCCCAAAATCCCCATTGATCTAAATGCCCGAAACCTCTTGATAAAGTATCTGAAATATCGGTAGAATATTTTACTTTTATATTATTGATTATTATGTATTCCTCTTGCTGTTCTGGATACATCGAATCCCACTCTTCAACATTAATATCACATGTGGATAAATAATCATCTTCGAAGTCCAATTCTAACATAATTATATTCCTCCTTTCTAATTAATTATATCCTTATCACATTTCAAACACTTCCAAGTCCTCTTATAACCATTCTTTTTATCCTTCTTGCCTCTAATTAGTTTGCCTAGACAATGAGGACATTTACCTTGACTTATACAAGCATTTGCCCTTTTCTGTTCTTGAATTGCTTCTCGCTCTGCTGTTATTCTATCTCGCTCCTCTTGTGGTCTAGCATTCCAACTTTTCTTTGCTTGTTGTGTTAATGCTGATAACATTGTTATACTAAGTAATGGATCTCCATAAGGATATGAATTTAACATATTATATTACACTCCTTTTATATTCTACAATTGCTTTCTTTAACCATGCCATACAAGTTAACGCCGAACAAAACAAAGAACAACCAATAAGAAAATTGCCTATTTCAATACCCATGCAAAATTGAATAAAATAAACTACCCATGATATAGATAAAAACACATAAAATAATATCATTAGTATATTCAATTCTTAATCAATTCCTTTCTTAATCCCATCTAAAAATATTTTATCTTTAAGTCTGTAATAATTATACTTGTCATGAAAATATCCATGAGAAACTAAATATTCAGGAATAGATAGTTTACAAACTGCTGCCCTCTTGCCTAGTTTTGTATATTCTTTTCGAGTTATAAATTCATTTGTGTTTGGATCTTTCCAAGATGTTATACCAGATTTCCAATGCATTTTTGTTGACTCCTTTGTGGGTTTTGTTATGGATTATATAGGAGTTCTCCATTGGGATGGCAAATCCTTCTAAACTATAGAATCTTTTGCTCTATTTAAATATTCCTTGGCTTTATCTATACTCCATGCGTGTATACTTTTTTCATTATCACCATATTGACCAAATCCCTTAGTAACATCATCAGATTTAAACATTTCTTTGAATGCTTTATAATTGTCCATCCATTCAATATTAATAACTCTTTTCCTCCAACCAATTTTTATATCGCCATCTGGAGTTGATACAATATACCAAGATGCACATTTTTCACATGAACAATATTCATTTGGAATTGCATTAAATTTTAATTCATCTAAATTGTACACATTCTTAAAGACATTTTGAAACTCTTTCAATTGTTTCTCGTTGTTGTGAATTTTTAAGCAATCTTTATGGTATGGTATTTGTTTATAATCTCTTTGTTCAATGGTTGTATAATCAACAATGTTATCTATAGTCCATTTGTTTCCACACTCAGGACAAATATCATCTTGATCTGGTATATTTTTAAATGTTCCTGACCACATTTTACAATAACGACCAAAGGTAATTGGATTAACAGTTCCATTTTTAACTTCGGTAGGTGTGTTCTCAATAAATTCTTGTTTGGATAGAAACATTGTCTGTCCAAATTGATCAAATTTTAAAGTGCCTTTCCATACGAATTCATTCAGTTTTATATTTTTCTTCTTTATGGCTACATATCTAATATTCATAATACGATGCAAAGTTTTTAAGCTTGTGATGTAACTGTTTATCCCTGAAGCAGAATTAAAAATAGTTTCATCTAATTCAAGTTCTTTCTTTTTATATTCTACCTCAACGTAGACCCTAGCATAATGATTCCCATTAGCATACTTCATAAAAGTTTCATAAGGAAAATAAGGACTTCCATCATAAAAGAACATATCAGGAATTATCTCTTCTCCGATATTTGCTACTTTACATTTAATGCTGTCTGTTTCAGCATAGTCATTTAAATTAAGGTGAACACGATCTCCGAATTTTGAGGATATACTTGATTCTAATTTTTGAATTTCTAACATTTCATTTTCCTTCTTTCACCTTAAAATTTAAGCATTTCAAACACTAGATTTATCTGCTAACGATCATTATTAAATTTCCTCTGTTCATCTACTGTTAATCTCTCAAAACATCTTGTGAAATCAGAATAAGATATAACATATCCATCAATATAATATTTGTTATATATGAAAAGTAATTTTGGATAATCTCCTATTTTCCATTTTAAATATGGTTTAATACATCGACAATTTGACATTTAAAAATCATCCTTTCTTAATTTATAATTAATGTCATAAAAGAGTGATTTTAAGGTGATCTATTATGACCATTTATTTTTTAGTTTTTGCATGGCAATTTCAACTTTTCTTGCCTTATCTTTACCAAAGAAAATAAAGTAATCTTGGTCAATATCCCACCAAAAATTATTCTTGTCTTTATTACCTTTTATATATTTTTGCATATCGCAAACTTCTTTATAACCATAAGAATTTTCTGACAAATGAATGGCATTTTCTCTTACTGGCTCAAATACATTTTTATTGCAATATATCCGCATTGAATTATCCTCAGAATCTTTTACTTTATTAACTGTAAATACTTCATATTGATTAAAATTTGCAACCATTCTACGCAAGGACTGAGGCAATCCACCAAATTCAAATTCTGCCGAACCCATATAATCCATACTTAACAACGAGTCAATACCAACAATATTTTCAATCTTAACATCTTTGAATTTTGCTCGTTGAACCAACCAAGGACTTTTAATTTCTTGAATTTTCATTTAAATTCCTCCTTAAATATTTAGTGAATGAAAGACTGTTTTTATGACATCTGAGAAATTTTAATAGTGTGCATTAACATTTGAAAAGTTATACTCTTCTTTTCTCCAGAAATATTTTCATTAACTAATAACAAATTAAATTCTTTGACTAAATCATTCATCATTTCTTGCTTACATGCTCTACGATAATCTTCACTTAGTTCATCAATGTTTTTCATCTTTATCATCCTTTCTAATTTCCTTTTAAAGTTATATTTTATTCTATGCCCTATCTATAGACGCATAATCTCCACCCATTAATTTACCGTAGCAATCACCGCAAACAAGTTCACTATCATATCGATCAGTATACCAATGTAAATCATAAGACTCTGTTTCTTTTCCACATTCTTTGCATTTATACATAATTAACTTCCTTTCTACAACGCAAATTTTATTACTGGCATAACATCTGTTAATTGATATACTTTTGGTCTATTATCTCTCTCTACTTCTAAAGTTTCACCCTCGATTAATTCATTGTTATCTATTAGAGAATCTACTTTATTGTGTAGGTTGTTATTGTTATATGTCGTAATTCTCCATCGTCTAGGATTTTTATCAAGGATTACTTTAAGCATGTCATTGTTTAATAAAGTAATATAGTGTGTCACGGTATTGTTATAAGTGTACTTCCAATCGTACAATAAATACATATCATTGTGCATAATGATATCCTGATACATATTTGAAAGATAATTATCGTCGTTTAACTCTTTTATAATCTTTTCTGATTTTTTCATATTAAAAATCATCCTCTCAAATTTAGTATAGCATAAAATCTGCCTTTTATATTACATTGTATTTAACCATTGCTCATAAGCATATTGAACAATTCGTTCTTCTCTACCTTTATACTCGTCTGTTTCAAGAATTAAAACCTTCCAAGCAGTATAATAAAGTTGAGGACAATTATTTCTTCAATATTTGGTTTCATATGTATCACTCCTTAAATTAATTTTAATTTAGTACACCTGTCTCAACCCAAATTCCGTATTGATTTTGATCCAGTCCCAAGTACTCGTAAATTTCCAATTTGCTACTTCCTTCATGCCACCTTTCAATATAATCATCTATATCTTCTAGTAACACACTGTTGTTAAGGTATGCTTGATAAAATGTATCAACTTTTGGTATTGCTCCATAAACAGATTCAAACTGTTCAATTGATAATCCATGACCTAAACCACTAGGTTTTTGCTTATATGTATATAAGTAAGATCCTCCACCATTGAAATCTAAATCAATATCTTTATAGTTATCTTTTGATTCAATCTCAATTACCATAGTTCCGAATTTACTTGGATGAGGATAAAATCTAATAATATCAAAACCAGTTCCTTGAGATAAAGTTTTCTTAACTTTTTCAGTTCTTATTGTGTCGTAACGTAACCAGTGCTTATACTTTTTCATTTGCTTAAAACTCCTTTGTTTAATTTTATTTCTTAATTTATTATATAATACTTTTACTTGTATTGCAATACCATTTACATAATATTTATAAATATAGAATAGGATGTAGAGTCCTATTCTATATTTAATTTAATTTTACTTTATGCCATGATTGCTTTCTTCATAGACTCAATTGTACCCTCTAATATTTTAACCCTATTATTAAGGTCTGTAGTGACCATAGAAAACATTTGCATGAAGTCATATATTCCACTGAGGTCTATATTATCTTTAGTTATCGCAACACTATTCTCCAACTTTTCCTTAATTTCCTGAACCGTAAAATAAGAATTTACTAATTGTCTTTGTACCTCCCAAGACAAGTCATCGGAGAATGATTTTACTAGCATCATATAGCCAGTTTCAGTTATTAGTGTCAGACCACGATTAGGAATTTCTAAAAGACGAAATTCGTCCTTTTGATTTTTAGACACAATAAAGTAATCTACGCCTTCAATAAATCTATCTCTATTGTTTTTAAAATTTCTACTTGCCGTTCCATTCGGTCTTTTATGAACTGCATCAATATCCTTAAATGTTACAACTCGATTTCCCTTAAAATCCTTTATCATTACATCTTGCTTATTTATTTTTATATATTCCTGCAAATCAACTACATTATTTTGTGTAATAATTTCTTCTTCCTTATCAATTTTAGTTACTGCCGTAATTGGACTTTCAACACTTTTATAACAATGATTTACCTCTAAAGGACTTACATATGGTTTATCAAGAAGTGTTAATTCAAACTCTAATATTTCTTGTTGTCTAACTTTATTATCATATACAAGCCAAACATCAGTTAGATTTCCTACTTTTCCTCTATTTTTAACTTTTTGACGTTTGAGTTTACCCTCTTCCACTAATGATTTTACTGAATCATTAATACTCTTTTTATTTAGTCTTACCGCAAGATCAATTTGTAGTATTAAGCGTTTCTCCCTAACCATTTTAATAATTGCCTTCTTGTGTTCAGTTGTACGATATGCCATATGTATTTTATCCTTCTTTCTTCTTATAATTTATTTTTTACTTCATTAAATCCAATATACTAATTCCTAAAACATTTGACACTTTCAATGCAGATTCAAAACTTATATTGGTTCTCTTTTTAGGTTGCCTATAGAGGTAGATTGTATTTATATTTAATCCAACCTTATCAGCTAATTCTTGATTATTTCCTTTATACTCGGATCTATTTATATATTTGGTTATATTACTTTTTACGATTGCAGAATCTATTTTGTTATATTCATTGATGATATTTACTAATTTCTTTTGTTCTAATACTTCCATTTATTTCTCACCTCCTTTCGCAACCGTATAGAGATTGTACCATTTTTATTTTAATATGTCAATACTAATAAGTAATTAAATAAAAACTGTACAATTCAGTGCAAAGATAATGGTCGATCTGTTATTGATGTTTTAGAATTAACCATTCCAATCTGAACATTCATTTACATCGAAGATAAATTTGAGTTTATGGCCTATGGTACAGAATTTAGATTCAACTTTATCCGCATTAAGCAGGAGACAATTCCAACAAGAATGTTTGATTTCCATCTTAGTTCTCCTTTCTATTTAACCAAATAAAAATAACATTTTATGGTAAATATTGAATTATAAAAGTCTAGTGTAGTAAGGGTTTGAGGGTTTATGTTTTGTAATTAATCAATAATATACTACTGCATCTTTAAATTTACCGTTTTTTAATCTTCTGTAAAAAGTCATGTGGCAAATGTTTAAAATTTCACACCATTCTATAATAGTATGTATTTCCCCATCTATTTCAATGTACTTCTTTTTATGTTCAAATCTTTTCGGTTCTATTAATTCTTCATTGCTCCAACCCCATGACATTCTATTCAAGATAATATTTCTAGTTAATCCAGAAATTTCTGCCCATTCTGTAACAGTATGAGTCATGCCTCTAATTGTAATTAATTTGGTTTCATTAGTAAGAAGTTCACTTGTTAGTTGATTAAAATCCCATCCTGCATGATACCTTTGTATTATGGCATCATATGGTATCCCACTCTCCTCTGACAACTCTTTTAATTTTTTAACAACTCCATTGATTACAATTCGTACAGGAGGTTTAGAATTTTTAGCTTCTATTTTAGTCTTTTTACTAACACACCTACAATTATTTATATCATAATTACCATTTGGGTCTTTTCTCTTAATGTTTTTATCGTCAGTATACCCATTATTTAACGCCCACTCGAAAAATTTATCCCTATTATTTAACCATTCTTCGCAAATCCTAATTCCCTTTCCTCCGTAATATTTATAATTTGGTAAATTTGTGTTATAACAAATTGATTTCATATTAATAAACGCTCTTCTCAATCTTTTGGTGATATTTTTGTTTTTCATTTTAAAATCATCCTCCAATAATTTATTTAGTATCTTTGCCAATCGCATAAACCCACCTGTACCATTATGTCTGCTGTTATATTGAAATTGTTATACAGCATGGGTTTAAATCATTAGCACAGATTAATCATATAAGTTTAAAACCTATTGAAAAATGTTCTGTACCTGCTTCGCAATCTCCTTCAGGAACAACATTCATTTTATCAGGATCGAAAGTTAAATCATAATCTTCTGAATCAAGTAATAAGTTAATTACATTCCCTGATATATTATCTCGAATAGCGTCACCAACTTGAACAGAAAATCCATTTTCCCATGTTGCGTAATATCCAAATTCATAAGCATGTACTGCAATTTCTACAGGTTTGTTTTGATTCTCTTTTAACCAATTATAAAATTTATCATGATTTGACATTTAAAATCATCCCTTTCTTAAATACGATCAATTTTACTTTTGATTGATCAATAATGCATTCTATTAAGAATTTTTCTTTTTAGTTCATTAAACTCCTTTGTCTGTTCTGCTGTTATTTTTCGACTACTCAACATCTGACGTAGTTTTTCCTCAAACAATTGTAATAATTCATCTTTTTCAATCTCTTTCGTGTGATCATCAATTGGCTCAAGTTTACCAAAGTCTCTGTTATATTTAATTTCTTCCCTGTGATTCATTTTCATTCCTCCTCCCTGTTATTTAATACCACCTAGCAGGATTTTATGATTAACCCTGCTAACGCTCTAAGCTAAAGGTCTTTTTATACTGGCTCAGACCAGTTTTATTTACTTTTTGCTTTTTTTACCTTACTTTTAAAATTTCCATTTTCATCATACGATTCTGGATTTGCACCTGGTACATTCCAACCAAACATTGAACCTGTCAACATCGCTGCAATTTGAGCTTTTGTTATTCCCAATTTTACATTCATTTCCTCTGGATTTAATTCCTCATAACCATTTTCAAGATTGTTATAACCATCCTGACCACGTTGTAAAATAATGGTCTTTCCACTTAATGGCTCTTTTGAGTAACAAAATTCTGGCAATCCTTCAAACATATTTAATACACTCTCCCTTTTAATTTAGAATATCAGAAGTTTAAATCAACTCATTCAATCTTTTGATTAATTGCTCATTGGCGTATTTAATATCATCAATAGCTTTCACAATTCCAATAGCAATACCTTCATTATAAGAACTGCCTTCTTGGTTTCCCTCATCTAATTTTTTGAGAGATAGTTCCATATACATTTTTTGTTTTTCCGTCAGTATTTCAATCAATTCATCAATAATTTTCATTTGTTTCCATCCTTTCTAATCTAAAAATATTAGTTTGCTTAAACATATGTTTCAATCAATTGTATTTCCACAAATCCTCTTGTTTTCCCACTGGGACTTAGAAAAGAATATTGGTCTTCTGTTATTTGAAATATTTCACACCCGTTATTAGGGACTTTCATAAACCATAAATGCAATCCTTTTCTTGCTTCTTCTATTGTTTCATACAATCCTGAAACTCTACAAATTGCTTCTGGAGTCATACTTTTCTCATTGATCCAACTATGAGTAATAGTAAACATAATATTAACCATTCCTTTCCAATTCAAAATACTTCGAAACTTGCTTTTTATGCTACATCTTGCATTATCATAGCAATGAATTCTTCCGATTCACCCTCCCCCATAAAGGATGTTTGATAAATTTCGTTGTTGTTTTCATCATAGATTGTCAAAATATCAACAAAAGCATATCCGACATCCTTAAATTCTGAATCAAAATATAAGTGTTCTTTGTTTTGTTTCAACCAATTAATCTCTGCTTGTTCTCTTTCCTTTTTAAGTTCATCTATAAGATTCCAATTTTTACAATCAATTTCATCATTAAGACTAAATCCTTTTCTTTCACCATTACGAATTGATTTCTTCCATGCTAAAGCTTCCCCATATTTTTCTTGATTAATCTCAAAACTAAATTCTTTCATTTTTAACACTCCTTTTACTTTATTTTAAAATCATCAACCACTGTAACCCTACTGTTATAATGGTTTCAAGATCCCATACTTGGCATGAAATAAATAGGTTTATTTTAAATATAAAACCCATGAATAGCGTATTCGCCTAATTTTAATTTTGCTTTTTCTTTAGCATATTTATGAGCATCTTCAATATTTTTAAATCCTTTAGCAACAGAAAAATCTACACAAACAGGTAAACCATCACCTTCGATATATTTGCCTTCTACATAATTATCATAACAATTTTCAGTCAACAGGGAAATAAAGTATACATATGATTTTCCAAAATCTTTTCCGAATAATATTTTGCATTCTTCAAACGAAAATGACTCCTCAATAAAAACATTTTCATTATCAATAGTAACACAATATTCACCATCATCCAATGGAAGAACACATTCTGATTTACTTTCTATAACCGCAATATCTCCTACTACAATATCTTGGAATATAACAATTGATGAATCATGATTATTCCAATTAATATCTTTAACATTCACAATAGGTAATTTAATTGACATTTTAATTCCCTCTCTCATCTTAATTTAAGCCCATTACAAGGACTTTAGCATAAAATACCTCTGAACCATTCTAAGTTAGTTGTTATAGCCTAAATGGTGTAAGTATCGACACTAAAGGCTTGATACTCATCCTCTAACTCCTCTATCTCTCTCATATGCTCTGTATACACATAGTCAATATCAATAAAAGTATTTGAGTCATATAAACTAAAAGTATAGTTTTTCAAATGTGCTTTTGTTAATCCATCTAATATTGTTTCAATTGCTTGAACATCCTTATCCATTATAACATTGTGAAGCGCATTGTTATACATAGAACGATATAAGATATATTCATTTTTAGATTGTAATCCGCTTTGCATAATAATTCCTCCTAATATAATTTAAAATATCTTCTGGGCCTCTCGAACGTCCGTGTTATGACATTTACAAGATTATACCATAATAACTTCCCTCTGAGTACGTTGCTTGCTTACAAGATAATAACCAATTTCATCTTTTATTTGTCGTGGTTTGCGAGGTCTGCCATTCCATAAGTCTTCGTTATATTTTACCTGTTCGATGGTATAAAGCGATACTGGGATCGATCTTGGATTTTCTCCCTGACTCATTAATCTAGTCTTGATAAATGCTTTTTGCCCATTCTTAACTCCGAATCCTCTCTTTTCCCATTGAGCAAAAGTAAAAATATTTTCACCATCATAAGCAAACCCTTTTTTATTTGCCTCTAACTCAATTATTTTTTCATTAGTCATTAATGCTTTTGACATAATTGCTCGCCAACCTCCTTAATACTTTTGTTATAGAGAAAATGAATATTGACTTGATAATTTATATTCCTTAATTTTTACATGGTATAATACAATTTACAATAATTATATTTGCATTTATGCATTATACCATGCATCCATAAGTTACACAAATTATGCTGCTATCTTAGATTTCTTTGTTTTCTTATCCTTCTTAACTTTACCAGAAGCAACAATAACCACGTCAGATAACTTCATAATCTTAGTTACTGTCCGGTTATTCCATAATGTTAATCTCACTTCAGCATAGGGTACAGGTTCAAGGTCTGAATAATATGCAATATTGATAATTTCACCTTTGAAGAAACGATAAACCATCTTTTTACCAAGATATAAGGAATTGAGAACTGAAGCATTTAGAGATAGATTTTGGGAGTTTTCAGGTTTTTGCATTTTATTACCCTCTTTCCTTAATTTTATTTTATGGTTTAGTGTTTGATATAGAATATGTAAGATTACTTAGAAATATGAGCGATTAGTTTTTCAAAATTTTCAAAAGTAAATGGAATTGAGTGAGTGTCGCAAATGTTTTTGAATTCTTGAAGTAATTTTAATTTGCTCATTGTTGTGACCTCCTTTGATTTTATTTTAAGATATATAATAAGGTTTACATCCTTTGGTCAACTCTTATATATGATTTGTTATACAAGAATTGAACAAAGAGCATAAGCTCTTTATGATAACTTATAATGGTGCTTTTATAGACTATTTAAATCAGATTCTTTAAACATTCCTTTGGTACAACTTCCAAAGGGAATATCATATTCAACAGTATAAACCATTTCAATATCCATATTAGGATGAATCATAATTATTATTCCTAATACATTGTTATATTTTCCGTCCATATTTTGGGTTACTACCCTATCATTAATATCAAACATTTTTTAACCTTCTTTCTGCATTTTTAAGGCTTTAAAAATATTGTTTCGTTTGGTAAAATTATAAGCAATAACCCTGCAATTATAGTGATTCTCTGTTATTGCCTATTTTCCAGATAAAATTAATCGCACTTAATTTCGTAGTCAATTCCATTTTTACAGACATGATAACCAACTATATCAGACCATCCGAAATCTTCATTCGCTACTAAAAAATGAGCATAATCTTCTATGGCATCCATAACCTTTTTACCGTATTCATTGATATCATTTGCTTCGATTTCAATTTCTTCATCTAATCCAAAACAAGGGGAATTATCGTTTTGATCCACTAAATAGAGTTTCCCTTTTTCTTTAAACATAATTTTTAACCTCCTCTATTTGATTGTTATACAT
>Ga0209518_1002448_pt1 | contig 17320 bp, 17 predicted proteins | sample RifGroB1_FD_183993 | JGI IMG/M metagenome (GOLD analysis project Ga0209518, IMG submission 183993) | Groundwater microbial communities from Rifle, Colorado, USA - Groundwater B1 (SPAdes) (version 2) | ecosystem: Environmental > Aquatic > Deep subsurface > Groundwater | place: Rifle, Colorado...
CAAAAGCAGGCGGCTCTACTAGTTTGGGTCGCGATTCTCAAAGCAAGCGCTTAGGCGTAAAACTATTCTCTGGTGAAACTGCCAGGGCTGGTATGGTTATTGTCCGCCAACGCGGCACTAAATTTTTTCCAGGGGTAGGGGTAAAAAAGGGCAATGATGATACTCTTTTTGCCTCCCGCGCTGGCACGGTTAAATTTTTGAAAAAATGGCGTCGGGCTTACACTGGCAAACTTAAGTTAGCTAAAGTAGTAACAGTAGTTCCGCAGGAGAAATAAAATCACTTAAAACCATCCGCCTTGGGCGGATGGTTTTGTAATATCTTGAATCAAGAGATTGTTGGCAGGGGTGGTAGCCTGCCTGCGGTAGGCAGGGAATCGTCATCCCTTCGGGAGATGACCTCTGCCTGCGGCAGACAAGCGTAGGGTCAAAGCCCAAAAAGCCACCACTAGCCCTTAGTACAAGCCTTTATAAATTCACGAAACAAGGGGTGCGGACGTAAGGGACGGGACTGGAATTCGGGGTGGAACTGGGTACCAAGCATAAAGGGGTGATTCTTGATTTCCGCTATTTCCACTAAATTTTTTTGCGGATTAACCCCAGAGATTATAAACCCAGCAGATGCAAATTTCTTGCGATAATCATTGTTAAACTCATAGCGATGGCGATGCCGCTCAGAAATGGTAACTTGCCCCCGCTTGTTTGTGACCGGCACGGCTGAGGAATCTTTTTTTGTATAAGCTTTATAAGCTAATGAATTTATGGCTAAGTCACAATCATATGCCCCTAAACGCATACTGGCACCCATGTGCTTGTCTGCTAAGTTTTTACGCTGCTCAGGCATAATATGAATAACCGGATGTTTAACTTTTACGTCAAACTCAGTTGAATTAACCTCTTTAGTTTTTAAAAGATTACGGCCAAATTCAATGGACATGATTTGCATACCCAAACACAAACCGAAATAAGGTACCTTATTTTTACGGCAATACTCAGACGCCATTATCTTGCCTTCAATGCCCCTCTCGCCAAATCCACCTGGCACCACTACTCCTTGCACACTTTCCAACCGCTGCCATTCTTTTTTATCTTTCTTTTCCAGCTTCTCCGAATCAATATCAATAATTGATAACTTAACCCGCCACCAGGCCGCGGCTGATTTTAAAGCTTCATGCACGCTAATATAAGCATCACCGTGCGCGGTATATTTGCCAACCAAAGCTACAGTAATTTTCTTATGACCGTTCTTTAAAGCCTTAACCAAATCTTTCCAAGGTGATAATTGCGGTTTTTTTGCTTTTAAACCAAAATGCTCAAAAATAAGCTTGGAAATTCCATGAGCTTCAAGATCAAGCGGCACCTCATAAATTGACTGCAAGGTCGGGCAAGGAATTGCTGCCTTAATAGGAACGTCGGCAAATAAAGCAATTTTTTCTAAAAGCTCTTTGGGGATTTTTGTATCTGCTCGACAAAATATTATATCTGGTTGAATACCGACCCGGTGTAATTCCCTGACAGCCATCTGCGTCGGTTTAGTCTTAAGCTCGCCTGATGTTTCCAAATATGGCAATAAGGTTACCAAGGCAAAAATAACATTATCTGAGCCAGCTTCACGATGCCACTGCCTAACTGCTTCCAAATATGGCTCACCCTCAATGTCACCGACTGTACCACCTATCTCAATCAGCAAGAAATCAGGCTTAGTCCTGGCTACAGCTTCACGGATTCTCTGCTTAATTACCGTAGTAATATGGGGGATAACTTGAATCGTCCGGCCTAAATAATTACCCTGACGTTCTTCAGCCAGTACCTGTTGATAAACCTGGCCAGTAGTGATATTAGATTTACGCGAGAGCGGCTCATCAATAAAACGCTCATAATGTCCTAGATCCAAATCAGCCTCATAACCGTCATCGGTCACAAACACCTCACCATGCTGATAAGGCGACATGGTACCTGGATCAATATTCAAGTACGGATCCATTTTCATAACTGAAACCGTGTAACCGGCTGCTTTCAAAATTGCGCCAATTGACGCCATAGCCGTGCCTTTACCTAAGCCGGAACAAACTCCGCCGGTTACAAAAATGTATTTGGTTTTGGGTAAACTAGGTGGCATTGATTTGCAAATTTATAAAAGCACTAACACTCTGGGATAAATTAATTTTTACTTGATGCTGGCCAATTGTTTTTACATGATGAGGCACGTCTATTTGATTGGGCAGTAAATTTACTTTCAGTTGTTGCTTTACTGCCTCGGCTACCATCTCTCCAGAAACAGCCGCGTATAAAGTTCCGGCAGTAGAAGCTGGCCTGATAATAGTCACAGTTTTGCCATTAAGTTCATCGGCTAAGTTATGGGCTTTGTTTTGCAAGTTAATTTGATCATTCTTGGTCGCTTCCTGATGTTGAGCTAAGGCCTGAATTTTTTCCGGCGTGGCTCTTACAGCCAAGCCCCGAGGTAAAAGATAATTTAACGCAAAACCATCTGCCACCTCACGAACATCATTACCGCGAGCTACGCCGGCTACTTCTTTGGTGAAAATTACCTTCATACAAATTAACCAAAATATCTAGAATTGACAGTCAAATCTAATCGCTTTCTTGTAATAACTCCATAGCCCGGTCAAGCTGCGGATCGCGATCAGCTTCTATATCTTCGCGTGTTCTGGCTACCTCAATATCAGGAATCAGGCCAGTCAAATCTATGGAACGTTCTTTGGGGGTAAACCATTTGGCAATTGTCAGTTTAACCGCACTGCCATCGGAAAATTCTTGTAAATCCTGAACCGAGCCCTTACCAAAGGTTTTTTCGCCAACTATAGTAGCTAATTGCCAATCCTGCAGGGCACCGGTAACAATTTCCGAAGCTGAAGCAGAACCGCCATTAACTAGAACTACTGTAGGAATATCAGACAAATCCCCCGGTCCCACACTGATATAATCCTGGTAATCCTGTTCTGGCATCTTTTCCTTTACCACCACATCCTGCTCTACCCAATGGCTGGCTAAAGCAATAGCCTGATCTAAGAATCCGCCAGGGTTATTTCTTAAATCAAGTATAATAGCGCCAGCGCCACGAGCTTTAAGTTGCTGCCAGGCGGCTCTAAATTTCTGGTCAGTATCCTGGGAAAAATGTACAACTTTAATATAGGCTACTGTCTGACCATTAGCGGTCTTTTTTAATTCAGACTGAACTGTTTGAATGGTTATTTTATCTCGAACAATAGTAATCTCTTTAGGTTCAGTATCACCATTGCTAAGAACGATTAGTTTAACGGGCGTACCGCGTTGACCGCGGATAAGGCTGACAGCATAATCAACTGCCATACCGCTGGTATCTATACCATCAATCGCCACTATTCTGTCGCCGGCTTTCAAGCCGGCGCGGTCGGCTGGCGTTGATGCCAGCGGCGCCACAATCACCAGCTTATTATTACGTATGCCGATTTCCGCACCTATACCGTCAAAAGTACCTTCCAATTCATTATTAAATTCCTGAGCTAGTTCCGGATTCATAAAAATAGAATAAGGATCTTCTAGTCCAGCGACCATGCCAGCCAAAGCACCATAAAATAATTTGGTATCTGTTAATGGTCGCCCAAAAGCATTGCGGTGCACATAATCCCACACTTGCCAAAAAAGTTGGAAATCAATGTCCTTAGTTAAATAAGCTGGCGCAGGTAAATGCGTTCCGGTAACTTGGCTATTACCTTTAATTTCTTTCTTTACTGGTTGAGCTGATAAATATCCCAAAGCAAAAGCCAAGATAATAAAAATAACCACTAGCGTTGATGGCAAAACTCGTTTGGTTGGACGAGGCTCAGAGGCTGAATCCGCTGGTGGTATGATATTCATGATAAATTAAAAAACTTTGGTTCAACTTCAAATGAGTGTACCATGACACAATTAAGCGGTCAAAATTACACCCGTTGAATCCGCGCCCCGATACCAACTAATCGTTGCTCCAAGCACTCATAGCCTCGGTCAATTGGATAAATATTCTTGATGGTACTTTTTCCTTTAGCTGCCAGGGCCGCTGTCAGTAAGGCCAAACCAGCCCGGGCATCTGGCGCTTCAATTGTACGTCCTTCTAACGGTGTTGGACCTTGGATAATAACGCGATGGGGGTCGCACAAAGTAATTTCCGCACCCATTTGATTTAAAACGTCAGTAAAAAATAACCTGCCTTCAAAAATAGTTTCATGGACTAAACTGTGGCCAGTTGCTTGAGTAAGCAAAACAGTCATAGAAGATTGCAGATCCGTCACAAATCCTGGATACTCATGGGTTTTAATATCAGCTGAGCGCAAGCCACTGGCTTTAGTAACAATAATTGATGTTTCATTAATTTTAAATTCAGCTCCCATGTCTTGCCATACCGCCAATGGTACTGCCAAATGCTTGGGCTCACACTGACTAATGGTCAAGGAACTGCCTGTAGCTAAAGCCAGCATGATAAAGGTGCCAGTCTCAATCCGATCCGGCATCATAGTAAAATTGCCAGCACCTATCTCCTTTACCCCCTCAATGGTAATAACTGTGGTACCAGCTCCTTCTATCTGTGCGCCATTGGCGTTTAGGTAATTTGCCAGTTCAATTATTTCTGGCTCCAAAGCAGCATTAATAAGCTCGGTTTTACCATTAGCTAAAACCGCTGCCAGCATCATGGTTTCAGTGCCAGTAACGCTGACTTTGGGAAAAATAATTCTACCGCCGCGCAAACGCTTAGCGTGCAATTGATAAGCCTTGCCTGGTACCTCCTTAACTTGGGCGCCTAGAGCCTGAAATCCACGCAGGAACAAATCAATTGGCCGACGGCCTATCTTACACCCACCAGGGTGCGATAGCTCAACTTCGCCAAAACGAGCTAATAGTGGTCCAGTTAAAACTGTAGAGGCGCGCAGCTTATTCACTAACTCTCTAGGCATAGAGCCAGATTGAACCGCCTTAGTATTAATTTCGTACACCCCCTTATCTTGGCGTGAGATGGTGGCACCGAGCCTTGTCAGAATTTCCAACTGGCGCTTAACATCTTCAATTTCCGGCATATTAGCCAACTTCATAGTTTCAGGCGACAACAAAGCCGCCGCAATCGCCTTTAGCGCCAGATTCTTGGCCCCGGCTACTGGTAATTCACCGGCTAATTTGTATCCGCCTTCGATTATGAAATCAGCCATAAAAAAGTACTTAAAATTATATAAATCATTACCACCGACAAGCCGCCATCTTTAGTTATCAAAATACTCGTGGTACACTAAGAATCGTTAATACCTAATAGTTTAGCGCTAAAATAATACTATCACAAGGCGGAAATTTATGACTCTATCCAGCCGACGCATACTTTATATCTCCTTTATTGCTGTTTTTTTTATAGCCGGAGGTATTATCCTGTTTTATTTACAGGGTTATCGCCTTAATACTGATAATAATAAACTACAAATTGAACGCACTGGGGCCATCCAAGCGGAATCTGAGCCTAAAGGCGCCACCATTAACCTAAACGGAGAAATTGTCAGTGATAAAACTCCCGCTACTTTACTTTCGCTCAAACCTGGAGATTACCAACTGGGACTTAAGCTAGCGGGTTTTCAATCTTGGACTAAGACAGTAAGTGTGGCCGCCTCTGAGGTCACTTTTTCTGGTGAGATAACTTTATGGCCAGAACCAAACAGTGGTGAAGCTCTTGGTATAAAAAAAATAAATAATTCTTGGCTTTCACCTAATGGCGAAAATTTGCTTTATTCTACCAAACCGACAGCTGGTAATGAATTGTGGCTGTTAAATCTAAAAAGCGGTCAAAGTCGCTTATTGGCCCGCCAGGCTACAAGTGAAATTATTAGTTTAGAATGGAGCCCCTCCAGCCGAGAAATTTTAACCCAGGAAAGTTCAGGTAAAAATCTATTCTGGCAAGTGTTTGATCTGGAAGATAATTCCTGGCAATATATTACGCCGCCTGAAGGCTTGAACTTTGCTATCATGCACTGGGGTGAAGGGCGTAACTTGATTTATGGCGCCTCTGCTAATGAACTATATGAATTTAATTTACGCACCCAGTCTAGTAAGTTGATCTGGCGAGAAAGATTAAACGATTTTCGCGTTTACGATGAAGTTATATTTGCCTTAGCCCGTCAGGCCGGTGAAGGTGTTAGTCTCAAGTTAATCAATTTATCAAATCTTACTACCATCCCGCTGGAGGAAAATCCAATACTTTCAACTAATGTTAAATTTTTAACAGGTAACTTTGATTGGCTACCATTGTTTGATGCCGACAGACACTCGCTCTATCTGTTGCACTCACCCTTATCCGAAACCAAACCTATTAGAACACTGCCTGAGGTCACGACCGTCAGTTGGGCTAATGATCAAAGCCTAGTTATTACTAATAATTTTGAAATCTGGCTGTATAATTTCAATGACGAATCACCTACTTTTGTTGAACGATTAAGCTTGAATCTGTCAGGGGCCTTGCGTTATGGCGACGCGCCTTATGTCTTATTCTTCAGCGGCAATGAGGTTTGGGCTCTAGAATTGGATAACCGTGGCGAACGGCAGCGCTGGCAAATAGGCAAATTCAATAATGATCTGGTTGGAGTTTTTCTAAGTCCAGATAATAAAACCTTAACTGTGCAAACAACTCAAGATATTTATCGGCTTAATCTTCAGACGGAACTGAATTCTTCTGAGCCACCAGCTGGTTCGCCCGCAACAATGATTCAAAAGTACCTGCATCTGTCCAATAGCCAGTAAGCTTAGTAAAATTAATCGTGCCGGCAGCCACATAAGAATTATTCACATCGGTAATCTCAAGCTCTCCCCTACCCGATGGCTTGAGTTTTTTGATAATATTAAAAACTTCAGCATCATACAGGTAACAACCGGTTACAGCCAAATTTGAGGGTGGCGAAGCTGGCTTCTCTATAATCTTGATTATTTTATCATTATCAATTTCAGCCACACCAAATCTTTTTGGGTCTGTAACTTCTTTTAAAAATACATACGCCCCTTGGGGCTTGGCGGCAAATGACCGGATACTGACTGCCAAATCATCTTCGTAAATATTATCTCCTAAAATGGCAGCCACTGGCCCGTTGTCAGCATAGTCTTCAGCCAACCCTAAAGCTTGGGCGATACCGCCTGGTTCATCTTGTATCTCATAAGACAATCTTACACTCCACTCTTTACCTGAACCCAATAAATGCAAAAAATGCCCGGCGTGCTCTGGCCCGGAAACTATTAAAATTTCTTTTAAACCCGCGCGCACTAAAGTTTCCAGCGGATAATAAATCATGGGCTTGTTGTAAATCGGCAACAAGTGTTTATTCGTTACTTTGGTTAATGGTCTTAACCTTGTACCTAACCCTCCAGCTAAAATTATGCCTTTCATATCTTTAAGATAAATAATCTGCTAAGGCTTGCTGCCAGGGCCGCAGCGGCGGAAATTTAGTATTTACTAAAACGCTATATTTCGGCCTTTTAGCTATAGACGGATACTCACTTGAAGAGATTGGCTGCAACGTCGCTTTCAGCCCGCATCTCTGCCAAATCTCTTTGGCTACATCATACCATGAGGCTACCCCTTCATTAACTAAGTGATAAATACCGGGTACGTATCCGCCACTTATTAACTGAGTGATTGCTTGGGCTAAATCTTTGGTTGAAGTTAGTTTGCCAAACTGGTCATTAACTACCTTAACTTCAGGTTTCTCGTTGGCTAATTTGATCATGGTTTCAATAAAATTCAAACCTCGCGGTTTGCCGCGTTGCGAAAATTTACCATAAAGCCAGGAGGTGCGAACTAAATAGCCACCACTCTCATAGACTAAGACATGCTTTTCGCCAGCGGCTTTAGATTCGCCATAAACATTCACTGCATGTGGCTCAGTTGTTTCGTTATAGCCAGACTTATTATCACCATCAAATACCATTTCGGTTGATATATGAACAAATTTAGCGCTCACTGCCGCGGCCGCCTCGGCTAAATATTTAACTGCCTCACTATTCAATGCAAAAGCAGCTTCGCGGTTAGTCTCAGCACCGTCAACATCAGTATAGCCGGTGGCATTAATAACAACTTCCGGCTCAATTGTATGAAAAACGTCGGCAATATTTGGACCATGAGTGATATCTACCTCTTCCCTATCAACTCCCATAACTTCATGCCCGCTGTCCTCAAACTCTTTCTGCAAATCACTCCCTAGCATTCCCCGACTCCCAAACAATAGAATCCTCATAATTACTTTGTAGAGTTTTTAAATTCCTCATAATCCGTAATATAATCCTCCCGCTTTGGGTTATAGGGTGTGGATGATACTGCAACGACCACCGTACCTGGGTCCCAGATTTCAAAATGATGCCAAATGTATGTACCTACATACATAGCATCCCCTGGCTTTAAAACAACATCTTTCATACCAGAACCTTCATCAATCTGTGCCACTGTGCCTCCGCGCACACAAAAGAACACTTCCTGCTCCACTTTATGGCAATGCGAACCAGAAGGTAACTTACCATCCACAATTGCGTAAACTCTCTTAACTTCAAACGGTACGTGCTCAATTATTTCCAAAGGAATAAGCGAAAATCTGGCGTCGGTATTTACTGGGAGTTTAAATGTACTGAACTCACCCATAATTATGCCTCCTTTATCCTTTCGTTATCCTGAATGATATCAGCTATAGCCTTCTTGGTCACGGCCACATATCTTTCCCAATTCACCAACTGGCCGCTCTTATTACTCTTTATTTCAGTAAAAATATCCATTATCTCTGACCCGTGTTCCGCCATAAATTTTTCTCGCTGTTGGCGTAATTTAAACTCCTGTTCCTCTGATGTTAAACCGTCAAGCGAACCCTCAGGTAAGTACATAGAACGGCTAATCTCCACAGTCTTCATCATCAACTCCCGTATAGCCCCGTATTTCTCTATAATTTCCGATGCGGCCTCAGGGTGATCTGTATAATACTCAGTTAAATAACGAGCCATATACGGCCAACCTTTTTGCCACGCACGCTCTTCCTCTGCTCGTGTTGCCTCGTAATTATCTAGACTGGCGTCAATCCGTTCACCTTCCTTCACTAAATGTCCTATCTCGTGAGCGGCGAGAGCGAAAGAAATCGCTTCATCAGACTCCGGCAAATATACTTCCTCTGGTGTTTGTGCCCTGCCCCAAATCTCTGCATCATAAAATGGGTTGGCCTTAACCTCGGACGGTGCCTCGGTAGAGCGTTTGATTATAATCATAGGCTCTTGCTCAACCTGGTGCCCCTCGCTTTGTAATCTTTCAACCATAATTCCTACATTCTAAGCTAAGTGCGGATTCATTTCCGCGCGCCTTAATTCTAGTTTTTTTACCCACTCAGCATTTTCTTGATACCATCTAATAGTTTCTTTAATAGCTTGCTCAAACTTATACTGCGGATGCCAACCAAGCGTACGCTCAATTTTAGCTGAATTTATAGCATAACGCCGGTCATGCCCGGGCCTGTCGGCCACAAAAGTCAGTAAACTATCGGGCTTGCCAAGTTGCGCCAAGATCATTTTGGCAATTTCCAAGTTTGATCGTTCATTATTAACCCCAATATTATATACCTCTCCCGCCTTGCCTTTTCTTAACACCGCGTCAATCGCGGCACAATGATCCAACACATAAATCCAATCACGCACATTCTTACCATCACCATACAAAGGCAAGGGCTCATTTTTTAAAGCTTTAAAAATAAAGAATGGAATAAGCTTTTCTGGGAACTGATAAGGCCCATAATTGTTTGAACAATGAGTTACCCGTACATCCGCACTGTAAGTTTTAAAAGCCGCGCGGGCTAACATATCTCCCCCAGCCTTAGCTGCGGCATAAGGCATATTAGGCGTTAAGGGCGTATCTTCGGAAAATGAATCTTTGGATTCAAGCTCTAAACTTCCATAAACCTCATCAGTTGATACTTGAACCATAGTTTTAACATCATGCCGACGCATAGCATCAAGTAGTGTCTGCACGCCTAAGGTGTTGGTCAGTACAAAATCGCGGTTACCGCTGTGAATACTTCGGTCCACATGGGTCTCGGCCGCAAAATTTACAATCGCCTCAGCCTGGCTTTTTTTCAAAACCTGATTCACTGCCGCCTCATCAGCAATATCGCCCTGCACGAACTTATACCTTTTATCGTCAGAAATATTGGTAAGATTATCCAAATTACCCGCATAAGTCAGCTTGTCAAAATTAATAACCGCTACCTCCTGATATTTACCCAGAATGTAACGAATAAAATTTGAACCAATAAACCCAGCGCCGCCGGTAACTAATAATCTCATAAATTATGTACCCACTTTCCAACTGGCAAGATATTTTTTTTGAACTGGTGTAAGCCAATCTATCTTCACGCCCATACTTTTAAGTTTATGTGTCGCTACTTGTAAATCAACTTCCCGAGGAACGTCATAAACCGTAGGCGCGAGCTTGCCTTGATTTTGCACTAAATATTGCAAAGCTAATATTTGATTGGCAAAACTCATATCCATAACTGTAGCCGGGTGCCCCTCGGCCGCTCCTAAATTAGCCAATCGCCCTTCAGACACTAAATAAAGCTTCTTACCGGAACGCAGGGTATATTCCATTAAATTATTCCTGACCTCAATCACTTTAATTGCCATTTTTTTCATAGCCGCTACATTTATTTCCACATCAAAGTGTCCGGAGTTGGCTAAAATAACTCCATCTTTCATAATTTTTAAATGTTGAGTTTGAATTACATCTCTATTTCCGGTAGTTGTTACAAATATATCACCTTGCCTAGCTGCTTGCTGCATTGGCATCACTTCAAATCCATCCATCACTGCTTCTAAAGCTTTAACTGGATCAATCTCAGTCACTATAACTCTGGCATTCATACCCCGTGCTCGTCCGGCTACACCCTTACCGCACCAGCCATAGCCTGCCACAACTAAACATCGGCCAGCCAATAAAATATTGGTCGCGCGTAAAATGCCGTCTATGGTGGATTGACCTGTACCATAACGGTTATCAAATAAGTGTTTGGTCATGGCAGAATTCACAGCAATTATTGGATATTTTAATTTTTTCGCTTGAGCCATAGCTCGCAACCGAATAACGCCAGTAGTAGTTTCTTCGGTGCCACCTATCATATTTTTTAACAAACCTTTTGCTTTGGTATGGATATAGGTAACCAAATCAGCACCATCATCCACTGTTAAATTCGGTTTTATAGCCAAACAGGATTTAATATGCTGATAATATAATTTTTTATCTGCGCCGTGTTTAGCATAAACAGCTAAACGACGCTTTTTCAAAGCCGATACCACATCATCCTGGGTGGAAAGCGGATTAGAAGCGCACAAAGCCACCTCGGCTCCACCAGCCTTTAATGCCAACATTAAATTGGCGCTTTCCGCTGTCACGTGCAAGCAGGCTGATATTTTTTTGCCCGCAAAAAAATTACTTTTCGCCATCGCCTTAGCTAAGCCAGCTACTACCGGCATATGCCGCCCCGCCCAGTCAATTCTTCGCTGTCCTTTCATAAAACAAATTTTAACACTTAATAGTAACTTAGGCGAGACTTTTATTTATCTAGACGCCTTTTACTTTGTGCCCTTCTTACTCGCTGCTCCGAAGAGCCAAAATGATGTGCTAATTCATGCCAAACAGTTTCTGCTACTTGCTTTTTAGCTTGCTCAATGGTGACACATGAATTCAAAATCGCCATTTTAAATATTGTAATTTTATCAGGCACGGCACTATAACCAGCACCCCTGGCAATTTGCGGCACACCTTCATATAAACCAAACAAAGCCTGGCCGCGCCTTAAATTACTTTTCTTTAACTGCTCGTCAGTTGGCTCCTCAGTCCAAACAATCACTACGTTTTTTGCTAAGAGTTTAAATTTTTTCGGAATATTATCAATGCCATCCTGCACTAACTGGGCAAATTCTTGATCACTTAACTCCATTTAGTTTAGAGCCTGCTTTATGGCCGCGCGGATTTTTTTGGCTATTTCATCCATCATATTACCTTGATACTCTTTTTCTCCCCAAAGTTCAAGGCCGTCGTTTTTCCTTCTAGGAATAATATGCACGTGGGTATGGAATATCACTTGTCCCGCCACGGCGCCGCTGTTTAAACCTAAATTATAGCCTTCGGCCTCAGAACCAGCGACCACAGCTGGTGCCAGTCGCCTGATAAGTTTATATAGTTTGACCACGGTCTCTTCTGGTGTATTTTCAAGCTTATCAAAATGTTCCTTAGGAATTACTAAGGTGTGGCCATAGCTTACCGGATGAATATCCAAAAAAGCCACGAAATCATTATCTTCGTAAACCTTGGTCGCTGGTATCTGCCCGCCAACTATTTTACAAAAAATACAATCATTCATTTTAATACAGCATTAATTCCTGCCTGATCTTGGCAATAAAAGCCTTGGCAGCTTCCTTATCATCTTCTGGAGGTGCCCAAGTTGGATACTTCTTATGGGTGGTAGGATCCCACGGCCCCTCTACCACCTCATATACCGCCGTATCAGGCTCTAAGGCTAATGTCATATGCCAAGTTTTGGGCGGTACTTCCACACCCCAAGGGCTAGTTTCGCCTGCCTTAATAACAATATGTTCAGCAATGCGCCCATCATCCGCAAAAATTACCATCAATAACTTACCTCGCAAGGGAATAAACACTTCAACTTTATCTGGATCCTCATGTTTATGCGGCTGAATATAGGAATCCGGCTCAATCACATTAAGCATTCGGTGCACTTTATCTTCGTTGCCGGTATGAAAATTATACAAACTCCGCCGACGCGAGCTGTTCTGCGCCGCGGCGGTAACGTCGTTCATTAATTTATCGTCAATTACTGTAAATGGCATATATTAATATTATATCAAATAATAAATATTGGCTTAAGTGGCTTTTTTGCCCAAAATACTTATAACCCAAGCACTTAGAGCTAACACCAAAATTAAGTTCAGGTCAAGGTGTAAGCTGACAATTCCCGGCCGCATAAGCTCCAAGGCAAAAAGGCTGAGCCACGAGATAGTCAATCCAGTTGCTATTTCTTTTAATACAAACTGCGCTCTTAAAACTAGTGGTATATTTATGACTGATAAAAAGCGTGTGATTACTGCCATAATATTTTATTAAATTGCTCTTTGAACCAAGTAAGGCTGACGACCTTCCGCTTAATGCTAACAGTAGCACCATTAACTACTACACTGCCCGGCACCAGACCAGGCGAGGAAATTATGAACCGGCCTTTGTATCCTGGTCGTACGTAATTTATGTCAGCTAAATCATAATGATATAAAACCAAACCCTGATAATTAATTGGCTCAGCCTGGCTGAAAGCCAGAGTAAAATTATCATCAGTTTGCCAGCCTAATTTAATTGGAGCTGATATTGCCGTAACTTTAAGCTCTAAAGCAATACTCTTAGCCCGCACTGGCAAGCGCACATCAATGTAAACTGGCTCCTGTTTTAAAACAATACCCCGGTCAGTTCTGGCCACCCGTCCCGCTGGCAGTAGCACATCAAAATAAGGAGTACGCTCCCGAAAATCAGTAACAGCCTCAAGTGAATTAGTAGCTATGATCGCTTGCCATAGCACATAGCCAACCAACAAAACTGGAATTACCCACTTAATGTGGGGTAAATACTTCATGGCTTTATCTTAAACTCATACAGGCTAAAATCTTGCCAACTGAGGGTCTTAGCTTCAAGCACCAAACTGTAATCTACCAGCCTTTTATTAATAGTTGCCAAGCCTTCAGCCCGCCAAGTAGGGTGAAACCAATATACTGACGTACCAGCAGTTAAAAGTTTATTTACCGCCACATAATCAGCCGGATTTATAAGATCATAAATCACCCGCCGTTCAGGCCAAAAAATCTTATCAGTAATACCAGCGACAATCACACTGTCAGGTTCAGTTAAGTTTTGCACTTCCTGCCCCCAAACTTGAAACCTTTTAATATTATCTCTTATTTGAGCCAAGCCTTCAGCTGGTTCTGTCCAAACCAACAAGCCAGACAAAACCACATAACAGCCGACGATACTCAATAATAATTCTTTGCCCCATTTCCAATTCAATAGCCGGCTCAAGGCCAAGCCAGCTGGCCATAATAAAAATCCATAAATTGGCAACCAATAACGAGCATACGAAGTGCCTAAGGTAATAGCCGCTGGATCAGGATTATCATTGAATTGCCAGCTGCCATAGACAATTACCAACCAGCAAACCATTACTAATAAACCCATCATAAAATTCTTAGCTTGTTTTGTTTGCTTACGCCAACTGATTAAGAAATACCCAAAACCTAGAGTCGCTAAAACAGTCCACCACCAAGTCAGATTGATTAAATAATTAGCCACTGTACTTAGGATAACTCGCGGATGCCAGCCAAAAGGTAAAATTAATTGCTGCAAAAGCCCGAGTGTTTGCTGTAAATCGCCAGTCAACATTAAATCTTGTCGGTAGCCTATGGAAAAAATAGAGCCGTAAATCTGATAATTAGTTAATAACACTGGACTAAAAGAAACTACTACTCCCAATATTAATAAAAGAAGATAATTCCATTTTACTTGCTGCCAGTTTAAGCCAAGCCACACCGCGCCGGCTGCTATAATCCAGAATACTTCTGAAGTCCGCAAGGCTATCGCTAGACCAAGAGCTAACCCACTGGCTAAATAAGCCCAAGCATTCTTACTTTTTAGTGCCTTAATTAGCAAATAAACTGCCAACAGTAAAAAATCAAAAAACAAAGCATTATGAAAAAAAGCCCGGCTGTGATAATACCAAAACGCCGGGGTTACTGCCAAAAGAAGGCTGGAAATCCAAGCGGCCTTACGGTCAGCCAGCTCTTTAACTATTCCCCAAAAACAAAGCAATCCAATAATAGCCCCTAGTGGTGTTAAATAAGGTAAGGCCGCCTCGCCTATAATTCTGCCAACAAAACCGAGCAGTAAAGGTAATCCCAAAAAACTCGCTGGAGCTAATTGACCGTTTATTATATGCGTACTGCGCGGGTGAACTATTGGATTTTGCGCCACATAATTTAGCGGTTCAGACACAGCCACTGATTCTCCCCTAGCTACCATTTGGGTAAAATAGGCATTAGCCGCTTCATCTGGCGAATTAAATCGCCAAGGCAATCCCCAATTAAAGCTGGCATAAATAAAAAATGCCATCAAAGCAAATATAATTAACCAACCGTACCCTTTAAACTTCGGCCAACCTAAAATATCCATATACACACATTATACCAGCAAGAGATGTTACAATGATACCGTATGATAATGCCGGCTTTAGCCACCCTAACAAGCTTGCTGATTGCCCTCAATTTTTGGGGTTGGCAAGAATATTATTTAGGAATTGCTTTAGGCTTAATCTGGCTTTTACTCACATGCTGGCTAATAGGCGGCCGGATGAACCAATTGGCTACCTACCGCATAGAAAGGCTGGCCTGGGGCCTTATTATAACCACTAGCATCATTAGTCTTGCGTCTTCCATTCTTTTTTACTTTAACTTATTTAATACGATTGCAACCTTTAGCTTAGCCGCCTTGCTACCTTGGTTGGGCACTGCTAAAAAACTTGAAAATGAACCAAAATCAACATCATTTAATTCCTGGACACAATTCTTAACCTCAAGTTTAATAGCCCTGCTTTATTTAGCGCTGGCATTAATAATTTTTTTACTATTGAATTCCAGCGCCACTGGGGAAGCTATTAGGACGCCTTGGGCTGTTGTACCGCCGGTTTGTTTTATTCTTATCGGCCTGCTGGCTGGATTAATTCTTTTTTTAGCTCGCACAAAATTGAGCCCGATCTGGCTCATTCCATTTTACTTAATATTTTTAAGCTTGCTGATTAATATTTACCCATTAGGCTATGGCTTTGATCCTTTTATTCATCAGGCTTCAGAAAAATTACTGGCTACTACCGGCACTATCAGCCCCAAGCCATTTTATTATTTAGGGCAGTACACGCTGGTAAATTTTTGGGCCCAGATTTTAAACCTCTCTATAAAAACAATTGATACTTGGCTAGTGCCGCTGTTGGCAGCATTAATTATACCCATAACAACTTTCAGTTTTACTCAAAAAATAACCGCCGCCAAGCCGCTATTATTACTCTTACCTTTGGCTCCTTTATTGTTTACTTTATCTGATTTTACCTACACCACCCCACAAGGCCTGGCTTATTTATTTGTTTTAATAACTATCTTAGCCATTGCTACTAGGCGTCTGGGAGTAAATATACCGAGTAGACTGCTATGGCTTTTTGGTTTAGCCGCTGTTTTTACTCATCCTTTAGCTGGCCTGCCTTTGTTGGGTATTCTAATCATCTGGTGGCTTAAAGAATATGGCTTTAACCTTAAAAATAAAAAACTATGGCGAGTGCTGGCTATAAGCGGTACAGCCTTAATAGTCCCTTTGTCTTTTGCTGTTATGTCATGGCTAGCGCCCTCGGCTGCCAGCATTAAAATTTCTGCTGATTTATGGGTAAACCTCAGGCGGCTATTTAATAATATTATTTATCATTTGCCATTTTTACCAAGATTTATAGATCTGCCTGATAGTATTTACTTATGGGGCCGACCTATTACCTTGATCTTTATAATATTAGCCTTCATTGGTTATTGGTTAGCACGGAAAAATTACAAACCCTTGGAATTTATTGGCCAAGTGGCAATATTGCCTTTTATCGGCTTTTTAATACTTAGCCTGTTTTTCACTTTTCCCAACCTGCCGCCGAATGAACAAGACTTTTACACCATCCGGCTTTGGGATATAACCTTGCTGTTACTTTGGCCTTTGGTAATATTAGGGCTTTACTGGCTGGCTAAAAAAATCTTACCACTTTTTAAGCATGACACCTCTTGGATTTTAGCCGGGAGCTTAGTATTAGTTGCTAGTTTTTATTTAACTTACCCGCGGCTTGATATTTGGCACCGTGATACGGCTTATAACACTACAACTTATGATATGGCTGCAGTCAGACTAATAGAACAGGAGGCACAAAATTCACCTTATGTGGTGCTGGCTAATCAAGCGGTGGCGGCGGCGGCGGTTAATGAATTCGGCTTTTCTAAATACTATCAAGGTCATTTCTATTATCCGCTCCCGACTGGCACTAATCCGCTTTACCAAGTTTATTTAAATGCCGCCGAGCGAGGTTTGCCCACGCGCGATATTATTGCTCCAGCGGCTGATTTAGGCATATCGCAAGTATTCTTAGTGCTTAACCGCTATTGGGCTGATTACGATACCTTAAGTAAAGTCGCTAAAGATGAAGCCGACACTTGGTGGCAAATAGCT
>Ga0209518_1002450_pt1 | contig 17314 bp, 23 predicted proteins | sample RifGroB1_FD_183993 | JGI IMG/M metagenome (GOLD analysis project Ga0209518, IMG submission 183993) | Groundwater microbial communities from Rifle, Colorado, USA - Groundwater B1 (SPAdes) (version 2) | ecosystem: Environmental > Aquatic > Deep subsurface > Groundwater | place: Rifle, Colorado...
CGCTCTTCTTCCCGGGCAAACCTGTCAAAGAATCCTCGTATTCCGCTTCCCAGACGGTCAACAAGCTCGCCAAACTCGCGGGCGCGCGCCGGGTCTTCGAATTCCGGCTCGTCGGCAACCTCAGAAAATCCGGTCTCATACATAAAGTCCTTGTCCCGGAGCGCGACCGCGGCAAACGCGCCAGAAATCTCAGAAAGCACCTGCACGAATTCGCGCATGAATTCATCCTCGTGGCGGATTTCAAAAATACGCGCAAGAAGTGCGGCTTCCGATGAATTAAGTTCGTCGCCCTCCTCGCTCAAATGGTCGACAAAAAACCGATACCCTTTGTCGGTCGGAACGCGGCCCGCGGACGTATGGGGCTGTTCGAGAAACCCACGTTCGCAAAGCTCCAAAAGTTCGTTCCGAATCGTTGCGGGGCTTACGTCGAGGCGCGCGCAACGCAAAAGCTCAAGAGAACCGATGGGGTGCGCGGTCTTCGTATACTCACGAACAAGGGCGTCGAGAATGCGCTCGGTACGCAGATCGAGGGTTTCCGATTTTTGCTTCGTCATGAATCGAGTATAAAAGATTTAGCACTCAAATGTCAAGAGTGCTAAACGCTCGTTTTTATGCGTTTGAGACACGATTCGCGCGCTCCTGCGGCGCGCTCACTAAAGAGTCGAACAAGTTTCCTTCGACTCGCCTTGCTCGTCGAGGGCCAAGCAAACTTGTTCGACTATTGTCTCAAGCGCATAAAAACTCGCTCATTGAATGGGAAAAAGGCGCCTTCGCGGAAACCAAGCAATTTTGTCCTCACATTGTTTTGAAAATATAAAACCTCGCTGGGAAATGAAGCTCCACGGGTTTGACGAAATAATGCCATCGTGGCATACTGGCCGAAGCACAAAAGGAGAGAAAATCATGCAGATCGACTTTCGAGCTACTCCTGAAGGAAAAAGAAACGTGCTTCATCACTTCACGCATCCCGCTTTCCCGCATCGCACCAAAGTGACGGTAATCCCGACCCACGACGGAGTGCATGTGGCGGTCCACACAGACGGACCGCATAAAGCAATATATGACGAAACTTACGTAGCTGCTGCATTGACGGGAGTGAGGGCGTATAAGATCGTACACCAAAATCTCGGGTAGCGAGATGAACGGACTGGAGAAAGACGTCCCCCACGAGTGGTGGATCATCACCGCAGAATCGGATGTCATGAACTGCGTTCGGAGAATGCATGTTCCGGGAAAAATCCTTGTCGCAGAACAGGCAAAACACGGTACAGAGGCGATGTTCCATCTCAAGTATACCGGATCCCCAGACGGAGATTACGATTTCCACACAACGCTCGATGCGTTTCGGGCAATGGGCGCGCGCGTGTCCGGCGTGCTGCCCGCACAAAAAACTCCACCAGAACACAACTAAGAACCCAGCGCACGCTGGGTCTTTCTTATATTTTCTTGATTAGAATTTCACTTGCACCGGCTGTTTTGCCTGCTCTTCCTCGAGATCAAAAAATTCGCGTTTTGAAAATCCGAGCATTCCCGCAAATATGTTTGTCGGAAACACCTGAATTCCGTTATTAAATTCAAGGACAACGCCGTTGAAAAAGCGCCGAGCCGCCTGAATTTTATTTTCCGTATCCGCGAGCTCGCGCTGAAGATCCAAAAAGTTCGCGTTTGCCTTGAGGTCGGGGTAGGCCTCCGCAACCGCAAAAAGCGACTTCAGCGTATTCGTAAGCATATTTTCCGCGCGCGCGTGCTCTTCGGGAGTAGTCGCGCCCATTGCCGCCGACCGCGCTTTTGTAACGTTCTCGAATACGCCCCGCTCGTGAGCCGCATACCCTTTTACGGTCTCAACGACATTCGGAATAAGATCGTATCGCCTCTTCATCTGAACCTCGATATCAGACCACGCTTCGTCCACGCGATTTCGCTTGCGGATAAGCGAGTTATAAATCCCGATGGCGACGAGAATAAGAAGAACAATTACGCCTAATGCAATATAGAGTCCCATATACGTATTTAGTTATTGAATACTCTTTACTTATATCATAGAACGCCAAAAATAACAAAACCTCCGTATTAGGGAGGTGTTTAGCGTTTGGCCTCTGAATGTACTACACGAACACTTTGCGCTCGTTCAATGGCTCGCTGGAAAGGCCGGAGCGCGCGCCGCACTTTGCCGAGTTCGGCTTGGAGTGCTCTATTCGAGCGCTTCAAATCCCTGTTTTCTTTCCTAAGTTCTCTTTTCTCTTTCCTGCCTTCTCTGGCCGATTCGCTTTCAACAGAACGGCGCGAGAGACGTTTCTCCACTATGCCAAGTTTTCGGATAATCCCTTGAATGGTCTTATCTTTCTTTGGCACGCCGCGAAGCTGTGTGTGTCTGAAACACTCTGTTCTCAATGCGCCCGCTGTACGATGATAACCCTTTGCTTCTTCGTTGAATTCTTTTTCTATTGCTTTCCATGCAGGCCCTTCGGTGCCATGTTTTACTACGAGTCGATTGAGAACTCGATACTCTTCGGGGGTGTATCCACGCTTTGGCATGCTTTCCTCCTTTGCGGTTCTAAAACATTTGTTCATCAAATTTCGATTCTTGTCAAGTGTTCGTTTTGTACAGAAACAAATAAACCCCGAGTTGGGGTTTGTTATCGTCTTGGTTCAGAATGCGCAACCATCGCATCGCGCGCCCGTACCACCCGAAGAGCAATTCTATTCGGGTCTTCTCTGTGTTCCAATTCTTTTAGCCGAGCACGAAGATCCTCATTTTTTTCCTTATACTCATCACGTTCACCGATTGCTTTATCGCGTTCAATCGTGAGTCGCCTCTCGCGCACTTCGAGCTGTCCAATACGAACCAGATAGGGCTCGAGAAGCGACCGCAGCCTCTCGGCAAGAGAAACATTCCTTTTCCCCGCCTCATACAGAACCCGCCTGACGTAGCGCTTGTGCATCTTCTGAAGCGCTTCGAGAGTTCGCGGGCGCCCACCCACCTGCTTCTGGCTCTGGTTGAATTCTTTAAGTATTTCCGCCCACACTCCGCGGTGTTTTTCGTAGAGATCGCCAAGGGCTTTTACTTCTCTTCCGGTCGGCGAACGAGGATTCATATGGACCTCCAAAGAACCTACATACAGAATCCAACAAAAAAAAAGTTTTGTCAACAAAAATACCGCAGGGCGAACCGTGCGGCTTATATGAACAACTATGTGGATGATTTCTTGATGTACGGCGAAGCGCCCGCCAACACATCTATCATCCGCTGGGTGGAAAGCGCTTTGCACGCAGAAGCTGTGAGCTCTGCAAACATCTGGTCAAAATACCATTGGACGGCCACTCACGCCAACAACAATGCCGTCTCTCGACACCCCTCCGCCAAACGTGATATCTCCTTCGTTGTAGAGGTGCGGGAAGCGCTGCTGAACAAGATGCGTGTCCATCCCGGTGCGCCACGAAATGAGGGCTTTATCGCGCGCGAATTCGTCAAACGGCCGTTCCCACTTCTTGCGCGATTCCCCAAATGACCCTTCGTACAGAATTGCCTGCGCAAAAGTATTGGAGCCGTAGCATCTCGTTGGGTCGAGCACAACAACGTGAAGCGCATTCCGATTCAAAAAGTTCTCCCCAAGCATCCCAGTAAACGCCATACCCGTGATTCGAACCGCTTTCTCAGCCATATCCCGATCCAGGATCGCGCTCATATGCGTCTCTCCTTTGAGAACCAAAACAAGAATAGCAAATAAGTGTTATTTTTTCAAGTGTGTACGATTGGGAATCGTTGACTCCGTTATATTCAAGTGATATGGTAATTTCCAGCACTTCTTGCGGAGGTACTCATGCACGCGAGCGGAGAAATCAGAATCGTTTTTCGAGACGGCTTGGTTACGCTTAAAGATGATCCAACGTCCGGATTCAAAGCGTTCCACCACTGCGGAAAACCCCGGGACGGCGCACGCGCGAGAAACAAAACACCAATGAAGCTCGATATCGGCAAAGGATCCGGGAACGAGTTCTATGCTTCCCTCACATGCCCGTGTCTTTTCACAATCTCCTTCATGCTGAAACCCGAAATCACCGCCGCAATGATCGGAGAGCGCATTATCAGGGGCAATGCCGAAATTTCTGCTTCTCCGCAAAAACCGCGGCCGAGCGTAGAGCTCAAAGATCCATTTCCGCCGGATTCTGTCCGCGAGCAAATCATGAGAAGCTATAACATCTAGTCCAAGGCCGCGCACAAAAGCGCCGGCTTTTTTGTTTGACAAGAACCTATCTCTCGGGGTTTGACCGAATCTTTGTTTTCCTCTACAGTAAAACCAGTATCTTCCCTGGGAGGCGGATATGCCGGAAACCGCAAAAGCCCCCGTAGTTCTCCAACAATTCCATCGTTTCGATTTTACGCACGGTCCGATAGATTTCATCATGGATGGTCCCGGTAAATACCGGTTCTACCACGGTTGCATCCTGGTGAGCGGCAAAGGTGATGATGATCTTTCTTCTTCAGGGGAGATGAAACTCGCTCGTTTCGGAGACAATCTCAATCTTGCCAAGCTCTTTTGCCCTCGATGCGGCACGCCAAGAGGATTTATGTGGCCCCAATCCGAAGAACCGACGTTCAGCGATCTTGCCGAAGCGATCCAACAAGGAATATTACCGCCAAACATTCTCCTATAGCGCCAGTAGCCCTACTGGCTCTTTTTTTCGCCCTCGCGATATGATTCTGCACTCTTGAGATCTTCGGGGGTCGCAATGGGAAACCAAAACCGCGCGCGCACCGGGACGATTGTGTGGCCGTCCTGAATCATTTTTTGAATCATGGTGACGTCGTAATATTCTTTACTCACGGGATGAAGGTCGGGCTCATAGTCAAAAATTTTGTCGGAGAGAACCTTGACGCCGGTCAAAACAAGGTTTGTCGGCGGCGTCTCGGGCTTTTCAATAATCGAGTGCACAGATCCGTCGTTATTTAACGATACAACGCCAAACCGCCACGGCTCTTTATGCTCCGCAACATGAATCGCCGCGTCCTCGGTAATCATATCGGCGATACTTTCTTTGTCGAACAAATCGTCCGAAAACATCATGAGAAATTTCCCCGACCCGCGGAGATGCTGTTCGCAAAGCCGCAGTGCGTGCCCGGTCCCTAATTTTTTATCCTGCCAGACGTAGGTGATTTTTTTCCCGTAAAAATTGTCCCCGCAAAAATCCACGATTTTCTGGCCGAGGTATCCCACGACCAAAATCACCTCGTCGATTTCCGGAGGCAAGACGTCAAACGTATGCTCCAAAAGCGTTTTCCCGCGCGTACGCGTAAGCGGTTTTGGAATTTCGAATGTTAAGGGCTGCATACGCTTCCCCTCCCCCGCAGCCAAAATTACTGCTTTCATATTATATGTTCACTTCCGATTTTATAACGCGATTTTTCTGCTTGCGTTTTCCCGGAAAAAGCGGTCTTGGCTCGTTTTCCGCTATTTTCCACTGACTATTATTATACACCAAAATCCTATCTTTTTCAAGGGCAGCAAGAATTTCTTTCCATTTTCCGCTTTTGATATGCGGCATAATTGATGGATTCGATCTGAACGCGCCGAGAAGCCCTTGCTCGGAAAGACGTTTTTTTGCAAGGAGCGCCTTCACAATCCCAGCGCGAACATATCGGGTTGAGCCCAGAAACCGCGATTGACGGACATATGATTTTCCCCGTTGATTTGGATTCGGGAAATATCCCTTGAGGCCCGCGCCGTAATCCATAAGCGCAAAATACCAATCCTTTTTTCTTGTGCGGGGCTCGAGCAACTCAAGAATCTCGAGTATTTTTTCATCGGCGATATTTTTTTCGTTCGATGGAAAAAATTCATGGATAATGGCCCGACGGATATTTGTCTCGATAAAGGGCTCGCATTTTCCAAACGCAAAACACAAAATCGCCCGGGCGCTGTAGCGGCCAATCCCAGGAAGTTTTTCAAGTTTATCCGGCGAATCCGGAAGCAATCCACTATACTTCTCGACGACAATTCGCGCGCTGTCCGCGAGATAGCGCGCCCGGCGGTTATACCCGAGCCCTTGCCACGCGCGAAGGACTTTTGGAAACGGCGCGCGCTCGAGCGCGCGCCAATTCGGAAACACCCGAACCCATTCCCGATATTTCGGGAGTACGCGGGAAACCTGCGTTTGCTGGAGCATTATTTCCGAAACAAAAATCCGATAGGGATCGCGCGTACGCCGCCACGGCAAATCGCGGCGGCCATGCACCCGGTACCACAAAAAAATCTTTTTTTGAAACCTACCACGGGCGGACCGCCTCATAAGAAGGATATACAACAATCATTGCGCGCGTGCCGGAGCCCGCGGTAACTTCTTTTCCCGAAGGATAATCCTCAAACGCATCGTTAATCACATCGAAAGAATATCGATAATCTTTTCCGAATTGCGTGCCGGGATCATGAACGATAAATTCGTTTCGAGCGAAATCATAGCCGCGGACAAGAATCATATGAACAATGGGGCCCGGCGGCTCAAATCGCGGATTCCCGAGCTTCTGGCCGTTCACCGGAATGATGACCAGATTTCCCTTGAGAAGTTCGGGGATGATGTCCTCCGCCTCAACTCCGTCGCGGACGACGACACCGTCATACCCCAAATATTCTTTCATGAGCCGTGCGGTATCGGCGGCGGATGTATCCTCGTGGAATCCGAAATTAACGCGTTCATATTCCGCCATTTTGAGAATTTCCTCGCGCGCCTCTTCCCTGACAAGCGGTTTTCGCGCTACCCACGAATAACTCATAAGAAGCACTGCCTCCTCGCAGGCGTTTTCAAACACCGGATTCCCGCGTTCCCCAAATGGCGACTGCGGAACAAATGGAACGCTGGCAATCTCAAGAATCTTTGTCGAGGACGAATAGATCCCCCGCGCCTCTGCGCCGAGAAGAAGCGCTTCGAGGGAAACCTCACGGGATGCAAGAATCGCGCTTCGGCGCTTTGCGGCTTTCGCGCTTGCGAGTCGCGATTCAAGCGTAGCTATTTCTGAACGATCGGACAACGCAGGAATTAATTGCGCCACAATAGCATCTGATACGGAAACGAGAAAAAAAAGAGTCGCGAGCCCCGAAAACACAAAAATGGCATTTTGAGCGCCTGAAGCCATACGCATAATTCCTCAACTATATCATCCTCGCCAAAATATGAGAAACTATGAAAAAACAGGGCTAATAGATTGCGAAAATTTAAACGGCTCGTCGGGGGCTCCCGTTGAGCCGTTTAAGCGATTTGTCACTATAAACTCTCGATGAGCGCGCGCAGAGTCCGGATTTGGTTTGCAAGCGCATTGATTGCCGCTTCGATTTTCGCGAGTTCAATTTTGAGTTTTGCGACGACTTCTACGGGCGGCGGGGCGTTCCCCGTGATCTTAAACGGCGCATCCGACGCATCCGATTCGGAATAAAACGGAAGTCCTGCGGGACACGGAAATGAGATTCCCCTCTTCCCTTCGCTTTCGGCGCGGTAGAGGCAGGGCACATTTCCTCCGACGCCTATCTGAATCCGGTAATCATTTGCCGGAGGCACGTCCGCGGGTATTTTCCACGTATATCGCGCGTCATAGAGATTCGCGCTCCCGACGTGATACCGAAAACGCGCGTCAGAGTCCTTCAAAAGATCAATCGACGCATACGGGAAAAACGGCGCGACGGCGCGCGTTGAATCGCCGCTCGATGTCTGCGGGATCAAGGACCTCCCGTCAAAGACAACGGGGCCTATTGTCACTTCCCACGTGACGTCGTGGGTATCGGACTTATCCCATGACTCATTTCCATTCGGCGTTAAGACCGATATATCGACTCGCGTTTTCGTAGGAATAACAACCTCCTGAGTCGCCTCGTCAAAAACCCCGGTTTCCGCGAGGCGATACCGGCGCTGAAGACGCTTCACGGCAGCCGCGGTAAGGGAGCCGTAGTATCCGGACGTAATCCCTTCGGGATAGATCGCGGGATCGATTTTTAAAATAAGCTGGAGTTCTTTTACGGCGTTCCCCGAATCGCCCGCTTTCAAAATCCCCGGAAAAGGATCAGCGGAGCCGGAATCAATAATCGACTGGGCAAGCGCGCCCGCGGGAACAAGGAGTCCTAGTAACATAAAGAGTGAAAAACGTCTTATCATAGTGCAAAGTTAATCGGATAATGTATGAGGTTAGTATATCACGCGGGATGGAAAAAACCTACCCGGAGTATCCACGCAATCATCAAAACGATTGCACAGAAGTAGCGGCCATGCCCGCTGCGATGCCGACGGCGATTGCAATTCCCCCGATCACTACCATACTGATGGCGTTTTTCATCTGCCGAAGACCGGAAATTCTTGCGCGGACAACCCCGAGGACAAAGAGCGCGGCAAGAGAAAATACAATCGAAACCCAAAATGCGGATCCGAGCGGCAGCAAAGCGTACGGAAAAAGCGGTATAATACCGGAACAAAAATACGAAACAAACATAAGGAGGCCGTTTGCAATCGAATTTGACGGCGACACTTCTTTTTTCTCAAGAAACTCCTCTGCGGACTGCTCCGAGAGAAAACTTCCGACAGCCATGGAAAACGCCTCGACCGACACAAGCACCACTCCGCTTACAAGAATTGCTTTTTGCGGAACACCCGCAATCGCGATGCCCGAAAGAAGCCCGACGGTCGAGACCAAACTATCCTCGACTCCAAATACAAAAGTCCGCAGGAAACTCGCGCGGGACTCCCTTTCAGAAAACGCCATACGATTGACCGAAATTACACTATCTCCGCTTTCTTCACCCTAAAAATAGAAGAGATTCTATTTTCAAGACCCCAGGTTTTTCCGGCATCAAACCCGGCGAGCGCCAAAAACGCGAATATATATATGATGTGCTCGTCAACAATATACGAATGGTCGCCGACAACCGGAAACTGCAAAATAGGAAAATAGTAGAGCGCCATCATGAGAACTCCTGCGTATGAGCTCCACCGGACAAACACGCCGAGAATAAAAGACACTCCAATAAGCGTAAGACCCCATTCGTTCAGAAAATTTATAACGGGAAGCACTGAAGGCGTAAGAAGCCATTGGTAGAATGACGCGAATGTTTTCGCGCCTTTGAGATACCCGGCCGCTGACCATGCGGGATTCAGGACTTTTGTGATCCCGGCATAGAAGAAAAGCCAGCCGAGCGATATCCGGAGGAGGAAAAGCGAATATTTCTGCAGATTTGTCATCAATGCAATAAAAGATTATTTTTTATTTGAACCATTCTCTAAATGACTGCGGGCGCCCGACCATGAAAAGAAGCGCTAAGGGTGCGGCCCAATTCGCCCACCGCTCGATGAAATCCCATACGGGCTCGCCCACAAGCGGACGCACAAGTGCCGTCCAAAATCCCCAAAACGCCGCCCATAAAAGAGCGATTCGAATCGGCTTCACGAGCACGATCGCCGCGACGAGAATATCCATTGCGCCAACAAAGAGAAGAAGAGTTGCCGCACTATCCGCCCCTGCGCCCGTCATTCCGCTTATCCATCCGATCCACTGCTTTTTGCCCTGAATGGCGAAAACGCCATGCCCCAGAAATTCTCCGGCAACGCCGATCCGCAATATCCACTCGACTACTTTTAAATTATTCACCCCGTTAGAAATTTTTTGCGTTTGTAATTCCATAAAATTTTTTTACTTAATGTGACTATATTCCCCCGCGAAATCAATAAATATGATTTCTAACGGGGTTCATAATAAAAAAAATTAATAAATAAAAATTACCGCGCGCGGGGCGACATCCCACGGACGGTTTTTGCGCTAAAATAAAGCGCTAAGAAAAAAATAATTGCGAGAATCTGCGTTGCAGCGACAAATAAAAGCCCGCGTCCCTCAAGCGGCACAGTGCTATAAAGATACGCGGCGTATGACTCGAAAAAAAGCACCGCGGCTGACGAAACCAACAAAAGGAGAATTTGGACATTACGGGAACGAGGATTTGCAAATCCCGCGATAAGGGCGATTGCAATCACGCCGAGCGCCGAGAGCGCGACCATCTGCTTGAGGTAGTCAGCGAAAAACGGCATTCCCACGAGTACAATGATTCCGCCAGCAATAAAGAGCCGGCGCGTGACATCACCGTAGTAATGGCGTGGCGCTTCCTCGCGAATCTGGCTCTTTCCGTCCGATCCGCTCTGGGGCGCCGGAGAAAAATTCTCGTTGATATCCATACCCGGTAGTAGACTTCGGCCGTCCCGACGTTTCGTCGGGACAAAGACGAAGCTTCTCTTTGTGTTATTTCAAATAAGTCACGATGGACTCTCGCGACCCTGTAGTACCACAAAATGCACAAAAGCCGAAGTGTTACTACCGGGCATATCCGAAACTATCCCTTTATTCCCCTGTTTAGTGTACCACGAAGCCCAATAAAAATGCATTTGATTAATCCACCCCGTTACAACTGGAAGCCCTGTTCCTTCAGGGCGAGGAGGAAGGCAGCATCAAAAAAAATCAATGGAAGCCCCGGCTTTACCCCGTTAGAGATTTTCTCAAACAGGCAAGGGTCTGGTTGTAACGGGGTCCACAAAAAAGAGCGGTTGCGACCGCTCATATTACCTGCACGCGAGAATCCATCCCTGTTCCCAGCGCTGCCACGTTGGATTCCATACGAGTGGGCCAGGCACGTAGTTGCATGCGCGCGACGGATCGATGATGACCGGCTCGCGATAACGCAGAGACTCGTGGGTAAGGACCCCAAAAAACCCCAGTGCGCCGAGCCCGAACAAAAGCCCAGGCGAAATTCCATGTCGGTGCTGGCGATCAGAATAATGACCATGATCACGGTGCCGTCTCCCGTCCGCAAACGCTGGCGTGAATGAAGCCCCGACGAGCAAAAGCGCAATCAACAAGGCCGCTATCTTCTTCATGGAACCCCTCCAAATGTACTACTGCAAACCTACATCAAAAAAGGAAACTGTCAAGGTTCAATTTCCACCGTCTGCCTTCTTCCTCTTCACCGCCTCGATCGCGCGGACGCGCCCCTCTTCAATCCCAAAATGATGAGCAAACTCATGCCACACTGTATCACGAACAATTCTTCTTAAATGTTCCTCATCGCGTGCGGCCTCCTCGATTGGTTTTTGAAAAATCGTAATTTTGTCCGGAAGCACAAACGAATACCCCGACCCGCGCTTTGTGCGCGGGACTCCTTCGTAGAGGCCAAAAAGGGTCATGTCCGACCGAAGCTTCATCTTCCGCCTCTGCGCTGTCGAGGGCTCGTCTTCAACGACAATATCAACGTTATCAAGGAGATTCAAAAACTTCTTGGGAATCGCACGAATCCCCCCGTGAACCATATCTTCAAATTCTTCTCGACTGAGATTCATTATTTTTTTCACACAGGAAGCGCGCAGAGCTTCCTGTCGACCGCATTAAACCCCCTCCCACGAAAAGCCGTTTCTGCCAAAGTGTCCGTAGGCCGCGGTTCTTTGGAACACCGGCTTGCGAAGCTCCAAGCGCTCAATAATCGCCGCAGGTCTGAAATCAAACTGTTTTGCATGGTGCGTTATATCGCGCCCACTCTCGTCAATCGCTTCAATCATAAGGGGCTCTGCACGACCGATCGCGTAGGCAACTGACACAAGGCATTTTTTTGCTTTGCCCTTCCGCACAATGTTTTTTGCAACAAACCGCGCCATATATGCAGCCGAGCGGTCCACTTTTGTCGCGTCTTTTCCGGAAAACGCGCCTCCGCCGTGTGGCGCAAGGCCGCAGTAGGTGTCGACCATGATTTTTCTTCCGGTAAGCCCGGTGTCTGCCGCAAATCCTCCTTGGACGAATTTTCCTGTCGGATTTACGAGAATCTCGATTCCGTCGCAGGTACCGATAACGGGCGAGATAAGATTTTCGATAAGTGCGTTTCGAATTGAGCCATTATCGATATTTTCATCGTGCTGAACGCTCACGAGAACCGACCGAGTCGCGCCACGCGCAACCGTGATCTGGGTTTTTCCGTCCGGCTTTATCCAAGGGAATTTTCCTGACCTGCGCAAATTCTCAAGGCCTTCGGCAAGCCGGTGAACCTGCAAAACCGCTTTTGGCATTAATTCGGGTGTCTCATCCGTTGCATATCCATACATAATCCCCTGGTCTCCTGCACCGCCAGTATCAACTCCCTGCGCAATATCCGGGGACTGCGTGACAATATGCGTCATGATTTTCAAATCATCCGGATAGCCGATCGCGTGGTATACCTCGCGCGCGACTTTTTCGTAGTCGACCACGGCTTTTGTCGTGACTTCTCCTCCGACGACCAAAAGATTATGGCTCCCGAATGTTTCGACCGCGACCCGCGACACGGGATCTTGTTTAACGCATTCATCGAGGATCGCATCGCTAATCTGATCGCAAACCTTATCCGGATGCCCGGATGTTACGCTCTCAACGGTGTATGTTGATGAATGATGCATATGATAGAAATTGATTAAATAAATAACTCTCTCGCAAAGAAAGAGTCAGGCCATTATCTTTCCCTTGCGGGCCGAAGGTGGCACCTTTCCAAAATATCTTTTGGCGGTTGCCGGCGGGTCATCGAGTCGGTACTCGCGCCCCGTACTAAACGGGGTCTCGCCGCGCTCTTGATAATTTATATCGAATTGTAGATACACTCTACCAGAACGCGGAAAATCATGCAAGCCCCGCGGTTTCCGCTTTGCTGCTAAAAATCGCTCCGCGTGGCCATACCATCGAGAACCGGCTCGAATTCGTCAGTGAATGAAACAAAAAGTTTTTCGACTGATTCAACAGTACCTCCCCGCATCACTACGCGAAGCATAAGGCCGCGCCTTGTTTCTTCCGAAAAATTTTGATCGAATACGAGATTGCCCAAGCTATACGCAATAAATCCCCCGTTATATTCCTCCGTATCCTGGATAGTGTGCGGATGATGCCCGATAACGATTCTTGCTCCTGCGTCTATTGCGGCGTGCGCCAAATCTTCTTGTAGCGCGTTCGGGCGCGTCTTATACTCATCCCCCCAATGAAAAAGCGCTACTACGATGTCGGCGTTTCTCCGCGCCTCTTTAATATCCCGGACAATCTCTTCTTTCTCCGCAAAGGATATTGCGGGGATTGACGATTCAGTCGTGAGGGAGCGCGAAACAAGGTCTGTGTAGGAAAGAAAAGCAATTTTTGTTCCGCGGATTTCTTTTATAACCGGCTCATGCGCTTTCGAATAATCTTCTCCTCCACCGACCGGCTGAATCCCGTTTTTTCGCAAAATTTCGAGCGTATCAAGAAACGCCTCTTCGCCGTAATCCCAGATGTGATTGTTTGCAATTGATACGACATCAAACCCCACGAATGTAAGGCCCTGGATCGCGCGCGGATCCGCGCGAAACGAATGCTCGCTTCCCGCCCGCTCTCCCCGCGCTGAAATCGGCCCTTCAAGGTTTCCGACCGCGATATCCGCCGGCCGCGTCGTATCCGCGATTCGGCGAAACGGAAACGTCCAGTCGTTTTTTCGCGCCGAGAGCGTACCGATGAAGCGGGAAAGCATGATGTCACCGACAAAAATAAGCGTAACCTCCCCGGATTCCTCCTCGCTCGTATTGCCGGAAACCAAGACGCGGTTCAATTCAGGTGAATAGAGGGGCAAAATTTCATCTTCCGGTTTTTCCAGAAAGGTCCATAACAAAAAACCGCCGAGCAAAAGCGCGGCACCCACAACGAAAATGAAATAAAACCTTTTCATATTAAATCAACCACTTACGCGGTCGGAGGCGAAGAAGGCGGCGATGGCGGAATCGCTTTTACGCGTGTCACGACGCGAAGCAAAAGAAACGCAAGCACTGCAACGACAACGCCGAGGATAAGGGGCAGGACATAGGGCGAGCGCTCGGTAATGGGCGCCTTGGGGACTTCAGGTGCTTTATATTCCGGATTTTCCTCGACGCGCCCGGCCGAAACCTGATCAAGCGAGGAAATATCGAGATACTGCGAAATTTTTTCAAAATCGTATTGAGGGCGATGCGCATCAGAACGTCCGAGATATGCGAAATATTCTTTCGCGGGGTCGTATGAAAAAATCACGCGCCTGACAACGCCGTACAAAGAAACGCCGTCAATCGAAATCGGGCGATCGTCTCCATTTAACACGGAAATCTTGAGATACCGGCGGTTCGATTCGGGATATGCAAAACTGAGATTCGATCCCGTAAACACGGATGTTCGAACGTCGTAAAGGTATCCGTACGTCAAAAGCCGCCAGTCCGATTTATTGCTTGAATCATAAATCGCAATCGGCCGGTTAAAATTCACGCTCGCGGTTTCGAGCGTCCCTCGCCGGTGCGGAATGCCATCAGCACCCATATCGAGCACTGCGTCGGTTGTCCGGGCATCACTATTTTCTGAAACAGATATCACGGGCTCGTATACCGCTTCTCGCGCGGCGAGCTGAATCTCGCGAAATACTTCTACGCCCCGTACTTCGATCGGGCCTCCGGAGATCGTCACCCGAAGGTAGCGAAACGTCGCTTCGGGGTATAGTACGTCCGTGTCGCGCACACTTACGGATTTAATGTCGCGGACTGTATAGTCAAAAATCTGCCCACCGGACGTGAGCGTGCGCCACGAACGTTCATCTTCTGACCCTTCGATTACGACTCCGCGCCTGAAGTTTTCGGACGCGACTTGAATCGTAATCGCATTATGGAACGCACTACCCGGCCCGAGATCAGCAAGAAACGATACAGAGCCGCCTCCTGCTCCGGCAGACAAGTTATACATTCGCGCAGGCACGCGATTCGAAGACACCACATCTTTTTCAACGCCGAGCACATACGGCACTTCCACGTCGGTATTTACAATGCGAAGATCCGAAAGATCTGGCTTCAGATGGGAGAAAAATTCCGGAGGCAGTTGGAGAATGGCGTATCCGGAAACGGACTGGCCGCCCGTTATGCGGGCGCGGCTCGACCACGCGTGAATATCAAAATCCGCTCGCGCTCCGGCGGCGGAGAAAAAAAATAAAAAAGCAATTATATATGCGGCCTTCTTCATTGCGCGGTATTCTCTTTTTGTCCCTCGATCGATTTTTGATAGCGAAAATACAGATACGAAGCGAACAACAAAATGAGCCCGAGCACGGTGAAAGAAATAATGCGATAAGGCGTTTTCAAAGACGCGAGATCAAGAATGAATACTTTGAACGTGGTAATCCCAAAAAGCGCAAGCGCCGACCACCGAACGTGCTTATTCCCGACTATCATGCCGACCGCCATAAGGACGATTGCGTAGAGCGCCCAAAAAACGGAAATCACGGCATTGCGCTGATTCGTAAGCGAGCGGATTTTTGCGTAGTATTCCTCGTACTCGCCGCCGGAAACAGGTTTGGGGAGGTAGGACGGAGGAGTAAAAGGATTTGCTCCCTCTTGGAGGACAGGCGTGTTGCTAATCTGTTTTTCCCTATATTCTTTCTCAAGATCTGCAATTCGCGCGCCATAAAACCCAAGAATCTCCATGGTGACCGCGATCAAAAGAAGCACGTTTGCCGCGGACCATAAAAAGGGTTGTACTCCACGCTCCTCTTTTACCAGGACATCCCGCTTGAGATGCGCGACATATCCCATGATGAAGGAAACCGCGATAAGCACGACATAGGTAAAGAATCGTTTGTTGAATATGAGAATCCCGGCCGAATCCGTCTCAAGCCCGCCGTCGTATCCGAAAAAGCGAAACATCGAAAGAACGAGCACCACCATCGCAAAAAACCGCATGCGAAAATCGCTCATGGCAAAACCGATAAGGAAGAGAACGCCCGCTTCCACGGCCCACGCTATCGTAATCGCGTTTTGCTTGAGCGCCAGAGGAATTGCGATCGTCAGGAAAAGAACGGAAAGCCCCCCGAGCGACAGAACATAATTTCGATCCTCGGGATGTATCACGGTCGCGGCGTAGGCGAAAAAAAGATACACCGCGCCAAGACCCGCCGCAAGAAATCCAAGCATGAGATCGTATTGCGGATGCAAAAGATAGTAGCACCAGCCGAAATACCACGCCGCGTTCACCGTAAGGACGAAAAGATCCCCGCGCGTGGACATGGTTCGCGTCGCGACGTTTGAGGCAAATCCCGTAAGGAGAAAAATCACATAGAATACGCTGAGCGCCCCGACGGTAAAAAAGAGTTTATCGGGCTCGTAAAACGCGCCAAACCACGACGCAAAATTGAGAACTGTCGCGGTAAATCCGAGGAGCGTAAGCTCGCGCCATTTCTTGAAAAACGCGACGGCAAGAATGCCTATATTCAAAATGCCAAGATAGCCAAAGAGTCCCGCATCATTCGGGACGCCGGACGACAAAAGAAACGGCGTAAGAAATCCGCCGAACGCGGCAAGAGCGGCCAAGGGAAGCGCATCCGCCCAGAGCGACAGGACGACGCCGAAAGCAGTGACGGCAAGCATAAACCCGAAAGCGGTCGTCTGTCCGATGAGATCGTAATAGTGAAACGCGCCGTAGATGGAAAGATAAAAAAGCCCAAGCCCGCCCCCGGAAAGAATATAGGAGTAATTTTTGTACCGCGAGCGCATAACCTCGCCCGCAATCACAAACAAAAGCCCGCCGGCAACGCCGAGCGCCACGCGCCCGACCTCCCCTATTAAATTATTTTCAAACGCGTACTTGAGAAAAAAACTCGTTCCGAGTATGACGGCGACTATGCCGACAATGCCGAGAAACCAGCGTCCGATATAGGATTCGACGTTCTTTTTCTCCGCTCGAGCGCCTCGAGCTGACACGGCGCCCGGCAACTCACCCGTTGAAACGGAAATCGGAGAATAACCGATCGAGTCCTTTGGCGCCGGTTGAGAAATTGGCGGTTTGGGCGGCGCCCCGGGGTCAGGCATAGAAACCAATGGATCAAATGGCGACCCTGTGTATGAAGAGGGCGCGGGCCGCTCTTCCGGAACGCCGGTCTTCAGCGCTTCCCGCTCCGGTTTCTTTTGAACGCCCGCACGCGCCTCCATCTCGCCGAGACGCCGGCTTATCTCCTCCAAACGCTTTAATATTTCTTCATCCATAAGAAAATACTGTCATAAACTTGGGAAAAATGCACTGTATCGAAAGTACATATACCGTAGCAAAAAACCCACAAGATGGATATAGCGCATATTCACCCAGCACCATTTTTCAGAATCTGAAAAATGGTGCTGGGTTTACGTTCCGTCATATTTCCCGTATACTCAAAGGAATACGTTCTTTCATTCGGAGGCGATATGAGGATAAGGATTACGGCAATTCTTTGCGGCTTTCTCCTTGTTCTCGGGGCTTGCGCTCCTCGGCTCATCCCCC
>Ga0209518_1002454_pt1 | contig 17281 bp, 28 predicted proteins | sample RifGroB1_FD_183993 | JGI IMG/M metagenome (GOLD analysis project Ga0209518, IMG submission 183993) | Groundwater microbial communities from Rifle, Colorado, USA - Groundwater B1 (SPAdes) (version 2) | ecosystem: Environmental > Aquatic > Deep subsurface > Groundwater | place: Rifle, Colorado...
AATCGAATTTGTTCTTCGAGAGATTTAATCATTTGTCTTTGATTCATTTTTTTACCACAGCCACAATTTCTTCGTTAAAGAAAAGTCCGCTCATTATTTTGTTTTTTAATAAATTATAATATAGTAATCTACTACAAAATTTTCCATCAAAAATTTTTTTTATAAAAACGAATTTAAAATGAATTTTTCCATGTTTATAAAACCCATACATTTTTCCAGGTTCTAAATTCATTTTCTAAAACCAATTAACTCCAAATGTGGCGGTTTTATAATTCCAAAGATCGTATTTTTCTAATTCTTTTAAGGAATAACTTTTTAATAATTCTTCTCCAAATGTTGATTTTCCAACAATTAAATCTTCGGTTTGCTGAAGATGCCAGGTCTCCGCAGCAAGCCAATCTTTTTTTGCCCAAAAAGTCTTTCTTGGGGAAATTGGTTGCCAACCATATTTTTGGAATATCTCTGTCATATTAATAAAAAATCCACTTACTTTTATAATTTCATGTTTATAAGTGAAGGCATTTAATTCTTTGTGTTGCGCGCCTAAATCTTCTTTTCCGCGAGCCCAAATGATAAATCTATCATTTTCACTTCTTTCCATTATATATGGATCTTTATGAGGATCCACTCCCATAGAGCGAACATAAAAATCATGTGCTTTCGCAATATAGTGAAAAGAAACCTTGCTTCTGTTTGAACCTGCGGAAGAATTTAGCCAGCGCCGCCCTCCGCTGCTCGTTATAATTGAGCCGAAATTTCTAACTTCATCGCAAGCCTTTTGAAAACTTTCGGAACAATCTTCTCTAATAATTGTCTTATTATACCCGCTCTCACTCCCGCTTTTCCAAACATCACATTTTATTTCAACAAATTTTAATTTTGGATAAACATCTTTAAACTTATTTGGCTCTTCAAGAAGATATTTCCAAGTTATATTCCCAACAACACCATCAGCATATAACGCGTTTTTTTTTTGGAATTCCAAAACAGCATTTTCGGTTTTACTTCCCCAAGCGCCGTCTTCTTTAAGATTAAATCCGTGAGCATTTAATCTTTTTTGAAGATCAAGAACAGAAACATTTTTAGCGACAATCATTTATTTCTCCAAAGTGGCACGAGTTCATCTATATAAACTCCAACACCTTTTATGCTCTCAAGTTTAGAAATTGAGAAAAATTCTGTTATATAATCACCAAAAGAAAAAGGTGTTCCGTGAAAAATCTTAATTCCTTTTGGAATTAAAATAATTTTTTTATCAAAAATAACAGAAGTGTTACTTACTCCCTTTTTTATTTTATAAAGTTTCCCGTGCTCAATTTTCACTTTTAAATTCCTCTAATTCAGAGATATAAATTCCAGAACCAAAGCGCTGTTTAAAAGTGTTTATAAGAATAAAACCATCAATAAAAGCCTTGTCCCTATGATACAAAATTTCTATATTGTTAGAAACATAAATAAATTTATTATTTAAAAAATAAGAATCACTGGATACTTTAGCCTTTATCCTATAAATCCTTCCTTTTTTAAAGTCTTTTAAATTCATATCTTATCGCTCAATAAAGCATCTTCAATAAGTTTTTCAATTTTAGAAACAAATTCTTTTATTCCGCCAACTTGTTTGAGCAATTTCTTAAATTCTTTTGTCTGAACATCCAATTCAAGTTGTCTAAAATTTGTGCTATTACCATTTTCGTCTGTTGTCGTTTGAATGGGCGAAAGTCTAATTTGGCATACATTTATTGTGTAGTTTTTTTCGGGCATTTACTTTTTCTCCTTTTTTTAATTAAAGATAGTTCGCTGTCATAAAATAATCCAAAACAATTTAGAAAAAAAATCAAGCAACAAGATTGTTTAAATTCAAAACTATATTCCAGATTTGTTTTTACAACAATTCCAATTTTGCCATAAAAATTTTCATTATTATTAAATTTAATAAACTCTTCTTTGTCAGAAAAAAGAGACATTCTCCAGTTTGGTTTAATTAAAGAACCGATCTTAATTTCTTGTTTCATTTATTTTTCAACTTTTTTTTACATTTTCTTATTTTGGATTACAATTTATAGCATAACCTCCGCAACAAAAATTGCGGACAATTTGAAAAAAGTTTGGAACAAAAACCTTCCAAACGAGCTGGCGAAGCCAGCCATAACAAGTTCTCGAAAGAGAACTTTCTTCCAATATGGAAGAGAAGAAAGTTGTTTCTTGTGAAACAACGTTGAGCAAGTAAAACCAAATCCAAAAACTTTGTTTTTTGGAGGAGGAAATAGGGGCGCGGTGCTCGCGCCGAAGAGAATAAGGGTTGGCGATTTTGTGAAAGCAAAATCGGGTAGTCAAACTTCTCTTGAATTAAGAATTTCATAGATTTTATGAGATTTTTAAGAGCATAACAATATTTTACAATCGCACCTTTTTTCGGTCCAAATTTCATAGAAAGGCGATCCAAACAAAATCCGCTCAAAAAGTCAAGTGCGGGAAACCCCTTACGAAAATTTTTTGATATAAAAAGGAGTTAATTTTTGGATGCCTTCTTCAAGAGAAATTTTCGGTTCCCAATTAAGAAGTCTTTTCGCTTTTGAAATATCCGCCAAGGTCTCTAATGCTTCGCCTGGTCTTTTTGGAATTGTTCGTGTTTCTGTTTTTATATTATATTTTAATAATTCTTTTTTAATTAATCCAGCAACTTCATAAACACTATAATTTTGACCCTTACCAATATTAATTGTTTCTCCATTAATATTATCAATATTAGAAAAGGCTTTTAAGTTTGCGTCAATAATATCATCTACATATGTATAATCTCTTCGTTTTAAATGCCCATCTTCTACAATAGAAATTGGTTTTTTTTCTTCTAAAATATTTTTAAACCACAAACCTATCACAGGAGAATATGCACCCTGTGTTAAAGCACTTTTGGGACCATAAGCATTGAAATATTTTAGGCAAACATTTTTTATCCCGTATATTTTGCCCCAAGTCTTACAAAACATTTCACCCACATGTTTTGAGACGCTATAAGGAGCGAGCAAATCTGGTTTGCTATCTTCGACACAAGGAATTGGATTTAACCCATAAGAAGTTGATGAACAAGCATATATAATTTTATTTATGTTATTCCTTCGGCATAATTCAAGAGTATTAAAATCGCACATAATATTATTTTCGATCGTGGATCTTGGATCGATGATAGAAGGCTGGATGCGAGCCTTCGCCGCAAAATGAAAACAAACATCTACATCTTTTAGGTTTAATTCTAATAATTTATACCATTCTTTTGCTATATCAATATAAAAAAATCTATAATCTTTATGGCTTAAGAGATTTTCTTTCGTTCCGCCGTGAACCAAACTATCAATTCCAATAATTTCGTGCCCTAATTCTAAAAATTTTTCCGCACAAGAACTTCCCAAAAATCCTGCGACACCAGTTATAAGAAACTTCATTTATTTTAATTATTTTAACACTTTTATTTCATTTTTAAAAATAAATTCTTCAATAATAAGTTTATTGCCAATTGTGATATAATCATACGCTTTTTTACTCCTTTTTAAGATAAAGAATTTAGCATATGAATCATAATCACATTCGAACTCTTCTTTTATTTCTATATTCAATAAAACAGCAACTATCCATCTTTCTGGGAAATCTTTATAAGAAAATTTAACCAAATTTCCTTTTTTAAATGGAAGTATCATTATTTTAAAATCTCTATCTCGAAAGCGTCAAAATAAAATTTTTCTAAATATGATTTTTTATTATTGACATCATAAAGAACAAAAAATTTTCCCCAAACATTAAAACCAGTTCTTACACAATTTAAACTATTTTTATTAAAATCCAATAAAATTCCAACAAACCAATCTCCCATTTTATCATCAAAACGAACAAGCTGCATCTTTTTAAGATTTGTGTCAGTCATTTTAAAATTTCCAATTCTTCAAAATACGTATAAATTGGATATATTTTTAAATCTTTAAGATTTAAAATTAATATTCTCGAATGATATGAACCAAGCATAGCATAATTAACAGATTTAATAATAAAATTAAATTTTTCCTCAAAAAATTTATTGTTAAACCTTACAAGAGAACCTATTTTTAAATCTTCAACTCCATTTTTCATGATTTTATTTTTACTAAATCTTTTATGTTTGTAGAAAATCCATAATCATTCTTTTTTAGTTTCGCGGCATAAATTTTACCTGTTTCTAAATTATTTTTGTCTGGAAAAAAATTCCAAACAGAAACTCTTTCTTGAACACCATTAGAGCCGATAACGCTGGCAACCAAATAATCTTTTCCTGTTGATGTTGTTTTTTTTATTATTGACCATAATAAAAACCAATATAATCCATCTTCTTCAAATTCATTAATTGCTTTTACATTTCGTTTTCGAAGACTTTCTTGTAAATCTTGCGAAGCGACAAAATCAATATTTATTTCTCCCAAAAGTTCTTGATGCATAACCAGTTTTTCTTCAGGAAGCCAATCTTCTGTATCGCTATGTTCTATAATTTTTTCTTCTAATTTATCGCGCCAAGATTTAAGTTTAATAAAACCATTATCCTCCACAAGAACTTTAAACATATGTTTATAATTTTTAAATACTTTATCTTCGCCAATCAAATCCATTGACGAAAATGCACCAATTTTTATGAGATTGCCGAGACAAGTTTTATTAAATTTTGAGAATTTCCATTTTCCTTTTTCATCCCAAAAATCATAAATTGAATTAAATGGTCGCAGTCGTTCAAGTTCTTCAATTGCTTTTTCTTTGATGCCTTTAATGGCCATTAGTGATGGCATAAATTTTTTATCAGGCAAAATTTCCCATCGGGAAGATGCTTTATTGATGTCAATTTTTTCAATAGAATAACAGAGTTTATTAATTTCACTTATGGCTTTTGATTTATCGTCTGGATTTAGAGAGGCAAATTCAAGATAGGAGCAAAGCCATTCGGATTCATAGTAGGTTAAAAGATAAGCGCAAATGTAAGAAAGAACAGAATACGAGACGGCATGCGAATTCGACACAGAAATATTATTAGCGTAAAAAGAATGTTCTGAATGATCAACTTCTAAATCGTAAGTTTCGTCTTCACCGAAGAATTCTATTGAAATTATTTCGTCAAATTTCATATTTATCTCTTCTTATTATTCTTCCTTTGGCATTTTCTATTGCTTTTTTAGCAAGTTCTCTCTTTCTTTCCAAGAAAACAACAGAATTTTCATATAATAATTCACAAACCTTTCCGGAAATTACATTCCCCCTAAACCTTAATTCAAATAATCCCTTACTTCTTTTGTCTTCGTGAGATGAGGGTATGGTCTTAAGTTTTAAACTATTTTTAATGAAATAAGAAAATTCCTCACAAATGTTCTTAAGTCCAGTTATTCCAATCACCCATCTACGGCCTTCTTTAAATTGAATACACCCGTCGGCATCAATAAATCCTCGCCAGTAATGTCTTAATAAATCATTTGGAACATATTTATAAGAATTTAAAAAATTTGATTTGTCTGGCGACACATTTAAATTTATTAAAGCATTTTTAATTTTTAAACTTGATACTGCGAAGATTGATTTTAAATCAAATTTATTTCGCCTCTTATCAAAAGAACTTATATCTAATATTTTATGCTCCGATTTAATATCATTTTTAAACTTAATTAGATGTTTTTTATCCAAGCGAGATAAACTTATCGTTAATAAATTATTGTTTCTCCCAACATTACCATCTCCACTTATAAATCCTAACCAATATGCTTTTTCCTCTGTGTCAATAGAATTAAAAAAATCTTCGTCTATTTTAAACTTTCTTTGACAATCTGAATTATTTCTTATTTCTACCCCATTATCTCTTAATATTTTTAATATTTTGTGTTTATAAGTGTTAAATTCTTTTGCTATTCGGCCCGAGGAAAAACCATTTCTATATTTTTCGCATATGACATAAATACTTTTCTCATCAATCATTTAATCACAATTTTAAGTTTTCTCCTTATAATTTCTTCAAGAGAAACCATCCCTTCTTCTGTTTCTAATTTGTGTTCAATAGAGCATATTAATACTCTTCCAGATTTCGTTTTAATTTTGTATAATTTTTTTTTGCCATTAAAAATTACATCATTAACTCTAATGAAACCATTTTTTGAATTAACATAATCTCCAATTTTAACATTTTTTATCTTTCTTATTCCTTCGATTGTCTCCACTTGCGTATTTTTATAAAGACATTTATTAAATGAATATTTAGAGAATTTTTTAAAATCATCAAAAATTTCTTTGGAACGGGGTGTGCTCAACCCATTTTCGGTAGAACCTTTAATGAATTTACTTTCAAGAGCAAATGCCTTCTTTTCACTTTCTGATCCCGGCTCTGGTTTTTTTGAAATAACCTTTCTCAATATATCGCATTCGTGTTCTGGAATTTTTCCTAATTTATTCGCGAGCAACATAATTTGTTCTTGGAAACAATAAACATTATTACTTTCTTCAAGTATCTCTTTAAGAACTGGGTGTTCATATTTTATTTCATCAACATTCCTATTTTTAAGATAAACCTTATCCATACCAGACATTAAACTGCCAGGTCTGAAAATTGAGGTGCAGACTGACAAATCTGTAATATTTTTAGGTTTTACTTTTTGAACAAATTTTTGAACCGCTGGTTCAGTAAATTGAAAAATTCCGGCGAATTTTTGATCCCACCAAACATTTTCATAAACTTTTTCATCTTCGAGATCCAATATATTTGGATCTAAATTTTCTTCAAACCATTTTCTTATTTCTTGAAATGTTGGATTTTTAAATCCAAAATGTCTTTGTAAAATTAAAGATATACATCTCTCAACAACCTCTAATGTTTCAATTCCAAGAATGTCAAATTTAAGCCAACCCATTTCTTCAAGATGAGTTATATTTCCACTTTCACTCCAAGGTGTTTGCAATTTTCCTTTTGAACGAATAATTGGTAATTGATTTTCTAAATTTTCGCCCAAAATAATTCCACCAGCATGAGTTCCTATACCTCTTGCTTGTTTAAATAATATTTCTATATGCTCTGCTATTTGTGGATACTTTTCAATAAATTCTCTAAAAGATTGAGAATATTTTTTTGCGTCTTCAAGAGTGGGCTCTAATATTTTCTCGCCAGTTTCTTTTTGAGAGCCTTCTCTAACATCCTTATCAACATTTTTAATATAAAGATTAACTTCTTCAAAAGGAATATTATAGAATTTAGAAATGTCCTTAATAAGGGATTTTAATTTAAATAAAGTAAAGTTAGTAATATACAATACGTTTTCATCACCAAACTTTTCTTTTAATCCTGAAATAACTTTGCTTCTATCGCTAAAATCCAAATCGGCGTCGGGCCAATTAACTTTAAATTTATTCAAAAATCTTGAAAATAATAAATTGTATTTTAAAGGATTTATGCCTGTAATTTTAAGAACATAACAAACAAGCGAGCCGGCGCAACTTCCCCTCCCGAAATTCACAAGCGTTCTTTCTCTCGCTATATCAACAATTTCCTTTGTTGTTAAAAAATATTTTTCAAAATTTTTCTCTTTAATAAGTTCTAATTCTTCTTTTAATCTTTCTATGTATTCTTTTTTGTGTTCCAGCCCACGTTTTTTCATTCCAATTTTACATAATCTAACAAGTTCATTGAACGCAGTTGTATTTTCAGGAACAACAAACGACGGAAGTTTAACAGACCTATCTGGCTCAACTTCTCCAATTAAATCGTGAGCAATACTATACGTTCTCTCAATAGCATCGCAAACAATTTGGTCATTATAAAAATCATAATTTTCTGTTGTTTGTTTATATGAGGACCACATTTGTTCGGCGTTTTTTGGATAAAGTTCCGCCTTAAGTTCATCAATAGATTGAGGAAGTTGCCCAAATTCAAGATTTTGATAATTAAGCCAACCAAGTTTCTTATATAATTCGCGAGATTGCCAAATATTTCCCTTATTATTATAATAGTGAAAATCGGCAGTTGCAACTAAATTAATACCAGTTTTTTTTGAAGTTTCTATTAATACCTTGTTTAATAAATGTTGGGCTGGAATTTTATTAAATTGTATTTCGAGAAAAAAATTTTCTTTGCCGACGGCATCAACAAATCTATCGACTAAATTTTCCGCATCATTTAAAATTTGGCTTTTTGTTGATAAATCCTTTTCTAATAAATCAGGAATAAGTTCGTCTATTGATAAATTTTGAAATCTTGAAAAAATTGGATGCCCAAAAATTGTGCCCAAACACGCTGATGAGACAATTAAATCTTCACCATATTCTTTCAGCCAATTAAAATCAATGCGAGGAAAATAATAAAACCCATTCTTGTATCCTTTTGATACAAGGGTAAATAAGTTTTTAAGTCCCCTACTTGTTTTTGCCAGAACAACAAGATGATGTCTCCTTTTTAATGGATTAAAATATTTTCCAGATTTAGTTTCTTCTTCGTTTTCTACCGTAGCAGTTATTTCATCGTCTTGTTTTTCTTTTTTTTCTTTTTTGGCGTTTAATTTATTTTCTTCGTGTTTAACTAAATCTCTTTTCCATTCATTTAAATCTGGATAAAAATAAAATTCACAGGCCGGCAAATACTTAAAATTTATTCCTTTTTGTTTTAATTTTTTTTGATAAAGATAAGCAGAAACATAACTCGCCATATTTGCGTGTTCGGACAAAGCACAAGAATTCATCCCATTTTCTAATACAAAATCAAAGATTTCCGAACTTTCACCTATAGCGTCAAGAATGGACCCTTGAGAACTATGTCCGTGAAGATTTGTAAAGTTTTTAGGAAAAATCATTCCCTCTCCACCAACCTAACCAATTTTCCAGCCACAATATTTTTAATATTAAATTTTGTAAATCCAAAAATTTTTAACCATATTTGTCCATTTTTTACATAAAAATCCAAAACTATAAAGAAATTATTCGGCCACCACAAATCTTTAAACAATTGTCCTTTTTCTAATAATTTTAAATTATCTTGATGAATTTCGAAAACTTTATTATAACCATAAGTATTAGAAAAAACTTTCCATTTTTGGAAACCCCCGGGGGCCATATATTTGACCCGGCCGATTATTGCTTCATCTCCAATAAAAAATTTTACAATATCATTTTTTTTAATCATTATCTTCTTTTTTTCGCGCTCAAATTTTATAAAAATTTATTTCAAGACTTTTGACTCTATCTGAAAACCAATATCCAAATTTTCCTTGAGTTATAGAATAAATTCTCCAAACCTGCGTATAACCTTTTTTTCTCCCGATATGTGAAAGTATAAAAAAATCTTTTTTAGATTTTAATTTTAAATCATGAATATATATTAACGAACATTCAAATAGATAAACATATTGAAATGAAATATCAAAATAAGACTTATATAAGTCTGTTTTCATTATTCTTTTTCTGTTGTCTCTGCCGAGAGAGTTTCCACTTTTTCAAGAAGTCCTTGAATATATTTTTCTTGAACTTCCATATAACCTGAAGATAGTTCTAATTTCCCTTTTTCTTCAACTAAACGCATTGTTAATAAGTGATCGCTTATGTCTGTTCCGCTTAAAATCGAAAGCGATAATAATTTCCCTATGTGGGCGGCGGAAGTGGGGGATAGAGTAAATTCTTTTGTGCTCATTTGTCTTCTCCTTTTATTTCGACAATTTCAACTTTTTTGTTTTGTTTTCGCGCGTAATTTATTGCGGAATAAGTTCCGCTTCGGAAATCGCTGGACCAAAATGCAACAACTTCATCTGCGTTGTCAATCATATATTCGTTTCTAATTTTATATGCTTTAAATCTATCGTTTGGAGAAATTTCATTTTTAAGTTCTATAATTTCATCTGCGAGCCGCGAAATTTCTCTTGTTTCATAAGGTTGATGCTCGATTGTGTTTGGCACGACACAAGTTAAAATAACATTGGTTTTCCTCTCGGCAAGAGCAACTTTTAATGCCTCTGTGTCGGCTCCACGAGCCCCTCCAAAGAAAATTTTTTCAATTTGAGGGTTGGATACAAGTTCTTTAATTTTCTGCGTCAGAAGTGATTTATCGGCTTCTGTGAGATTTCTATTTCCTGTGATGGCAATTTTCATTTGAGTTTAAGAAATTCAAAACTTTTTAGATTATAATCATATAACAAATTAATCTCTACCAAAAAATTCCCGAACATAACATATATTACAGATCCTTTTTCTCTTACACAAATTCCAATTGATCTAGAATTTATTTTCAATTTTCCTATTAAATTCCACGACCAATATCTACCATCGGATGATAACGGAACTTTAGTTTTAATTAATTTTCCAACGTAGTTCATTTATCTTCTTTCTTTTTAAGCATTAAGGCCATAGTAGAATAATTTGCTAAATCTTTTAATTCGTTTTCTATCCCTTCTTCTTTTATTAAATGAACTTTATTTTTGTCAATATTGATACATCTATCAATCTTATCGCTAATTCTTATAAGAATTCCAATAATACCATATTTTTTATATGTCTCTCCATAATCGGCATTCTTTTTCAAAAAGAGTTCATATAAATCTTTTTGAGTTTGTTTAAACTTTTCCGCGTCGGTCATTTTAATTACTTCTCCAAACTTTCAAATGAAGTTGAATAAAATTTATAAATTTGACCTAAACACAATATATTATATCTTTGAATACCTACGATAGTTAAATCGGCTTCACCAAAATAAATTCCAATTCTGTTAATTAAACTAAAATTATAAGGAAGGTCAAAATCAATAGAAGAATTATGTCCAATAACTCTTACCAATTGTCCTTTTTTGAAATTCATATCCATTCTCTCGCCTCGGAAATTATCGGAAATTTTTTAATAAAAATTTTTTTTGCCCCCAAAGCAATATCTTGATGTTCTTTTTGGGTTCCATTAGCCGAACGGACATCAATATAATGTATCCAAGAACGAACGCTTCCTTTCATGTAAAGTCTTGTTTTGGTATTTAATGGAAGCAAGAACCTAGCACATTCTTTAGCAATTCCTTTTTCTAGGGCTTGTTCATATTTTTTAAAACAAAATTCCCAGACTTCTTTTTGAGAATTTATAAACCATTCTTTATCTTCTGTGGAAATATCGTCAATAGAATTTTGTCTATTTTTTTGATCTTGACGACGGGCTTCGTAAATACAGATGCCTTCTTCTGTAAGTGCTTGATACCTTTGGGAAAATTCCTGAAAATTAAAAGTTTTATGACGTAAAATTTGGGCTGCGAGCGCGCGCGAAGTTTCAATTTCTACCATCATATCGCACATCTCAAACACGCTCCAATGTCCATTTTTTAAACAATATTTCAATAAATTAGCATATTTGGGATTTTCTTGATTTGGGCTTGAGACGCGCGCGGCATAAACCATTAATCCTTCTGGTGTCGAAATAATTTCTTTAAATTCATCATTTTCAATAAATGATTGAATAAATTCAATTTCTGTTTTAGTTGTAGAAACCAGTTTAACGCTAAAGTTTTTCATAAAGATCTCTAACCCAATGTTTTCTAATTCTATTAATATTATTTTTATTTAAATCAAAATAAATAATAAAATTGTCTTCTTTTTTGGAAAGAACTATTTCTTCTTCTCTTAAAATAAGAAATTTAATAGGAAAAGATTTATGTTCATAAAAATTATTCTTTTTTAGAACAAGAATAGAACCAACTCTAATATCTTCGATCTTCATTTAATCTCCGTTTAGGATAAACCAATTCGCGATAAAAATTCCATTACGCGGATAGACAGCAAATAAATTTTGGTTTTTAATTTTTTCCACATATGTTATTTCATCAACTTTAGATACTTTTGATGTTCTTCCTAAAATTCTTATTTTTTTTCCGACTGCGGGCAATTCAAAATTCCAATCTTTTGTCATAAATTTTTGATTTGGGCAACAAATAATTTCTTTATTCAGTTTTGTTTTTATTTTTAATGCTTCATTTAATCCAAAATTTTTTATAAAACCAAAAGTTCTTGAAAAATAATTTGCGCGAGGGCAAAAAGATAATATCTCTAAATTAGGAGAATTGGACATTTCTTTTTTTTTAATGTTTAAAAATCTAGAAGAATATTTTTCTAAAAAAGAAAGATCTTTAAATTCAAAGAAATGTCTCATTATATCCTCTTTGAATTTTTTATCGCGGCGAGGAAAAGGTATTTTTGAATTTTCCGAAATCAAAACTTTTAAAGACACGGGGGAGTTTCCTCCCCCTTTTTGTCTAATTAATTATTCTTATCGGGAAAGAATTCGCTCATATCCACGAACGCGGACACGTTGGCCATTTGATAATTTTCGCTCATATCCAGCAACAGGAATAATCATTTTTCGAGAACTTCCACGGCTATAAGCAAAGGTGTTGCGAATATTTCGCATAAAATACCGACCCTTTGATTTTGCTCGCGAAAGAGCGTCAAATGTTTTTTGTGGGATATTGAAAAAAGTATATTGTCCTCCCGAGGCGAAGCGAATTTTTAGATTCCGATTTCTCTCATCATAAGAGAAATTTAGAATCGCCGATGAATTTGTGTTGTTTTGGTTGTTATTTCGCATACTTGCGTTGTTCTCCTTGTTTTTTACCCGTAGGTTGGGCGGAAGTCTGCTCTGAAAATTGTTCGTTGTCAAGGCGAAATTTTCGACCAGTAGAAATCTATAAATTGTAATTGTTCTGCCGGGAGAGTTAAAAACTCTGGCTTTACGACACGAAAACTAAAAAAACTTATTCTATTCTTGCCAATGTTGAGAAGAATTATTTTTATCATTCTGTTTGATTTAGAAACAAACAAATCTCCTTTTTTAAATTTTTTCATTATTTCAATAATTCCCAATGTTCATTAATTAAAAATTGGCTCCAAGAATACCTATTAAAACTAGGCAGAATAACGACCTCACAATAATCATATTCGTATAGTCTTGGCGGCATTAATTTTAAAATAATTAATCTCAAATTAGATTTAGGATATTTGTTTCTTTTGCCTCGCAAAATTTGCCCGGGCTTAAATAAAGACACGATTTTGATCATAGCATCTTCAGGCACAGAATGCTATATAGGGATTACCCGCGCTTGACTTTTTGCGCTAAACCTCTTACGATTATTGAAAATGAATAATTACAAAATTAAACAAGTTATTATAGTTCGTAAAGATTTGAATATGCGTAAAGGAAAAATGTGTGCGCAAGTTGCTCATGCTTCAATGAAATTCTTAACAAAAAATTATAAAACTGGAGAACTTTTAATTTCTGAAATTGATGAAATGGCGCAAAAATGGCTTAAAGGCAGTTTTGCTAAAATTGTTGTCGGCGTTAATTCTGAAGAAGAATTAAAAGAAGTATTTAACCGCGCGCTAAAAGAAGGAATTCGCGCGGAAGAAATTATTGATAGTGGATTTACAGAATTTAACGGTGTTCCAACTTTAACTTGTATTTGCCTCGGGCCAGATTATGTTGAAAAATTAGATAAAATTACAGGGCATCTAAAATTACTTTAACAAATTCTGTCTGCGAATTTCTTTATTCCTTGTTCCGTTTGTTCTACCGGCTCAAGATAAATCTCGTCTTTTTCATTTCTTGAATATGAGATTACATCAAATAAACAATTTTTTTCTAAATCAAAAAATCTAACAAATTTTTCTTCGAAATTCAAAAATATAAATAATCCATCTCTTTTTTTGGATATAAATCTTGTAATTTTACGATTTCCTTTTTGAGTTCCGTTTAATGAATAATATACAACTCTCTTGTTAAGTTTAAAAATTTGGCCACGGAAAAGCATAAATCTAATTATCTTTTTTTAAAGCGAGTTCAAACCAATTTTCCAACCAAGAAGAATATTCAATCTGAATTGTTCCGGTTTCAAGATTATACACTTCGTAGTGATAATATCTTTTATTAAAATTTAAAACAATATAACAAATATATTGTTTTCCTTGCGAAAAGTCGCTTGATAATTTTAAAAGTTGTCCTTTAAAAAATTTCATCTAAAATTTTTCGAGAGAAACCATGAACATTTTCATTCTTGAAGGCGACATAGAAACACAAAAAATTGACTGGCACAAGTCAGCGAAATCCCTTGACAACTTCCGCATCAATAAGATGATTTTAGAGAATTGTCAAATGTTTTCGACTGCGCTTAACCAAAAATACGGAAAACAAGTCGCTCCATATAAATCTTTTAATCCAAAACATCCTTGTTGTCTTTGGGTTTCTAAAAGTTCGGAAAATTTCTTAACTCTTATTTCGCATTCAAAATATATGCTTGAGGAATTTTATAAAAGATTTGGCTCGACAAAAAAACATAAATGCGAAGATGTTTTGGTTTCTTGCGAAAAATTATTCAGCCCGTGCTTATTTGACGAACACAATCTAACCATTCTGCCGATGGCAATGCCTAATGAATTCCAATCAAGCAACATTATTCTTTCATACAGAAAGTTTTTCGCCTCAAAAAAGAGAATTAGGTATTTCAAAAATGATGTTCCAGAATGGTTCAAAGAAATAAGAAAAATTCCTTTTGAAGAACTATAAAATATTTATAATTAATGGACTATTTTTATAGGGCAAAAGCAATCAAAGTTATTGATGGAGATACAATAGATTTTTCGATAGATTTAGGATTTAAAGTTTTCGTCAAAGAAAGAATAAGGCTCGCTGGCATAAACACACCAGAAACTTTTGGCGTGCTAAAAGAAAGTGAAGAATATAAAATTGGAATGAAGGCAAAAGAAAGAGTTATTTCTTTGTTATTTGACGAAAATCAAAATCCGATCGAAATTATTTTAGAAACAAACAAAGACAAAACGGAAAAATATGGAAGATATATTGCCTGGGTTCATTTAAATGACGGAACAATTTTAAATGAATTATTGGTAAGCGAAGAATTGGCAGAAAGAGTTAAATATTAAATTTAACATTTGCTCCAGCCACAATTTTTACAAGAAAGACATCCTTCCTGGTAAACAAGACTTTCTTGCTCGCATTGCTTACATTTTTTATCTCCACTTGGAGATAACCCGTCAGGAATATATTTTTTAAGAGTTCTAGCCAAAACTTTTGAAAAACTAAACAAGTCTTCTCCTTCGTTTTTAACTAATTGCTCACACACATAAACAATTGGTGTTCCGTGTCTTAAAGACAACGAAATCATTCGCGTTAAAGTTCCATATGCTTCATTTTCAAACTGTCCAACAATATCTTTTATTTTAATAGTATCTCCATTTGTCCCAACAACTAAATCATATCTACTATGAGTTGTTTTCCTTGGATTTTTAATCAAAACTCCTTTAACAAGTTTTTTAGAAATTTCTATCATCGATGCTTTTCCGCCAAAAATTTCATAAGGCTTGCCGTCAAGCAAACCAACCATTACGAGCCATTCTTCACCTTTGATTTTAATATAATGAATATCGCACTCAAGGGCTTCGGGACGCTTTGGAGCGTGATTTTCTTTTAGGATAAGTGCAACATCATTTTTCTTTTTTTCGTCCTCTGTGTGTGAAACCAGAACTCCAGAGCGAGATTTGTCGCGGTAAACGGTAAACCCTTTTAGTCCTTTTTCCCAAGCGCGCATATAAACTTCAGCGATAATTTCTTTTTGAGTATTTTCTGGAACATTACAAGTTTTAGAGATTGCGTGCTCTACCCATTTTTGAGCGGCGGCCTGAATATCCACAGAAGAGATCCAATCAATATCACTGGAAGTTGATTTAAAATATGGAGATTTTTCAATTTCAACTTCACCAGAAACTTCCATCCATTTTTCAAATCCATGATGACATACATCATATTCTTGCCATTTATCTCCTAAATCATCTTTAAAATCAATTCTAGAATTTTTATCTGAAGAATTTATTTTTTTTCTTCTTTTATATTTCAGAAGAAAGGCGGGCTCAATTCCGCTCGTCGTTTGAGTTAAAGTAGATACCGAACCGGCGGGAGCCGTCGTTGTTAATGCTATATTTCTCCGTCCTGTTTTGTAATATTTTTCTTTAATCCATTCGGGAGAAGCATTAAAAAGCCTTCTCATAAATGGGTGTTCATCAACATTTCTATTATCCCATATTGGGAACGCCCCCCTTTCTTCTGCCATCAAAACAGAACTCTCATTTGAAGCAATTGCCATATGTTTATAAATTTTTTCCGTCTCATTAATACTTTCTTTTGAACCATATCTAACTCCGAGCATTGCTAATGTATCTCCAAGTCCAGTAATTCCTAATCCTGTTCTTCGCCCATTTTTAATAGTTTCTTTTATTTTGGACCATAAATTTTTTTCTACAGCCTTTAAATTTTCGCCTTCTTTATCATTATCTATTTTTTTAAGAATTTTATTTATCTGTTCAATTTCTAAATCTACCATATCATCCATTAACTTTTGGGCTTTTTTCGAGTGTTTATAAAATAAATCATAATCGAATGAAGCACTTTGTTTGAAAGCATTATTTACATAACTTGTTGTATTTATTAATAATAATCGACAAGCATCATAAGAGTTTAGCGGCAACTCCGAACAAGGATTGACGCAACGCGTTATAAACCCCTTATCCGCAAAAATATCAGATGGAGTATAATTTATAATATTATCCCAAAAAAGTAATCCAGGTTCAGCAAAAGACCAGGCTGAATCAACAATTTTATCCCATAATTCTTTGGCTCTAATTTTTTTTGAAATTACTGGTATTTTTGAATTTACTGGCCACTTTAACTCAAAATCTTCATTATTTCTCACGGCTCTCATAAAATCATCTGATATTTTTATGCTTATATTCGCCCCAGTCACTTTTTTTAAATCTTTTTTAATATCTATGAAAGTTTCTACCTCGTAGTGAGAACAATCGATTGTTAAAATTAGGGCACCGCGCCGAGAACCTTGCGCCACTTCTCTTGTTGTATTAGAAAATCGTTCCATAAAAACAGCAATACCATCTGTGGTTTTTGCTGCATTATTGGTCGGGAGCCCCTTTGGTCTCAATCCAGAAATATCAAACCCTACTCCACCTCTCCTTTTCATAATTTGAGCCTGTTCTTGATCTGCTAGAAAAATTCCGCCATAACTATCAAATTTTTCAGAATAAATACCATCTATAACAAAACAATTAGAAAGAGACTGAATTTGAAATTCATTTCCTATCGCGCTCATAGGAGAACCCTGCGGAACAATATATTTAAACTCTTTCATTAAATCATAAATTTCATCCTCGCTCATCGGATTTGGATATTTTGCTTCAATTCTAGCAAATTCTTTCGCCAATCTTTTATG
>Ga0209518_1002459_pt1 | contig 17242 bp, 20 predicted proteins | sample RifGroB1_FD_183993 | JGI IMG/M metagenome (GOLD analysis project Ga0209518, IMG submission 183993) | Groundwater microbial communities from Rifle, Colorado, USA - Groundwater B1 (SPAdes) (version 2) | ecosystem: Environmental > Aquatic > Deep subsurface > Groundwater | place: Rifle, Colorado...
CGGATAGATCTCGTTAAAAGCGAGACCATGTTTTCAGTCCAGATAATCTCTTTAATATTTACTTCGACGAAATCTGGAGTGATTTGATCACTATTTTCAGGAAATTCAGCCCTAAGAATTTGAATCAGCCTAGACCTTCTCATATTGATAAGACTACCCTCATCAATAAGTTCAGCTAATTTACGTTCAAATGATCCTGGCCAAGTACTATTCGTCCCGTCCTTAAGGGCCGAGTTCTTTTGTCTCAAAGGGATACCATGACTGGCGGCCCTATCTCTCAATTGCCAAATTTGAACATTAAAATCTCTAGCAATATCGGTTAGTGAAGTTACGTCGTCACGCAAAAGAGCATCTAATTCCTGCTGTTTTTCTGGCGAAAGATTCGCGAATGGGAATCGCTTAGGGAAAGATCTCTTTTCCGTGATTTTACCCGATTCCTTAAGTTTACTGACTATTCCCGCAATACTATTCCTAGTTCTTCCTTTTAATATTCGATCTTTGCGAGTTAATTTCATTAATTCTGGAATATCGTGGTCGGCTTTTTCATAAAGATCAATAACTCTTTTCTTCACGGCATTCGGTACATAACCATAAAATGGCATAGTCACCTCGTTGTCAAAAATACTGCCTTCATGGTAACAAATAAGAATAAAAATACAACAAAAGACTGCCTTGACGGCAGTTTTTTGTTGTGTGAGAAATATCCCCTGCTAGCCATCTTGAATAGTGTTTAAACCTACATCCAGAGTATCAAGGATTGACAGATATTTTCAGATTTCTCGAAGATATCTGGGTAAAACAAAGCCCCGCATTACCACGGGGCTGCCAGCCAAGTGCTGGCTGAATCGGATCAGATCGATATTCGATACTTTTCCTTGCGAACCCACTTCCCGTCCACCTGCTCGTACATCTCGAACAGTCTGGACAGGGCGTTGTTCACGGCTTCAGGCGTCTCGTGAACATTCCATCCGAAAAAGCCACCGCTGAAGTAGTGAGCCGTCATCAGACTAAAGTCCTCAAGCGAGATCTCATATTCCCCGATTCGAACTCCATCGGCAGGATCAAAGCTGATGAAACTTGTCTCAAGTTCTCCCCCGTCTTTCTTCTGAACTGTCAAACTCATTACTGCCTCCCTTTTCAAGAATTTCAGAACACTGCAATTATACCACACCTCTGTGATATTTACAAGTTTAGCGGGGGCACTAGGAATCGCCTTCGGTTTACGGCGCTCCGTCGAGCGCCGTATCCTCAGGGCCCCGCCTCGCGATTACATCTACTGATGCAATATCGTTCCGGCGGTTCGATCCCTAGTATTCCACATACTGGAACGAATAAAGAGTGCCATATGGCACTCTTTATTCGTTTAGCGGGGGCACTAGGAATCGAACCCAGATCGACGGTTTTGGAGACCGTTGTCCTACCGTTGAACGATGCCCCCAATAACCGGAAACTATGCGGTTATTTTAACTTCTTTATGAGGTGTGTGTTTTTTGCACCACTTACAAAATTTCTTGAATTCTAACTTCCGCACAACTTTCTTCTTGTTCCTATTAGTATAGTAATTTGATCGTTTGCACGAACCACACTTCAGTTTGATTAAATTATCTTGTGACATATTCTATTTATTTTTTATTTACTGAGCCGGAGGAGAGAATCGAACTCTCGGCCTCTTTCTTACCAAGAAAGCGTTCTACCACTGAACTACTCCGGCCAATTTCAGCCTTCTCGGCTAAAGATTCTTTAAGCTAACTGTGGGGGCGGTAGGATACTGCTTCGGCTCTCGTCGCGCCGTCGCGCTCCTCGGCCTAGCCACCGCCTCGCGTCGCAATCTACTGACTGCGACATGCTCCGGCGTGCTCATCCTATCGCAAATGCCACTAGCATTTGCTCCGCATCGCTAGACTAACTGTGGGGGCGGTAGGATTCGCACCTACGTAGGCCGAAGCCGGCAGATTTACAGTCTGCTGTGATTGACTACTCCACCACACCCCCAATTTTAAACATCGAACCGTGACCAAGAGACTAAGCCCTAGAATACTAACATGCGAATTATAGCATATTATTTTTTCAAGTCCCACTATCGGTAGCTTCAGACTGGAGCCGGGAGAGGGATTTGAACCCACGACCTACTGTTTACAAAACAGTTGCTCTACCACTGAGCTATCCCGGCCTAATGCGATTCATTCACCATCCTGTGCTTAATATCTTCGACTTTTTTTAAATACATCTCATTTTGTGGATCTAATCTCAGGCATGTTTCGTAAGAATTTAGAGCATCACCAAGACTTTCAAGTTTAATATATACCTCTCCCAACGCCAGATAAAGATCAACGTCCTTGGGATTCTTGGCAATCTCTATTATTAATCTCTGCTCCTCTTTTTTTAACATCTCTACTGGATCAAATAACTCTTCGATCTTAGCCGGAGCTTCATTAACAGTTTTTTCTTGAACCTCTACTGATTTAGCCTGTTCTTTCGAATGAGCATGCCTAACTTTTTTTATTAGAGAGTCAGAGAACCGGTCAATTTTTAAAGAGACCATCCTTAACCTTCTTAGTCCTTTCTCGGTTTCTGAAAGCCATAATTTCTTATACTCACTGGCATCCAGATTGTTATATTTTGATTTAATCTCTGGAAAATACAAATCTACTAATTGGGCATCCCTATGATCATCGTCAGGTGTTAATTTCTTTAAAAAGCCAAACTTACGCCAAACAATATAGGTAATCCCGACAATTGATAAAACAATAAGTAATATTGGTATTAATATATACATACCCAGAAGTTAGAGTTCGAATACTACGAATTTACCAATTTGAATGTTCTCTCCGGTTTTGGCAATTATCTTATTAACCAAGTCTCTCACTTTTATTGATGGGTCTTTAACAAATTCCTGATCCATGAGCTCTTCTACTGTTACCGGCTTCATGGATATAATATGCATGACAATATCTTTAGCTAGTGCTTTAAAGTCTTCGTTACGTGCCACGAAATCAGTCTCACAAAGCACTTCTGCCATAGCACCCTTCTTGCCAGTACCGTGGACATACGAGACCACGAGACCTTCTTTTACCTGTCGAGCAGATTTCTTTTCGGCCATTGATGCACCAAGAGCATTTAGTATCTCCATCGCCCTAGTATCATCTCCATTAGCTTGATCTAGAGCCTTTTTAATTTCTCCGAAAGATAATCCCGTTGACTCTCTTAATTCTTTAATCTTATTTGTATCCATATTATTTATTAGCGATTAACTCGTTTTTGATTGAGTTAATAATTAAATCGACAGATTTCTTTGAACGATCATTGGCTGGGATAACATAATCAATAGACTCTGGATCAGAATCAGTATTTGAGATACCAACAACATTAAGACCCATTTTCTTACCTTCGGCAACTGGCAAGGCACTTTCTTTTAATGAAGACACAAATACAACCTCGGGCATCTTCGTAAGTTTCTTGAGACCATCAAATTTCTTCTTCATTTTATCCAACTCCCGCATAAATAACAGCCTCTCTTTTTTAGTATATTTTTCGAATGCCTCAGTAGTAACTAATTTCTCCATCTCTTCAAGTCTCTTCACTCTAAGATTGATTATCTTAAAATTAGTCAAAGTGCCACCTAACCATCGATCTAGGACATAGGGCATACCCAAAGAGTCAGCCAAATCTTTAACTGATTCGACTGATTGCTTAGTAACGGCCACAAATAAGATTATGCCACCCTCGTTGATAACTTTCTTGAGGTATTCAACCGTAAACTTGAGCTGAGTTTGAGTCTTTAACAAATCAATAATACAAATGCCATCTCTCACGCTATAGACATAGCGTTCCATATTCGGATTAAAAACTGTCTTCTTTCGACCGAAGTGCATGCCTGCCTTGAGCATTTCCTCATATGGCAGTAACTGTGCGTTATTGTCAGACATTATGATGATGCGCTTACGATATGCAAGTGGATCTAGCTAGGCTGATCCGCTTTAACCTTTGCGCTCTTACTTAATTAATATGCCCCTGTGGGCACTAGGCAATATATCAAATTCCTAGCTTTATGGCAAATAGTCGTCTGACATGATTGACTAAGGACCGATTTTATAATAAGATATCTACTGCTAAGCTAAATAATATTATGAAAAAGGATATACACCCAAAATATTTCGATAATGCAAAGTTTGAATGCGTCTGCGGAAATAAATGGATCGGTGGATCAACTTTGGAATCAAATTCCCTTGGTATTTGCTCAAAATGCCATCCTTTTTACTCTGGCACTGAAAAGATCCTAGATGCCCGAGGACGAGTAGACAAATTCAAAAAGCGCCAGGAAAAAACTGCAGCCAAGACTATTGCAAAGGCCACGGCCAAAGCAACGCCAGTAAAGCCAGTTAAGAGAAAAAAGGCTGCAAAATAAAACTCATTTCTCATGAGTAATAATTACGATTGGCAACAATATTCTACCTATAAAAAGCCTGCTTCAAATCCAGGTAATGAAGCAATAATAGAAATTCGTGCAGGAGCCGGCGGAGATGAGGCCGGTCTTTTCGTTGGAGATCTTTATGGTATGTACAAGAAATATGCGATCAGCCAAGGTTGGAAAGTTGAGCCGATCGATCAAAGCGTTACTGGAGTCGGTGGTTATAAATATGTGATTTTTGAATTAAGAGGAACCGATGTATTTGCTAAAATGAAAAATGAATCTGGCGTACATCGAGTTCAGCGAGTACCCGATACCGAAAAAAGTGGCAGAGTCCACACCTCCACCATTACCGTTGCTGTACTCCCAAAGGCAACCGAATCAGAGTTACACATTAGACCGGATGAAATTGAAGTTTCATTCTCAAGAGCTGGAGGACCGGGCGGTCAAAATGTTAATAAAGTCGAAACAGCCGTTAGAGTACTTCACAAACCATCGGGCATTGTTGTCTCATCTAGAGAAGAGCGTACCCAGCAAAGAAATAGGGATAAGGCCATGGACTTATTACGATCTAAGCTTTTGGCGATTAAAATCGCCGAAGCGACTGGCAATATCACCGATGAGAGAAGAAGACAGATAGGATCGGGAGATCGGTCAGAGAAAATACGCACCTATAATTTTCCACAAGATAGGATTACCGATCATCGTATAAAGAAGAATTGGGGCAATATTAGTAGAATCCTTGACGGCCATCTGGATCCCATTTTTGAGGCATTGATAGGCTTTGACCAAGAGAAAGTATCTTAATTTTGTATTTAAAAACGTCCCGCCACAGGCGGGACGTTTTTAATATTTTATTCCTCTTTTTCTTTGGTCTCTCCGACTTCATCGACTCCCTCGCCATCCATAACTTTCTCTTTCTTGATTTCTTCAACGTCTTCAACTGAAATAGTGGTTTGTTCTAAATCTTTAGCTAGTTGTTCCTCGCTAATAGGTTCCTGGATTAAAGCTACGATTTCGTCTGGATTGGTAATAATCTTAACAGCTTCACCGAGATTCACATCCTTTACTGCGATGTGTTCGCCAATCTGCTTAAGGCCAGATATATTAACCTTAATCTCGTGGGGTAAATCTTGAGGTAAGGCCTCCACTTCAAGCTCGTTGATATTTCGAACGAATATACCGCCAAAATCCTTAACAGCAGGGCTCTCTCCTTCAAAATCTACCGGAACCATGGCCTTAATCTTTTCATCCAATCTCACTTTATAGAAGTCTGCATGTAGAATTGAATCCTTAATAGGGTCCCTAGCAACATCATGAATAATAGTAGGATAAGATTTACCGTCTAATTGGATATAAACCAGAGTCGATTCCCCTGCCGATTTTAAAACTTTATTAAAATCACTAGCGCTAACCTGTAACGGCAAAGCCTCCATGGCCTTACCATAGAGTACCCCCGGTATAAATCCTTCTTCTCTTAATTTATTCAAACCACCGCCTGAGATTGGTCTAGACGTGGCACTTAATTCAATTTTATCTTTTTGATGTTTCATGGTGTCTTATAAAATAGCTCATGGATAATAGCACACAATCCCATTAAAATCAATAACTAGGGCCTTCCGAACAATTTTGTCTTGGCTATAACTATCTTTTTAACTTCGTCATCTGCTGGGGCTAGATATTGGTATGGCGCCGATTCAGATGGTTTTTTGTGTATTGCTACATCGATACCTTGCTTATAGGCCACCCTTAATTCTGTATTAAAATGAACATTAGTAATCCCTGTTTTAATCGCAGATACAATTTCTTCATCTTTAAGACCCGAGGCACCATGCAAAACATAATAAACATTGGGCATGGTGGTATATATCTTCTTAAAATATTCCAAATCTAATCTTTCTTCCTGCTCTGTGACAATGCCATGAATGTTACCGAAAACAACAGCTAGGCGGTCAACTCCAGTAGCATTAACAAATTCTAACGCCTGCTCAGGCTTAGTATAATCGGCCGGACTGATAGCTATTTTTTGTTGAACCTGAGACGAACCCTTGAGATATCCAAGCTCGCCCTCAACTGTTATGCCCATATTGGCGGCCTTGGCATAGTCAACCACCATTTTGGTTAATTCTATATTATCCTTGAATTCTAACCTTGATGCATCAATGATTACTGAATCATAGCCAGCATCAATTGCCTCCTTGCACTTATCGAAACTCTTGAAATGATCGGCATTTAAAAAAACTGGAAATTCAAATTGGACTCTCATGGCCATAACCATTGCTACTGCAACTTTTAAATTCACAAAATCAGCCTCACTCTCAGATGTGCCAACCATAACTGCTTCGGCGCCAGCTTCCTTTGCCCCCTCGATAATAACCTTAAGGACGTCCTCTGTGGCAAAATTAAAATGACCTATAGCCTGCTTCTTATCCCTTGCTCTTTTTAGATAATAATTCAGATTCTCCATGTGTTTTATAATATTGGCTAATCAAACTAAAGCTCAACAAATCCTTTAATTATATTCTCTTCTATCGCCTGACTTAGTTTGTCTCTCCCCATATAATCAACAAATATCTTATTCCAGAGTGCTTCCTGCTGATGATACAGATATTTAACTTCACCTTTTTTCACCAATGACATAATCAGGTCAATTAGATCAAAACTCACTAATTTTTCACTCGATCCATCTGGGAAATAGCCTCCAACAAAATCTAATCCGTGCCAATAACCCATATTCATACTACCGCCTTCTCCACCCATTTTTCCCAAATCCTTTCCAACATTAAACCAATGCTCGGCTTCTGGATTGATGTGCGGTTCAAAAAGTCGAAAATCAAGCTCATTATCCTTAGCAAGATATCTCTGTACGATGCGCCAATTTATTTTACCATTATCTGGAGTTGGTCCAGTTGGTATGTCTCCGCGTAATAATGACTTAAAATCCTTGATAAAATCAGGGCCAGCGCTAAATTTTCTGAACAGATTAGAATAAAAAGGTACTTCGTGTAAGTAGTGCAGAATTAAGGTAAACATACGCGTTGCTTCGCCAGCAGTATCGATCGGCAATGGGATCACAAAAATAATCCCGAATTCTTTTAGATGACTTATGTTATGGTACTTTTTCTCTAAAAAGTTTTCGGCTACTTTTAGCCATTCCCCACCTAAGATTTTTATATCTACTTCACGTTCTTCAAAATCATTGGGCGTTAATTCATTATAAGCAATATCAAAAAAATTATGCATCCATTCATTACTTTGGGTAAACCTGAGCGAGCTAACTACCGATGCAAAATCTTTTTCAGCCAATATCTGAGCGACTGAGTTGTAACCAAAATACCCCAATAATTTGTCTGGTTTGAATTTTTCAAGTAATTCTGCAACTTTTTCTTTCTTAATAAAAAAGCCTTTGGGCGGGGTAAAAACGTTGAAAGCGGCCTCTGTCAATTTATCATCGGCTTCGTCGGGCTTAGTTAGATCAGGCTTACCAATAAGCTCAAAAAGATGCTGATCCAGGTGCATCAATCTTTGCATCAGAGTCGCATAAACATCGCTAGCCGAAGAATCTTTGTGTAGACCAAATTCATCAAGAGTTCTATTAACTAAAAGTTCGTTTTCTTTCACAATATTATCCATTACTCCCATCTTGCCCGTTAAAGATGACATTTTAGAGTCTAGGTCAATTAATACCTGCGGGGGTGTTCTTAGTAATTTGGATAATTTTTCGTATGAATCAGACATTTCGCGAGTTGCGATTGAGAATAAAACTTTGCGAGAGCACGGAATAATTTCTACTGAAATTTTCCTCGTTCTCGGCCCAGTCGGCCTGCGAAAGCCTCTCCAAAGTCTCATTCTCAATCTTTTAATTTGTCTTGCAACGAAGTTCGGTTATTTTGAATGGACTTACGGAGCGCGACGGCGCGAGTAAGAGGCGAAATGCCAGTAGGCATTTACGTCGTGCCATTCAAAGTAATCGAACGAAGTTGCTATTTGATTATTGGCTTTATTATTACCTCAACGAGCGGATACTTACCAAGATCGTCCCTCTTCAATATGCCCTCTTTGCCACCATAATGCTGAACAACAGAAGTCGCATTGGCAGTTCCCAGTTGAATGGCCTTAACTATATCATTGGATCGCATAATCTCAGCACTGAAACCACTAAAGAATGCGTCGCCAGCTCCAGTTCGTTCAATCACGGGAGATAACGGAATACCAGCCGAATATATATTCTTACCATCAGATACCGATACACCTGAAGATCCTTTGGTCATTACAAAAATACCATCAATAATTTCATCCGTATATTTGAACAACCGCTCTTCTTCATTATAAGGAATACCCGTCAACGTAGCCGCTTCTTCTTGATTTAAGGAGACTATATGACATCTACTGAGTAGCGATTTTATTTTGTCAAGACCATGGGTCAGTTCTTTGGTGCCAGGATTAGCAATAATTTTAACATTATTTACTACTGCCCATTCTATACTCTTCTCAAAAAGATCCAGATGTCCTCCTAGGCTACCGAGTGAAAGCCAAGTTCCAGCCATACTATCAAACGGGATTTTATTTACATCTAAATGTTGACCTTCACCTTTATAAGATAATATTGTCCGCTCCCCTCCATTGGAAACGAAAATAACAGAATAAGCCGTATGGTCATCATCGTGTTTCTGAAAATATTCAGAATTAACATCTTCTCTGTGCATCTCTTCGATTAATTCTTTACCGTTAAAATCGTCACCGATTGCTCCAATACAGGCGGTTCGTAAGCCTTGTCTTGCAAAAGAAACTGCAACATTAGTTCCTCCTCCACCCGAGGCAAAGGTCATTTTGTCAATAACAATCTTGGATCCAAAACCAAAACACAGCGCCTGCCCAGTAGGAAATTCTTCGGCCATAGTCGGTTTAAGATTTTCAATATTAAGAAAAACATCCTTTGTTGCCGACCCTATAACAATAACGTCGTATTTGTTTTTCATTTTATGAATTAATAACTGCAGTTAATTCTCCTAGAGATTTCCCAATATCCTTACTTTTGTAAAAATAGTTGCCGATAAAAAGAACTGAGGCTCCAGCCCTTGTAACTCTCGAGATTGTCTCCAAGTTTATTCCACCATCTACAGCAATTGGTATATTAGGATAAGCTTCTTTAAAATATATGATTTTACCTAATACACCATCGATAAATTCTCTACCATAAGCTCCTGGCTGAACTGTCATAAATTGAACATAGTCTACGGCATCAGCAAATTCACGAACTTCTTCGACTTCTGTATCTGGATTAATAACAATTCCTATTTTCTTTTTATAATAATGGATTTGGTTTATGAGCTGAGCCATTACGTGCTGATTATGTTCAATATGAATAAAAAATCTATCTGCTTTTGTATTATACCAATTATGAATTTTATCCTGAGGATTTTCAACCATCATATGGACATCAAAATTCAACTTTGATTTTATGTCCATTATTTCTTCATAGCCATTTATTGTTTTAACGGTCGTAAAAATACCATCAGAGATATCTATCGAAATGCGAGTAAAAAACGGCTCATAACGCTCAACAATTTCATTGAATTCTACCGATGTTCCTACTAATACCGTTGTTGGTATAATCTCTATCATTACAGCTCTTTAATTTTATTTAATCTTCTTACGTAACGCTCTTCATTAGAAAATTCTGTCTTGAGAAAAGCGGTCAGAATATTTTTAAACTCACGTTCATCATAAAAATCAGCAGCTAAAGCTAGAACGTTAATATCATCGTCGCGCCTTCCCGCCTCTACCTGATCAACATTGATGCCCAACCCACAACGAATATGCTTAAACCTATTAGCAACAATATCTACGCCTACACCAGATCGACAGATTAGTATCCCCCGGTCTTCGGAATTTTTAATATTATCAACTACGTTTTTTGCGAGATCAACAAAATCATCATCCTCCACAAATTCAAAAGCACCCACATCTTGATAATCAATTTCCATTTCAGTTAACCAAGACTTGATTAGCTCTTTCAGTTTAAATCCGCCGTGATCTGCTCCGATATATATCATCTTTATTTTCTATTAAGATATTCTACGGCTGAAAGCGTCGCGACACATCCTTGACCACAGGCAACGACAATTTGTTTATATGCCACACTAGTCACATCGCCAGCCGCGAACAATCCCGATATATTTGTCTCGCACCTTGTATTCACAATAATCTGGCCAAATTGATCCTTCTCAACTGTATCTGGCACAATGTTAGAGTTGGGTATTTGTCCTATATGCACAAAGGCTCCATCAATTTTCAATTCATGAGTAGTACCATTTTTATCACCATATCTGAGGCCTCCGACAAATTCACTACCCATTATTTCCGATGTTAGCGCTTCGTATATTATCTCAATATTATTCTTTGATTGGACTTTATCAATCAAGACTTGCTCACCCTTGAATTTAGCATTTTTGTTAATTAGATATACCTTTTCGGCAATATCAGACAGCATTAGAGCCGATTCCAGTGCAGCATTTCCTCCACCGATAGTTGCCACAATCTTATTTTTAAATAATGGCCCATCACAAGTAGTACAGTAGCTCAATCCTTTATTTCTAAATTCTTTCTCGCCGGGAATATTTAACTCACGCGAATGAACGCCCGTAGCAATTATAACAGCTTTTGATTGATATTCCTCTGTCGAGGTTTTAATAATAAAAGTTCCATCACCATTTTCACTAATTGAGTTTACGTTAACGCCTTCTTTAATCTCGGGCATATATGATTCTAGATGCGATCGAAATTGTTGAGCTAGCACTAAACCGTCGATTTGAATTATTCCCGGCCAATTGCCAATTTCCCCGGAAGTTGCCACCTCTCCGCCGAGATCTTTGGCAATAATTAAAAACTTCAGATTTCTTCTAGCCGCATAAACACCGGCAGTCGTTCCCGCGGCCGAACCACCGATTATAATTAGGTCGTAAATCATAATATCTTTGTTTTTAGATGTTTTTAGTATAACATATTGATAATGAGCAATAAACTTGCCATCAGCATAATCCTGGGCCTTAGTATTGCAACTCACTTCATCTTCTTTGGCCTACCAAAAGAGACGGTTTTTGATGAAGTTCATTTCGGTAAATTTGTTTCTGCTTATTTTTCTCATGAATATTATTTTGATATTCATCCGCCATTGGGAAAATTGTTAATCGCTGGAGTCGGTAAAATTGTGAATTTTTCTCCGGAATTTGACTTTAGTCAAATTGGTGAAAAATACAATAACAACAAGTACATGGCCTTGCGATCACTACCCACGTTAGCTGGTACTTTATTACCCCTGATAATTTATCTACTTTGTCTGGAGATCGGATTTAAGCGCAGAACAGCTCTTTTAGCTGGTCTATTAATCGTATTTGAAAATTCTATCCTAGTTCAATCAAGGCTTATACTAATGGATGCCTTTCTAATATTATTTGGATTTATTGCCCTACTCTTTTATTTTAAATTTCGAAATAAAAATAAATTAAATTATTTACTATTGACAGGCATTTTTTCAGCTCTGGCATTTTCTATAAAATGGACTGGCATGGCTTTTCTAGGAATTGTCGTCATTCTTGAATTGTTACATCTATTTCGTAATGTAATGACAAACAAAGATAAGACTTTTGAGAGTACGGCTGTCTTTTCTACTGAAAAGCACCTCGTTCTCGGACCAGTCGTCCTGCGAAAGCCTCTCAAAAGTCTTATCTTTGTTTTTCGAAATTTCTTACCATCAGTTTTGTTTTTAGTTATTATCCCTGCACTAATATATTTTTCAATCTTTGTAATTCATTTTTCTCTATTAACCAAATCTGGTACTGGTGATGCGTTCATGACGTCAGCCTTCCAATCAGACCTTATCGGTAATCCCAATCAGGACAATACCTCAGTTGGCCATATCAGTATATTGAATAAGTTCCTAGAGTTGAATGAACAAATGTACATATCCAATCAAGGTCTAACTGCCACCCATTCTTATAGTAGCAAGTGGTACACTTGGCCACTTATGATCCGACCGATATATTATTGGGTTTCCGGAAACGCTAAAATCTATTTTCTCGGTAATCCAATAATATGGTGGTTTTCGACAATGGCTGTTGTTTTTGCAATTATTTATTCGGTTTTCAATAAATTCAAAGACAAAACTTCTGATCTGTTACTTGGAATGTATTTGGCTAGTTTTCTGCCATTTATTTTTATCGGCCGGGTTATGTTCCTTTATCATTACATGTCGGCCCTAATTTTTGCCATTATGTTATTAGCTTATAATATCTCTCAATCGAGTAATAATAAGTGGCTATATGCGATTCTAATTGCGACATCGATCATTACCTTCGTCTACTTTGCCCCATTAACCTATGGCTTACCCATAATCCCCAATCACCAAGCTGGACGGCTTTGGTTGACTAGCTGGCAATAACAAAAACCGTCCCGCCTTTGGCGGGACGGTTTTTGATTAATAGCTATAGACTCATACTTTTAGCCTTTTTATAAATTTCATCGATTTTACTCCAATTCAGATTATCAAAAAAATTCTTGATATATGTTGCCCGATCAGAGCCGGTATCTATAAAATATGAGTGTTCATAAACATCTAGAGCTATAACTGGAATACATCCCCAAACACCACCATGATCTTGGGCATCGCAGCTATAAATAAAAAAGTCATTCTCGTTAGTATTCCAGCACAACACGGCCCATCCTCGCGCAGCCATAGCTGCAGCAGAAAACCAAGCAATAAACTTATCAAAAGAACCATATCGTTCAGCAAGGGCATCAATGATTTCTCCTTTAGGCGTACCATCGCCACCCAAGATACCAAAGTAATTTTCGTGTAAATACGTACCATTATGAGCAAAATTATCGCCGGAACGTAATCCACGAAGTTGGCTATAAATCTGATTACCCTCAAAGTTACTGCTAGCCGATAACTCCTTTAATTTTTCCCTGATTTCATTAAATTTATTTACATAGCCAGCATAAAGCTTGCCATGATGAATCTCCACGGTCTTACCCGATATCCCTCTCAATGAGTCTGCCGAATATTCTAATTGTTTGATTTCTTTTTTTAGCATTTATATTTAGTATAACGAGGCTCGGCTGTTTTGAATGACTTTCGCAGGCCGACCGGGCCGAGATATAGGCAAAATGCCAGCAGGCATTTATGCCGTGTCATTAAAAACAGCTGAGCGAAGTTATCCAAGTATTTCTTCTATTTTGGATCTATCAAATCCAATTATAAGCTGACCATCAATATCAATAACTGGAACGCCCATTTGTCCGGATCTCTTGATCATTTCGTCGGCTTTTTGTTGATCCTTAGACACGTCAATGTCTAAAAACTCTATGTTTTTAGATTTAAAATATTCTTTAGCTTGATGGCAGAAATGACACCATGGAGTTGAGTAGATTGTGATTTTTTTCATATTATCTTTTTGTTATTTATTTTTTAGTCAGTCAATTATAGCATACCTCCCGTATCAAAACAAAAGTTGCTATCCCCCATAAATTACTGTATATTATCGACAGCAGTTTTTTGAAAAAGGAAAGCCGTGAAGAAGATTCTCGTCTTGATTACATTGATATTTTCTCTAATCCTCGTCTGGCCAACCAATAAAGTCCTGGATGGCTCTGCTCAGCTCCAGACAAATTCTATTATCAGCAAAGTTATTGCCAAACTTAGAGAAGATCAAAATATTACATTAAATCTAGAAGAATATAAAAGGAGGTATATATATGATTGCGTCTCGCGGGATCTTTGCAGTACCGAGCCAAAATCAATCGAGAGAATAAAAACCATCAGAAATATAGATTATGTCATCGAGAAAGACGGCAAACGAATCGATCCGCCAAAAAAGATGCGCTTTAATATGTCGGCCCTAGATGGTAAAATTCTTGTAAGATACGACTTTGTCGAAATTGATTCATTAGACCCCAATGCTATGGTATATGATTTTCATCCAAAAACTGATCGGCCAAAAGCGACCTCCGCGACCGAAAGAGCCATCGACACGACTACTGGCAGAATGACCATAAGTAGAAGCGATTTTGGTATTATATCTATCAGCTCTGAGTTATCTCGTCCGATCTCATTTGGTAATCTTTTTCTTATTGAAGTCTTTCGATTATTTAATTTTGACATTACAGTAGATCGGAAAAAATTCCATAACAAATATTACACAACAACTAGATCAGTCACATATGTCAAATTCCAAAGAGTCTTCAGTCATAAAAAATACGAGAAACACGAGATTGTACTGACAAATCCTAGTCAGTAAGGCCGCCATTAGCGGCTTTTTTAATAGCCAGCATTCATGATATACTTTCAGCCATGTTTGAGATAATCAAGAAAGACAAAAGAACAAAAGCCAGACTAGGCGTATTAACTACGCCTCACGGCGTAGTTAATACGCCTTCTTATGTTTTTGTTGGCACCTATGGTAAGTTTCGTCACCTTGAGCCAAAGGACATAGAAAAAACCCAGACACAACTTATAATTGCCAACACCTTCCATCTCTGGCAAAAAGCGTTGAAAACTAAACTCAGGGAAGGCTTCATCCACAAATCCTTTGGCCTCAAAATCCCTATCATGACTGATAGTGGCGGTTTTCAAGTTCTATCTTTGGCCTTTGGAGATAAAAACAAAGTCAGCAAGTTCATGATCGATGATAATAAGGCCGACATTAGTCATCAACGCACCAAAATTAGAATTACCGACAAGGGTGTGCATTTCCAATACAATGATAAAAAGTTATTTCTTGGCCCGGAACTATCTATGCGACTCCAAAGAAAAATCGGAGCCGATATAATTTTCGCCTTTGACCACATCACCTCACCCCACGATACCTTTACATATAATAAAAAGGCTGTTGAGTTAACTAACAAATGGGCTAAAATATGCCTAAAAAAACATGCTAACAATCAGGTAGGTAAGAAAAATAAACAGATGATCTTCGGCATTGTGCAGGGTGGCATTTATCCGAAACTTAGAGAAAAAAGTGCAAAATACATCGGTTCGCTACCTTTTGACGGTTTTGGTATTGGCGGATCTTACACTAAAAAACAGATCTCCGAAATGCTCAAATGGGTTATTCCCTATCTACCCGAAGAAAAACCAAGGCATCTACTTGGTGTCGGGAAGATCGCTGATGTCTTTGAGGCCATAGAAAATGGCGTTGATACTTTTGATTGTGTTATCCCCACTCGTGAAGCTCGTCATGGCAAGCTCTATACTAAGACTGGCTATATAGATATCCGTAAAGGTAAATATGCTAAAGATAAAAAAATAATCGAAAAAAATTGTGGTTGTTCTACTTGTTCTAAAGTTAACAGATTACAGATAAGAAAACTTATTAAAAGCGAGGATCGCGACGAGAATGCCTCTGGTCAACGCTGGTGTCTCATGCATAACATGTGGTTTTTCAATAAACTACTTGAAGACATTCGTAACTCAATCGCTCGAGGTAAATTTTTGGAATTCAAAAATAAAGTTTTATCAAAAATTAACTCCGCCTGGCCTCATTGAAGAGTACGGCCGTAAATGCCTGCTGACATTTCGCCTCTTACTCGCCTCGTCAGGCTCCGTAAGCCTCTTCAATGGGGCCAGGTTTCGTTATTTAACTATTCTTTAATAAAAAACACCCCGCCACGAGACGTGAGCGAAGCGCTCTCTCATGGCGGGACAATCTTGGGCTAAGACCGAGGATTACTCGCTATTCAGCCGAACCAGCTCATCAGCTTTGCTGGATAAGAATCTCGCTCGACGGCGCATCGGGTCAACTTGGTGAGTTGACCATCCGCCGTCTTCGCTCTCGCAAGCCCACCGCAGAAGCAGTCGAGCTTCTGCCTTCAGAAGTTCGATGGCCTCTTTAGTGGGATTTCGAAACTCAAGTGAATGTGCCATGACCCTCTCCTATGCGCCGTTTCGGCACGCCTACTTATCCGGGTGGCAGAACCAGTCCGTGGTTTTGCCGTGACGATCAACAGAATCGTATGCCGTGCAAAAGACAGCATCGCCAGCCTCGATTGGCTTGTTACTCGCGGCCTTTGCCTGAACTATGATCCAGCCGCCTCTTTCAAGGTCATGATACACCTTCAGACCAACAACACCCTCGTAGGCGTAGCCGCCGGCAACGCCGGTCTGGAGAGGAATTGGCCTCCCTACCACTTCCCCGTGAAATGGCGTGAGGTCAAAGTTCTGACCGAACGTGACGTCGTCGGCCGGGTTCAAGTGTCGACCGCTGAACACCGCACTCGCAGCGCCTTCAGTGGCATTAGAGTTGGCCACGAAGTACCAGACAAACCACCCCAGACTGGCGAGACTGGTCACAAGAACCAGCGCTGCCAGAACCAACGATTTCTTGGAAATCACGACTCACCTCCATGCGCCACTGGGCACAAACCGAGTTTCGAAAGAACTAGATTAATCCCGTACTCTTATTATACTACATTCTATGATACTTTGTCAATAACTAAAACAGCCCCGAGTAGGGGCTGTTTTATACTCGACATATTAAGCTACCTTCTTCATCTTGGAGAAAACGTAGAGATATAGTATCTCTAAAATTCCCACCGTATTAACGAGCAACAGCACTACAAACCAAACCTTGTGTTGTTCACGCGCAGCTTTCCACAAAGCCATCCCTTTCCAAAAAATACTCCAAGCAACAATCACTAAAAAAGCAAGACCTAATACTGGCCAGAAAGGCATACCAACACCAGCATCCCAGCCAACTCCTTTACTTGCCTGCATAAAATTTGCTAATGAATTCATTTATTTTTTGTTATTTAAATTGTTAATTCGACCACTTAATT
>Ga0209518_1002469_pt1 | contig 17203 bp, 23 predicted proteins | sample RifGroB1_FD_183993 | JGI IMG/M metagenome (GOLD analysis project Ga0209518, IMG submission 183993) | Groundwater microbial communities from Rifle, Colorado, USA - Groundwater B1 (SPAdes) (version 2) | ecosystem: Environmental > Aquatic > Deep subsurface > Groundwater | place: Rifle, Colorado...
AAACCCACCAGTCCGAGGATATCGTTGACAATGCCAACGCTCTCTACGACGCCACCACGACCTACCTCCAACGCGCCAAGGACCCGCTGATTTACTACGGTGAGACGGAGCCTCTCGGCCTCGGCGTGGCGACGTGGGCGCTCGGGAACACGATCCGCCTCATGTACCGGGGCTTGACGACGGATCGCCTGGGCAACGTCGTCAAGTGGCTGGACGTGGACGCCAACGCGATCCTGTTGGAGCAGACGCAGACGTTCGCAGAGGACGGGGTCCGGCGCTGGAAGCTGCGGCTGGCGAGCGCGATCAAGACGCCACCGACGCTGGCGGAAATCGTAAGCAAGGTTGACGAGCTGGCGCGGTTGCCGGCATTGTAGGGAGGTCGGGACATGACGGGCAAGTCGAAACCCACCGTTGGCGAGGAACTCGTGGCGCTGCGGGCCGAAATCAAGTTCGGTCTGCAAGAAGTGCGGACGGAACTGAAGGGCATCCACGAGCAATTCAAGAAGCTGAACGGCAGTGTCGGCGATGTCCTTCTCTGGAAAGCAGTCCATGAACAGGGCCACGCCACGATTGAAGCCGTCGCCAACGCTAGGCGGTCTGTCTGGCAGAACCAGTGGGGGATCGCGACCGGCCTCATCGGGGCGGGCGCCGGGATCGCCACGGCACTATTCATCGGCCTGAGCACCTTGGGGGTGATCTGATGCTGAGTCTCTACAAAGCTGCTCACGATTACGGCTGGTCGCTGGCCATCGTCGTCGGACTGCTCATGGCCGTGTTCGCCACCTATGTCCGCCCTGCCGCGCCGGTGATCGATCCTCTCGTGGGCATCTTCCGCTCGCCCGCTGAGGTGGTCTGCCCTGTCGCCTGGACGGAGACGAGCGGCAAGGACCCGGACTCGGGCCTATCCTTCAAGACTTGCACGTCGCCCGAGCAGCGGTACGTCCTGACCTTCCGACAGGGCCAGGAGCCCGTGGGGCTCGATACCGTCGCGCGCCTGTTCCTGGCGCCCGAGGACATCGACAGGTTGTTGCAGTGAACAGGGCCGTTCAGCTCCTCACCGGCGTCCTCCTGGGCGTCCTCGCCGGCCTCTACGCTGGCCAGTGCATCCGGGCCCGCGCTGATCACATCTGGCCGCCGATCCTGCCGTCGCCCCAGGGCGGCACCGTCGCCAACAACCTCACGCCCGTCATGCAGCGGGTTCTATCCCGCGGCTACGTGACCTATGCCTTCGACGTGGCCAGCGAGCAGTACCCGGGCTTCCAGCAACAGGCGGCGGACGTTGCGATTGCTTCGGCCTACGCCATCGGCTTCGGGGCGAGGGACGTGACGTACACGGGCGAGCAGGTGGACATCTGGCTGACGATGCCAGCCGACGCCACGTTCATCAGCACCTGCGGGAGCGGAGCGGCAGCCTGCATCCTCTACTACAACGACCCGATCATCGTCTACTTCCGTCGCGCGCTCCTCTACGTGGACTGGCGCTCGACGATCGGCCACGAAGGGCTGAATGATGGCCACGCGATGGGCCAGCACGAGCGTTATGACGACATCAACTTCCGGTGCATCACCAACCCCGACCCGCCGACCGTAATGAGCTGCGGCAGCGGGATCAAGTACCCGACCGTCTGGGATCGCGACGTTATCTGGCAAATCCTTGTGCCCGACCTGCCCAGCGCGTCGTTTACCCTGTCGGGCGGCGGCTACATCTGGGTCGCCTACAACGGCCTTCGGGCCGACGGCGGCGCCGCCCACTGGGGCGAGAAGCGGCTGAACAATGCCACGAGGGTCGAGGTCTGGTACAGGGATGCCGGCTTCGGCTGGGCATACACCGGCTACGACGGGCCAGCCGTGAGCGGGAGTAACTACGCGAGTCGGGGCTTTGGAGTGGTGGGATGGTGCGCCCCTTACCGGGAGTTTGGGGTCAGGCCCACGAATGCGGCGCTAGGGGGTATCCCCCTGGTCAGTGGCGACGTGAAGTTGGCGGGGGGCTGTACGCCGTGATCGTCTGCTCGGGCAACGGCCACGCCTTCCGCTGGCCTGCCGCGCTCTCGGAGCCGCCGGTGGGCGCGCTTTGCATCTGTGGCCTGACGTACTGGCGCGATCGGCGCGCGGGCGCCGCATCCGGCCGGTGCAGAGACTGCGGCGAGCCCATCGACTCGCACGTCATCGACGGCAGCGGCTGGGCGGTGGCCTGCCCGGTGGCGAAGGCGGGGCGGAAGAAGTGAAGTCCGAATACTGGTTCACCTGTCCTCGCTGTGGCGTTATGGGCTCCATTGACGACGATCAGGCCAACGGTCGCGTGTCGATTCAATGCCCATCTGCCGGTTGCGATTTCCACGAGACGGGGAATGTGCGACCGCTCATCCCATCGACAACGCCCACTCGCCCACAGGATGCGCCCCGGAGCGTTCAGAAGTGACCACCGTGGACGTGCTCGCCGGCGTCGTGGCCGTGGCGCTCATCATCGCGGCCGTGTACCTGGGGCTGAGAAGCAGCTAGTTAGGCTTTACACCGAAAGAAGGAGAGAAACATGAACACCGCAATCCTGATCCTGAGCGCACTGTCCGCTGGCGTGAGCGCCGCCGTCGCCGTGCTGGTCGCGTCACCCGGCGTGGCTCTGCCGCCCGCCGCCGTGGTGGGCATGACAGCTATCGCCGCCGGCCTTGCTGCGATGACCGCGATGCTGGCGCGCGGGCAGACGCCAACGGGGTAGCTATCCCGCTATCAACACCACGATGGCAATCATCGCACCCGCAATCGCGCCAACGCCGAGAAGCAGCGCCAGGAGCTGGCCGAGGCTAATGTAGGCCGTCGGGACTTCGGGGCGCGGAGGCGGCGCCGGTGGGCTGGCCTTCAAAGCAGGCGTGACTTGAATGGTCTGGGTCCGGCCTAGCGAACCGATCACCGCGACTAGCGCCACGGCGCTGGCAGCCACGGTGAGCCACAGGCCCATGCCGACCTGGGCGATGCCGGTGGCTACGCGGACTTGGTCCTGCGCTTCGTTGAGATCGACAATGCCCACGATGAGGCAGGCGAGCGCCAGCAACGGCGCGACGGCAAGCGCCAAGCCTTTCCTGGCGAAGTACGCGCCCGAAGCACCACCGGGCGAAGACGCGCAGATTGGCGACATAGCTACTCGCCGTCTGCTCGCTGCGCCCCGTCGTCAGGAGGTGGCGCCGGAAGGCTGCTTCAGTTTCGCTTGAGGCCGATCCCATGCGCTCTCAGAATCGGCGGGGTCTGGCTCGGGTCGCGGGCCAGTCTGGGCGGAGGCAAAGGAGGCCGCTTCGACGAGGCGCTCTATGGGAATACCAGTGCCTCTAACTAGCTTGCGGAGCGTCGAAGAGCGTGGATCGGTAGTCGCACCGCTCTCCAACTCTGACCACTGCTGGCGGCTCATCTCGCACTGACGTCCAGCCTCGGCGGGGCTGAGCTTCAGCATCTCGCGCCACTCTCTCAGCAATTCGTTCAAAGGCCTCATGTCCGCTAGTATCCGCGCTTTCCGGCTTCCTGTCAAGAATTTCTTCATTATAATCTCCGAACCCCTTGACATGCTGTCAGGAACTCCTTACGATGCTCGTGCGATGAACGATCAGGCCCTCAAAGATTCTGGTAGCGCATACGAGATTCGAACTCGTGTCCCGGCCTTGAGAGGGCCGTGTCCTGGTCCCCTAGACGAATGCGCCCCGACTCCTTTCGTGGGGGGTCAGAACGGGGATTCCGTTACCAGTAGGCCACCGGCGCATCCAGCCCGACTTCAAGAACTCCAATATCCAGATCGCTATAAGGCACGCTCGGCAGTAAACAGGGCGATCCAGCGGGAAACCCTGGTTCGCCCTCTGGCCTGTGAGCGCTGCCAGCGTGCTAGGCGCTTGGACGGGCACCACGACGATTATGCAAAGCCCTTAGATGTTCGCTGGCTTTGCCGGCCCTGCCACACGTACGTACACCCACACACCCAGAAGAATGTCGGCCCCGTCTGGCGGTGGCCGCTCCAGGCCACTGGCGAAGACATCGCTGTAGCGATGGCGAAAGCGCGCGAGCCCCTAGCCGCGGCGCTGTTCGAGTTCCTGCGAGTTGAGGACCAGCCCGTCCGCCACATTGCAGCCGGCGTTCGGCTGCGGGGCGAAGGAATGAGAGGGGGAGGTGAGGCCAGGGAAAGACGCTTAGGGATGTGCCAACAACCCCACAAAAGCAAAGGGCCGGGCCTCAGCAAGGGGCTGGGGTCCGGCCAACAGAAACGAGCACACTGATTATGGCCCAACCAAGCACCGAAATCAACACGTCGCCGCCGGAGCAGCTCCTGGCCGTAGCGGAGCAGCAGGCATACCACCGCCCGCAGTTCTCCCCGTGCGTCGACATCCGCCTACCCTCCAAGGACTACTGGAGCGACGGCGTGCGCTGCGGCTTCTCCTACCTGCGCGTGCTCTGGGAAGACGGCGCGTACCAGTACGCCTACCTCGATGGCTACTACGGTGGCCGGCCGTCGAAGGCGCTGACCCGGGAACAGGCGGTAGAGCGGTTGGAGGAGGAGCGGGATGGCTAGCCTAAGCCCAGAACAGCTCCGTGAGGTTCTGGCCAAGCATCAAGCCTGGCTTAGAAGCGAGCCAAATGGCCAGCGCGCGGACCTCCAGCGCGCGAACCTCCAGGGCGCGAACCTCCAGGGCGCGGACCTCCAGGGCGCGAACCTCCAGGGCGCGAACCTCCAGGGCGCGAACCTCCAGCGCGCGCACCTCCAGGGCGCGTACCTCCAGGGCGCGTACCTCCAGGGCGCGGACCTCCAGCGCGCGGACCTCCAGCGCGCGAACCTCCAGGGCGCGAACCTCCAGCGCGCGGACCTCCAGGGCGCGTACCTCCAGGGCGCGGTGTTGCATGAGAATTGGCAGATCGAGAACTACCGCGATCTCCTCTGGATAGGCCCGCTCGGCAGCCGCAACGATTTTCTGCTGGCCAACCTCCGGCAGGGCCGAGTGATCGCCGGTTGCTTTGAGGGCACGCTAACAGAGTTCGCGGCGCGTGCCCACGAAACCCACGGCGACTCCGAGTACACCCGTGAGTATCAGGCGACCGTCGATTACCTGCGCGCGCTTATCGCTGTGCGTCACCCCGAGCGACAGGACAGCGGCTCGCCGGGATGGGAGACGGCAGAAGACGCCAAGGCGGTGCCAGCATGAACCGCCAGGACCACGGGCTCACCTACAAGCCCGCCCACCATCCGCTCCGTGAGCGCCTCGGTCTCAACGACGCGGCCCGCGATCTGCACGCCGGCGTCTGGCTGGCGTTCGTCGCCGGGACCATCTTCGGGATTGATCTAGTCCTGTTCGTCCAGGCGGTGGGGCGATGACCACCAACACACTCGATCTGTACGGCATGCCGGCGGAGTACGTCGCCCTGGCCGACCTGCCGATGGAAGCGCCTGTCAACCCCGAGAGCTTCGAGGATCTGAGCGCCATGCTGGATGCCCTCGCCGTGGTCAAGGCCGAAGACAAGGTGCTGGCGCTGGCGAAGGTCTGCCAACAGCTCGAGGCTGAGGCAGCGATGCTCCTGGACCGGGCCACGGCCATCACCGCGCGAGCCCAGAGCCGCACCAACCGCGTCGAGCACCTGAAACGATACATCAAGGGCCTGCTCGAAGGCTTCGGTCTCGACAAGGTCAAGGACCCCTTCGTCAGCGTCTGGCTCCAGGCCAATCCGCCATCCGTCGACGTCGTGGACGAGGCCGCCGTGCCCGATCAATTCAAACGGGCAACGTGGGCCGGCCTGCCGTCGCGCCTGCCCGCGGAGCTGCGGGCCGAGGCCAGCGAGCAGGTGCTGCGCCAGGCGATCCTCGCCGCCGTCAAGGAGACGGGCGAGGTCATACCCGGCATCGAGATCATCACGGACAGAAAGAATCTGCGCATCCGATGACGAGCTCTACCATCCTGGAGCGCCGCACGGTCCCGTCGGAGAGCCGCCCGGGTGTTGAGTACCCAATGATGCGCACGCCCGGCGGCTGGCAGCACGAAGGCGAGGGATGCCCCTGGTGGATCAGGCGCACTGGCGGCGACCAGCTCAAGCCCTGCAAACACGTCATCGACCTGGAAAGGGAAAAACGTATGTCAGAAGTCGAGGGTGCCCCGGGAACCGCGGTCGTCACGTATGGCGGCGTTGGCGTCCCTCAGCTATACGAGATGATCGACGAGTTCGACGCCCAACTCATCGTCCAGGGTGTTGACGAGGCCATCGTCGAGAACTGGTGCTATGGCTTCCCCCAGGACGGGAAGCCCGTCACTGGTCTGAGTATCATCGGCGTCGCGGCGGCCGCGCGGGAGATGGCCAAGCACGGGGAGGTCATCCGCGCCGACCCGCCAGTCGTGACATTCGAGAGCGACGAGGAGATACGCCTGGTCTGCACCGCGAAGCGCTTCTTCGTCCGTGAGGGCGCTGAGGTTGAGGTCGACAGCGCGACGCGGGCGCTGCGCCAGTCGAAGCTCCAGGCGGTCAACCTCTGGGAGAAGCAGGGCGATCGCAACGTCAAGGTGGGAGTGGAGTACAGGCCAGACCCGAAGTGGTTTGAAAAGGCGTACTCGAAGGCCGTCCGGAACGCGAGCCTGCCACTCATTCGGGACGATTGCCGGAGCGCGATCCTTGAGGCATGGAAGGCCACGCCAAAGGCGCAGGAAGTGCTCGCCGGGCGTGCGCCCCAGCCCTCACGTCAGGCCGCGCAACGCCAGCCTTCCAGGGCGGCGGCGCCGCCTACTCCCGAACCCGCCCCCCCCGTCCGCGATCAGGCCGCCGCCGATTACGGCACGACCACGCGGGCGATCTTGGCCATCGTCAAGGACATCAAGGAGTCTCAAGGCGCGGAGCGAGCCGTGCAGCTCGAGGAGGCGATCCTGGACATGTACCCGGAGACGAAGGACCTGCGGACGGGGCGCTGTTACCCGCAGCGCGTGTCGCCTGAACACGCCGGCGACCTGCTGGCGTCGCTCAGGCGCGCGCAGGGCGGGCCGCCGGCGGGCGTGGGCGGCGTGATGGCGCCGGCGGAAGAGGAGCCGGGGCCCGCGCAGACGACCCGGGCCGACGACGAGGCCGCTGACAACGCACGGGCAGACGAGGCGGACGCCGAGTTCGAGGCGCTGGCGGCCAAGCGGGGCCTGCCGGCGGCGGAGCCAGCTGTCGCCGGGCAGGCGAGCCAAGGGACGCTCCTGAATCCGCGCGGCGGCGAGTACCACTAGTCCGTGAAAGGAAGCACAGATGACGACGGACGTAACGCCCCCGCAGATTGAGATTCGCTCGCTCGTTCTGAGCGGCACTGACCTGGCGACCTATCAGGCTACGGTGCTGGCCGAGGCCCAAATGCGGCTGGCGACCCGAGAGCGTGGTGTCGCGATGGCCGAGGCAGAGCTTGTTCTGGCCGAACGCGGCATCGATGCGGCGATGCCGACCGCGCGACTGAGGCGGCCGCGGGCGAGGCGGCGCCGGCGAAGAACAGCCGCAGGGCGAAAGAGCCGGTGACGGTCTAAAGAAGGCAACTGTGGACCCAAACTCAATGTTCATCTGGCTGCCGAAGGTTGAGAGCCTGGGCATCCCATCGCCCCGGACCGTCATGATGGAGGTGGATCGCTGGGCGCTGACGAATTGCTTTGACCCGGACGAGGCGACGGACGAGGACCTGCTGAAGCGCATCGCCGAGACGGCGGAGGCGTTTGGCTACCCGCTCTTCCTCCGGACGGACCTCGCCTCGGGCAAGCATTCGTGGGAGCGGTCTTGCCACGTCCCGAGCCCGGACCTGCTGATCCGGAATCTCGCGGGCGTGATCGAGGCGAATGAGATCGCCAACATCGCGGATGGGCTGGACTACGCCGGGCTGGCATTCCGCGAACTGCTGGAGCTCGATTCCACCTTCACCGCCTTCCACGGCATGCCGGTCGCGCGAGAGCGCCGCTACTTCGCCGAGGGGGGCATGCTCCAGTGCCGGCACGCCTACTGGTTCGAGGGCGCGATCGAGAGGAGTTGGCGCCCGAAGCCGCCCGACTGGAAGGAGCGGCTGGCGATCCTGAATGACGAGAGCACGGACCCGCCCGAGCTGGCCGAATGGGCGGCGCGCGTCACGGCCCTGCTGCCTGGGGCGTGGTCCGTCGACTTCGCCTGCCTGCGGGACCGGCGACACTGGATGCTGATTGACATGGCCCTCGCCGAGCAGTCCTGGCACCCGGAACACGCCGGCAAGGAAGCATGACGACCTACGCCATCGGCGCGGACGTGTCGACTCACGCCGTCCACCTCGCCCTGGTGGGCGCGGACGCCGTGGTCGGCCACCGCATCGCCGACCTCACCGGGCCCGTGCCGGTGCAACTGCAGGCGATCCGGGATGCCCTGCGTGATCTCCAGTACCGCCTCTACCAGTTGGAGCGCAACCCCTCGGAGCCCTGGGCGCTGTGGCTCGAGGCTCCCTGGGCGCGCGCGGACAAAGGGATCGCCACCGCGCTGGCACTGCATCGGGTCGCCGCCTTCGTCGAGGCGATGGGCTGGCTGGCCGGCCTGCAGGTGCGCCGGGTCGCCATACCGACGTGGCGCTCGCAGATATTCGGCCGGCAGCCGAGAAGCGCGGCGGCCAAGGCGATGAGCATCGCTTACGTCAAGGCCGTGTTCGGGATCGAAACAAGAGACGCGAACCTGGCCGACGCGATCTGCATCGGCGCCTGGGGCCAGCGGCAGGCGCGCGTGGCGGAGCTGGTGGGATGAGAATCATCGCCTTCGCCTGGACAACCCCCGCGCTCTTGGCCGGCGAGAAAACCTGTACACGGCGCGACTGGTCCCCCGAGTACGCCCGGCGCTTCAAGGCCGGCGACCTGCTGGCGGCCTACGACCACTCGCCCCGCGTTCACGGCCACCAGGTGGCGACGATCCGGCTGACGGCGGCGCCGGAATGGTCGAACAAATACCCGGATGATGACTACTGGAACGAGGGCTTTGATTACCTCACGACCCAGGGTGCGAAAGTCGACGGGATCACGCCGGCCGCGCTCTGGGGGTCATGGGTCTCGGAGCGCCCCTACCAGTGGATCGTGCGGTTCGAGCTCGCGGAGCTGGCGCGGTGAAGCGCTACATCCGCGCGGGCGTCCTCTGCCCCCGTTGCGGCGCCATCGGCAAGGGCCAGGTGCTCAAGGACGACCTGCACGGCGACGCCTGCCTCCAGTGCGCCTACATCCCCGGCGACGCGGTCAAGCGCTACGACCCTAGCGCTCGCAGACGCGATGAAGTCAATGGCCGGTTCACCAATGGGCAGATCGTCAGTCCGGCAGTTCGGTTCTTTGCAAAGGTTAACCTGGCAGGCCCGATCTCAGATCGGCGTCCTGATTTAGGCCCATGTTGGCTCTGGACAGGAACGCTCTCTAAGTGGGGCTATGGGGACTTCACGAATTTCGATTCGCATACGGCCGCCCACCGCTTCAGTTATGAATATCACATCGGCCTAATCCCTCTTGGTTTCGAGGTCGATCATCTCTGCTTTGTTCGGGCCTGTGTAAATCCCCAACATCTTGAGGCGGTCACCAAGAGAGAGAACATCCTGCGGGGCGATTCACCACCGGCTAAGGCCGCACTCGCGACGCATTGCCCCCAAGGCCACTCTTACGACCTCTTCAACACCTACTATCGGCCCGACGGTCGACGCCTCTGTCGAACGTGTAATCGAGAGAATGTCGCCCGGATCAAGGCCCGAAAACAGGCCGAAGCCGGCCGCCCGGACCCGGTACGGCGGTCGCCACGGCACGAGGGGGCGCTGCTGTGACCGCCATCTGCACGTGTAATTGCGAAGGGGAATTCGGCGACACCCCCGGCCTGCCGCCCGGCTACCACGCCACGCTGCGGGCGAGCTGCGCGGTGCATGGGGGGAATGGATACGCAGCGTTCCTTTCCCAAAAGCGCCTTGTCGTTCAGTCGCACGGGCGACAGGTGCACGACACTGACATCAACCCCGTGCTCTACCCGTTCCAGCGTGACCTTACGCGATGGGCCTGCAAGAAAGGGCGGGCGGCCATCTTCGCCGACACCGGCCTGGGCAAGACGCTAATGCAGGTTGAGTGGGCTCGGCTGATGGCGGATAAGAGTCTGATCATCGCTCCGCTCTCGGTCGCCCCGCAGACCATACGCGAGGCCGCGCGGCTTCTAGGCGTGGCCGTGACCTACAGCCGTGATGGGCGGGCGGGCGAGGGGATCACGATCATCAACTACGAGATGGCCGAGAAGTTCGACGCTTCGGAGTTCGGCGCTGTCGTGCTAGACGAGTCCAGCATCCTCAAGTCCATTGATGGCAAGACGCGGCAGAAGCTAACGGACCAATTCGCCCAGACGCCGAACCGCCTCTGTTGCACGGCAACACCGGCGCCAAATGACATCACCGAGATCGCCAACCATGCGGAGTTCCTCGGGATCATGTCGCGGGCCGAAATGATGGCGGCTTTCTTCGTTCACGTCACCGACACCGAGGCGGCATGGACATGGCGACTCAAGGGCCACGCAGAAGAGCCGTTCTACCGCTGGCTGGCGTCCTGGGGCATGAGCGTGCGGCTGCCGTCCGACCTCGGTTACGAGGATGACGGCTACATCCTGCCGCCGCTGACAATTGAGCCGCGATGGGTAGAGGCCGGCTACCGCCCCGAAGGGACGTTGTTTCACCTGGGGCTGCATGGCATACAGGACCGCTCTCGGGTGCGGAAGGCAACGCTTGAGGCACGAGTTGAGGCAGCCGCCGCGCTGGTCGCCAAACATCCGGGCCAATGGCTTCTCTGGTGCGGGCTGAACGACGAGGCCGACCAACTGGCAGCCGCCATCCCCGGGGCCGTGAACGTACAGGGTTCCGACTCGGCTGATCACAAGGCCGCCATGCTAGAGGCGTTCCAGGCCGGCGAGGTCCAGGTTCTCGTCACCAAGCCCCGGATAGCAGGATTCGGCATGAACCTTCAGAACTGCCGACAGATGGTATTCGTTGGCCTCTCTGATTCGTGGGAGTCCTACTACCAGTGCATCCGGCGCTCCTGGCGGTTCGGCCAGACAGAGCCCGTCACGGCCTACATCGTCCTCTCGGACGCCGAAGAGGACATCTACCACAACGTGATGAGGAAAGAGGAGGAGGCGAACCGGATGCGGGAGCGGCTGATTGAGCATGTCCGCGAGTATGAGCGTGAGGAGATCGCCGATTCCGCAGAGGAGTGGGAATACGAGACGGACGCCATCGAATCGGACAGCTACCGGCTCATACTCGGCGACTCGTGCGAGCGACTGGCAGAGGTCGCCAGTGAAAGCGTTGACCTGTCCGTGTTCTCGCCGCCGTTCCTCAGCCTCTACACCTACAGCCCGACCGAGCGTGACGTCGGGAACAGTCGAACGCCCGACGAGTTTTACGGCCATTTCGCCATCATCATCGACCAGTTGATGCGCGTCACGAAGCCGGGGCGCAACTGCTGCGTCCATGTGGCCCAGGTGCCAACCCAACTCGCCCGCGACGGCGTCATCGGCCTGACCGATTTTCGTGGCGGCGTGATCCGCCAATTCATCGAACAAGGCTGGATATTCCACGGTGAGGTCTGCATTGACAAAGACCCACAAGCTCAGGCGATTCGGACGCACTCAAAGGCCCTGCTTTTCGCGCAGTTGCGGAAAGATGCAGCGTGGCTCCGGCCGGCCCTGGCCGACTACATCCTGGTCTTTCGCAAGCCGGGGGAGAACGCCGTCCCCGTAGCGCCAGACATCACCAACAACGAATGGATCGAGTGGGCGCGGCCCATCTGGTACGGCATCCGCGAGAGCGACACCCTGAACGTCGCTGAGGGCAGGGGCGAACGTGACGAGCGCCACATCGCGCCCCTGCAACTCGGGACCATCGAGCGATGTATCCGGCTATGGTCGAACAAGGGCGAGACGGTCCTGAGCCCCTTCGCGGGCATCGGTAGCGAGGGTTACATGGCTGTGAAGCTCGGGCGTCGCTTCGTGGGCATCGAACTCAAGCGCAGCTACTACGACGCCGCGAAACGCAACCTGGCGCGGGCATTGGAGTCCGTGACGAGGCGGCTCCTGTGACCCTGCCCCTGGTAGAGCAAGGGCGGGCGCCGTGACCACACGCCCGTTGCCCCGGCGCTCGCGGCGGTGTCTCGTGTGTCAGCGGCTGAACGCGGCGGACGTGGAGATGGTCCGTGTAGCCAGGACGCGCGCCTACCGGGATGGCGAGAGAATGATCTGCTGGCTCTGCTTCGCCTGCTGGCACGCGATCGAGTATGCGCTGGACGAGCTGCGGAAGCGCGGTGTGCCGGCATGAGGCCGCCCTGCTCCGTCGCGGACTGCGGGAAGCCGAACGTCGCCCGGGCTCTCTGCGGGATGCACTACGCCCGCTGGCGGAAGCGCGGCACGACGGAGCTCCCGCCCGTCACGCAGTCGCCAGGATGGGGCGCTGGCCGGGCTGGGGAGGGCTCGCGGCGCTACTGGACGAAGGCGCGCATCGTCTCGGCCCTGCGGCGCTACGCCGCCGAGAACCCAGGCCCGCTGACAGGGAACGATCATGCGTGGAGTGCGATCAAGAAGGGCCGGCTGGACCTGCCCACGGCGGGCGCTGTCCTTGCGATCTGGCACTCCTTCGCCCATGCCTGGCTCGCCGTCGGTGTGGACCGCTCGCGCGTCTCCTTGCTGAACTCACGCTGGACGAAGGCGGAGAAGGCGTACCTGCTCGAACACGCCGGCACCATGACGCTAGAGAGGATCGCGCGAGACCTCAATCGGTCATATGCCTCCGCGAAGACGATGATCGGCTCCAAGGGCATGGGCATCACGGCGCGGGCGAACAACGGCTACTGGAGCGCGGCGATGCTCGCCAGGGAGTACGGCTGCCCGGTCAGCCGCGTGGTCGCCCTCCTCGAAGTCGGCGCCATCAAAGGCTTCCCGCACCTGCACCGCTGTAGCTGGCAGATAGACCCGGCAGATGTGACGCCGGAGCTGGTCGCCGAGCTGCGGCGGCCGCGGAAGAACTACAAGGTGTCGCCGCCTGACCTGGGCGACTACCGCGCCCGCTACGGCATCCGGCGCTTGGCGGCGGTGGCGTCATGAGAGAGACGCCGTGTGACTACTGCGACCAGCCCGTGGTCTGGGAGTTCGGCAAGCTCGACGGCCACGACTACCGGCGGGGGATCGTCAGTCGCCACGTCTGCCCCGCGCCTGACCTCGGCAAGCCGCCATCGGAAAAAGACTTCTGCCCTACCTGCTTCGCGCTCAAGACGTTCTGTGAGTGCGCCCAGCCCAAGCCAGCAGCCCTGTGTTGCACGCCCGAAGAGGCATGGGCATGGGCCGATCTCCTGAGAGACGATCCCGACGTCGGCGAAGCGGCCTATCGGCACGCCCAGGCTATCAGCGCCGCCTACGCCTGATGGCCACCGCTCCCGCCGAAGAACTGGTAGACCGCGCCGAGATTCTGCCTTTGCTCGGCCCGGTCAAACGTTCGGGCGAATGGCTGATGACCTTCTGCCCTGTCCATGCCGACGGCACAAAACATGGTGGGAGGGCGGGCCAGAGCCTTGGATTGAGCGACGCCGGCGTGCTGCGCTGCTTCGCGGGCTGCGAGTTCAAAGCCATCATCGAGGCCCTGCGGGGTCCGCACGCGACGCGGCAACCCCGGCCCATCCGCCAGGAAGCGGGCGAACGGCTCGTCAAGGTCTACGAATATCGAGAGGTGGACGGGACACTGATCGCTGAGAAAGGGCGGTTCGAAGGTGCTGGTGAGCGCAAGTCGTTCCGCTGGCGACTTCCTGGCGCGGAGGGTTGGCCACCGGGCAGCACGGGCCTAAGCATGGCCCAGATGCCTCTCTACGGCGTGGGACTACTCGAGCTCCGGCCTGATGAGCCGGTGTACTTCGTTGAGGGCGAGAAGGCGTGTGAAGCCTGCTGGGATCAGGGCCTACTCGCCGTAACCCACGGCGGCGGAGCCGGGATTCGAGACTTCGGCGAGGCGCTAGGCCCGCTACGGGGTCGAACCGTCTACCTATGGGCCGATAACGACGCGGCGGGCGCGGAGTACATGACGTTTCTCCGGGCCAAGCTGGGGTTGATGGGCTGCGACGTGCGGATCGTCTCCGTCTCCCTACCGCCGAAGGGCGACGCCTTCGACTGGTTCGCGGCGGGCCACACCATCGGGGAGATCGAGGCGGCCGTGGGCAGCGAACCCGTGATAGCGATCCCCGGCGAGGATCAGGTACGGATCACCTTGCCCACTACCGCGGGGCCGGTGGTCTTCAGCTTCTCGGCGATGGAGAAGAAGCGGCGGCAGTTCGATTGCGAGATCTCCGTGAGCTGCTTCACGGACCCGGAGCCCTGGACCCAGAACCTGAACCTCGGCTCGGCGTCGTCTGTGACGGAGCTGCGGCGGAACCTGAACGAAGTCTTCGGCAAGGAGTACGGCTGGACGCGGGTGCTGAACAAGGTCTTCGGGCTAGCCCGCGACACGTACTTAGCCCAGGAACGCGGCAAGGACCTCGCCGACGTACCCGACTCGATGGGCGAGATGCTCCTGGTTCCGCCGTTAGTGGTGGCCGATGGGCCGACGATCTGGTTCGGTGACGGCTCCAGCCTCAAGAGCTACGTCAGCGCCGACCTCGCTTACTGCATGGCCCACGGCCTCGACTTCTGCGGGATGCGAACGCCACAACTGGCGCCGTTGATCATCGACTATGAGGACTCCGAGACCAACTATCGCCGGCGGGTGAAGCGCCTCGCCTTGAGCCGCGGAACGGACAACGTCGGCGGGGTCTACTACTGGCCGCCGAAAGGTATGGCGCTCATCGACCAGGTCGACGCGCTCAAACACTACGTGGAGCGCAAGGGCATCGGCGTGCTGATCGTGGACTCGGTCGCCCCGGCGTGCGGCGGCGACGTGCTAGACGTTCGGAGCGTCCTGGAGTTGTTCATGGCGCTGAAGAGGATCGGCCTACCCGCGATCCTTATCGCCCACGTCACAAAGGCGATGGACACCATGAAGCCGTATGGCGTCGTCTACTGGCACAACGAAGCCCGCCGGACCTGGTATGTCCACCGGGTGCAGGATGAGGAATCAGATGAGGTCGACGTGGGCTTCTACTGCCGCAAGGTCAACGACGGCCCCATGCCCAAGCCTATCGCCTTCCACGTCAGCTTCAGTGAGGACCAGCACGGCCCCGTCAGCATCGCCCTCGCCAGCATGGACCGGGCGCCGCGAGAGTTGGTCGACCAGACCTCGACACGAAACCGGATATGGCTGGGGCTTGGCGGCCAGCCCCGGACAGCGAAAGACCTGGCCGAAGAGACCGGGCTGAACGTGCGAACGATTGAGAAGGAGCTACAGCGCGGTCCGTTCGCGCGGGCAGGTACAGGGGAACCATCGAAGGCGGGCGGCCCCCGTCCTCAACTATGGACGAGGTTAGCGAACGAGAATTCGTTAACTAGGCCGCAGACACCGCAAACGTTTCCGCTAACAACCCCTAAAGGGGTTAGCGAACGAACAGTGAGTATAGGGATGCCGCAGACCGCTAACTCTATTTCGAGTCTGAGGGAGGAGGAAGAGATGAGATGTTGGAAATGTGGCGGGTTAGCGAACGCCTACGACGGGGAGCTTCGACCAGTGTGTGAGGAGCACAATCAATGACCACTAGCGAACGGAAGGGAATCTGAGGTGGGCTACCCGGCTTTGCTGCGCGGCTCTAACCATCGCGGCAGCCGGGCTAGCTTTTGCAGGAAGGGGGACGAATGACGGACGAGTTCTACTGCCCGAAGTGCCAGAAGCCGGTGGCCCACGCGGTGCTGCTGTCGGATTCGAGCGGGCGGCGCCATCCGTGCTGCCCGGTGTGCCGCCAGGTAGTCCAGTCTCGCCCGAAAGGGCCGGCGTAGATGGCCCCCTGGCTAGTCCTGGCGCTGATCCTTGGGCACTTGGTGTGGCGGTGGGCGAGGGCTGCGCGCCGTTCCCAGATGGGGAGTGCGCCGTCCTCTCCTGCGTCACCTGGACCGAGTCCCGAGACGACGATGATGCGGTTGGGGCCGCTGGCGAGCGAAGCCGTTACCAACTGCATCCCGTTCACGCTGGCCGCTTCGCCGCCCATGGCTGGGACTTCGAGCGCGACGCCCGAGATTGGCGTAGAGCTATCGTGATCGCCTATGAGGTCTGGCAGGCGAGTGGGGGATGGGGGCCATGGACCAGCGCGCCGGGGTGCCGGTGATGCCCACAAGTTCGAGAGGAGACTAAGCGATGACAATAGCGACGACGTTCCGTCGGGCGAGCGCCGACGTCCAGGTGGGAATGGTGACCGAGGCATGTTGCGATTGCGGGGTCCTGTTTGCGATGACAGTCGAGTTCGACAAGGAGCGGCGGCGGGACCACAAAACGTTGTATTGTCCGTCGGGCCACGGCCAATCATTCGGGGAAAACGACACCGAGCGTAAGCTGCGGGTTGTCAGGGAGCGGTTGGAGTCGGAAAAGGGTTGGTCCTCGCGTCTCTCTGGTAGGCTCGCGGTCGCCGAGCGCTCGCTTTCAGCGACCCGTGGCGTCGTAACCCACCAGCGCAACCGGGCCTCGGCCGGCCTTTGCCCTTGCTGCAACCGTCACTTCGTGGCGATGGAGCGGCACATGGCGACGAAGCACCCGGACTACACGGCGGAGCCGATGCCCTGATGCAGCGCACAAACATCTCGTGGGCCGACTTCAGCTCTAACCCCCTCCGTGCCACGAACCGCGAGACGGGCAAGGCTGGTCACTTCTGCGAGAAGGTGAGTCCGGGGTGTGCCAAATGCTACGCGAGTGAGTGGAACGAGAAGCGTTACGGCACGGGGCTGGCGTTCCTGCCGGCGAACCGGGAGCGCGTCGACTTCTGGCTGAACGAGCGCGAGTTGGCCGAGTGGCAGAAGCCGAAGTACGCGGGCAGAAAGGTGTTCGTGGCCGACATGACAGACTTGTTCGCGGAATGGGTCCCGGACGAGTGGCTGGACCGCATCTTTGGCGCGATGGAGGATTCCTGTCATCCGCGACTGACCCCAATGACCCCAATGACCCCGATTTTCCAGGTCCTCACGAAGCGCCCGGAACGGATGCGCCAATACCTGTCACGGCGCTGGACGGGAGCCTATCTGCCGCAGTTCATCTGGCTGGGCGTCAGCGTCGAGAACCAGCGCTGGGCTGACGAGCGCATCCCGCTGCTGCTGGACACGCCGGCGGCGG
>Ga0209518_1002472_pt1 | contig 17176 bp, 14 predicted proteins | sample RifGroB1_FD_183993 | JGI IMG/M metagenome (GOLD analysis project Ga0209518, IMG submission 183993) | Groundwater microbial communities from Rifle, Colorado, USA - Groundwater B1 (SPAdes) (version 2) | ecosystem: Environmental > Aquatic > Deep subsurface > Groundwater | place: Rifle, Colorado...
GCCAGAGAAAATCAATCCGCCAAATATTCTGAGGCACAATATACTCAGGTATAAATCTGTTCTCAAGGCATGATCCGGGATGAGTTGAGTTTAGTTCGGCGAAATAAGCCCTCGTTTGCTGGGGCCTAACAACCCAGGGTTTGGCCCAACTTTCGAAGCCTGTCCAAGACAGTGGTATATGGACCAGAAATATTGACATAATCAAAACTCTTTTTATTCCAGTTAGCTTCATCCTGTATAACAGCACCGCTACCCCTATTAATAAGAAAGAAAGAGGGAAGTATGCATAATAGTTGGCCAGGGCATGTTCAATGCCGAACTTCCACCTGGGAACGGCCAGAGTTACGAAGCTACCAACGGCAACAATAAATCCAAACAAAATATGGTTATCAAGCAACTTTCGGCGAGATCTATAAATTAGAGTCAACACCAATACTATGAGTATCGAAACGACACTCGCTCTCAAATTTTCACCAGGCCAGAGCCACCTACCCACGACAGTTTTGCTCAAACCCATTATCATAAAATTGATTATTGCCGGTGGGTTGGAAAGCCAAGTTTTAGGATCGGTGTGCACCGAGAGGTTGCTTCCTACTAAAGAAAGGTAAATGATACCGAGTGTCATCTGTGCCGCAATTAAAGTGTACCCAATATGATTAACTCTCTTCTTCAGATAATCAAATCCGAAAACCAGAAACGGCCAAATTGGCCACGTCAAACCAATGCCCCAACTCAGGCCCGGCAGTATCGACAAAATATATAACACCGGAACCAATACTTTTGACTTAGGTCTCTCAATAATTTTTAAGATGACCCAATAGGAGAGGAGGGCAAATATTGTGGCCAGAAAAAACATCTGTCCGGTGATCCACCATACCACGGTAAACCAGCTCGAATTTATCACCATGCCCCATACCGGCACACTCGCCCAAACAAAAGACTTGGTCAATCGATAAGTAATCGAGAACATCAAACTCAATACAATTACATGGAGCACTATATTCATCAGCAGATAGGCAGGATAAGTAGTTCCAAACCATAACCACTCAGCTCGTAATAGAGGCCAAAAGGTGATGTTTAGATGTTCATTATTCAAATGCCCGACTGTTTTCCAACCTTGCCAGTCAGCCACCACCGCCAGCTCGATTACGTCGTCCTGATGAAAAAAGGATCTAATCACTCCCTGTCGATACAGCATTACCACACTAAAGATCGTCAGAACCCATCCGATAACTACGTAGACTATATCTATTTTAGCTGTCCTCATAAAACACACCTATCATCTCACACGAACCGTAAACCTGCAGGGCCAGGCCCTGCAGGTCAGACCTCCTTCTTATTCAAGAGGTGGCGGACTATCAGATAAAGGAGAACAATTAGCAGAGACAGCCACCACCAATTAAAATTCTCTTTTATATCCTGAGCCTCACCCAGTACTTGGGGTAATGGATTTACTTTAGGGATTATGGGTGTTGGCGAAGATGTTGCCTCGGTCGTCTCGCCCAAAACTTCCTTGGTAATATTACTAATAATCTTCACCAAATTATCTTCAAACGAATTGACAAGCTTTGTTCCTTTGGTCGTAAAACTTTTTTCAGCACCAACCACTTCCGGAGAACCATGCGAAACTGCTCGATAGTAATAAGTTGTCCCTGCCGTTAGCCCTGTGATCGTGACTGTATGCGAAGTTACCTTGGGTGAATCATCTTTTTCGACGGTGGAGTTGGCATAGCCATAGTTTGGTGCGTCGCCCAAAATTGGGTGTGAGACTGTCTCATAAATCACCCGACTGGTGCTCGGATGATTGGTGTTCCAGACAATGGTTGCGCCTGTCTCACTCGGAGCGTTTACCATTTCATCTGAAATCTGTGGCGGTGGGTCAACTTTGATGTTTACTGTCGCCGTGTTACTATCGAGACTACCATCATTTATCTTAAAGGTGAATGAATCAGTGCCACTAAAACCGCCGTTTGGGGAATAAATAATGCGATTATTAGAAATGCTCCCAAGTGTTCCGTGGACCCCGTTTGAAACAATCGAATAAGTTAGGGAATTATCCTCCACGTCAGATCCGGACAATTCTATTGTAACGGGAACTTCCTGGCCTGTAGAAACGGAAACATCAATAGCTACAGGTGCGTCATTTATTGAATTAATAGTAACAGACACAGTTCCGATCCCAAATGGATTAGTCAAAAGGGGATCGAATAAAAGTGAGTCTCTAACTTTGAAAGTAAAAGAGTCTGTTCCGTGGTAATTATCTTCTGGCGTATAGGTAGCCAGATCGCCAGAAAGAGACACCGCTCCGTGAGAAGGAGAGGATATTATTGAATAGGTTAAAGTATTTTTCGGTAAATCGGTGTCTGTCGCAGTCAGACTTATTGCCTTCGAGATGTCCTCATCAGTTGAAACTGAGATGTCGTTTGCCGTAGGGAGCACGTTTACCTCATTTACAGTAATCGTAATTTCCTCTGAATCAGTGCTGTTTCCATCTGAAACGCTAATAGCAAAGGTATAGGTCCCCGGCCCCTGTGCCTCTGATGGGGTGAAAGAAAAGTCTCCCGTTGTCTGGTCAATTATCGCACCTGTGGGTGCACCAGTCAGACCAAAGATCAAGTCGGTGCTATCGGCATCTATGGCAATAGTCGTGAAGGACAGAGTCTTCAATTCATCAGTCGATTTACTCCCGATCGCACTCAAAACTGGTGGATTGTTCACAATCTCTATGGTCATATCCGACCCGCTAACTAGATATTTATCTACCTGACCAGCATTTTCCAGGTTACCCACCGCTCTATTCCACCATCCTTCATCCTCCACTTTTCCAACATGTAAAGTGTAGCTACCCAGTCCCGACTCCTTAACCTTGACCGAGAGATCTTCGTCTTCATAACCGGGCAAAATAAAAAGTTTGAATTCCGGAAAATATAGACCGAGCTCATCATTGCAATTAATCAATAATTTGTCACACACTTCCAAAGTTCCTGGGGATCGCAGTATGGCTACGAAGGACTTTCTTCGACTGTCTGTCTCTGAGGATACGGCAAAATCCGGATCAAGCTCTAGTTTCTGAAATATTTTTCCAATGTTATTTTGTGTGGAAAGTAAATCGCCATGCCAGCCGGTAAGCTTCTCTCCTGTACCAAAAGGTCCCACAGCACTCTCTTTCGTCACCGTTCCATCCCCAAGTGTTTTTCCAAAAGCATCCCCCTCTATGGGCTTGCCGTCTTCCCACTTTCCTTCCAGACTATCAGCATCACTTCGCGTGGTGATCTTGATATTATTTTTAGTGACATTAATATCTTCACTCCAAAAAGGAGTTAGTTTATCTCCCAAGGCACCAACATTCTGATTTAGTGTACCTAAATAGCCATTTTTTTGGATCATTGTGTCTATCCCTTGGGTCACCTCACCTGAAATCAAAAACGGAACAGTTGGAAATAGATCGATAATCGAAGGAGAGACTCGTCTAATAGCCGCCACTTTAGATTCGTCAGCCCCAGAATTTACTTCTGTTGCAATCTCCAGCAGCACATTTTCCCACCAAACTCCATCCCAAATTTTGGCTCCTTCCCACAAACCATACGTATCAATCACTCCGAGATGAGGGGATCCGGCAGTAAGTATTCTGTTCACCTTTTCAATGCCATATTTTTGAGCATAAGAACGCGCTACCAAACCCCCCATGCTATGACCAATCAGATCAATTTTTCCGGTTAAGTTCTTACCATCTATAAATGATTTTAAATCGTCTGCGAGATTAGTTAACGGCTTTCGCCAATCATAGGGAAAGATGAATAGATCTGTGTTGTCTTCATAGCCTGCATTTCTAAACGATTGCATAATTCCGTCATAATTCTTTACAAAGGATGGAACTTTCCAATCATTTCCTGCCGTCCCATCTAATATCGCCCCAATATCCCAACTCCCCCCAAACCCCGGCAAAATAATAATTGGAATATTAGTGTTTTCAGGGTTCACTCTAAGATAATCTATCCAAATTGTCGCCCATATTTGTGGATTTGTAGTTCTCTGAGGATTACCAATCCAGATTTTTGAAATCTTTCTCGAACTATCTTTAGTCAGGAAGGTATTATTATCTATCGTTAGTTCATAATGATTTCCGATTTCTTTAATCACGATATTCTTCCAATCAAGAGATGATGTGTTTGCAATATGTACATAAGTCCCATTGATGCAACCAAGTGAAGTTTGAAGACATAAAGACGAAGAAATATCCACAGTTGTCGAATTAATCGGCCAAACTGCAAATATTAAATCTTCTGACCTAATGTCTAGCGGTGTCCCGTTGTCAAGTTCTCTGTCAGAAAATACGATTCCATTTCCGTAACTAAGATCCCCCGAGAATCGATAATTCATCTCAATTGAATAGTCTTTATCTGGAAAAACATAGTTTTTCAGTAATAGGTATGGAAAACTGTAACCGTATTCTGCCGAAAGTGTCAGAAATTGATTGTTTTCGATTTTGATGCTCCCACCATCATTTGGTATAGGGTTCCAAAAGGTAGTATCTAATGTGGAAAAGTCATCAGAAAATGAATTTCCGGCACCAAAGATAACCATTGGAAAAAATAAGGCTAGTGATACAAACACCAATAATAACCAACGAAAGGAGGCAGGTGCTTTCATTGTCAAATAAAAATATTAATGTTATCCTCTCTCAGATGTCGAAACTACCGCTAACTATAATTATTGTATCTTTTAATTCAGAAAAATATATAGACAAATGTATTCGTTCAATTTTTAACTCGAAATACGATGCAAAGAATTTGCAAATTATCATAGTCGATAATAACTCTACTGATTCAACAATAAGTAAGATAAATTCGTTAATTCAAAAACATAAGAATATAAACCTGATTCAAAATAAGAAAAACATTGGATTTGCCAAAGCAATAAATATTGGGATCAAGGAAAGCTTTAAAACAGAATTCATCATGTTATTAAACCCAGATATACAGCTGAATAAGTCAACAATTATAAATCTGATAAACTGCGCAAAGGCAGGTGATGCTGGTATTGCGGGAGGTAGTACATATGGGACAGGCCATAGAGAGACTGGAAGCTATTTTAGATTCCCAAACTTGCGCGTGGGCCTTTATGATTTCACTAATCTAAGAAAACTATATAAATCAGATAGATGGCACAATTATTTTTATTACAAAGATCTGACATATGATAAGTTATCGTGTTTTTTCGTCGATGTCGTAACGGGGGGTTTCATGTTAATCAGACGAGAAACGATAATAAAAATTGGATATTTAGATGAGAGATTTTTTATGTATCTGGAAGATGTTGATTATTGTCTTCGAGCAAAAAAGGCCGGGATAAAAATCCTGCATTGCGATAATTCCAAGATAATCCACTCTGGCGGAGCAAGTAGTAATAATAAAGATAGAATTAGACATTCAGCATGGTTGTGGTCAAGGAAGCTATATTTTCTCAAAAATTTTGATTTACTGTCAAATATAATTATTCAGCCAGTATTCCTAATCGACGATGCGATTATTTTATTTAAGAAATATTTATTCTGATGAAAATATTTATCGTACGTGGGGGGTTTTTGAATCCGTTTGAGTTACAAAATTACGTTCCGTTGAAGAAAAAGCACGACATCCAGGCCGTGTCTTCCAAGTATCCAATTTCGGACAAAATAGATCTACCTCTAATTAAACTCTGGTCTCCTACAGATATTCCGAATATCCCATTTAAATATCCAATTCTAAATCGTCTGTTCACCGACGCGCACCAGTTATTCGGTCTGGAAAAAATAATAAAGGGCGCTGACATAGTTCATGTGGCCGAGACATATTACGGCTACACTCACCAAGCCATCATGGCTAAGAGAAGGGGATTGGTAAAGAAAGTTGTCAGTACGGTTTGGGAGATAATTCCTCACAACAACGAAGGCATCAGGGGAAGAAAGAAATTCAAGAAATTAGCCAGAGAAAGCATCGACCATTTTATTGCCGTTACCGATTTAGCCAAAAGCGCCCTAATCAAAGAGGGGGTTCTTCCGAAAAAAATTTCGGTCATTAGAGTAGGTCTAGATCTAACAAAATTCAAACCAAGCCTAGTAAAGAGTACCAAGCGTGACCTTCACCTTCTTTGTGTGGCCAGATTGGTCCCGGAAAAGGGAGTTGAAGATTTATTAAGTGCTTTTATAGAGCTTTCCAAAAATATAAAGAATGTTCATCTAACCTTTGTTGGTGACGGACCGTTGAAAGCCGATCTCTCCGGATACAAAAATGTTCATGTTAAACAAGTTTCCTATGGAAAAATGGCCAATGAATATCGCAGGGCAGATATTTTTTGTCTTCCCAGTCGACGGACTAGAACCTGGGAAGAGCAGTATGGCATGGTCTTGATCGAAGCTATGGCTTGTGGTTTACCCATCGTCACTACCGCCACCGGAGCAATACAAGAAGTTTGTGAGCACGCGGTACTATATGCCAAACCGTCAGACCCTCACAGTCTAAAAATTAATCTCGAAAAGCTTCTTGGAGACCAAAAATTAAGAGAAAAGCTGGGCCATCTGGCAAGACAGAGAGCCCTTCAAAATTTCAACCAACTTCAAGTCGCCAAAAAGATTAATGTCGTGTACCAAAATTTACTAAGGCATTAGCTCGAAAATTCTTTAGCAGATGGTATAGGTGTCTCAAAATATTTACCGGATGTTTAATGAAGTCAATATAATATCTTCTTTTTTGTTCCAACTTAAACATCAGAATCAGATCATATAGTTCTTTTTTGGTTAACGTTTCAGAAAGAATGATGGCCCTTTCGTGATTTTCCAAGAACTCTACATTGAGTGTACCCCAGTCCATTTTTTCACTCACCATTCCCCGTTCTTTTGCGTAGTCCCAAATCGGCGTGCCCGGTAGAGGGGTAAGAACGTAAATTCCAAAACCGCGTAATTTACTGTCTTTGATAAACCTAAAAGTTTGTAGTATCTCTTCGCGTGTTTCGTTAGGCGAGCCAATAATGAAGGAGGCACTTGGTTCGATTCCGTATTTCTTAAAGATGCGGATAGCTCGCATATGATCTTTAATGTTTACGTTTCCGCCTTTGAGATAATCGAGAATTCTGGGAGTACCAGATTCCAAACCCATTGATACGCCTTTTACGTTTAGTTTCTTTAGTAGCTTTGCCATGCTTTCATCAATCAAATTAGAGCGCACAGCACAGCTAAAAGAAAGTTTCCCTAGTATCTTTTCTTTTCGCAAGAGTGAAACTATTTCTTTGATTCTTTGTTTGCTGACAATAAAGAGATCATCCCAAAAATCAATTTCCCGTACGCCATAATTTTCATATAAATCCTTTATCTCCGCGACGACATATTTTGCCGAGAAAAACCTAGTTTTATTCCAGAAACGTGAAGAGGCACAAAAAACACATCGATATGGGCAGCCTCTGGAGGAAAATACGTGGGTACATTTTTCAATTTTCATCAGATCCCTAGCCGGAACAGGAATCGCGTCCATGGGCATAATCGGGGCGCGGACTTCGGTCTGCACCACTTTTTTTCCATCCCAAAAAGCCAAACCCTTCAGTTTCTTTAAGTCGCTTATCACGAACTTTTTTATTGGCAAAAAAATTTCCAGTAACTCCTTGATTGCTTCTTCACCTTCTCCCAGTACCGCCACGTCCATATCTCTGGTCATACTGGATGGTAATACCGTCACATGGGTACCTCCCACCAAGACCGGAATCTTGTGTTTCTTGGCGATCTTGGCGTACTTCACGGCGAAGTTAAAGTTTTGAGATACTGAAGTGATCCCGACAATATCCGGTTTGTAACTGCGGATCGTCACGGCTACGTCACGGTCAATAATCCTAAAGTCAATCAGGTCGTTTCCATATTTTTCCCTTAACGAACTTACAAGATAGCCAAGGCTCAATGGAGGCAGAGAGGTTTGCAAAGATTTTGTGATATCAATGGCATTTATCAGTAGAAATTTAATTTTCATATTTATCCTCCAATTCTACATCAGCCCTAGGCTAATTAGTCTATAATTTACCAAGATGTCGATCAAAGAAAGTTTAATCAAAAATACAGGTTTCAATCTTGCCGGCTATTTTTATCTTCTCATTGCTAGTTTCTTTTCCGTCTCGACACTACTCAATAATTTAGGACGGGATGTTTTTGGAGTTTACCTTTTTCTGGTTTCATTTATCTCACTATCAGCTGTCTTTGATTTCGGAATTTCCAACGCAGTCGTCAGAAAACTTTCTCTCCCATCTACCACAGCAGAGGAAAGAGTCAAAACCTGGAAGACTTCATTCTCGATATTTGTCACCTTGGCTCTTGTCTTGTCTGTCGGGGTCATCCTAATGCTTCAATATTTATCCCGTGTCATGCCCATCTTTGCTCATGTTGATACAAATACAATGAATTTATCGATTCTGGTTTTGTCTTTCATCGCGTTCGTTAACCATATCAACATACATTTGTTAAATTTGCCTCAAGCCGAGCAAAGATTTGACATTTTCAACTCCAAGACCCTACTAGTCGGCACCGCTAACACCATCATTTCCGCCGTCGTCTCTGGTGTATTTCCAAATATCGCGGTTTTGTATTCTGTCCAGCTATTATTCCATCTTCTGACCTGCATTTATATGATTTCATATTCATGGCGGTTCTTTCCTGGCAAAAGCTTCGCTCCCTCTTATGACAGGAGGACTGGACGGGAACTTTTTTCATTTGGTTTGAGAAATTTTATCGGTACTCTTGCCGGCCAAGTCGAAAATCAGTTCAGCAACTTCATTCTCGGTGCTATGGTTTCTGCGAGAGCTATCACAGCTTTCAGTATTCCCCAAAGTATCGTTGCTAAGGGTGCCGGTGTTATTTCTCAGTTTGCTCAGGCATTCTTCCCCTTAAGCGCCTCTTTACTTGAAAGAGATCGCATCAAGAAGTTAAAGTCTCTCGTTCTTGGAGTTGAAGGTCTTACCCTGCTTGGAGGGATCCTTGCCGTGGTTCTGTCTCACTCTATTGGCCAATCTTTCCTTATATGGTGGTTAAAAGACCAAGTGGTTGTAGAAACCGCATTTCCGGTTTTAAAGATCCTTAGTTTCTACTTTCTGTTAGTTTCGCTCACGCCGGTTCCGACCGCCCTACTTCAAGGTCTCAATAAGCCCCAAATCCCCTCGTTTTTCGGTGTTCTAACTGTATCGGTAGAAATATTGCTATCGCTTTTCTTGGTGCCTCTTTATGGAGCCGTTGGTGTCGCTTACTCTTTCCTTTTCAGTGTTTGCTTTACGGTGCCACTTATTCTGATTGTTACCTGGGTTCAGCTCGACCGAGAAATCAAGAAACTTGCTTTGCCACGGTAATAAATTGAAAGGCAAAAAGTGAAGGGAATTTCTTTACGAGACTATATTGCCACGAAGCAGGTAGTCTGTCGCTAATTTTATATAGAAAGGGCACTTTACACATTCCGTTCGTCGGTATTACCTTCAGGCTCTTAAAACCGTTCTTATTTAGTAATTTGCCGATACTATTTATCGTATAAAACCTCACGTGAGTATTATCCAGAATCCCTGTGTCTGAATAATCAAATCGACCCGTGAGAAGCATCCAGCGGATTGAAGCATGGGCAATATTTGGAATAGAAATAATTACTTTCCCGCCGTCCTTAATATGTTTTTTGATTATCGATAAAATATTTTCAGGGTGAAGCAAGTGTTCCAGCACATCCAAAATAATCACGTAATCGAAATATTTCTTTGGTACGGACAAATTCTCCGTTTCGTCTAGATTGCAAACTACCACTTTTTTGCAATACTTCGCTGCTTTTTTGGCCGCCTTCGCATCGTTATCCACTCCCCAAGTTTCACATTCTTTGTTAGATAGTTCCCGAGCAAAATAGCCGGTCGCGCATCCAATATCAAGAACCCTGCTACCTTTATGGATCAGATCAAAGGCAAGTTTATGAACTTCGTACTTGTTATTATTAAACTCATCATAGCGGTATTTCATGGTTTTGGTTTAGAAGAACTCTATCTCCTGTCTAAAGTGAAATTCGGCCACAGCTCGTTTAATGAATTTGAAAAAATCCTGAAAACGATGGATATATGGTTTATGAACAGAAATTGTGGCGATATTATTTTTGAGTGACTTTTTAATCCTCCTCAATAGCTTTTCATCATACTTTTTCATTCCCACCAGAATAATATGCTGGGGATTAAGTTTCACCTCGTCGTCAAAAGGGGGAGATATTGCTACGGTTAGCTTACCCTTCAACTTCTGAAAAAGGAGGTTTAACCCATAAGGTGTATATCGAAAATAATCGGACGGGTGCTTGTGAATAGGAAAATTTTGCTGACTGGAGACAATCGTCACACCTGTTGGCTTGAGTACTCTCTCAATCTCGGCAGAAACCATCCAGGGCTTGTCGGCATGTTCCAAGGTCTCCAAACAAAGTACCAGATCAAAGGAATTGTTAGGAAACGGCAACTTGTTTGCGCTGGCTACGATGTCTACACCAGGACCTTCCTGCATATCCAGCCCAATAAATTTTCCGGATGGAAACAGCTCTCTTACGTTTGCTAAGTCGTTTTGGTTCACTGCCTGTCTTGAGCCTATCTCCAAAATCTGCCTAGGATTTACGATATCGCCACAAATTATTTCAATTGCTGCTCGAAGTGGCTTGGTCATTGGGTTAGAATATAGCAGATGCCAGAAAAATTATCAGCCGTCATACTTAACTACAAACATCCTGACGATACCACCAATTGCCTTCGTGCGCTACAAAAAAGCACTGGGGGAGACCTGGTGGATTACTATATCATCGACAATTCGCCTCTTCCAGAGGTGGAAAGGGGATTCAAAAAAAATTTTCCCAACATTCACTACGTAAGTTCACCAGCCAATCCTGGTTTTGCTGCCGGAAACAATCTAGCCATACGCCAGGCCCTAAAAGCTGGATCAACTCACATCTTGATCATCAATCCTGATGCAGCAGTCGGGCGTAATTTCTTTCGTCCACTCCTCAAACATTTTTCCGATAAGAAAGTTGGCATTGTGGCACCAGTCATATATCATGAGCAAAAACGCCGAAAAATTTACGGACTGGAAGGCAAAGTCGACTGGAAATATGCCAAGCCGGAGCACCGGAATTTATACAGTCTCAAAAAATTGGAGCCTATTGTTTCCGATTTTGTCACCTTCGCTTGTGTCCTAATCAGCGCCGACACCTTCAGGAGAGTCGGTCTACTCGACGAAGGCTATTTTATGTATTTTGAAGATGTCGACTATTGTTTATCGGCTGGGCGAAGAGGCAAGAAAATTATTCTTGATCCTTCGGTGGTAGTAGCCCACAACACCTCGTCATCGTTCAAAAGACCGACCCAAAAACTTTTTATCAGTTTCAAAAGTCATCTTCGGTTTATTAATAAATGGCTTCCTCCCACCAAACGTTTAATTCCTTATCTTTATGCACTATCCCTCTACCCCTACCTTTATCTGCTTTGGTCTTATCACTACCTAAAATATGCAAAACACCGATAACGGACGAATAACCAAATTAGATGGTCTGCGAGGGCTATTGTCATTGGTTGTTGCCCTGAACCATTCTTTCTTGGTTGTGGCCATCCCGGCTTATGCCAATGTCTGGGGCCAAAACTACCTGGTTTTCCAGAACCTCCAGGCCAAGATCCAACAGTTGATTATGCTCATCGGCAATGGAGGAGCCGCCGTGACAATGTTCTTTCTTCTTTCCGGCCTTGTTCTTGGCCAATCCATGTCGCGAGTTGAGTTTTCCTTCAAAGGATTACTTAGTTTCTATACAAAACGCATTTTGAGGTTATACCCCGTCTATATTTTCATTATCTTAATTACCGCAATATACATGAGAGTCGGTTTCCGCTATCAGATGTTCCCCTTTGCCTCAGACTGGTATCTGTGGTGGATGAATTTCCAAATGACCATTAAAGAATTAATTTACAATTTTTTCTTTATCCATGTTTATCTTGGGGGAGTAACCTGGACTTTAAGAGTGATTTTAATCGCCTCATTTATTTTTCCCGTTTTCTATCAAATATCCAAAAAACCTGGCCGATTAACCAGTCTGATACTTTCTCTATTTTTAATTATCGCGAGTTTTACTATCTTTGACATTAACGGTTTCAGAGATTTACGTTACTTGTATATGTTTTATCTCGGCTTGATCCTTCCCAAGTTTAAGAGTCTTTTTGTGGCTATTCCCAGTTGGATAATTTATTCTCTCGTACCCTTCAGTTTGATTTTACTTCTGGCCATTCGTTACACCACCGACGAATACTTTGGTGGTCTGGTCGAAAGCATTATTTCATGGTTCATAATCGGGATCATTGTTTACAACGGCAAAACAAAGATATTTGATTTCCTAAACCAAAAAACCTTCCTATTTTTCGGGAAGATTTCCTATAGTCTCTATTTGGTTCATTTCACCGTTCTATATATCCTGGCGAGATTGATGTTTAGTTGGTTGCCGAACCTTCCCTATTCCGGCTCCTATCTTCCGATTCATATGGCTCTTTTTGTACTGTCTCTATTCATAGCCACTTTGGTTTCTCTCTTTGTGCATCACTATATAGAGATCCCTTCGTTGCAGATGGGTAACGCTATTAACAGAAAATTACAAAAATCATGAAAATATCCGCGATTGTTTTGTCAAAAAAACCGGAGGTAAATCACTTTTTATTGGAATCACTTTCTTTTGCCGACGAAATCCTTATTATCGTAGATTCCAGTTCTCGTCATCGCGAGCGTAGCGTGGCGATCCAGAAGGGGGATGGATTGCTTCAGCTCGAATACGAGACTCGCAATGACATTAAGAAAAAAAATAAAATATTCTTTCATCCCCTCATTAACGATTTTTCCTCGCAAAGAAATTTTGGACTTCAGAATGCCAAAGGAGACTGGGTCTTGTTTGTTGACGACGACGAGTACGTTGGGACAGAACTTAGAAAAGAAATAACAGAAGCAATTAATCTAGACCAATATTCCGGTTTCTTACTCAAACGGCAGGACGTTGTCCATCACCAGCCGTTAAGACACGGAGAAACCGGGAACATCAAGATTTTAAGACTAGGGCGTCGCCATTCGGGTAGATTTAATAGACAAGTGCACGAAAATTGGGACATTGAGGGGAGAGTGGGGGAGCTCCAGTCCCCACTTTACCATATTAAAGACCATTTTGTATCCGAGTTTATCCCTCGACTCGATCAATACGGTCAGATTGATTCAAAGATTCTTGTATCAGAAGGAAAGCCCTTTTCCTGGTTTCGTTTACTGGTATACCCTATGGCAAAATTCAAACTTAATTATATTTTCAAGGCAGGATTTCTGGACGGCACCACCGGTTTGTTTCTGGCCTATTTAATGGCTGTTCAATCACTATCTATTCGAGTTTTTCAATGGGAAAACAAAAACTAAGCAGTTTGTCATTGCGCGTCGCCTTAGGCGAACGAAGCAATCTCATATTATTTGTAATTCTAATACCCATAATTCTTTTGTTGGTCCTTAACTTTATGTTGGTTTTTACCCCGGAAATGGGGTTCGATGCTCTTTGGTATCATTTGACGCTTCCCAAGTTGTGGCTTCTTAAACATCAGTGGTACTTTCCCGGTGGTCTTCTCTATTATTCTGTTATGCCACGTCTGGCAGAGACAATCTACATTCCCCTTCTTCAATTATTTGGCACCGCCGGACCTAAGATGGCCCAATATTTAGCTGGAGTGGGAACCGCGGTTTTCATTTGGAAGATTCTGTCGGAACACAAAATATCCAAGGCTATGAAGCTTGCCGGAGTTTCACTTTTTTATTGCACTTGGCTAGTCAGTTGGCAGTCAGGAAGCGCGTATATCGATTTGATCAGAACTTTATTAGAAGTAGGAGCACTTTACTATAGTCTTCGTGGTTCATGGAAAATCGGGGGTTTGTTATTAGGTTTAGCCATTGGCACCAAGTGGTTTTCACTCGGATCGTTGGCAATTTTTTCAATAATTTTTGGACCACAGATAATTTTTCCGGCTCTTTTGGTATCTTTTCCCTGGTTTATTATCGCCTATCACTTCACCGGCAATCCAATTTACCCAATATTTAGCGGAGTAGTCGAGAATTCGCTTACCGGTATCGGAAACGCGTTTAAGCATATTTTGTTGGCACCTTACTATCTAACACACCCCTTTGACGATTTTATCTCCCCGATCGTGGGATTGGTCTTTATTTTGGCATTGCTTTCTTTAAGGGTCAAAAATCATGTTTTGCGTCAAATCTCCTTGTTGGGGATATTGGGGACGTGCCTTACCATGTCATTGGATCCTCCTTCTTCTCGGTATTTTCTACCTTATTTGCCTGCTCTAGTCATCACTGCGGTTATCTTTGTCGACTCACTTCGCCGTCCTGTCTTTAAAAAGACATTTTTGGCCCTCGTCATTCTCTCTGGCTTTGTTGTTTTATCCCTTCGCCTGATTGCCATGGCCAAGTATATTCCGCTATTATTGGGCTCGATGGATCGGAATACGTTTTTGACCAAATATTACGGCCGATTACCTGGAACCTTTTTGGATACCGATGGTTTTGTGGCACATCTTCCCGAAGGCAGTAAGATATTGGTGGACAAGCTTCATAACCTGTATTATTTTCCTCGAGACTTTGACCATTCTTCTTGGGTTTCAGACACGTCTGGTTATGATTACCTAGTGACGGTTGGGGATGACCCAAACAAGATAGCTGGTCAACTGCTTCACCAAAATAATTTACAAATACAAATATTCAAACTGAATAAATGACTTATTTACTATTAATTCTCAGTCTATTGGTTTGGCCATTTGGTCAACTCCTGGCCTTCTCTTGGTACGGACTTCCGTTTACCATCTACTTATTGGATTTGTCAGTATTCTTACTTACTATTTCCATTTTCCTTCATAGAGAATCGGGAAAAATTGTTATCCGGGATCCCTTGTTTAAGCCGTTAATGTTATTTAATCTTCTGGCGCTTCTCTCCCTGTTGTTTAACCTCCGGTCGTTGCCGTCTGGAGGGGTGGTTTATGCCTTACTCTACCTGGTTCGCTTATTTATTTATCCATCGATATATTTTGCCGTCAAGCTTTTTCCGGCCAAAAAAATCATAAGATCCGTTATTTTTTCTTTTTCTTTCTTCTGTATTTTAGGTATCCTCCAATATCTATTTTTCCCCGACATGAGATATCTCAAACAGGTTGGGTTTGACGACCATTATTTTAGGCTCATCGGATCTCTTTACGATCCAAATTTTTCCGGAGTCCTTTTTGCCGGAGCGGCTCTGGTACTTATCTACTTGGGACATTGGCACGTGGGTGTTTCTCTGATCTTGTTTATGGCACTTACTTTCTCCCGAGCTTCGTACTTGTGTTTTTCGGCGGGTCTTTTCTACTTGATGGTAAAACGAAAGCAATTCTCACTCATTCTCTTTCTCGCGGGTTTGTTGGGGATAATTTGGCTTACCCCCAAACCATTTGGAGAAGGGGTCAACTTGCTGCGCACTTTTTCGATTTTCTCTCGCTTTGATAGTTGGTCTATGGGGGTAGAGCTATTTCTCAAGAAACCTATCTTTGGCTGGGGGTACAACACCCTAAGAAGTTTGACCGGTGCCCGATACCAGATAGATAACAGCTACCTTTATGTCTTGGCCACTACTGGTCTACTTGGCCTACTTGCCTTTATCAACTTGATCCGGAGGAGTTTTTCCGGCTTAACCTATTCCCAAAGAATTTTTATCTTCACCATTCTCCTTCACAGCCTGTTTAATAATAGTTTTTTCTATATCTGGATCAATTACTCTTTTTGGCTTGTATTGGCACTTCCTCTTAGGGCGTATAAATCAAAGTAATCACTTTCTCGGTCGAGTTGCCCGCCTTATCTGATGCCACCGCCTTTATTTCATTATTTCCATTCAGTAGTTGGATCCGTTGTACAAAAGTTCCATCTTTCTCGACCACCACAAAAGAAGTATTTATGATTATTTGGGAGTCATTTTTGTTAGTCTCTCCTTTAATGTCGACAACTTGGTTGTTTTTACCGAAGAACTCTGTACCGTCATTTGGCGAAGTTATCGTGATTTCGATTGGTTTACGGTCAAGTTGAACTATTTCCACCTCCGAAATACTTATATTCCCAGCCTCATCAGTAGCTCTTACCTGGACTCTGTTCGAGTCAGCATCAAGAGTGACGATAGATGAGAAAGATCCGTCTGCTTTAGTTTTGTCCGTCAACGAAATACGGTCATTTACCAGAAAATCCAAGGAGGCACTAGCTTCGCTATACCCCTCTACCAATAAGGAAGCGCTGTTGGTAGCCTCTGGTAGTGCTGATAGTGTAGGTGTCTGTGGAGGAATTACATCTTTGTCAATGTTTTGTCTTGGCGCGCCATCACCAGCGACCACCCCGATAAAGAAGGGGATGCCCCACTTGAACAAAACAACCACAAAGATTATCGAGAGAAGAATATAATATCTGGATTTGCTTTTTTCTTTACTTTCTCGATATTTGCCCGCCATACTCTCTATTCTAGTACAAAATACATCGTCATTGCGAATCTCGTATTCAGAGCCCTGCCTGCCGGCAGGCAGGTGTGGCAATCTCACTCCACCTAGACTAAAATCTATTCATTGCGGGATTAGTCGCCTCATCGGCGACCTGCCGAAGAGGCAGGTTCATCGGTAAAATTTATCATGTATTATTCATATGTTCTTTATAGTCTCAAAACAAATAGGTTGTACACAGGTTTTACTGAAGATTTGAAGCGTAGATACAAGGAGCATAATAATGGTGAGGGAGGGTCGTATACAAAGAAAAACAGACTATTCATTTTAGTCCATTACGAAGCATTTATATCAAAAAAAGATACCCAAAAACAAGAAAAATTTTACAAAAGCGGATATGGTAGGGAGGTTCTTAATGATAAAATTGCAGGTAGTCTTGATGAGATAAAAACTAAGCGGGATTAGTACATCGGTAGTATGCCACCTTCCCAAGGTGGAGAGGCCGGTCCGATTCCGGTATCCCGCTCAAATGTTTTGTAAGATAGTATACTTATAGATATGCTCAAAGCATTGACACTACTGGGTTTGTTGGTGGTGGTGTCATTGGCGATAATTGGGGAAAGAAGTAAAAAACCTCCTTTGATTAATG
>Ga0209518_1002473_pt1 | contig 17166 bp, 36 predicted proteins | sample RifGroB1_FD_183993 | JGI IMG/M metagenome (GOLD analysis project Ga0209518, IMG submission 183993) | Groundwater microbial communities from Rifle, Colorado, USA - Groundwater B1 (SPAdes) (version 2) | ecosystem: Environmental > Aquatic > Deep subsurface > Groundwater | place: Rifle, Colorado...
ATGACGGAGCAATTGAATTATCTAAGGATAATATTGACAAGGCAATTTATGGTTTCAGAGAATTGGGATTGCCTGAAGAAATTGAGGATGACATGATAAATGTCTCTAATTACCTCAGTCAAGCAACGGAAATTTGGATTAGTAACAAAAAGAAAGAGGATGAAAAAGAAGGGAATAAAAGGGTTAAGAACTATTCAACCTATAGGTATACATGGCTGAATAAAACTAATACAGTTATGTTGATGTATTCGGCGCATTCAGCATTAAGAAATAATGTTGACGTTGAAGAATTTTCCGTATGGGCTTATAAATTCTTCCAGGCTCCAACAAAGGAGTACAAGGAAGGATTGCAAGATAAGGTTATTGACTTAAAACGTGTGGAAATGCGGTTGAATGCTATTAATTCAGAGTTGGGAAAATTAAGTTCATTTGAACAGGCTCAAAAGGTTGAACAGGATGAGGAAGAGGATCAAAGGGAACAACCTCAACAAACTGAAAACCTTGATTCTTCCATAACAGCAACCTCAGAAGAGTTCAGCGAAGAAAATCAAGAAGAACAGTCAGAACAAACTATCAATGATGAACAAGAACAGGATCAAGAATTCCAAGAAGAAACTCAAGCTATCCTAAACATTGTCAACAATGTTGCTTAATACTCTAAAGAGTTTTATTATTAAGCAAAGGAAAATAAAAAGTCTTTTGCTTAGTCGGAAAAATTCAAAGGAGTGAAGCAAAATGTTTGAATATGTTAAATCTATTGGAAGAATTACTGCTATTCTTGAAATGGAACATTTATCAAATGAAGAGAAAGTAGAACGAATTAAGAATGTGATTCTTGAATTAAATAAAGAAGTAACATGGGGAGAAGAATAAAATCTAATTTTGATTGTATGGAAATAGGGCGAAGTGACATAACAATAACAGGACTTCGCCTTGATTCGAGACTATCAAAATTTAAGGAGAGTGTATATTATGTTTAAATTATTTATGTCAGTTGATGGATTTTGTACGGATAAAATTAAATTCTTCAATACCTTTGATGATGCTCTTGATTATGCGAAAAAGGAGTGCCATATATGGAATGCTAATGGCAATCTTAAATTCGAGACAATGAAGGACGCTCGTATTAGTACGGATAATTCTTCATATTTTCGTATGGTTGGCGTGCCGCATAAAGAAATAGACGATTGGGATAGTAAATTTGGGAGGGTAGAAATAAATCAAGAAGAATTTTTGCCTAATAATGAAACATTCTTTGAATTAATCCTTGACAATGGATATGCCAATACTCAAATATATGGTGATCCACACACAATAAATTCAATGGATTATTTTCAGACAAAAGAAGAAGCTGAAAAAGCAGGAAACAGATACGAAAGATACTATAAAGCATGGAAAGACGGTAGTGCTGGCCTTGATTTTACAGGAGAATTTCTTTATGTAACACAAAGAAAATTAGCATAAAACCAAACTTTTAAGGGAGGGTGTTAATTATGGATTATGCAATTTATGTCTTAAAAGAAAAATTGGAACAACTAGAAAATGGAGAAAAATCTAAACATACGGATAAAATTGAACAATTGCGTTTAGCTATTTCTATATTGCAATCATAGAAATAACCCTTGCAGATGGGTAGAGTGCTATAACAGCAGTACTCTATTAATGCACAGGCAGTGTCCAAAGTCCTGCCATTGCTAAATATTAGGAGTGATACATAATGTCTAAAAACTATATCAAAAACCTTGAAACTGGCAAAATCGAGTTACACTTTGAAAAATCTGATTATCTTGCATTATCCGATGAACTTAAAAAGGAAATCAAAAGCTCATACCTTTTTAGCAAATCAGCAAATGCGTGGGTATCTCGTGGAATCCATAACCAATATCGAGCAATTCAGACTGCTATTAAATTAGGTTTTACTGAAGAAGAAAAAACTGGTGAACGCTTAACATTTGCTGAACAACTTGAACGCAAGCAAGAAAAAGCAGAGCATAGGGCAGAGCGTTACGACCAATATGCTGTAAATGCCATTAATCGCGCTAAAACCTTGCAATCTGAATTAGAATCTCACCATGGAGATAATTCATTTTTCACTCAACCAATTATTGCCGGACATGCAGGAAGTCAAGCGTTTGGTAATCGTAGACAAAGAATTTATGACAGATACCACAAAGGATTTGAAGAGTATAAAAAGTCAGAATACTTCGCAGAGAAAGCAGAAATTGCAAGACAAACTGCTGATGCTACTCAATTAAAAAGTCCTATCTACTTAAATAATCGTATCGAGGAATGTGAAAAAAGAATCAGGAAAATTCAAAAGAATGTCGAATCTTATGAAGATATTTTGCATAAGAAGAATAACAATGAAACAGTTTCCTCTTTTTATGAAAATAAAACCGAGGAACAAATTCAAGATTATTTGAATGAATCCCTTGATAGATTAGAGTATGAAGTTGACAAATTGGGTTATTTTCAGAATTGCATGGAAGAAACTAAAAACAAACTTGAAGAGAATGGTCAGAAAATGTATAACAAATCTGACTTGAAACCAGGGTATTTATTCTTGAGTTATCGCCATAAAGTATGGGCCAAAGTCATTCGAGTTAACCCTAAAACTATAACCGCAATATATGTTGAAGATCCCTTAAAAGGGTTTGACGCTTCTTGTCCTTATGCTGAAATTAAGGAAGTAAAAATACCAGAAGATTGGAAGGATGAAAAAGAAGTAAAAGCAGAAAACCCTTTCAAAATTGGTGACATTGTAGTATCTAAATATCCTGCCGATGACAGAATTTATAAGGCTTTCCAAGTGGTAAAAATGACTGATAAAACAGTCACAATTCAAAGAATCGAGGTTAAAGACAGTAAACCAATTCAGAACAATTTTATTAGTGATAAGCAAGAACGTAAAACAGTTAAAAAGGATAGAGGAGGAAATACAGTTATTAATAATGATTCATGGTATTTATACAAATATTCCGCATAACAATTCACTATGACTAGTTTAATTTATCTCTATGTCGTGTTATAATTATATAATAAATCAAATATAAATTATAACACGATGCGGAGAGCATTTAAGCTCAAATAAATCAAAAAGGTGGTTAAATTATGTCAGTAAAAACTATTAAAACTTATTCCCAGTGGTCAGAATCAAGAAAGGACTTATCAGAATTCCTTCAAATTGGTGATATTGTCGATGAGGAAATAGTTGATTTTTGCTTAAACGTTCTTCCTCCCAAAACTTGGAATAACAGCATCATACAAATAGGTGAAGCTGTAGATTTTGTGGAAGGGAAACAAACATATTCAACATTGAAAAATACTTCAGATGGATGGATATGGGCAGGGACTTGTCATAAAGGACAGACAGAAAATAAGGTAAATGAACTTAATTATACTTTCTAAGAGTCACACTGACGATGGCTTGAATAGCCGAAATAGGCCATAACAATCAACGGCCTATATGTGACAGATAAATATTTAAAGGTCACAAATGAAGGAGTGTGTATATTATGTTAGATATTCAATCAAACGGAAGTAAATGGTGTGGGCAAGAGCCTGATTCCATAGGGGAATTAGTTCAAGTATTAAATAAATATGCCTTAGATCCTACATTCGAAAATTATGGTAATTTTGTGAATCATAATCCTCAATGGATTAGTCAAGAAATTGCTGAAAAGTATCAAGGTTGTTTAAAGTTTTTCGGTAATTTCTCATCAATCAGTCATGTTTTTAACATCATAACGGATGAACCTGAAGTTATTCAAATACTAACTGATGCCATAAATAAAAATATCCAAACTAATGAATATCAAGTATTAAGGAATTATTATATCGAAGATGAACAAAGGAAGACTAATGCTAGGAACATTATTTAATCAAGGTAAAATAAATCAAAAGCAAATGCATCAAATCATTACAGGAGAATTAGAAGCAGTTTAATACTGAGACAATGCAAAAGGCTGCATAAGTTATAACAGCCATACTACAAGGGTTCGAGGGTATCCCTAGAAAATACCCTTACTATTTTAAAGGTGGTTAGATTATGTACATTGATTATGATTATAAAGGCTCTACTGCTTATAATTCAGTTATGGGAGTAAGAAGAGAAGAGTTATTATACAGAATGTCATATACTAAAGGTGCGATTGATTTTCATACTAAAGAAGGAAATCAAGGTCAAGTAAAATTCTTTACGGATGAATTAAATTTAATTCAAAAAAGATTAAAACTCAAAAGTACAATATAATTATTTTGATAATGCCTAAGACCCTGCAAACTATATAACAGCAAGGCCCAAATGGTTGCGGGTGCTTGGAGTTTATCAAGGTAAGTGATAAACTAGAAGGAGTGAAAGCATGAATAAATTAGCAGTACATAATGATGGTACTTGCTCAGTAGCAGAACCAGAAAGAAAAATTATTACCCTTCCAGATGGTTATAACGGTCATACAATGAGATTCTATGCCAAACCAATTGCGATAGAGGTAAATTTAATCAGATTACAATGTGCTGAAGTAGGAAAGGAATGGATGTCTAAATTGTGGCCTAAATGGTATCTGGAAAAGTATTCAGTTTAAAATAACTAAGGAGGGTTAAACTTCATGAAAGAGTGTTGCATTTGTAAAAAACCTATCAAAAACATTGTAAATTCTAGAAAAGTTTCTGATAGTGAACTATATTGTCATATTACTTGCCATTCTCATTTATTGCCTTACAATGTCATGTCTTTAGAGCGTTCTATTAGAATTGAAATACAAGAAGAAGTAGACCAGAAATTAATTAAAACTAATTCCTAACCCTTCGAAACTTACATTTCCTTTGCTCAAATTAAAATGGTATAATCTGTATAACACGAACCTAAATTTAGTTCAGCACTTTTAAAAAATTATGAAAGAAGGAATTATAAATGAAAAAATATTACCGCATATCTGTTGGAGAAGTTGTTAACCAAGTATATGAAGTTAACGCAAAAGATTGGGACGATGCCAAAAAAGTAGCAATTGATAGTATGGACATAGGCGATATTCTTGTTGAGTGCCCACCCGAAGCAGTATTTATAAACGGTAATTATCCTGATTATCGCGACATAGAAAAAAAGATGTGTTCAGAATACGCGATATTAGAAAAGGGGACATGGGCACAACGTGAACCAAGTGGAGAAGAATACTGGGAAGAAAGAGTGCTTTATTTTAATGATGCTCCAGATGATTTTATTAATGGTAATGGTGAGGAATTTTATGATTGGGAACAGGATTAAATAAGGGGTTGATAAAATGTTCAATCATTACGAAGAAGAAAAGGTCATGGGATCACAAATTCAAAAAGTTAAATACGCAATTAACAAAATATTGGAAGGGTGTGTAAATGAACCTCCGGAAGTCCAATATGGTTGGAGTGGATCTGTCATCGAAGTTTATTTAATTGGTGGTAATTATCAAGTTAGAAATCTTCTTGAGAGTCATTTTGTAAATAGTAAAAAATACAGAGGAGTTGAAGTTCAAAATAACGATATTAAAAAACATATTAGTTTTTATTTAGCGTAAAAATTGCTCACGATAGTATTGGCTGAAGGTTGCACACCAATAACACTATAACAAATTGGTGTGTGACATTGAACCAAAATATTGTTGAAAGAAAGAGGTTATAATTATGAAAATTAATGTTCTCCATAACCAACAAGATTCATTTTCTCAAACTATTCTTTATGCTCCAGAATTAAAACTTCCTGAAACAAATCATATTGCAGAAAAATGTTTCCCTGCGGTCAGATTCTCAGAATTACATCCTCAAGAATATTTCCTCATCCTTGAAAGTGAAGTCGGGGCATATGAAGAATATTCAAGATATTCCAAAAAGCCTTCTATGTATTCATATTTTGGAGGAAAAGAAGGTTTAGAAGAAAAATTCCAAGAAATGTATAACAATCAAATAGAGGAGGTTAAAAATTATGTTTAAAGAAAAAGGGAAACTCTATTTAGTGGATCAAAACGATAATTCCCCTTGTTTTGGATTAGATGAAGAAATTGAAATCGAAGCAAATAATATCAATGAATACGGTAAAAAGGTTATGGATGCCATAGAAGATTATGCTCATTTTTTAGTAGCGAATGAAGATTTTGGATGGTCTGATATAGTTGGTTATCATGTCTGTAAAAATGGAGTTGACTACGAAATTAAGTGCGATTAATTGTATCTGGAGAATAGGCAATAACAGCGAGCAGCTATAATTGCATGGTTATTGCTTATAATTTTACCAAACGAACCAATAATTTTAAGCATTAAAAAGGCAGAAAGAAGGTTAAAAATGTTTGATATTAATGATAGGGTAGTAACCCAAAATATGGACGGAAAATATAACAATGTATCAGGAACAATAATTATGATTCATCCTAATATGGATATTGAAATGATTTATACTGTTGAATATGATATTCCCTTTGGAAGTTGTACCAAAGGAATGTTTAAAGAATCTGATTTAAATAGTCTATAAAAGCACCATTATAAGTTATCATAAAGAGCTTATGCTCTTTGCTCAATTCTTGTATAACAAAATGCATATAGGAGTTGACCAAAGGATATAAACCCTATAAATATCCTAAAATAAAATCAAAGGAGGTCATACCATGAGCAAACTAAAATTACTCCAAGAATTCAAAAACATTTGCGATGCTCACTCAATTCCATTTACTTTCAAGTCATTCAACATGTTTCTTACTCATATTTCTAAATAATCCTACATATTCTATCTTATGCCAAACCAATAACAAAAAATAAAATTGAAAGAAGGTTAATCAAATGGCAAAAATCAAAGGTAGTAAAAAATTATCCACTCTCCCTGTATCGAAACTGAATTCCCTATACTTAGGAAAGGAAATGGTCTATAGATTCTATCCAGGAAACATTATCCATATTGCTTATCTAGGAGGTTTAGATCCTGTGCCATATTGTGAAGTGCGTTTGAGAATATGGAATAACAAAACTGTAACTAAGATCATGAAATTATCTGATGTTGTTTTAGTTTCTTCAGGGAAAGTGAAAGTAGCATAATTTGTATCACTTAGGGATACATGGTATAATGCAAATATAATTATTACAAAATGTATTATACCATGTAAAAATTAAGGGATACAAATTGGTAAGTAAATATATTATTTTTGCTATAACAATGAAGATTAGGAGGTTGTTGAGTTACTATGTCAAATGTAAATATTATAAAATCTAATCATGATATTATCTTGCGAGAGGCAAATCAGAAAGGATTTAATTATACTGGAGATAATCTATTATCATACGCTCAATGGATTAAACGTGGATATGTGATCATAAGAGGCAGAAGGCGTTCATTATGGTTTATCTCTGGAATCAAGGTGAGAACAGAAGAAAAGTATTAACTGGACTCTTTACATCAGATCAAGTACAGAAAATTCGATGCAGTCAGTTAAGTGTGGTATAATCTTGTAAATGTCATAACAGTCATAACACGGACGTTCAAGAGGTTCAAGAGATTTCTTAAATTAAATTATTAGGAGGAATTATTATGCAAAGTGGTTTACAGTCTAAAAACGAGTATATTCTTTGCCGTTCAATGTATAGTTTAAAACTTCACAACGTAGTAATGACAAAAGATATTCAAGTAATTGAAGAAATATTAGATAATCTTACAAAACTTCATTTACAGAATTATACCTTTAGTTTATATGACTCAAATACTTTTATTGACATTGATTATGTGTATAAAGAGCATATGAGAGAAATAGAGGAGTTAGAGGATAAGTAACAACTAATTATAGCAAAACGATTGTATAATGTGTGAAAGGTTGTGTAATTATGAATCAAAAACAACTTCAAGAAATCCAAGGAATGTTTGGAAGAAAAGAATTTAAATCTATTGATATTGAAGTGAAAGATTTAAGAGATAATTCTTTGTTTATTCTTAGTGTGATCCCAGAAGATAAGCAAATAACGTATAAAATTTTTGACGGAGACGAAGAATCATATTGGAATACTTGGCTATCTCCTGAAGATGTGGAACACTGGTTTCGATATAATTCATTAATTTAAATTCAATTTTAAATAATTAATATAAGTCATTTAGCATTGATACCTACTCCATTTTAGCTATAACAGCACGCTCAAAATGGTTGTAGAGGTATTTATGCTAAAGTCCTTGTAATGGACTTAAATTAAGATGAGAGAAGGAATTACAATGTCAATTAGCAAAGTAAAATTTATAGAACAGTGCGTAGAATCTAACGAATGCACACTTGAAGAATTTCATGATTATTTTGAAATATTTCCTTGTGATTGTGAATATGAGAATTGTGAAGGATGGCAATTGATAACGAAAGAAAATGCATTTGAAAAGTTGCGAGATAAGGTATTAAACAAGAATTTAAAAATCAAGTTAAAGAAATTAGGATTTAAATCAGTTTTAATCGAAGAAGATAATTTAAATAATATCTATGCAAAAGTGTGGTTTAATTTTGAAATGGATGGAAAAATATATTCAGATGGAAGACAGGAGTTTTGTGATATTGGGAATTCAGAAGAAACTTTAAATTATATTATTAAGTGGATTGATGATAAAGAAAAAGGATTTAAGGTAATTTTGTAAATTTTACATTTAGGATAAATCTATTAACTTATAGGAAATACTTCTTGTATTAAGTCTATAATTATGATATAATTTTTGTGCAGTATTGTAAATATAAAAGAAGGGAGGAAGATTAAATTATAATATTGCCATAACTAAAATATAAAAAGAAAGAGGTATAAGTAAAAAAGATATGACAAGAGATGAATACAATAAACAAAGATACAGTAAATCTCATAGAATTAATAATGGGAAAGAAGAAAAATATTGCAACAATTGTAAAACGTGGAAAGTGATGAATTTAGATAATTTTTATGTATGGAAACAAAGTAAGTCTGATGGATTTCATCCTCAGTGCAAAGAATGTTGCAAAGAAAGTGCAAGAATAAATAAAAGTAATAATAAAGAAAGATATTCTGAATATGATAGACAATATCGTGGAAGAGGTAATAATAAAGAAATTATGAATGAAAGAAGTAGACAATGGATGGTAAACCACAAAGAGTACACAAAAGAATTTCGTGGAGCATGGGGAAGGTCAGAAATTGGTAAAGCGTGGATGCTTAATTGGATGAATGAAAGAGAACTACATCAACATGACATATCAACTAAGGAATGGAAGGCAAAATAAAGAGTATTTTAATAATGAATGTGCTTATTGTGGATTGCCATTGGAGTTGCATAAAGAGATAGTCGGTCAAGATTTACATAAGGAACATAAAGATCATAATGGAGCAAATGATTTAAGTAATTGTGTTCCTGCCTGTCGATTATGCAATAGCACCAAACATGATAAAGAATTTGATGATTGGTATAATAAATCTAATCCGAATTATACAAAGTCAAGATATAATAAAATAATTAGATGGACCAACAAAGTTATAAAGATTATATAGAAGAAAAACCACCATACAGAATTGTTAAGAAACAAAATGAACACAATAAAAAATTTCACTGGGAACTTTGGACTGTGGACAAAATGAGAAATATGGTAAAGTGTATTCTTGTTAAGATTAAAAAACAAGAAATAATAAAAAGTATTGAAGAGGGGATTTTAAATGAAATATTATCACTTGAAGTAGCAAAATAATATTAGTTATAAACCTAGACTATTTGTAAAGACTATGATAGTCTAGGTTTATCTTTAAGTTAGCAGGGTTTATAACAATCCTGCTAGGTGGGAAAAATACAGGAAGGATGATTATTATGTCCCAAATAACTTACGAAGACAAATTAACTATAACTCTTGATAAAAATGATATAGTTCAATCAATTGAATGCACTCTTCCCATTTTGGGAGAAGGTATGGACAGAATAGTATACAAATTATCAGATGAAAAAGTTTTAAAAGTTGCAAAAACAATTAGAGCATCTTGCGTTAATTGGGACGAAATTACAATTTTTGAAAATATAAAAGGAAAGGAATGTATTGTTCATTTCCCAATTGTTTATGAGTATGAAGAAAGTTATGGGTTTTGGTATGTATGTGAGAAAATTAAAATGTCTTCCCAAGCTATGAAGGAGGTCTTAAAGTTTGTTCCTTGTTTAGATTGCTCAGATAATGCAGGTTATAACAAAGATGGCAAATTAACTATTGTAGATGCAGACAGATTAAATTGGACTTGGTTTGTTAGAAGTGAAAATCCATATGCTAATAATGTATAAGTCTCTTAAAAAGTAAATTTTAATTGAACTAAGAAAGGAATGATTTAAATGTTAACAGCAGATCAGGCAAAAATATATATTAGTAAATATGTAATACCTCAAAGTGACAAGTCAAATGAAAAAATTTTAAGACAAATCATCTTTACATTGGCTGAATTAGATTGGTTAAGAGTAGCAAAAATCATTGTAGAACAAAATCCAGAATTAATGTACGAACAATATGTAAGAGAACTTGATTTAGTTAGTAAGTAATCTGTGCTAACGATTTAATCCCATAGACTCCATAACAAAAATCACTTATAACAACAGAGCATATGGGTTTGTGGGATTATATGGATAGTATTGATTGCTAAAATAAAATTGTGGGAGTGTGTTTATTATGTTTAAAGTAATTGGACTCATAGGAACTCAGTATGTAGGTAAAGAGTACAATGTTTATCAAGTCTTGGTAAAGGTTAACGTGATTAATTTTATAATTTTCTTTAGAGGACATTGGGAGTTTGCGGAAGCAAATAATTTTGTACCTAATGATATTGGAGATTGTGAATACTAGATTATTATCTTGATTTGCCAATATTTATATAACAGCAAACCTAATTTATTGCATGGATTTTTTTAATAAAAAATATTAGGAGGAGCTTATTATGTTTCAAACTATTCAAGAGGTTAGTCAATACTTAAACGAGTACAGCAAAAAGAATTGTTCTTCTAGTTGTCTTACTACCAAACATGATAGTTGTACTCATTGCATGATTGCTGTATTAGAAAGGATTATTCATAAGGGATTAGAATCAGAGAAAGTTATTCTAAAAATGGCAAACAATACTTTGCGTTAGTTTAGTGCCATGCTTAAAGTATATAAGTCAGAATCTATATAACAATTGACATATATACTTTGACAATAACATTTGCTATAAATAAAAATTAGGAGTGTGATACATATGGCATGGACAGCTTATTTTAGTTTTTCAACTGAAGATAAAAATTTAATAGGCATTGGGACTAATCTGGAAAAATTCAATAGTCTAATTGAGTCCAGAAAGAAAATTCTAGAAAATGATATCGTTAAAGACAATCAATCTATAATAGATATTGTAACCAAAGAAGTTAATATGGAATTAAAAAGTTTAAAACTCTAATTAATTGAACAAATAAATAATATTAGTTGGGAGTAATTTAGGAGGATGAATAAATATGACAGAAGAAGAAGATATTCTATATGAGAATGGTGATTATTGGGTATGTAAAGAAAAAAGCTGGTATGAAGTTTATAAAAATGGTATCACTCATGCTACTAGATGTGCAATTATTGGATATACAGGCGAGGTTGGGTTAACAAAAGCAATCCACGAATGCGATAAACGAGCAGAAAACGTAAATAATTTATCATAAAATGTTATTTTTATTTGGTAGTATTTATTTAAAATTTCGATCATGAGATTCCATAAATATGTTGACAATATTATTTATTTAGTTTATACTAAAGACACAAATAAAATTTAATGAGGTGAGGATTTGAAAAAGGTAAGTGTGTCAATGATTGTGAAAAAGTTAGTATCAAACATAAACAAAGGAGATATACTATTTAATCATCCAATTCAAAGAAAGTCTGATCAATGGTCTGATGAGCAAAAAAGTTTATTAATACATAGTTTATTATGTGACTATCCAGTTCCCCCACTATATGCTGTTCAAGATCCTGACGAAAGTAACAGATACTCCATTTTAGACGGAAAACAACGTCTTACTATTTTAAGTAGTTATATGAAAAATGAATGGAAATTAATTAAAACATTACCTGAAGTAATTATTGATAAAGAAATTTATGATGTTGGAGGAATGAAGTTTTCAGAACTACCAGAAGAAGCAAGAGAAGAATTTGAATCTGCTAGTTTATTAATGTATATTTTTGATGATTGTTCAGAAGATGAAATTGAGGAAATTTTTTATCGGTTAAACAATGGGACAGCCCTAACCAAAGATCAAAAAACCAGAACAAAACTAGGTGATAGATTAGCAAGATTTATTGATGAAGTTTTAGAATTAGACTTCTTTAAAAACAAAGCTTATTTTACTCCTAATCAATTAAAAAGAGGGGAAGATCAAACCTGTATTCTACAAACGCTCATATTGTTAACTGGATACAAATATAAAACTTTTAACAATGATGATGTAGTTGATTTTGCAGAACATTACAGAGTTAATCACAAAGAAGACGATTTAAAAAAATGTATTGATCTGTTTACTGTGTTAAATAATTTATTTCATGAAAAACATCGACAGATTAAAAAAATTAATATTCCTATATTTGCAATGACTTTAAAAACTGCAATAGAATTGGATGTTCCATTAGAAAAATTCGGAAATTGGGTTAACTCTTTTATAAGAGAATATAGTCCAGAATGTGAATATGCTAAGTATTGCGGTCAAGGTAGTACGAATAAGGATAAAATATCTCATAGAATTGAGTTAGCTCATAACAGTTTGTTGAAGTTTACCGAAGAGAGAAAGGGAGCTTAAAGTTGTGAATATTGATATTGATAGGTTGATTCCTCATTCTTTAAATAAAGGTATCTACGGTAATGAAGATATTCAAGAATTAGCAGATTCAATTAAGAAAAGTAATTTCATTAAACCACTGATTATTAATCAAAGTAACGTGATCATAAGTGGGCATAGAAGATATTATGCTTGTTTATTTCTAAAAATAAATGAATTACCTTGTGAGATATTGACTTTCAAAGATGAAAATGAAGAACTAGAGAGACTACTTTTAGAAAATCAAAATAGGGAGAAAACAAACCATCAAAGAATGAAAGAAATTGAGGCGTGGGAAAATATTGAAAAAGAAAAAGCAAGAAAAAGACAAGCGACAAGTACAGGAGGAAATACTCCCCAACTTAGGGACAGCGGTCCACAAGCTGAGGAAGGAAAATCAAGAGATATATTAGCTGAAAGAGTTGGCCTTGGTTCTGGTAGAACTTATGAACGTGCAAAACCAGCAGTAAAAAAGATTGATGAGTTAAAAGACCAAGGTAATACAAAAGATGCTGAATTTCTAACTATGGTTCTAAATAATAATGTTAGAGGAGCAAAAGATTTATCTGAATTAGAATCTTTAGATATGATATCAAATGAATTAAAAGATAAAGTTATAAATAAGGAGGTGTCAGTTCAAAAAGCAATTCAAGCGATTAGAAAAGACTTAGGTATCGTAAATGATGGCATGAGAGGAAGTGAGAAAGAAAAGAAAGAAGAAGAAAAAGAAAAAATATGTAGCAAATGTGGAAAAAGTAAAATATTATTAGAGTTCTATAATGGTAGGGCAGAATGTAGAGATTGTCACAACAATCCAGTTGAAAAGAAAGTAGATATATTTAAAGGAGTTGATATGTATGCTTTAGAAGCTGATATAAAGAATCCAAACAAGAGTGTAGATGATTATGACTATGAAACTATAGTTATGGAAATTGAAGCAGCCATTAATTCATTTATTTGCTCTGTAAGTAGATACACAAATAGTATTGAAACTTACGAAGACATAGATTTAATCAATAAAACCAGTTTATTAAAATCAATTGATAATATTGAAATCACAACCAATAAATTAAAAAATAAACTATATTAAGGGAGATTGATGTAAAATGGCAAATGTATTAACTATGAACAATGTGGAGATTAATCAAATGCCCCAATTGCAATTCATTTCATCAAAAAGTTTAACCTCTGGGGTAGCTTATCAAAGAGTTATTAATCATAAAAGAGTCCAAGATATCGTAAAGAAGTTTAATGTTCATAAACTTGGAACTATTAAGGTAAGTTTCAGAGATGGAAAATATCATGTCTATGACGGTCAGCATCGATTAATGATATTGAAGATTATTAACAATAGTAAAGAATGTATGGTTCCTTGTGAAGTTCATTATGGTCTTACATATGAGGATGAGGCAAGATTATTCGCTGAACAATATGAAGGAGCAACTAGAGTTGATATTATTTATCAGATGGGAGCATTAGTAGAAGCGAAAGATGAAAAAATTACTGACATTAAACATGCTGTTGAAAAGGTTGGTTTGGAATTATCTTTTTCTAAATCAAAAGGAGACAATAAAATCATTGCAGTAAGTAAAATCAAAAAGATATACGATGAATTACATGAAGATGGATTAACTAAAATTCTAACATTAATTAAAGGATCTTGGGAAGGTATATCATCTTCTCTTGACAAACATATTCTTGGAGGAATGCACCTATTTGTTAAAGTATACAAAGATGAAATCAATGATAGAATATTTATTAAGAATCTGAGTAAAATTCAACCATTAATGATTAAAAGAATTGGCGACAGTGATATAAGTGCAAAAGGAGATTTAAAATATGCAAAAACAATATTAGATTATTATAATAAAGGACAAACAGTTAAGACAAAACTTGAATATAAATTTAAGGGGTAACTTTAAAAATAAATATCTAAATTTGGCTGTATTCTTATTGCAATACAGCCAATTCTATTATATAATAAGATATAAATAATTTTAAGGAGTGGTATATATGTTAGAAGATTCAAAAGTGGAAGTTAGACTATACGAGAATGAGAAAGGATTTTATTATGAAGAAATTGAAATTAACACAATTACTGAATTCGGCATTGTAAATAAAGTATCTTGGAATAACAATGGTACTTTCAAGAAATGGGTGAAAAGAGGGTACATACGGACAAACAAAGAATTCTATCTAATTTGGAATGAAGGAGTTATTAAAGAGTTAAAGGAGACATTAAAAGGGAAATACAAATCTTCTAAATCTTCTTGTGTTGAGTACAAGAATGATGCAGAAAGGAAAGCTACAGATTGGTCTTATAGGGTTTTTCTATAATTTAAATTTAAGGAGTGATAATTTATGCAAAAAATATGGAGAGACAAATTGACAAATAAACTCATGATCAATAGACACTCAAGATATAATACTATTATTGAAAAGGTGTATGTTTATGAAGTAGATGGCACTACATACGATATCACAAATAAATTTTATGATATTCAGAAAGATATAAGACTGTCAGTATTCTTGCTTCATTTCCCTAGATTTAATGAAGGTAAAAATTTTGTTGTCCAAAACAAAAGGCAGAAATCAAAAGAGAGGCCAAACTGTAATTTGTATATTTCTAAGGGTGAAAGAATGAAGATTTGTGCTTGATAAACTAGAAAGGATTGAGCATTATTATTAAATTAGAAGACGTTTTTACCAAAAAAGATTTGATTAAGAAGATATTAAAAAGTGATTGGTTTAAACAACGAAAATTTAATATTGATTTAATATCTTGTTGTGAGAATATTGATATCCCTTCTCATAGAATTTCCGGTAAAATATTAGGGGTTACTAGAAGGAATAGATTAAAAGATATGTTATATGATTATGTCAATATTAACCATATTGATGTTTTTAAGATTACTTTATAAAGGAGTTAATCTTAAGGTAATTAGGACGATTGAAAGGATGTGATGAAAATTGCTTGTGACGTATTTATTGTAATATCTAATAATAAAATAATATAGAAGGAGTAGATAAATATAAACGATTTAACAGGTCAAGAGTTCGGAAAATTAAAAGTAATAGAGAGGGACTATAATAAAAAAGCAAAAAGAAAAGATGTTGAATATTATAAGTGTGAGTGTAGATGTGGGAATAACAATTACATAACTACAGCGAAAGAATTATTATCAGGTAAAAGGTCTTGTGGTTGTATAAGAAAATACAAAGGATTCAATCAATATAAGATTAATGGTGATACCACAACAATATACTTTACAAACAGAATGGACGAAATAATCATGGAAGGTTACATAGATACAGAGGACTTACCCAGACTTATAGAACAAAATTTGAGTTGGAGTGCTGGTTGGGATGATAGTATTAAAGATTATTATGCTAAAGCTATCGAATATTATAAGGATGAGAATGGTAAAACAAGAACAAAAACTCATTGTTTAAATAGAGAAATAACAAATGCTCCAAAAGGTACATATGTAGATCATATAGGACACGAAGAACATAGCTCATTAGATAATAGAAAAATAAATCTTAGAGTGACGGATAATCCTAAAAACAGTAGAAATAGAAATGGTAAGAATGTTAATAATACTACTGGCTATAGGAATGTGATTCTTGATAAAGATACCAATAAGTACATAATTATGCTTTGTGTAGATAATATAAGGTTTAGAGTTGGTAAATTATATACCGATGTTCATGAGGCAGGGAGGGATGCTGAGATGTATAGAAAACAATATTATAAGGAATTCGCAGGAATAAGTTAGGCGTATAAATAAATTTGTTGTATACTAATTATTAATACTATATAATATAATTAGTATACAACAATTAAAATATAACTTTTATTTGAAGTTATTCTAAATAAGAAAGGATGATAAAAATGGCACATTGTTACACAAAACATGTTGAATGTCCTGACATTGGTTGTTCTGAATGCAATATTAAAGTAAGAAAGGAAATAATTGATATGGATACTAATATGGATACTGAATCGATTGAAAGATTTGAACAGTGGTTGAGTGAGTCAAAACAAATGATCAATGGAACTATTAAAGATGGTGGAGATAAAGAATATATATCCATGTTGAAGGATAGACTTTACACATTTAATATGATTTCACAGCGTTTTAATGAATGCAAAACACATCAACCATTTGGAATCTAAGTCGATAAAAACAGTCTTTCATTCACTAAATATTTAAGGAGGAATTTAAATGAAAACTCAAGAAATTAAAAGTCCTTGGTTGGTTCAACGAGCAAAATTCAAAGATGTTAAGATTGAAAATATTGTTGGTATTGACTCGTTGTTAAGTATGGATTATATGGGTTCGGCAGAATTTGAATTTGGT
>Ga0209518_1002474_pt1 | contig 17165 bp, 23 predicted proteins | sample RifGroB1_FD_183993 | JGI IMG/M metagenome (GOLD analysis project Ga0209518, IMG submission 183993) | Groundwater microbial communities from Rifle, Colorado, USA - Groundwater B1 (SPAdes) (version 2) | ecosystem: Environmental > Aquatic > Deep subsurface > Groundwater | place: Rifle, Colorado...
AACACAATTGTAGAAGTACTCTTCCCGCACGACAGCTCCGAGTTAAATGTGAAGAAATTAGTAAAAGCCTAAAACAAGCTTGCCAACCTAAGGTCTAATAAATTGCGGAGTGTATATTTTTGAGCCAGAAGTTTTAGATCTCATACTATTTGCAAAAAAAGTTTCTATGGAAACAGAAGTTTTTCCAAAAGTAATTGAGCAGGAAGGAATATTTGGATTGGAATCGAATAATTATTTCGTTGATATCGGTGTTCCGAAACGTCTGGAAGAGTTCAGACAAAAGGAGCTTTAAATTTATATACTTGTTAGATTTTTTATAATACGGCCACTATGAGATATGATTTCGTTGTTATAGGTGCAACTGGAATGCAGGGAAAGATTGTAACAAAAGATTTGCTAAAAAGTAATTATTCTGTTCTTCTATGCGGGCGGGATAAAAGCCGAATTGAAGATACATTAAGGAGAAATAAAAATACAGCTTTTGCTTATTTGGATTTGAGAGACAAAAGTAAATCTATTAGTACGATAAAAAATTCTGGAGCTAAGATAGTAATAAACTGTGCAGACGGAGACTGGAATCTTAACGCGCTGGAAATTTGTACAGCCGCAAATGCTCATTCCATAGATTTAGGTACGGGTATAATGTCAATGCTTAGAAAACAGCTCGCTATGAAAAAGACTTTAGCAAAGAAAGGATTGATCCATATTACTGGATGCGGTTCTGTACCTGGAATAGGAAACGTTATGCTCAATTACGCATCGCAAAAATTTGATACAGTAGATTCAGTTAAAGTTGGCTTCGCTTGGGATTCTAATATGAAAAAATTCGTAGTCCCATTTTCAATATCAAGTATTCTTCAGGAGTTTACCGTTGATGCGCCTTATCTTCACCATCACAAGACAAGAACAATCAAACCAATGAATTCTGTAGTAAGATGTTATCATAGAGCTGTTGGCAGAGAAAACCAGTTTAAAGTAGGACATCATCCTGAGGCTTATACCTTCCATAAATTTTTAGAGAGGAAAGGAATCAAAAACGTGGAATTTTATGCCGGCTTTCCAGATCATTCTATGAGAGCGATATTGCTTATGATAGAACTAGGATTTGGAGGAAAACCTATCGAAATTCAGGGAGTAAAAATAGAGCCAGATATGTTTCTTACAGAATTGTTAAAGCGGATTGAAATGCCAAAAGGCTACCAAGAAGTTGAAAATCTTTGGGTAACATTAGAGGGTAAGTATGGAGGCAAAAAGCATAAAATACTTATGGAGTGTATAGTTCCACCACTTCTGGGCTGGGAGAGCGCCGGATGCAATATTGATACTGGTATGCCTGCTAGTATTATGGCTCAAATGATTCATAATGGATTTATTAAAAAAGCGGGAAGCTGGTCTCCAGAAGAGATTGTGCCACCAGAACCATTTTTTACGCAACTTGGAAATAGATGTATGCACGTTTTTGAAAACGGAAAGAAAATAAATTAAAAGCAAACTCTCTTAGTTACAGTAACTACTTTTGTTACTGTTACATTTCTATATTTTGTGATTTGAACAGATTTGTCTTTGCTGCTTGGCGTTACACCGTGAGTAAAGTTCATTGGAATATTAGTTCTGCCTTCTATTTGTTCGAAATAGAACATTTTTTCTTCTCCAGCTTTTATAACCTGTTCATCGTCTTTCGTATATATGTTTGTTGAGTTTGAAATTACAACTTGAACTTTAAATGTTCCTTGATCAGAATCTGTATTTTTTACGAATACTTTAACAATCGTAGTATAATCTCCATTATTATAACCATCGAATAAGTAAGCTCTATCTGTAAATTTTAACGGAACTTTTCCAGGCTCAATAGCAAGATAGGGTTCTTCTTGAATAGTTGCTATAGTTTCTTCTACCGGAACTTCTTTGCATAAATATTGACTAGGTTTTACCAAAAACATTAACAACAGAAATACAAATAATGATATCAGAATGTAATATGCATATCTGTGGGCTTTGCTGTGAGTTTTGAGATGGTGTTTGATATGATGTATTATAGGAATTTTAGATTCTATGGCCATATTAAAAACATATTTTAGTAGTATTAAAGAGTTGCTATATTATTTATAGAAAATTAATTTATTCTACGATTAGTTTGCCTTCCATTCCTGCATTTCTATGCCCAATAACTTCGCAAAAGTATGGAAATTCTCCAGATTTGTCGGCAGTAAATTCTAGCGTCATTTCTTTAGGGGCGCTTCCCATTTTAGTTTTGACATCGAAATCTGGAACTGCAAAATTGTGAAAGCCCTCATCATTGATAACTGTTATTTTAACTTTATCGCCTTGCTTGACTTTTATTTCTTTTACATCAAGCTCAAAATTACTTTCGCGTATTGTGAATTCTTTTGCCAATTCATTGGTATCGGCAGTATCTTCATCACCCATAGTACATCCGCCTTCAGTACAACTACTATTCGTGTTAGTGTCGGCTACTTTGTCAGAAGTTTTATCTAACGAAGCACATCCGCTGACTAAGAAAACAGCAATGAATAACGTGAGTAACGCTCCTAAGAGTTTCATAGTAACACATTTATAGATTAGGTATAAAATTGTTTCTATGGTTAATTTGCTTGATATAGTTTATTATCTCGCCATTACTAATATAATAGGATTGTTTTTAGTTTTATTAACTTGCAGATGTCTGTTTCACATTACTATAAAAAATAAACAGCTAGCAGTATTAAATAAATATCATTGCTACCTTTGGTATTTTTTTCTAACGTCAGTTTTCTTGCACGCTACTATCGCGCTCTATTTGAGATTTGCATAGAAGATTATATATACTAAAAGCGATAAATTTTTATTAAAATTTAGGAGGTAAAAATGAAACATAAAAGAAAAGCAAAGAAGGGCGGAAAAAGACTTGCTTTTGGAGGAATGTTAATAAAACCAGACAAACACTTAGCTGGTATTATTGGCAAGACGCCAGTACCACCTTCAAAAATGACAAAGAAATTGTGGGATTATATCAAGAAGCATAAATTATTGAAGAAATAATTTTCTATTTTCTTTTTCTTTTTTTATACAAACTTATATATATGATTACGATATCTTATTTTATAGAATTATTTAACGAGGTTAAAATTAATGGCAGCAAGACGAAAAACAAAGGGAAAGACTACTCGCAGAGCTACACGGAAAGCAACTCGTAGAGCTAAATCTACTACAAGACGAAGGACATCCGTAAGAACTGTTAGAAGAGCAGGAGCTCATACAAGAAAAGCACAAGACGATAGCGATACGCCAGAAGATGATGGTTCGGAAGACACGTCTGAAGATGATGGTTCGGAAGACAAGCCTGAAGACAATACATCAGACGATGATAATTCAGACAACAAATCAGATGATAACAGTATGTCGTATAAACAAAAGGCAAGAAGATCTGGCGCACGTACAAGAAAGAGAAAACGCTAGTCTTATTTTCTAATTCTTTTTATATTTGTATATTTTAACCAGAACCAGATCGCTAACCCTATTCCAATTATAATTATGATTGGCAGCAATATCAGAAATAAAATTGCAGCAAAAGCGAGAACTATTAATCCAATGATTACTAAGATTAGCAACTGCCATAACTTTGCTTTAGGGTAAATAAATACTTTAAACATTTTACTTTACGAATTGTTTTGGATTGCTCTCAAAAGCCCATTGGCACGAAGGATTACAAAAGTAGTAAGTTTTGCCTTTATGAGTAACTTTTGCAGCTTTCTTTTCATCTACAGTCATTCCACATACGGGATCTTTTGCCATTATTATGTTCCTCTGCGCACTTTATTTTGATTTCTAAACTTGAGTTTATACCAAATTATTGGTATCGCTATTAATGCTAGCAGTAGCCAAGGATAGAGTGAGCCTAACATACTATCTTCCGAGCCTTCTTCGTGTTCGTGCACATCAGCTTCAAGTTCTGCAGGCAAGTTCAACTTTTCTACAATTTCGTTCCAGCCTTCGTGAACAAAAGTTTCTTCATACCATGCATGTCCGCCAGGTAAGCCATTAATTAGTATGAAGGCACCAATAAAGATTAATGCCCAGCCAGTCCATTTTTGTATAGTACCTGTTTTTGCAGCGACTTTGCTAACTATATTAACTCCAAGAATTGCCAGCAGCGCTATCATAATTAAAGGCAAAGCTCTGCCTAAACCGTGAATTAAACCTAAACCAACTCCTTCTACTAAATTACCAGTAGTTGCAATATAAGCTAAGAGAATATAGAAGGCGGGATTCGGACAGCCTACGCCTGCATTGCCTAAAAATAAACCCATAAAAAATGATTTTAGATAATCGCCTTGTTTTCCTATAACTTTAGGAGTACTTTGAAAGACAGGTAAATGGAATTTTAATAAACCAAGTTCAGACAGGCCAAAAGTTATAGCTGCGACTCCAGCTAAAAAGAACATAACTTGAATTGCTGTATCCAAACCCGCGGTTTGTCCTAACCAAGCAACGATAAGACCATAGAGACCTATCGTTATGATTAAACCCAAGCCAAACAAAATAGACATTACTAAACCTTTTTTGTAACCTTTGCCAGCGGATAGTGGAACAATTATGAAAACCAGCGGTAATGTACAAGGAAGAACAATCATAGATAAACCAGCAACAAATGCTAATGTTGCTGTGACAGTTTGGCTAGTGCTGGTGGCTGTCCAGTATAAACCTAATGCGAATACAGAAATTAATGCAGCTATTATTAGAACGAATAAACTCCTCAAGTTTGTTTTACCGATAGTAAGAGTCATAAGAATAACAAAAAATATGCGTAAATAAATTTATCTATGTAGCTAATACTTATAAATCTGTATTTCTACATTAGTTTATGAAGATATATACAAAAAAACTCGGTATTGCTCTTGCGGTATCTGCAGTAGCTTTGCTGATATTATTGATTTTTGTAAAAGTCAACGTTGACGCTCAAGCAGCTTTTATATGCGAAACTGTTGCCGCAAATGGTATAGATATGTTTAGCTGTCCCGCGCATAGTAACCCTATTTCGTGGCTCCTTGTTTCCGCTTTTGGAATAGCTTTTCTAATGTTGGGTGCCGGCTTGTATTTGTTCTTAATGCCTATGAAAGAAGAAAAACAGGAATTCAAGGAAGTAAATTTATCTAAACTAGATGAAGATGAAAAGAAAATCTATGACCTACTTAAATCAAAAGAGGGCTCTATTTATCAAACTGATTTAATCAAGGAAACAGATTTTAGCAAGGTAAAAGTTTCTCGCCTGTTGGACAAAATGGAGCAAAGAGGTATTCTTGAGAGGAAGAGAAGAGGTATGACAAATATAGTTGTGCTCAAATGAAACTAGTTTCACCAGTAGTTCTATATAGTGTTTCTTTCTTCTATTTGTTATGAAAAAGAAAATAATTATAGCTGCAGTGATAATTGCAGCCGTATCTATAATACTACTAGCTTTGTTTGTAATCCCGCAATTTATTGCGAAATCAGCAGCGCTTTCAGACAGCGAACTTGATAGTCTGTATGCGCAAATAATGCCAAATGAAATAACTTTGCCAGGAACGTGGCAAAATATAGGGCCAAAATTAATTGAAAGTGGCGCAGTCAATTTAGATGAATTCAAAAGTTTGTATGAGTCTTATGGAAATCCACTAACTGACGAACAAATAAAATTCTTTACAGAAGGTTCTGATGAACCAATAGTAATAACGCAGGAAAATATGCATTTTACTTTGAATACGTTGTGGGCTTTGGGCTTAGTAAATAAAAATGCAATTTATGAAAAAGAGCCAATGAGTAAATATATTGAAAGTGGACAGGCAGCAAATTTGGCAAGCACGGGTGGCTGGTCTCTTGGCACCAAAAATGGCGGTGAATTGCTAAACAGCGCCGAAATAATAATATTAACAGATGAACAGCAAGAAATTGTTGAAAGAATTGCTTTCAATTCTTATAGGCCTTGCTGTAACAATCCAACAGCATTTCCAGACTGCAATCACGGCGCGGCAGCATTAGGCTTGATAGAATTATTAGCATCACAAGATATTAGTGCAGATGAAATTGCAGAAACTTTCAAGGATGTAAACTCTATTTGGTTCGCTCAAACTTACTTGGAAATTGCAACTTACATTAAAGCAACAGAAGGAAAAGACTGGAATGATGTAGATCCTTGGACAGTAATTGGAAAAGATTATTCTAGTGCAAGCGGCGCTGCAGATGTCAGACAAAAACTTCAGAAGCTAAGTTTGTCTCCGGAAGCGCAAACTGGAGGCGGAGGCTGTGGAGTCTAAGAGTATAATTTTAGCTGCGGTTTTGCTTATTGGCGTGGTATTAGTATCTGGCTGCGCATATTTTACTCAGGATAAAGATATAGATACAACTATACCAAAGAGGCCAATTCACTGGCATCCTAATTTGAAAATAATAATTAACGGTGAAGAAATGCCTATACCATTAGACATAGGACTCGGAGGAGGACCTGGGAAAGTTATGGATGCGCATTTAAGTGGGATGAGCATGTCTCCAACACACACCCACGAAGAAGGAGATGGCACAATACACATAGAAAATAATAATCCGAGCAGCAAACCAGAAACACTTACGTTAGGATATTTCTTTAAAGTTTGGGACAAACAATTTAGCGAAACTTGCATATTTGAGTTTTGCAATGACGGAGAAAAGAAAGTTACAATGACAGTAAACGGCAAGGAGAATACAGAGTTCGGCAAATATGTTATGCGCGATAAAGATGAAATTGTGATAACTTATAGTTAGAGGTTTAGAGTTAGATAGGTTTTAATACTATTATTGTAAAAGTTATAACGATGGAAAAAGAATTTACAGTTATCATTGAACAGGATGAAGATGGTTTTTATATAGCTGAAGTTCCAGCCTTGAAAGGGTGTTATACTCAAGGCAAAACTATCAAAGAAGCTATGGCCAGGATAAAAGAAGTTATAGAAATGTGCCTTGAAGAGCAAAAGAATTTGCCTAAGCTTAAATTTATAGACGTCAAGCAAGTTTCTGTTTAAAGTGGTAAAATTATTAATTACTTAATAAACAGATAGACCAAAAGCCCGTTTTATTTTATCATCAATAAATATTACGTTAGTAGATTTCATCTAACGATAAGATTCTTAGACATTAAATCTTTTACTCTTTCCGGATTCCATATCCATATAACTTTCCCATCTTTTGTTAGTAGTATTTTGTTAGAATCTTCCAGGTACTCAAGAATAACATTGAAAGTCTGATACATAACTTTCTTTGGAAGAGCTTTCCAAAGTTGTGCCTTGTTTGGATAGTCTTTTGCCTTGTGTATAGTATTTTCTACCATTAGAATTGTATCAAGTCTTGGATAATGTAGTGTATTCAATTGCTTATTTCCCGCAGAACGCATGGCCATAAGAATTTACTATGTTTGTAGTTAATATAACTACAGTACTATTAAATAAAATTACATACTTATATAAACTTATGTATTATATAAGTATATACAATGGCATAAGATTTCGTGCCAGGAGATGTATATGATAGAACTCGTAACAAGTTTAATGACATTAGCTCCAAAGCTTTTGTTGGTGTTTATAGTGGGCGTACTATTGTGGTTAGTAATCTTAAAACATCCCTGGCCATCTGTATTGATGAGCTTCGTTAGCGTTATTGCTTTGCATGGATTTGGAGTAATTTAGAACTATAGTTCTATTGAAACAATTAAATACCTGATTTATTTAATTAATTGTATGACCCTCTCCGATTATCTCTTGGGACAAGCTGGCAGGTCAGAACTCGGCACAATAGGAAATCCAAAAGAATTTTCTGCTAGATTCAAACAAGAATTTACATATGATTTAACTAATCCTGTTGCATATATCCGCGTAACATATACGGGCGGATATCACAAGCATAAATTTGCTAAAACAAATGGCTTTCTCGTATTAACAAAAACTAAATTAGTTTTCTTTCCGGCAATTGAGCCGTGGATAATCGAAGTACCGATAAATAAAATTGACAGAGATATAATGTTCGTAGATAGCAAAGGCTTTACGCGTTTCTCCCTCCGCGGCACTAGTAGAGAAAAACTCCTTCGCACTTTAGAAGGTATGGATATATCTAAAGAGGCAATGAAGATTATGACAGCGATGCCTTATGTTGCAGGAGCGTCAGTTAGGCAGAGATTCAATAAGACAGATGTCAATAGTTTAGCAAAGATGTCGTTGAGTATAGCAAATGCAGTTCATAAGCGCAGTCTAACAATTCCATATCGCAGCGAGTGGGGTCTAGAGAAGCCAGTATTCTTTTTAGGCTTTTCAGGCAAGGGTCTGAATGAGTTTGTGTATGAGCTTGCTAAGGTGTTGTTGAAGAGACGGAAGAGATAAGTTTATATTTTATAATAGGTGGACTTCCGCTAATTGGTTTAGGAATAGCTATTTTAGCCGATAAATATAGAATAATAGGTAGAGTAGAAAGATTAAACTAGACGGTTATGTTTATGAACGATGCGGACATAAATGGGTTCCTCGAGAAACGACTATTGAAGAGCCAAAAGTCTGCCCCAAATGCAAAAGCCTATATTGGAATATGCTGAGAAAAAGTGATAACAAAAGAGCATGGAAAAGAAGAAATAAAGAAGCTTGTAGAGAAGTTTATGGAAGAAGATTATTATAATAATCCTGAAAAGAAGGCAAGACATGAATTGATAAATCCTTTACTTGACAAAGCAGGATGGAGAATTCAAAATTACAAAGTAGCTAATCCCCATAGTTCTAAAGGTGTTGCAGTAGAATATTTTCAGATAGGGAAAGATCAAGCAGATTATATCTTATTTGTTAATGGGCAAGCGGTCGGGGTTATTGAAGCAAAAAAACCTGGAGAAACTTTAACAGGAAAAGAAAAACAGACTGGAAAATATTCAGAAGACTTTCCAGAAGAGTTTGACAGTATAGGCCCGCCTTTACCTTTTCTTTATGAATCAAATGGGCATGAGCACAGATTCACCAACCTTTGGGATCCTAAACCAAGAAGTAGGGAGGTATTTGCATTTCATAAACCAGAGATATTTGAAGAATGGGTTGCAAAAGGAAAAAAAGAAAATCTAAGATTTAACCTAGCTCAAAATCCACAATATGAAAATAAAGGTTTGTGGCAGGTTCAAAAAAGAGCAATAAAGGGTATTAAAGAATCACTTGCTCTAGGTAAGCCAAAAGCACTTATACAAATGGCAACAGGTTCTGGAAAGACTTTTGTTGCAGTTAATTTATGTTATTATTTAATAAAACATTGTGGGGCTAAGAGAATACTATTTTTAGTTGATAGGGGAAATTTGGGAGATCAGACCCGTCAAGAATTTGAGAACTTTGAAGTTCCTGAAGACAGAAGGAAATTTACAGATATATACAATGTTCAACATTTAAATAATAATAAAATTGTAGGCGTTAATAGAGTAGTAATTTCTACAATTCAAAGAATGTATTCTATACTTAAAGGAGAAGAACAATTAGATCTAGAAAAAGAAAACGATGAAGCATTTATGGGAGATCCCACTATGAAAGTTGAACCTCTTGAATATAATAAAAAAGTTCCTATTGAAGAATTTGATTTTGTTATTGTTGATGAATGTCATAGATCAATATACAATCTTTGGAAGCAAGTTTTAGATTATTTTGATTCTTTTATGATAGGATTAACAGCTACACCTTCAAAGAGCACTATCGGTTTTTTTGATAGTAATTTGGTAATGGAATATACTCATGATGAGGCTGTTGCAGATCAAGTTAATGTAGATTTCACAGTTTACAATATCAGAACTAAAATAACTAAGTCTGGATCTAAAATAGAAAAGGGGGAAACTATCTTAAAAAGAGATATGCGAACAAGACAGAAAAGATGGTATGTTTTAGAAGATGAAGTTCAGTATGGTGCAGACCAATTAGATAAGGCTGTTGTTGCTAAAGATCAGATTAGAAAAATAATAAGAACCTTTAAAGAAAAAGCGTTAACTGAAATTTTTCCAGGAAGAAGGTATATTCCTAAAACTCTAATTTATGCAAAAGATGACAATCATGCTGATGAAATAGTGAAAATAGTTAGGGAGGAATTTAATGAGGGGAATGATTTTGCTGTTAAAATAACTTATAAGACAGAAGGAGAAAAAACCAAGAATCTTATAAGACAGTTTAGAAACAGCATGAATCCAAGAATTGCCGTTACTGTTGATATGATTGCTACTGGAACAGATATTAAGCCTCTTGAAATTGTTTTCTTTATGCGACCTGTTAAAAGCAGACTCTATTTTGAGCAGATGAAGGGAAGAGGAGTTAGAGTAATGAAAAATGATGATTTTAAGTCTGTAACTCCTGATGCAATGGCAAAGGAGAGATTTGTTATTATTGATGCTGTAGGTGTTTGTGAAAATGAGGACTTAAATGAAACTCGTCCATTAGAACAAATGCCCCATATATCTTTTGAAAAACTTCTAAAGTTTCTTCAGTATGGTAAGCCTAAAAGAGAGCATCTTTCTTCAATGGCTTCGAGACTCTCGAGATTACAAAAGAGATTAACAGAAACCCAAACCAAAGAGGTTAAAACTATTTGTGGCAAGGACTTGCCAGATTATGCTAAAGAATTTGTAATAGCAATTGATGAAGATAAAATATTTGAAGAAGCACAAAAAAAGTTTGGAGAAAAGCCTAAGAAAGAAGAAATAGAAAAAGTTGCATCTGAAAGAATGAAAATTGCTCTTCAACCCTTTATTGGAAATACAAAGCTTATGACAAGGCTTCCTGAACTCAAAAGAGAAGTAGAGCAGATAATAGACATTGTATCAGTTGACACTGTTGAAGAAGTAGGACATTCAAAGATAGCTACTGAAAAAGCTAAAAAAACAGTTGATACCTTTAGAGAATTTATTAAGAAAAACAAGGGTGAACTTGGAGCAATACAAATATTTTATGAAAATAAAGGCAGACTTAATTGGAAGGATCTCAAACAATTATCTGAAAAAATAAGATCTCCTCCCTTTGTTTTAACAACATCTCTTCTTTGGCAAGCTTATAAGAGATTAGAAGAAAAGAAAGTTAGAGGAAATACTAATAATATGCGAATTACTGATTTTATCTCTCTTCTTAGATATGAGATCCAAAAAACAAATGAGTTAGAACCATATCTTGATACAGTTGACAAAAGATTTTCAGAATGGCTTGCCACTCAAAGAGAGCATGGAGTTTCTTTTAATCAAGAACAGCTTAACTGGCTTGAGAAGATAAAAAATCACATTGCTGCGACTGCTGAAATAGAAGCAGATGATTTTGAACTAGGAGAACTTCAACAAATGGGTGGACTTGGAAAAGCAGTCAAAACCTTTGGGCAAGAGAAGTTCAATCGAATCTTAGTTGAATTAAACCAAAGAGTTGGGGGATAAAATCTAACCAACATTATCATTCTACAACTCCTAGTTTTAAAATAAGCTGGTTGTAATGTTATATCACTTTTTATCTTTTATTATACTTTACAAAATTAAATTAAATTAAGCTTTAATGTGATTATTATAATCTTATAAATAAATAATAATACAATTAAGGTGATATACATAATTACACAGATACTTTCTGAATGATAAGAAGTAATAAATACTAGTGTAGATGATTGATTGTAAAGTCCAAGCATTATATCGGTAATTAATGAAAGATTATGATAAAATCTAACCAACATTATCATTCTACAACTCCTAGCTTTAAAACAACCTGTCTGTAATATCCAATACACCTTAGAGACTTTATTTTTCATAACCAAAAACTATTTAAAGGACTTGGGGCTATACTAACACATGAAAAAAACATTTATTTTCCCGCTTTCAGAAATTCAGGTAGCTATAGAAGCGGATAGCTTTAAAGATGCTCAAGGAGAATATGAAAAAATAAGGCAAGAAAATTCCAATATAAAAATTCAGATTGCAAAAACTCCCTCCAAAAAACCAATTAAGAGGGGATTATATGAACATCTCTTTGAAATTAAAAAGAATGGATTTTTTTCGGAAGGAAAAACGATCGGAGATATAAAGAATAAACTTGCAGAGTTAACAGTTCATTGTAAAACAACAACTCTTCCTCCTTATCTGAATCGATTAGTTCAAGAAAATATTCTAAAGAGAACAAAAGAAAACAAAGATGGTAAAGACGCTTGGATTTACAAAGAGGCTTAAAATGGAAATAAGTGAAAAATTAGATGATCATGAAAAAAGGATTGTGTTGATTGAAGAACAATTAAAAAAGATGTTCGAAAATCCTCAAAGATTAATAAATACACAAGATAACTTTTTATTCTCTGACAAAAAAAAGAATCACAATAAATTGTTAGAAGAATTGCTTAAATCTGATTTTTGTCATTCAAAAAATGGTCTTCCATTTGAGGAAATAATGGAAATATTTTCATTAAATAATAAAGCTGTTAATCCGAAAAAATTAAGAGATCTTTTATCGATCTGGAAAAATAGGAAAAAGATAGACTCGATAAAATCAGGAGGAAAATTAAAATATTGGATGGAAAATGGAAGATAAAAGTCCCTTCGATAAGTTTATTGTAGATGAAAATGAACCATTAAATAAAAATCTTGTTGTGGAGATAGTTAGCTCATTTATAGAAAGTATTGGTAAAAATAAAATAATTAGATATACTGAAAAATTTGAAAATTCTCCAGCCTGGCTTAAAATTATGGTCTATTTATGTATTCGAAAAGTTATGCTTGACCAAGGCATAATAGTTAATGAAAAAGCTGGTCCAAAAGAAATTGCTGAGGATACGAATATCAAAGAGGGTTCCGCTAAAGATATTTCTAGGGATAAAAATTTACAAAAAGTGGTTTCTAAAGAAGGAAGTAAATACTATATTAAAAATCATGATTTAAAAAAAGTTAAAGGAATTATTTTACAAAATGAAACAAATACTTCAAAATGAATTATCAAAGAAGATTGACTCAAACGTCGTTAAAGAAATATTAAAAGAGTACGAGGCAGTTTGTAGAGATTTTTATATTGAAGACGATAAAGGAATACTAACTTCATCCGGTAGGTTTGTGGATATGATTCTTGCAGGCATACAATTTTGGTATGATTCTACTCTCCTCAATTTGAATAATATAAACTTTGATACACTATGTAATAAAATTATAGGTCTTCCTAGAAGAAAAAGTGATAGCGAAGAAGATTTACTGCTTTTAGAAATCCCTAATGTTGCAAGAGCAATTTATACTATAAGAAACAAAAAAAGAGGACCCCATAGAAAAGATTTTGACCCTATAATGCAAGACAGAATTTTTTTAAAAAATTCAGTTGATTGGATAATGGCCTCTTTGTTATTTGTTTTTCACACAAGGTCGGATAAAGAAATCAAAGGGATTATTGAATCACTAATTCAAAAAGAAATTCCTTTAATTGAAGAGTTTGAAGATGGAGGGATAATGGTTCTAAAGAAGTTGACATTTATTCAAAAATTATTAATTATATTATATAAACAAAGAGGGATTATCACAAAAGAAAAATTAAAAGAACTATCTAAACCAAAATATGATCCAGAATTTAACACTAACTTCAATAATTTGCAGAAAAGATTATTAATTTATGTAAATGATGAAAATGTTAGGATAAATCAAAATGGAATTAAAGAGGTTGATGAAAAAATACTAAAAGAAAAATGACAAACCAAAAAATAATTGATAAATTGAACGAAATAAAAAATTCTTTAAATAGATTAAAGAAAAAACACCATTCTAAAGGAGGAGATGAGTTTGAATCAGATAGAGAAATAATAAGAAGAATAATTGATAGGGTTTATCCTGAAAAAGATGCAAAAGAACTTAAAGATAAACTAGTATATAGGCACTGGATTATTACGGGAAATGAAACTGATGAATATTGGCAAAAATTTTATTTGGATAAAATAGATATGTCAATAAGGGTAATAAATATTATTCTAGAAGAATCTGAACTATTTGGATTTGATGATTTTAAACCAATTAAAGAAAAAACAGAAACTGAATTTGGATTTGGATTAAATAACCTTGCTTTTTGGAGACGGAAGAAAACAAAATGACACAACAAACACAAACTAAGCAACTACCAAGAGGATGGAAAGAAGCCACACTAAAAGAGTTAAGTATTAAAATAACTGATGGAACCCACCAAACTCCAAAGTATCTTTCAGAGGGGATTCCATTTATATCTACGACTAACCTTATAACTGGTGGAAAAGATTTTGATTTTGGTAAATACAAAAAGTTTATTTCTAAAGAAAATTATAAAGAACTTACAAAGAGTTGTATCCCTGAAAAAGGAGATATATTAATCTCAAAGTGTGGAACAATCGGCAGAACTCAATTAGTAAGAATAAATTATCCATTTAGTATTTTTGTAGGGTTGGGTTTAATAAAAATTAAAAAAGAAACCATTTTAGGTGAATATTTGGAATATTTTCTAACTTCTCCGAAGGTTCAAAAAGAATTAGAAAGATTGGCTCCTGGATCAACAAGAAGAACTTTAACCATAGGGGCAATAAATCAAGTTAATATCTACTATCCAGAATCAAAAGAAGAGCAACAGCTAATTGTCTCGGAAATAGAAACCCAATTCAGCAGACTTGATGAAGCGGTTAAAGTTCTTAAATTAGTTAAAGATAAACTTAAAGTTTATAGAAAAGCTGTTTTGAAGAAGGCGTTTGAAAGAGATTCTTGGGAGTATTCTAAAATAGGAAAAATATTCAAAACATCCAGTGGTGGAACTCCTTCAAGAGCTAACAAACGGTATTATACCGGAAACATCCCCTGGCTTAAATCGGGAGAGTTGATGGACAAAACCAACATAGAAGATTCTGAAGAGCATATTTCAAAAGAAGCCTTAGAAAAATCAAGTGCTGAGATATTTCCAATTGATACTACTCTAATAGCTATGTATGGGGCTACAACTGGAAAAATAGGAATTATTAAAAAGGAGTGTTCTACCAATCAAGCAATTTGCGGGATTTTTCCAAATCAAGATAGCCTTTCTAAATTTATTTTTTACTTTTTATTATTTAAAAGAGAAAGAATCATTAATCAAAGTAAGGGCGGAGCACAACCCAATATTAACCAAGAGATAATAAAAAATTTAGATTTTCCTTTGTTATCTAAAATTATTCAGCAATCAGTAGTTCAAGAAATAGAATCAAAATTTTCAGTCATTGACAAAGTTGAAGAAGTAGTTAATCAATCTTTGATAAAAGCAGAAGCATTAAGAAAATCTATTCTCAAAAGTGCTTTTGAAGGAAAATTGGTTAAAACGGAAGAGATGCAAAAATGAGCGAATCAAAACAAATAGTAAACAAATTATGGAATTATTGCAATATACTTAGAGATGATGGTTTGTCTTATGGAGATTATGTTGAACAATTAACTTATCTTCTTTTCTTAAAAATGGATGATGAAAGAGCTAAGCCTCCATATAACAAAAAAAGCACTATTCCTAAGAAATACAATTGGCAATCTTTAATTGATAAAGATGGTGTTGAACTAGAGGCACATTATATTGGACTGTTACAGGAGCTTGGAAAAGAAGAGGGAATAATTGGAGTTATCTTTAGAAAAGCCCAAAATAAGATACAGGATCCAGCTAAATTAAGAAAATTAATCATCGAACTAATAAATAAAGAAAACTGGTTAAGTTTAGAATCGGATGTTAAGGGTGATGCTTATGAGGGATTACTTGAGAAAAATGCAGCTGATGTAAAAGGCGGGGCAGGACAGTATTTCACTCCAAGACCTTTGATAAATGCAATGGTGAATGTTATGAAACCAGAACCAGGAACGAAAATACATGATCCTGCTTGTGGAACGGGGGGATTCTTATTATCTGCAAATAATTATATTGTAAAGAACTTTAATTTAGATAGAGATGAAAAAGAAACCTTAAAACATAAAACTTTCTCTGGAAATGATATTGCTAATATGGTAGCAAGACTTTGTGTAATGAATCTATATCTTCATGGAATTGACGGGGAAACAAGCCCCGTAGATGTTACGGATTCCTTAAAGAAAAATCCAGGAGCAATCTATGATATGGTTTTAACAAATCCCCCTTTTGGCAAGAAATCTGCTGAGACTATTATTACTGAAGAAGGTGACACTGCAAAACAAACCTTGACAATTGTTAGAGAAGACTTTTGGACTGAAACAAGTAATAAACAACTTAACTTTTTACAACATGTTAGAAGTATTTTAAAGATAAATGGTAAAGCTGCAATAGTTCTTCCAGATAATGTGTTATTTGAAGGTGGAGCAGGAGAAACTGTTAGAAAAAAATTAATGGAAACATGTGATTTACATACAATATTAAGATTGCCTACAGGAATATTTTATGCTCAAGGTGTTAAAGCAAATGTATTATTTTTTGATAAAAAAGTAGCATCAAAAGAAGCTATTACTTCTAAAATTTGGATTTATGACTTAAGGACAAATATAAATTTTACATTAAAAGAGAATCCACTAAAAGAAGAGGATTTAGACGATTTTGTTAAATGTTATAATTCTGATAATAGATATCAAAGAAAAGAAACAGAGAGATTCAAATGTTTTGCTTATGACGAAATCTTGAAGAGAGATAAAACTAATTTAGATATATTTTGGATAAAAGATGAAAGTTTAGATGATCTTGATAAATTACCTGATCCAAATATAATTGCAAATGAATTAGTCGATGATTTAGAAGATGCCCTTGAACAGTTAAGAGAAATAAGCGATGATCTGGAAAGGAAGAAATAATGGGAATAACTATTGGAGAAAAATTTCAAGGAGTATAAGGACTAAAATTAAGAATAAAACCCTTACCATTACTATCGCAGAGAATAAACAATTTTAAACCTTCATATATTAATAACTATATGATGCCTTTCAAACTATCACCATCGAGCCTCAACCTTATGAAAGAATGCCCGCGCTGCTTCTGGCTAACACAACACAAAGTCTGGCAAAGGCCCGCAGGCATCTTTCCTTCTCTGCCTTCTGGAATGGACAAGATATTGAAAGAGCATTTTAACAAATTTATGGACCGAGGTAAATTACCTCCGGAATTATGCGAAAATGGGCATACTAAAGATATGAGTTTATTCAATGATCACGCTTTACTTGCTATCTGGAGAAGTAA
>Ga0209518_1002476_pt1 | contig 17142 bp, 19 predicted proteins | sample RifGroB1_FD_183993 | JGI IMG/M metagenome (GOLD analysis project Ga0209518, IMG submission 183993) | Groundwater microbial communities from Rifle, Colorado, USA - Groundwater B1 (SPAdes) (version 2) | ecosystem: Environmental > Aquatic > Deep subsurface > Groundwater | place: Rifle, Colorado...
TCATCAACGGCGAAGGCGAGATATATATAAAAACCCACGAAGACTCTGCGAGCACATCAGAAGAAAGGGATTTGATCTGTAAGCTTCTTGCTGTCCTGCGACACGGGCCTGACGAGGAGATGAAAACCGTGTTCAGGAATCTCGTCAATACCTATTACACAGCCTATTCCAAGGCCGATCCGAAAGGAGGAGGCCAGTCTATATAGCATAATAAATTATCAAAGAACGTCGTCAGCTTTGGCTCGCGTGGTATTTGGGGATGTATTATAAACATAATGTTGTTGTTGTCAATAGAAAAAACAGCAATATGTTGTTGTTTTGCATAATAAATGATGTTAGTATTTAATAATTAACAACTTACAAATTATAATAAAATGAAAAAAATAAATAAAAAAGATCGTAAAGAAATTATAGAAAGCATGAAAAAGGTAATAAATGCGAAAAAAGATATTGACTTGGCTACACATTTAGGTATTATACCGCAAATAATAGCAGCATTTAAAAGGCGCGGCGATCTGTCTTTTTACAAGAGAATCTTCGAATTCTGCATAAAACATAACGCCTCGATTGATTGGCCCGCCGCCGACATGGGCAAGATGTACATAGGGGCAGGTTTCAGTCCCGACTCTGCGGCAGAAGCGGTATGTGAGGCGGCGATACCTTACTGCACACCTGAAGAATTGAAGTATGTTAATATGGTGTTGGGCGTACTTCGGGGCGTTAATGAGCAGGACAAGAATTCGCTTATGACGAACATTGCTTCTTTCCACCAGCACTGCCAAGAAAGGAGGGCGATTGACCAGGGATACCTTGAGGATTTAAAGAAGAATATTCAGAAGCAGGAGCGGGGGGAGGGCAATATAAAAAAAGCTCAGGATTGCTGAGGTATTTAGTGGAGACAAGGTTATTTGCTTCCGGTGTGGGAAGCAAGGGCATAAGAGGTGCGGGTGTAATTAGATATTAACTTTTTTTCAAAGGAAAAAAAGAAATGAATCCGTGGTGGAAATTTACCTTTACATTTTTATTATTACAGGATTTGCGCAGTTTTGCGCGGGGATTTTGGGAAGGGAATATAAAGAATAAATGAAAGACCTCGTCCACGTGAATGATATCGTGGTGGAAAGCTTTGAAGCTCTTGCTGAAAAATTGGAAGAGCACCAAAAGAAGCTATCGGTTAATCCTAACTACATTAAAGATGGCGTTGTAATAAGTGTTAATGCATTAGAGAAAATTAAAAACCTCAAGAGCAAATATATAATAAACGTTGATTTGGAAATTCCGAGGAAATTTTACGAAGAATTAAGAGACGGAAGAGTTGTTAGGGTTGGAGGCGTGCTTAAGCATCCCACAAAAAATGTATTCAAGAAGCATCTTGGAGAAATCAAACCATCGGTGGTCCGCAAGCTATCCAAAGCGACCAACTGGGCCGCCCCAGGACTGGATGTTTTGGGGCAAGTGTTAGTCGATCAAAAACTCGGAGACATACTAGGCATCGTTAAAGAGATTGATCTAAAGCTGGAGGCACAGAACAGGGGTGCCTTTTTGTCTGCTATTACGCAGGCTAGGAAATTGTGTTTGGCTTCAAATAAAGAAATAGAAAGACAAGAATTATTCCTCGTTTTGAATGATCTAAATCATTGTGAACATCTGTTTACAGAGATATACAAAGCCAAGTGGAAGGAATATAACAAGCTCGACAATATGTATAGATCGTCGCTCCTTACAAATACTTCAGAATTAAAAAAAATATGCAAGATAGGCAAGGCGATACCGGGCGACCTAGAAATAATAGCATTATGTAAGATCGCACAAATCCGACTTCGTGAGATGTCGGAACAGTACGTTCGTGCTAAAGAAGAGTCCTTCGGACTTGTTTCTTTTTTGTGTGAAGAAATCGGTAATTATAAAGACAATTTTGATGATTATGCGATGTCTATTAAAGAACTCAGACACCAGAAACTTTTTATCGAATTTTGGAAAATGTGTACATGGGACTTCAAATGTCAATACGAAGAGAAAAAGTTCCAAAATATTAAGGATGAATTCCTTGAACCACACGAGAGGGTTGAATTTTTATTAAATATTGCACTGTGTGTTCCTCTGGGTGTGACCGAATATCTGCCCAATGGTTCGTAATATCTTCTTTTGGGCCGGGGGGCAGTTATGTTAATAAAACGATTCAGACTAGGTTTTATATGCCTTGTGTGGTTTGTTTTGCCGTTGGCTTCAAGCATACAGCAACCGCGCGATAGTGCTATTGTTATAAAGATTATAGACGGCGATACGATAAAGATTAATTATAAAGGAGAGGAGGAGAGCACTCGTCTTATCGGCGTTGATACACCAGAAAGCAAAGCAAATAAAAAGGCTAAAAAAGATGCAGGAAAGACAGGGAGGGACGTGGAAATTATTACCGCTATGGGAAAAGAAGCGGTAAATTTTACGAAAAGTCTGGTTGAGCCAGGAGATAGGGTTCTGGTTGAATTTGATGTCCAGGCTAGAGATAAGTACGGGAGGTTACTAGCTTATATTTATTTACCTAGCGGCAAGATGCTTAACGAGGAAATCGTAAAGGCTGGATACGCCACCATAATGACGTATCCGCCAAATGTTAAATATCAAGAAAGGTTTTTGAGGGCTTATCGGGAAGCCAGGGAGAGCAAGAGGGGGTTGTGGAAATAATCTTTGGATGTGGAGGGAAATTGTGTTAACAAAACTTAGCAGGACAATACTTATCGTATTTGCTGTATTTGTGCTGGTTGCAACGCCTAATATTTCTCACGGAGATGATTATTCTGCCAGGTCGAAGCAGGAATATTACTATAAAATAGGGTGGACTCAAGCTTTTCTTGAAAACAATAAAGCAGGCTCGAAAGACGCCTACAGGGCTGCCCTGAAGTTGTCAGAAGAAGATTTGATTAAATATAAACAGTTAAAGGAAAGGGCATTAAATGAAAGGGATTATGATAACTATAAAAGACAATGCGAGTGTATAGCGGGTGCGATAAGGCTCATTAAAAACACAAGCTATTTAGACATGTGGAAGATAATATCTGGGAAAGCTGGCGAAGATGAGAAGCCTGCGAATGATGGGAATCTACGGGGTAGTACTGACTCGCCGAATCCGAGGTTTGTTGACAATGGGAACGGAACAATAGCAGACAGCCTTACCGGGCTTGTATGGCTTAAAAACGCAAATTGTTTTGGTGGAAAGGATTGGAAGACTGCTACCTCTGATGCGAATAGCCTGGCGAGCGGGTTGTGGGGGCTTGCGGATGGTTCTGTTGCCGGCGATTGGCATCTTCCAGAGAAAAGCGAGCTTGAAAGCTTTGTGAATGTGGCGGCATCAGATTTGGCTAGATGGTTAAATAATCATGGATTCGCGAATGTGAAGTCCGATTGGTACTGGTCGTCTACTGTTATAAGAAACCCCAAAAGGCTTCTCGGCGCTGGGGAGAGTGGTGCGTGGGTCGTTAATATGGGAAATGGCCGTATGGGCTACGGCGTTGAGTCAGACGCTAAGCTCGTATGGCCTGTACGCCCAGGACGGAAGACAGATGAGGGGTCGCACCTTGACCGGTGATTATATTATTGACAATAAAGGGCAGGCGCTGTCGCCATGGTCAATATATCTTCCATAGGCTTCGTTGTGTTTACGGTGGTTTCTTTAAGCAGTGTACGGGGGGTGTCCGTTAATATGTACTATAAAGCTTTTTATCGAGAGGTATTAGCATGGTACTCTTTTATAGCCTGCCTGCGCACGTAGCACGCAGGCAGGCTATAAGGTTGTTTAGTTGCGATGCGCTGTGCCGCCGTTATTTTTACCAGTCTTTACTTCCAGCCTGCTTTTGTATTTGGGCGACTTCTTCATCTCGGCGTTCAACATCTTAGAGATATCCAGAAAACAACTCTCCAGTTTTAATTCGTGTCCGTTTAGACGATAGATTTCCAGGTATATTCTCAGGATGGAAACAACTCGGCTGGCGAGCATCGCCATCGCCCTAGCGTGCTCTACGCCTATCTGTTTATTCTGCAATTTGACCATTTCTTCTGTAATCATATTTCCTAAATCATCTACCGTTTTAATTTGTGCTATGTTCATCAGAACTCTCCTTTTCTTTAATACATCGTATTTAGTTTAAGTTGTTGTCTTTTCAGTTCAATAAGTTCTCGCGGAATGTCTTTTGTCCCTTTGGTTATAAAGATAAGTGTGATGGTCTCGCAGGCTGCGAAGATGTATTCTGTGGATTTTGGCTAATTTTAGTCTCCCGATAAAGCGTTAAGGTTTTTCACCTGTATTGGTTTTTCCCTGTCTTTATAAGTCCCGTCGCCAAGCTGTCCAAACCTGTTATCTCCCCATGCCCATACAGTGCCATCCGATTTTATAGCAAGACTATGAAGCCATCCCGTGCTAATATCAGCAACATCTTCCAATCCTTCCATCTGTGCAGGGGTATTTTGGGAAGCGTATGTCCCGTTCCCGATCTGACCATTGGAATTATCCCCCCATGCCCATATGATGCCATCCAAGTCGAGCGCAAGGTTGTGCCATCCCAACGACGATATACCGGAGATATCTGTGGTGTTTTTTGTCTGAACAGGGACAGATATCCTCTCTAGTGGCGAGTCATTGCCCAGTTGCCCATAGCGGTTGTTTCCCCACCCCCAGACGGTGCCTCCGGACAGCAATGCTAAACTATGCATGTATCCGCCAGTGATAGCTGTAGCGCCGTTAATTCCGGTAACTTGTGTAGGGTAAAAACTATTTACAGAGGTTCCATTTCCTAATTGGCCATAGGTGTTGTCTCCCCACGTCCAAACGACGCCATCTGATGACCTGATGGCAAGGTTGTGCGAACCTCCACACGCAATAGACGAAATGTTTTGCAGGCTGTTGACCTGAACTGGTATATTTGAGACGCCAGCAACTGTTTCGTTTCCTAACTGCCCGCTCCAGTTATTTCCCCATGCCCAGGCGGTACCATCGGATTTTAGCGCGAGGCTATGCAGATAGCCTCCTGCAATAGCAATAACGTCTGCGAGGTCTTTTGTCCGCACAGGCGTTTGCTTGTTTTTAAAAGTCCCGTTGCCAAGCTGTCCATAATCGTTCCTTCCCCATGTCCAGACGGTGCCGTCTTGTTTTAGTGCGAGGCTGTGCCACGTTCCGCTGGCAATAGCGATTACGTCTGTAAGGTTATTTACCAATACCGGGGTGTTCTTTTTAAAACGTTTTCCGTTCCCGATCTGACCATAATTATTTCGCCCCCAGGACCATACTGTCCCGTCTGATTTGAGGGTAAGGCTGTGATAGCCTCCGCCAGCGACCATTGGGGTGGATGCGAATAGACTGTTCTGGAGGAGTAGTGTAGTTAAGACGAAAGGTATCAAATATCTCACATGGTCTCTCCTTTCTTAGATATCAATAGCTAAAAACCAAAGAAACCCTTTCTTTGGTTTTAAAATGTGCAGGGTGTTTGTTATGACTGCGGAGTGTTGCCTACCACAATAATTTTGCGATTGCGAGGGCTACGCTGATAAAAGCGACAATAGCAGAAAACTTTATAAGCAGGTCGGCTTGTGAAGCCTTTATGCGGAGACCTAGGTTGACGTTTTCGTTGTGGATAAATCCTTTCAGGCTTCGTTGGCTGTCAATGTGGGATTGTTCTATAATATCCGTAAGAGCCTCGGCCTGTTCGTGTGTGAACCGGACTGCTTCTAACTTTTTGATATTACTGAGTTCTTCGGTTATTGCCATTTTGGTCTCCTGAAAATAAGGAAATTAGATTGCTAGTTGTAATTCTACATTACCCATTGTTGTTTTTCAACAGTAAACAGCTCGCTTTTGATTTTCAAATCTACGATCTATTATGAAATATATTTTAATGCATTTTACTGACACAATATCCTCCTTTCAAAAGGGTTTAAACTGTAAACAAGTCAACGGTCTTCATTAGAGGTGTGGTCGTTATGCCGATTGGTATAACGGCTTACTTCCAATTCCTCGGCATCGATATCTTCTTCTACTAATTCATTAATTATTTCGATTAATTCTCTTGCTTCTGTTGCTGACATTGGTGTCTCCTTTCTGGTGTATGATAAATGCCTGTTGGGTTTTATTTCATTCAACATGACTGGTAAGGGGCTTTAACAGCGCGCCCTGTCCCTACCCGACTGCGAGTTTTTCCTGCACTGCATCTACTTTCTCGTCCTGCTCCATGAATTGTCTCCACGCGTGCCACGCTATAGAATGTCGCGTAAATTTTGGGGACAGGAAACGCCTGAATTGACTATACGTTGACTGTGATGCTGCGAGCACTTTGACTTCACGGTAAAACCTTCTGGCGATTTCGATACTTACGTTTCTTTTCATGTTTCTCCTTTCTGGTAAGGTAGGAATGGGTTGAATTTTATGGCGTTTTTAAAGGCATTCCGGTTTCTTGTGAAGTAAATCGATTTCTAGGGAATGATGTTACGACAAAGGGGGGCGCTTGCCATACTCTATAAACAAAGCAGGCCGCAGAGACGTTGCGTGTCTCTGCGGCCTGCTTACAGTATTTACCTTTTCCCTACTTTAACCGATTTATCTCTTTTGCACCGTTTCGGTTCCACCGGCCCAACTCTCCATGGTTCTTTTGAATTGTTGCCCCAAGATAAATAGTTCCGGAAGAACTTCTTTAACATTGCTTTTTTCGAGGTTGCGAAGCACCTCGGAAGCGGCCTTAACCGAGGCCCTGAGATCTTCGACGTTAAAATCTTTCTGGAGCTTGTGAATCTTAATCTCCTGCTTGATAGGCTGGACACGTGTTTCGTGTTTTGGTAACGTCCAACCCAGCACAAAGCAGATCACTACAGTGACAAGAACACCTATCCCGCTTGTTATTGCCGCTTTTTTCCAGTTTTTCATAAATACTCCTTTCGTTTGAAAACTAGGCGCATGAGCAATCGTCTCTGCCTCGTTTGGCGTGATTATACTTCACCCTGGAGGGGCGATGCAACAAAATTAGCCCGCAACAAATGACTGCCGATACACCGGTATCGGCACGACCCAAAACATCAAGTAGCACATTGCCGCTACCGGCATGCAGCATCAGAGCCACCAACGAACTATCCCTAATAAATTTTCTCATATTAACGGATATTACCAACTGACTTTAGAAGTAGAAGAACATTGAATTTCTAAGCGTTTCTAAGACTTAGAATTTAAACACAAAAGCCTTGTATGCCTTTAAGTAAAAGGTGTGCAAGGTTTTTTTGTTTTCTAAGTCACTTAGAAAAATACCTCTGTGATAGACTGCTCAACACCAAGCATGACATCCTCCTTTCACAAGGTTTACGTCTAGTGAAGAGGTAACGCTACCCCTTCAGTTATATTATTACAGGAATCGCGGCAGATTGACGAGCTTCTGCCAAAGACGCACAATGGTTTTTTAATCAGCAACAATTTTCCAGCCGCAAGGTCATTCTAAAAATTTTTAAAATAATTTTAAACGTCCTAAGTTTTTTAATATTCCAGACTTAACCCAAACAACCGATTGCGCAACCCCAAAAGTTGCCCATCCCGTATATTTGCCCAAAACCTAAAATCCGAAATTCCGTCCATCCGCTCGTTTGACATCATCCCAAAATCAGCTATATTTATCGTGCTATGCCAGAAGAACCAAAAGGGCCAACTCACGAAGAAATCTACGAACTGTATAAATCCTTTGTTAGGGGTGAACAGGAGTTCAACGACAAGATCAAGGATGGCAATATTGGTTGGTACAAGGAAATTGTCGGCATAGACAGTCACTTCGAGCGCGATATTCTGGACACGAAAGCGAAGTCGGAGCCATTAACCATTAAAAGGCTGTTAATCCTTAACGCCTTCGAGCATATTGCCGCGATGGAGAGGGCGCAAATGTTTAGAAAGCTTGATTATACAGACTACTTCGATCGCCGAAATGTTTCGTTCGGTGATGACAACGACACAATGGAAAGGATGTTAAATTTTCTGTACAATACAATTATGTAAGATGTTAATTCTAAGCGAGTTAAGTATTTCGGTTAGTTTGTAATCTTTTCAAGGAACTATAAAAATTGACCCAGAGAATGCTGGGTCAATTCGGGTTTTTTATTTTACACACCTTTAGAAGGAGAATTTGTATGAGCGCAAAGGAAAAAGAAGTAAAAGGAGATAATCCTACTGTTGGGAAAACAGGCGTTGAGCTACCTGTAAGTGGTAGTGGTAGTGTGCCACCTCAGCCTCCGGGTCAGGACCTATCAGGGCCGGATCAACCCCGAGAGCCGGAAGCGCAGAAAGAATCAGTCGGGGTTGATCCGGCTGAGGCAAACATCATCCTCGATGCCATTTTTACGCGCGGGGTATACGAAGCCGAGGTCGAGCTCCCAAAAGGGCACAAATGTGTTTTCGCCACGCGCACCACAAAGCTGGCCAAGGAGATATTGGCTAGGCTGGAGCAGGACAACCCCACCAGGATGCCCAGATATAACCAGTTGTACGGAGCATACTGTTTGGCAGCCTCACTAAGGTCTTTTGACGGTAAGGCGCTGCCGGAATCATTTGAGGAGAGAATAAAGATATTAGACCTGTGGGCTGGCCCCCTGGCGGATATTCTTATTGACGAGCTTGTTAAGTTTGATGATAAAGTTGCAGCGGCCTATACCACCGAGCAATCAAAAAACTGATAGAGACCTCGTATTGGCGGGTACGTGGTCGCTTACTCTTAAAAGGCGTAGACCTAACTGGTGGTTTAAGAGATTACGCCCTTGCATTACAACAAAGAGCTGAAAACGAAATTGAATACCTGAAAGTGAAGATACCGGCATACGCCGCTTTTGGGAAAGCCGACGTAGTGAACAGTTCGCTGAAACGATTGCGTTACCTGCTTGGGCTTGAGGCGGTTGATAAGGAGAAGGATAAGTGGATGGACGACCCTGAACGCGCCAAGGGGGGCATGGATCTTTTGAAAAAAATGAAAGTAACTATTGGGAAGGTTTAGGAGTTTATCAACAGAATTCATTCAACGCGAAACATCCCCAAAAATAATCGCCTCGGGGTAAAGGGTGTTCGCTGGAACAAGAAAAGCGAAAAATACCGAGCCCAAATCCAATATAACGGGAAGGTGATCCATTTAGGATGTTTCGCGTTGTTGTCAGACGCAGGTAAGGCATATCGCGATGCAGAGGTCAAATATTTTGGAGAATTTGCGAGGACAAGCGTCGTAATTTAAAAACTAAATGGCTTACGAAGACATATATAATCCAGATACGAATAGGTACCAGAGCGACTTTAGTTCATCTCTTGCCACGGCGCCTCCTCTATCCATAAATCCGATGACGGCTTACTACGGAGGCTACATGGACAAGGGAGACCTCCAGGCATCAACAAGTACGCTGCGCGAAGTGGCAGGTACGCTAAGAAACGTGCTGGGCCAATTTACAGGCGCTATTTCCAGTACGCTTGGTACATTGCGCAACCTTTATGCTTCGCATGCGCGTCCACAAGAAGTAAGGCAACCTATCGTCCAGCCCAACATATCAATGGAGTCTGGAAGGTATATAGGGTCGGCTACATACTTCGAAAGTGCAAGGGGCGCTCTTACCGGACGCCCAGGCAGCCCTTATATATTAAAGAGCGATTATCAGCAGCTTATGTCGGAAGACTTTGCCAAAAGGTCTATCCTTTTGGGCGGATCTGTGGCTGGAGTTGCTACGGAAATTGGCGCTGGCTGGCTTGGTAGTAAGATGTTGGGCCCGACGATAGGCAAGGGCCTGTTTGGCAGCCTTGCCGGTGGTTTGGCTGGATTCATGGGTGGCGGTTATGTAGCGTCGCGCGTCATGGGACGTATAAATCAGGGAATGGAATTCGATAGCCTGCTAAAAGACGCATCTTCACGGTTAGGGGTAAACGAAGGAGGCGCATTGTCGCGTGGGTTTGGCTCCTCTACAAGACGGAAAATAGCCAGGGAGTTCAGGGGTGGCGATCTTAAGATGGGCGACTATGCTGATATTATCGAATATGGGACTGAGTATGGTTTATTCCAGGGCATGACAACGCCCGAGCAGTTTACCGAAACAGTAAAGAGCGCCGCGAAGCAGATTAAAGTCCTAATGAAGGTTTTGCGGGAAACCGACGTCCGCGACGCAATCAAAGATGTGGCAACGTTTAGGCAATGGGGTGTCCCGCAAGGGCAAACGATATCCTTTGCCATGCACGCCGATGCCGTTGGCCGCGCAGTGGGGCTGACTTCTCAGGGTGTGATGGGACACATGGCTGCCGGGGCGCAATGGGCGCAGCAGAGAGGCATGTTAGGGGCTACCGGAGCGAGAATAGTTAGTAGCGGGTTCCTTATGGGAAGGGCGATACAAGAGGCTGGGGTTATGAGTGACGAGGATGTAATAAGATATGGCGGCGCTGAAGCCCTCGGTCAAAGGGCTTCAGCGGGATTGGCCGAAATGGCTGCTAAACCACACACGCAATTTTTACAGATGGCGTTGTCGAAAAAAGGAGCAGACGGGAAATATGCCCTTGACGAGGACGCATACAATAAATTTATGAGTGGCAAGATGAGTTTGTATGACATCCAGCTTGAGGCGGGCAGAAAAGTGCGCCAAGACCCTCGTATGTACAAGGAAATAATGAAGGATCCGGTGCGGTGGCGCTCCGAAACGATAATGCCGGACGAGGCTAAATGGAGAGGCACGTTGCTTCAGCAAAAGAAGCAACTCACCGCTGCGTTTATGAAGGCCGGTCGCATGTCCGAAAAAGACGCTGAGTCGTGGGCGGTGGAATCGATGGTTGTTTCTTCCGAAGATGAAAAGTGGTTTAAGAGTCTCGATGCCGCCGAACCGTCAATAGGTAAGGCAGAGCGCAAGGTCGCCAGTGATACAAGGCTAACCGAGGCAAAAGAAGCGGCCAGGGGAAAGCAGGGGCTGTCTGCTAAATGGAAAAGCTTAAAGGACGCTGCCTGGGGATACACAATCGGCGGGTTTGATAAGCTGGTAGATACTTACGTGGTTGATCCGGCACTGGGCACTAAAGACACGATCGCCAGGAAAGCGGATGACTATTATAACCAGAAATGGTTGGGTCTTCACATTTCAACCATGCCGGATGCTATGCCGGAAGGGTATACATCGCCAGGGCAATTGTCGCGGGGGGCAGGAAGTCGGGTCGAAGATATGGTCTCTAAAACAAGGTCTCGCGCAGGGAAGGCAAAGACGAAAGAGGGAGCTGCGAGTGTCATTGCGGATGAAATAAAAGCCGAGATAGAGGGATTTGGTTCTACCAAGTGGAGTAGGGGTGGGAGGCTTGGCGGCGCCGATTTGGCCGGTGTAATTAAAAGTCCTGGGGAGAAACTCCTTGATATGGGTGCGTATGAACATACCCAGGCGCTCATGACCGCAGAGGCGGCGGTGTTGGGCGGTAAAAAGGATGACCTAAAGAAACTTTCTGAAAAATATAAGTTGAATCCGGCGGATTCCAAGAAGGCTGAGGAGTTGTATGATGTGCTTCAGGAGTTACTGAAGCAGAAGAAAATAACCGAAGAGATGTTGATAGAACACAATAAGAAGGTTCTTGGGTTGTATAAGGAGTTGGGAAAAACAGGGGTGGGGCAGTCTGGGGCAGCATATGCAACGCAGCAGTCCGACTATCCCTTTGAGGACGCCACCCCTAGGGCAAACCGGTGGCAGCCGAGAACCGACGACCGTATGAACCCCTTGCAGCCTGTCGACCGTATGGTAGAGACCAGGTGGCAGGCAGTCAGGCGCAAGCAATCATTGGAAGAGAGGGCGGCAAGGCAGGCGAGGCGCATAGAGACAGAGGAAAGGTTAAGGCTTGCCACGCTATCGCCCGAAGAGGTAGAGGCATTGCCAAAATCACTGTCTACCACAAGGCAGAAGTTAGACGAACATGAGCACGGTTGGTTGTTTTCTCCAACAGATGCCGATATATACGGAATGAGGGACATTACAAAGCCGCCGAGATCTACAAGGGTAGAAACTCCAGACCCAGATAAAGTTTATCCAAAAACATCTCGTCTGTCACGGTGGGATACCCGCGCGGGTCGCGAGTTGCCGGTAGAGCCAAAAGACAAACCATTGCCACACCGTGGCTCCCGCCCAGAGAAGAGAGGCCTTCGAAAAGCCGATCATAAAGGACAGATGACCAAGCTTGGGGAGGATGGGGCAACCGAGTGGGGGATTTTCGACTTTGACGAACAGATTCCCGATGATTGGATGGCTAGGATCACTGGGTCTGGAGAGAGAGACGCTTTATCGCAACACACAAACTTCGGCGCATGGAAAACCCGGTGGTCGGCCATAGACTACGATGATATAATCCGTCCGACGGCAAAATCGAAGTTCGGTTACGGTAGTGCCACCCCTCCCACTAATAGCCGGTCGCCGGATATTAATGCTCCGGACGCTGGCTTAGGCGCGGAATCGCCTGGAGCAGCCGAGGCGTCGAAAGCGCTCGGTGCGCCGCATGGCGGGTTGGCTCAGAATGCGGAGAAGACGTCTAAAAATCTTGAAAAGGTGAATAAGGGGCTGGACGGGTTTTTGACAAGACTTAACAAGACGTTTCTTCACGCCACGAGGAATAGTAATTATTAAGCGCATAGGATTAAGCGGAAGACGAAAGTGGAAAAACTGAAGGTATATAAAAATCCAACGTATTTAGGGTATATCAGAACGCTGCCGTGTTGCGTGTGCCGGCGTTCTGATGTCGAGCCACATCACGCGGACACCGGTGGGGTGGGTATGAAATGCAGCGATACAAGGGCTATTCCTCTTTGCCACAAATGTCACATGGAGTGCCACTCCCTTGGTAGGGACACATTTCAAGAGAGAAACAATGTTAATTTTAAGACGGTACAGATCAAATGCCTTGAGGGGTTTGTCAACAAAGGGTAACGATTATGCCTTTATATGAAAACGCTGCGGGAATATACAACTTAAACGCCTCTCTGCACAATGGGACAACGTATTCCCATCAATATAAAGCAATCCTTTCACAGACAAGGCGGGTTGTCCGACAGGTAGGGGGCGCAGAGAGGCTGTCTACGGTTACTGCGTTGGGAAGGGAACTGGACAGGCTAGATAGTGCCCGTAAACGGCTTGAGGATAAGCTGCTGGCTATCTATCCAGGCATAGGGGATGTCTTGAAGGCGTTGGTGGATGGGAACAGAAAAGACATATCGGTCGCATTCGGCAACTACGATGCGGAGACCGACAACGTCGGTATTCTAATGTTGAATAATATGCTTGAATTGCAGGGATCAGAGGCTATGGCGGTTCTGCGTGTAAAGGAATTGATTAGGGCGGCGTGAACGGCAGGCAGTGAATGATTGTGTTTGGTGTCAATTAGTGGTGGCGGTATATAGTATGGTGCTCTATATACCTCGACTCGGAGGTTTCTAGACTATGAAATGCTGGAGGTGTGGCAGTGAATTGACGACTGGAGATATGTCGAGCATGTCTCTGTGTGAGCGATGCTCGGTACAACTATTCCCGCTGTCGAATCTATTTTGCGCGCAGTGCAATTGTCCCCTTATATACAACCTGAGTGAGGGTACGCTTATGAGGTGTACTTGCTCAGGATTTACACCGTGTTGTTGAATGCGTTGTTTTTGAAAGAAAAAGATCGAATGTGCGCGGTTGAACAGGGGAAGGCAACCGGACACATTGACGAAACTATAAAAACATATAACAGAGAAGTTGTCGAGAGAGTAAAAAAGACTGTTAGTACGACAGATGGATAAATATGTGATCCCAGTATTAATCGAAGGCTTTCTATCTAAAGCCTCTGCTTATGCCCCCGGTATACCATCGAAGGCGACAGAGAAGATACCAGTGGTTGACAAGCCGACCATATGGCGGTTGGTGGTCCAGCAGCACCCGGCCCAGAGGGCCGGAGACCATTACGATATCCGGCTCGTTGACACTGCGACCGGTAAGGCTCATTCCTGGGCCACAAAAAAAGAGATGCCTGCTCCCGGCGAGAAGATAAAGACATTCCAGACGTTTACGCATACGGCGGAATATGCCGATTACCAAGGGCCGCTCGGAAAGGGATACGGGAAAACAAGGGAAGGGGAGATAGTGAAGAAGGTGATCGACGTTCCAACGGAGATTGTTCAGGCAGACAACGATATGATTCGGTTTAACACATACGAAGGAACGTCGCCGAGGGAATTATTGATGGCGCGGAATCGGAAATCACCTAAGACGTGGTATTTGATGGATGTTACTAAAACCAAGGAGAGTTTCCCGGGTGTTCAGTTTGTTAAGTCGAAATACAAAGAAATTGCGCCGGAAGCCATAGACATGTCTGACAGTGCGCAGGTAATGTCAGCAAAACTTGACGGCGGGCACAATTTATTTATTTTAGAAAGTGGTAAGCGCCCGCGGGCTATTTCTTATAGGGAGCCTAAAAAAGGAGGCACCGGGATTATCGAGCATACGCATAAGTTGCAATCATTGTACCGTACCGAAACGCCGAAAGAATTCGGCGACACAGTCCTTCGTGGTGAGGTGTTTGCCAGAGGTCTGGACGAGAAGAAACCCGTGCCAGCAGAAACCGTTGCGGGGATGCTGAATGCAAACGTCTGGAAAAGCAGGGAGCTGCAAAAGAAGCACGGCAAACTCAGGGCAGCCATCTTTGATGTGGTTAGATACAAAGGGAAGGATATGACTGGTGTGCCTTATAGTGAGAAGCTGAAGGTGTTGAAGGAGGTCGCCGTCAAGATGCCTGAGTTGGAGGTGCCTGATACAGCATTTTCTCAGAGAGAAAAAGAAGAATTGTTGGAAAGCATAGAATCAAAGACGCACCCGTCAACACACGAGGGGGTTGTTTTGTGGTCGCTTGAAGAAGCGAAACGTCCAATTAAGGCAAAGTTTAGCAAAGACTACGATGTATTTATCCGCGGAGTGGAACAGGCTGTCTCTAAGCTGGGGGCGCCGAAGCCGGAGATGGGAGCATTGTCTTACGCGCTTTCGCCGAGAGGGAAAGTGGTGGGGCGGATCGGTACTGGTTTTACACGCGCACAGCGAAGGGATATATGGCAACGACCGGAAGTCTACACCTCTGGGGCTGTGGCAAAAGTGAAGGCGCAAACAAGATACCCCTCTGGGGCGTTGGGTAAACCTTCGTTCTTGGGATGGCACGCCGATAAGTCATCCCCTGAATTTTGACGGGAAGTGGGGGTGCGGTGATTGAAAAAGATAGTACGAAAAGGCGCAAATGTCTAATGTGTGGTAAACGATTTCTAAGCACATGGAATGGTAACAGGCGATGTCCGGTGTGTAATCTGAAAATTACACAAGCCGCGGACAATACGTACTATGAAGCTCTTATTTATGGGCGAGACGTAAACAGTAATACTAAAGTCAACAGCGAGAATAATTAGGAGTATGTTATGCACGAGATGAGTTCATTCGCAAAAACAATTATGGAACAAAAATATTCCCACAAAAAAAGTGATGGGTCCCTTGAGACGTGGGATGAGATAGCGAAAAGGGTCGCTGAGAACGTAATGGGCGCGATAAATGCGCCGAAGGAGTTAATAGACGCGGTTCGGAAGGTTACTACTGAGAAGAAATTTATGCCTGGCGGCAGGTATTTGTATGCGTCGGGGAGGCCCTATCACCAAGTCTGTAATTGTTTACTCCTTTCTGCGGAAGACAGCCGTGAGGGGTGGGCGGAACTGCTGAGAAAAGCGTCTATGGCTCTCATGACGGGCGCGGGTATCGGGGTGAACTACAGTAAGGTGCGGCCTGAAGGTGACTTAATAATGAAAACAGGTGGCATTGCGACAGGGCCGCTTGCGCTTATACAAATGGTGAACGAGGTGAGTCGGGGTGTGATTCAGGGCGGATCTCGAAGGTCCGCAGTACTCGCCATACTCTCATGGAAACACCAGGATATCTACAAATACATCACTATAAAAAATTGGCCCGACCACATCAGGGAACTTAAGGGCAAGGATGTGAATTTCCCGGCCACCATGGACGGCACAAACATCTCGGTTCAGTTGGACGACGAGTTTTTCGAGGCTTTCCATAATACGAGTCATACGCTGCATCCACACGCAAGTTCTGTATACTGGGCGGTTATCGGGCAGATGCTACAAACGGGTGAGCCTGGGTTTACGGTGGACGTGGGGGTTAATCATGGGGAGACGTTGAGAAATGCGCCGGTGTCGGCGGATACGCATGTGTTGACGCTGAACGGATACGTGGCAGTACGGACGATTGTAGACATCCCTGTTGTTATTTGGACAGGGAAGAGATGGGCTGGGAGTGTAATGTTTGAGAGGACGATGAGGGATGCGTCCATAGTGAGGGTTTCACTGTCTAACGGAAAGTTTATAAAATGTGAGCCAAGTCATGAATTTTTGATAGAATTTCGCCGCAATGACTGTGTTGGCGGTGAGTGTATTGGCATTGATCGTATTAAGGCGGGAAGTTTGAGGCCCGGAGATATTTGCCATACAGGAATTACCGATGCAGGGATTGAGTGTGGCGGAAAGATGGTCGTGGTAGATAGCGTGGAATTTCTCCATGAAAAGGAAGACGTCTACTGTTGTAACGTCGGCGCTGAAGAGCATTCTTTTATGGCCGAAGGCGTAATAATCTCGAATTGTGGGGAGATAACTGCCGCCGATTCGGACGACATCTGCAACTTGGGATCCGTCAACATGGCCAGAATCAGCAGCCTGGAAGAAATGAGAACGGTTGTTGCACTCGGAACAGCATTCTTACTGGCCGGCTCTGTCTATAGTGACGTCCCTTATGAAGAGGTGCGTAAGGTGCGTGATAAAAATCGCAGGCTTGGACTCGGGCTTATGGGACTGCACGAGTGGCTGCTTATCCGTGGCAAGGCATATGGGCCTGACGAGGAGTTAGAAAGGTACCTTGAAATATATGCGGGGAATAAAGAGATTGCCGCAGGCTACGCCGATGCGTGGGGATTAAGCCGTCCGGTTAAGACGCGGGCAATAGCTCCAACGGGCTGCCAGGCTGGAGACACGCTAATCGTTACAGAGAACGGAATATTAACATTGAATGAACTGGGTCGTGCAGGTGGAGAACAGTGGCAATCTTTAAATGTAAAAGTATCCCAGGAAAATGGCGCAA
>Ga0209518_1002482_pt1 | contig 17123 bp, 9 predicted proteins | sample RifGroB1_FD_183993 | JGI IMG/M metagenome (GOLD analysis project Ga0209518, IMG submission 183993) | Groundwater microbial communities from Rifle, Colorado, USA - Groundwater B1 (SPAdes) (version 2) | ecosystem: Environmental > Aquatic > Deep subsurface > Groundwater | place: Rifle, Colorado...
GCTTGAGATTTTTTCTAAATAAACGCGAGGATTATGGAAGTGTTCAATCACATCGGTTAAAACAACGGCGTCAAAAATCTCGTCCTTAAAATCCGTTTCCAAAAAATCTCCGACCCGGACAACATCCTTGATTCCCAGAACTCTTTCGGCTTCTTCTTTGGCCGCCTCGCCCACTTCCAAGCCGGAAACTTTATATCCTTTATCAAGCATAAATCTAAGAAACGCTCCGCCTCCGCAGCCGATGTCAAAGACAGAAGCGCCTTCGGGCAAAAATTTCTCCAATCTTTCGGCGATTTTTTTAAGATGGTTTTTCTTGCGCAAATATTTTTCCGTCGGCCCTATCGGATTCCTTTTGACGTAGAATTTCCGGATGATAAAATCCGGACTTAATCTGTTTTGAACAAAAATGACGCCGCAACTTCGACACCTCAACCGCCTGTCTTCAATTTCCAATTTGGAATCTTTTTTGCTATACAAAAAAACAAAATCCTTTGAATAACAGACGGGGCATTTGATAAGATTTTCTCTATTTTCCGCTTCTACCATAATAAATTCAGGATAGCATACTCCATCTGCTTAAAAACTCCCGGATACTTGAATTCTATCTCATGCTCCCCTTCAGGCACAAATACTGCTTGGTAAATATAATTAGCCGTATAGATTTTCAAAGGTCGCCATTCGGTATTTTCATTGAAAATTGTCCCGCTTGGCGGGATTCCGCTTCGCGGGAAAAATTGGAAATTAGAAATTGGCTTCAGCCGTGCCTCCCAAGTCGGCAGATTGGACTCGGAATAAACCAGCCAGCGGGGATTTGTTGTTTTTGTTTTGAGTTTTAAGTAGCCGTTCTTGAGTTCTTCAACAATTATCTGACTGCCGGCTGACGGCGACCGGCTGCTAATTTGATAATCAACAAGGCAAAGCGGCTCGAAACATTCAATTAATGTTTTTTCCTTGAAATTGTCTATTTCCAATAATTCGTTGAAAAGCTTTTCTTCGTTTGTTTCCTTAGAGTAAACCGCTTTTTTGGCAAAATAGACCCGCGGAAGAACATCGGGATTTTCGTAAACATAGACAGGGATGTTGTATCTGGTGGCGGCAGTTTCAAAGACTTTTTTCAGGGGCGGAGGCAATTCAAAAGAAGAAAGGACATATTTGACGTTGAGCATTGAGAGAAGGACGGAATTTTGAAAAAGTTCTTTCGCATTCGTAAGCTTATGGTGGCGGCGAGCGCTAAACGCCTCATTCCCGCTCGCCGAAGCAACGTTGTATAAAATATGGTGATTAGAATTTCCGGTTGCTAAATTATATTTCAGAAGTTCCCTTTTGTCGTTTTCTAAAATCATCGCGTATTTCTCGGACAGCGCCGACTTAATGGCTCTGAAGTCTCCCATCCCGCCCTTGCTTTTTATAAATAAAATAGTTTCCGGCGCCGAAAGATATTCATCTTTAGGCATAAAATCAAAAACTCCCTGCCACCCCAAAACAAAATTCAAAATAAGAACGGCCGCGGCCAGTTTTTGAAATTTCAAAAAATCAAAATAACCGCGTTGATATAAGGAAAAAAGCGAAAAAGACGCAATTATGAATAAAGCGGAAATGAAAAATTTGTAATTAACGAATTTAAGGGATAAAACAGCGGCGACCAAAACAAAAATCAAAAAGAGCAAGCCGCAAATTTCCAAAAATCTCGTAAAAATTTTAAAATTGACTTTTTCTTTTGCTTCGCTCAAATACTCCAAACCAAATCCGGCCAATAGGGCAAGGGCAAAGTTAGACATAAAAGCCCATTTCCAGGAGCCGTAAAAGAAATTAAAAATAGGAAGGCGATGGAGAAGTTCAAAAACTTGCGATGGCTTGAAAAAAACCAAAAAAGTGAAAATAAATAAGCCGATAAAATAAGGTAAAAATTTATTTCTACGGATAACGAAAAAGCTGAAGAAAGCCAAAAGATAGACCAAAAGACCGATAAAAACAAAAGAATTTATTCCTTCGGAACCGGTATTTAAAAACGGGAAAACGGAACTGTATAAATATTTGATTAAAGAAGGATAAGAGCCGGCGATTTCGTCAAAAGCCACTCCGCCTTCTCTATTTGTCAAATTTACAAAATTCATCGTCGGCAAAAGCCAAGGACTGGCCAAAATAATACTGGCAACAACAATGATAATGCACCATTTTGTTGTCTTGAAATTCGCGAACAGTTCGGTTATTACCTTTTTGCGGGTTTGGAGCCCGAGCGGGCATGGTGTCTCGCCTTGCGAGACGAGCGAGGGCGACATCCCTTCGCTCGCCTCGCCGGGGCGGGCGAAGAAAGCAAAAAGGCGTATAACCGAACTGCTATCCAGAAACAGCGCGAAGAAAAAAGCTGAAACAACCGCGTAAAATACCGCCTCGGTAAAACCGGCAATCCACGCCAAGCCGACAACCAAGCCGCCGATCCAAATGTATATTTTTTTCCCTCGGCTGATTTTCAGAACAGAAAGAAAAATCAAGGGAACCAGAGGATAAAAATTGCTGAAAACCGGCATTTGTCCGCCCAGGAAAATATTTATACGGCTAAAAGCATAAGCCGCTCCCGCGACAAAAGAGGCGGCTTTAGACAAAGACAAATTCCTCGCCAAAATATACATAAAAAATCCGGCCAGAGAAAAATTCAAAAAAGTCAGCCAGTGATAAGCTGTCAAAAAATCAAAAAGTTTTAAAAACAAAAGAGCAACAGGATAAAGAAAACCCTGCTGGCTAAGATAAGCCGGAAAGCCGCTCAAATAAGCATCAATCCAGAGCGGAATAGAATTAGTTGAATGCAGAACTTCGGAAACATAAGAAAAAATAGGATAATGAACTTGAGAGGCATAATGATTAACAATAATTTGGCCGCCGAATAAGACGGGCCAAAAAATAGCAAGAGAGGAAACCGCAAAAACAAGAATTGCAATCATCTATTTTAATTTTTGCGAAATTAAATTTTTAACGGCGTATTTCATCTGTTTGGCCGCCCCCGGATACTTGAATTCTATCTCATGCTCCCCCGCCGGCACAAACACCGCCTGATAAATGTAATTGGCCGTATAGATTTTCAAAGGTTGCCATTCGGTACTTTCATTGAAAATTGTCCCGCTTGGCGGGATTCCGCTTCGCGGGAAAAATTGGAAATTAGAAATTGGCTTCAGCCGTGCCTCCCAAGTCGGCAGATTGGATTCGGAATAAATCAGCCATCCGGGATTTGTTGTTTTTGTTTTGAGTTTTAAGTAGCCGTTCTTGAGTTCTTCAACAATTATCTGACTGCCGGCTGCCGGCGACCGGCTGCTAATTTGATAATCAACGAAGCAAAGCGGCTCTTGGCATTCTATCAGGGTTTTCCCTCTGAAATCATTTATAGCCAATAATTCATTGAAAAGCTTTTCTTCGTTTGTTTCATTGGAGTAAACCGCTTCCTTGGCAAAATAGACCAGCGCTATAACATCGGGATTTTCGTAGATATAGACGGGAATATTGTATTTGGTGGCGGCAGTTTCAAAGACTTTTTTCAGGGGCGGAGGCAATTCAAAAGAAGAAAGGACATATTTGACGTTGAGCATTGAGAGAAGATTAAGATTTTGAGAAGAAGAAAAAATGGCGATTTTTTCTTCCAGGGGGATATTCAAGTTATTTAATCTTTTGTCGGCATCAGCCACAACAAATTCCGAACCCGCCTTTAGGGAAATTCGCGAATAACGCCGGCTCATAAAATTTTCAATGCCGGCAATAGAATCTATATCAAATAAAACATTAAAATTCGGTCCTAATGTTTCTTTGTCGTATTCCAACATCGCCTTGAGGTCATAAATGTCAAAATTCCATTTGGAGGTATGGTAGGAAAGGCCCGGCAAAAATCTGAAAGCGCGAAAGGGTTCTCTGCTCTGCTCTTTCATATAAACGGCGGTTTTAGGCGGCTCCGTGGCAAAAGAGCGCGGCGCCAGGAAATAAAACCACTGCCACAAAATTACAAAGTTTAAAACTGTCAAGGCAACGGCAAGTTTTTTAAATTTCTCAAAATCAATCCTGTTTTTGGAATAAAGCCAGAATAAACCGACTCCCAACGCCAAAAAGAGCATTGAAAAAAGAAATTTTGGATTGGCAAAAGAAAGATTATAAGACAAACCGTCAAAGGCGCGGCGAATGAGATTGAGGTAATAATCCAACGGCTGGATAAAATTGCCGTTGGCATAAAGACGGCTCTCAAAATACCTGCCGGCGAAACTCAAGAGCCTCTCTTTAAAGAAGATAAAAAATAAATTCAAAACAATCAAAAATCCTATAATTCCTGCGGTCGCATATTTTATAGCATTGATGAATTTTTTGAAAATCGGCTTTGTTTTTATCTCCGGCAAAGAATCAAAACCGAAACCGGCCAAAATTGCCCAGGAAAATATCATAATGTAAATCCATTTCCAGTAGCCGTAGAACATATTAAAAATCGGCAATTTGTGAAGCGCGATAAAAACAGGCGAATACTTAAACATTGTCGCCAAAGTAAAAACGAATAAGCCGGAGAAAAACCAAAGAAACTTATTACGCTTCTTCCTTAAGGAAAAAAAGGCGATGAAACTAAGCAATAAGGGCAATATGCCAATGTATAAAAACACGCTCATATTATTAATTGTCAAAAACGGTATAAAATTGCCGTAGAGAACGTCAAAATAGGGATGCGCTAACCTTATAAAATCGCTCAAAACAAGATAATTCCCGCTTCCAACCTGGCTGACGCCGCCGGCCCGGCTGCTCAAGGCGGTCGCGAAATTAAACGTCGGCAAAAACCACGGGCTAGCCAAAATAAGACTAATGATACCAACAATAACGCACCATTTTGTTGTCTTGAAATTCGCGAGCAGTTCGGTTATACGTCTTTTTGCTTTCTTCGCCCGCCCCAGCAAGGCAGGCTCAGGGATGTCGCCCTCGCTCGTCCCGCTTCGCGGGACACCATGCCCGCTCTGACTCCAAACCCGCAAAAAGGCAATGGCCGAGCTACTATCCAAAAACAGCGCGAACATAAAACCAACCGCAAGAAGATAAAACACCCCCTCGGTAAAAGCTCCCAGCCAGCCGAAGGCCAGCGTCAAGACGGCCAATAAGGCAAACAGCCGGCGTTTATCGTTCTTATAAATTTTTAAAATACAAATAAAAAATAAAGGTATAAGCGGAAAAAGGTTGGCGAAAACCAATATAGAGCCGGCCCACATCATGGCATGAGAAAACGCATAGCTAAAGCCGGCTATAATAGAACCGGCTTTGGAAATTCCAATCAAACGGCAAAACCAGAAAGCTAAAACGCCGGCGAGAAAAAAATTCAAAATAGTCAAAAGATGATAAGCGGCGATAAAATCAAAAATTTTGAAAAATAAAATCACCAGGGGCTGTAAATGCCCGCCTTGCTGGCTTAAATAAACCGGAAAACCGCTGATGTGGCTTGAAAGCCACAAAGGATTGGCATTTTTTTCTGAAAGAAAATTGCCAAAAGAGTAAAAATTAGGATAATGAACTTTAATTGTGGCTGTTTCGCCGAAAATCTTCCCGCCAAAAATAATCGGCCAAAATATCGCCAGAACAGCAGCCGCAAACAATAAAAAAATGGTCGCCCTATTCGGCATATCGTGATAATCTTCTTAAGAAAATATTATACAACATGACAAAGCCGGCGCGGATTTTATAAAATAGCGCCTTCGGATAAAATAATGAACTCCATATTTCTCTGATGATAAAAATTGGTCTAAAATAAAATTTCCGGCCGTAATTATCAGACAATTGAATCAATTCTTCTTGTTCTTTCTCGCTTCTTGGATAAGGAATTTGAAAATCCGGGGTGGGATTTTTAACAAATCCAGCCCAAAAATCCTTTTTGAAAGTGCCGTCTTCCAAAAGAGACTGATAATAAGCCGTCTTGGGCAACGGGCAAAGAACGTTGAAATAAACATAAGTCGGCTTCAGCTTTAAAACATTCTTCAAAAGATTTTTACGGTATTCCGCTGTTTCCATCGGGAATCCGATTATAAAATAAGCCATTGTTTCTATGCCGTATTTATGGCAAATCTTGAAAAAATTCTCCACCTGCGGGATCGTAACGCCTTTTTTTATATACTTTAGTATTTCCGGGTCAAGAGTTTCCACGCCAATATGCCAACGAATCCCGCCGGATTTTTTGAATAAAGAGGCCATCTCTTCGTCAAAAGGAAAAACGCGGCCGCGCGTGGACCATTTAATTTTTAAACCTCGCTTTATAATTTCACCGCAAATATCAATTACCCTCTGGCGGCTGATATTAAAAGTGTCGTCCATCACATAAATCATCTTTATGCCGAGGCGGCTGATTTCTTCAAATTCATCAACCACATTTTTGGCGGTTCGGTAATGCCACATTTTTTCCTGAACGTCGCAGTAAATGCATCGGTTGGGGCAACCCTGCGATGTATATAATGTAGTCATCGGCTCTTTGTCGGCAACGGTATAATAATCTTGAAGATTAATAAGAGTTCTTTTGGGAAAAGGGGTTTCGTCTAAAATCATCGGCGCGGGGACAGGCGGATTGCTGAATATTTTTCCGTCCAGGAAAAAATTTAAGTTCGGAATTTTTTTAAAGCCGTCTGCCCTTTCTCCTCTTTCCATGGCTTCAATCAACTGCGGAAATGATTTCTCGCAAAAGCCGGTCAAGGCATAATCAACAAAACCCAACTCCATCGTTTCCCTGGGAAAATAATTCACATGAGGGCCGCCGACAACAATTTTTAATTCGGGCATTTTTTCTTTTAAGCGCTTCGTAATCCAATGCATGGCGTAAAGTCGGCGCGTAACGACAGAAATTCCCAGAACATCCGGCTTTTTCTCCGTTACATAATCAATAATCTGCTCCAAAGACATATCTTTCACGGCCGTATCCAGAATTTCCAAGCTGTGCTTGGGGCTGATATCGGCGGCAATAGCCAGAAGGCCCAAAGGAGGATATCTGACAAAATCATGCAAAAAATAATCCGGCGTCGTGAAATCACTGGTCTCAAAAACTCTCGGCAAATTAATCAAAAGTATTTTCATTATCTTAATCGTGGTCTATTTTCAACAAATTTTCAAGGCTGTAAATCTACTATTCCAATTTTACTGCCTTAGCCAGTCAAACTTATCGCAGTCATATTTATAAGAAACCAAATCTCTGCCGGACACTAAATCATTGCCCTCTTTTAAAACCCATTCGTCATTTATCTTCTCAAAATATCCTGCAACTATATAAATCTTTGCGCCTATCTTTTCTGTTCCATAAAAATAAAAATGAGAGTACAGCGCTACGGGGATTGAAAACATGTATTCCAATTCTCGTATCAACGCTGGCTTCCCGTCTATCGTTAATAATTGAGGATTTCTAATAAAACGGGAGAGTGGCGACTGGCCGAAAATATCTTCGACTTCCTCTATATAAATTAAAATTTTTCTCTCCATTTCTTCATTTTCGGACCGGAGAGCGACATAAACCTTCTGCGATGAATCTTCGGGGAACAAAAATTGAGCAGGAACCCACTTTTTATCAGGAGTGTCTTGAAAGGCGGTAAAATCTTCAATGTTCTCATAAATAAAGTTTATGACGGCCCGCCGATCTTCCTCGGACCGCTGTTTCTTGCTATATTCTTCTATTCCCAATTCTTCTGTTCCCAATTCTTCTTGCTTTTTTATCTCGGTTGCGCTTCTAAATTTAGAGGAAGAAATAAAATTCCGAAAACTTTGAAAATAAAAATATAAAGAAGGAATTATTAAAAGAAAAATAATTATTAAGGCGGCGATTTTTCGGGGTCTTTGTTCAAATTTTAAAATTACGAGAATCAAACAAGCGAAAAAAGACAGCAAAGCGACCACCAGTCCCTTGGCAAAACTCGGCGGCCAATAACTGAAAACAACTTCGTGAATTCCCGCCGGCAGATAAACTCCCCTTATTAAACCATCTACCCGATAAATTTTAGTCGGATTGCCGTCAATTTCCGCTTTCCAGCCCGGATAAAAAACATCGCTTAAAACAAGAATGCCCGGCGCCTTGGTTTCCGCTTTAATTACTACTTTGTTATAACTATAATCGGCAATAAACGTTGAATTCTCTCCTTCTCGGCCCAAATAATTTTCTGAAGGAAGTTTTTCTTCCAAAACAATTTTGCGCCTCAAATCAAAATCTTTTCTTCTAAGCATTCTTTGGGCCTCCCCAAATGAAGAGGCGTATTCCGCATCGTAAGTAATAAATACTCTGGGAAAAACGGAACGATTTTCAAAAATATTTACCTCTCCTTTGTAAATCTGGGGAAAATAAAAAGAATTGTCTTTTTCAATATTTTCATTAATATCCGGAGCACTGGTTAAAATATATCTTACTCCCAATAGCGAATAAAATGGTAAAAATGTCCTTAGTTTATTTTCTACATGATCCTGCTTGCCAAAATTCAAAAACTTGGAAATAGTCAAGCTAGGGCATAAATCCTTGTTAATTTCAATGTGTTTAAGATCTGATTCTGTTTTTTTATCTTCATAATTTCCGCCGGTAAACCAATGACTAAGCACTCCGAAATATCCATGGATATTATCCAAATTATTTTTTCTGTAATAATGATACCAAGATATTGTTCCGGTCTCGACAACATGCCTTAGATCCGAGATTTCAAAAGCGCTGGCCCAATTAGGCATCAAAGCCGAGGTATCTCCCATTACCCGCCAATAACCGCTTTGTTCCTTTAAATATCTTATATAGGGAGGTTCGGTAAAAGTATTATATCTTTGAGGAAGACCATAGGGGGCAATTACATCTAAAAGAATATAAAGAAGAAAAAATATAGAGCTGCCTATTGAAACCAACGGCCATTTTCTTTTTATTAAGACGGGGAGGATAAATATCAGGCCGAAAATAAACAATCCGAATTTAAATCTCATTGAACTGAAATCATAGCCGCGAGGAACCCACAACCAAAGTTCCAGCAAGGCAAGACCGAATAAGCCGTAGAGCGCGCCTTTATTTTGGTTTTTAAGAAAAGAGTGGGTTAAATAAATGGCTAATGCCAATATCAAAAGAGACGCAAGCCAGCTGGTTGTAAAAAGCTCCCAGCGCGCTAAAAAAGCCGTTTTGGCCACTGAATCAAAATCCAGGAGACGGTCGCTTTGCTGATAAAAATAGAGAGGCGCTGCCAGTAAAGCGCAGGAGATTAAACTCAATGCGGAAACTGCAAAAGTTTTCAATCTCTTTGATTGCTGGATGGCTTCAAAAATTCGCCCTCCTGCTTCCTTCAGAAATTCAAAACCTAAAGCTCCGGCCATTGTCAAACAAAAAACCCAGATAGGGCCGGACCAACGACTGCTTGAAACTATATTAAAAAACGGAAGATAACCGAGCCAACTAAAAGGAGGAAGGCCGAAATTTTTGAGAATGATAAACAAACCAAATCCCAGAAAAAATAGAAAAAGAGAAATATATTGATGGCGGATTTTTCTTTTTAAGAAAATAATGCTTATTAAACAGCCCGAAATAACCAAATAAACAGAAAAGGCGCCAGTATAACCCCCAAGAGAATCCCAAAGGCCATTAACGGGGTGAGTAATTCTATAAAAACTGGGAATCTCCGCCATAATCGGGCTGATAGTAAGCCCGATCACATCAAGAAAAGAACCAACGGGGGCAGCAATTAAGCCGTGAAACGCCCGCAAATTAATGGTATTACCTAAAAATTCTATAAATGGAAAAATGAAAGGAGCGGCAAATCCCAATCCTAAAATAAAAGCAAAAACTATCAGGAAGAAATTTTTTATTTTAGCGGCTTTCAATGTTATGACTCTAAAAACGAAATATGCCGCGCCTAAAAGCAAGGTGTACAAAATCACTCCCGGAGTTCCGGCTAAAAGCAGCAGGGCGAAGACAACAGCCGATAAAACTATATTGCGGCCATTAGACCGGCCGAGTAATCTTTCAATAGCCCAAAGCAATACCGGAATCATCATAACCACATTTACCGCTTCTTCGTTCTGCATAAAAACGGTAAAACTTCCCGAAAACATAAAAAGCAGTCCGCCGAGAAAAGAACTTAACCAAGAAACGCTCAAAAGTCTTAAAAAAAGAAAAGTAAAAAAACCGGCGACTAATAACCGGCCTAACATAAAAAAATCATACCCCCCTATCGGCGAAACATTTTGTAAAATTCTATAAGGGTGAAAAGGTCCTGCGCCGATCCAGTCGGCTGAAGGCTGACCGGCTGATTGATAAGGATTCCACAAAGGCAACTGGCCTTTTTTATAAGCGTCTCCGATAAATTTATTAATTGGGAAGTCGGCAAAAATCCCGTTAGTTAAATCAACATTCAAACTATTAATCGGTTTTCTGCCTTGATAGCCGTACACTCCTTCTTCGGTTACGATATTCTGATAAAACAAGGGGGCTTGAAGAGACCTGCCTAAAAAAACTATCGGAGCGTATAACAAAGAAATTACTCCGATATACAGAAGAAAGGCGCTTAATTTTTCGCGGCTTTTAAGAAAGAAAAAAATATTAGTGATTAATTTGACCATTTTCTCAACAAATTTTTAAGACTGTAGATATACTGCCTCCACACTCCCGGATACTTAAATTCAATCTCATGCTCTCCTTCCGGCACAAATACCGCCTGATAAATATAGTTGGCAGTATAGATTTTAGTTAGTTGGCCGTCTATGTGGCTTTCCCAGGTGGGTAGATTGGACTCTGAATAAACAAGCCAGCGGGGTTTGTCTGTTTTTGTTTTTAATTTCAGATAGCCGTTCTTTATTTCTTCAACAATTATCTGACTACTGGCTACTGACGACTGGCTGCCAATTTGATAATCAGCCAAGCAAATCGGCTCACTGCATTCTATTAAAGTTTTTTCTTTAAAGTTGTCTATTTTGAGCAATTCTTCAAAAATTTTTTTCTCGTCTTGCTCAAAAGTATACATTGGCTTGTCAGCAAAATAAATTCTTGGCAAAACATCAGGATTTTCATAGATATAAACCGGCACATCATATTTAGTTACATTGGTTTCAAAAACTTTTTTTAGAGGAGGCGGTAATTCAAAAGAAGATAAAATATATTTGACATTGAGCATTGAAAGCAAGTTGCGGTTTTGTGGCGAGAAAAAAGTTGAAATTTTTTCTGTAAGAGACAATTCCGGATTGGTCATCAATTTGCCGCTCTCGCTAAAATCTTTATGCTCAAAGCCTGTTTTGATTAAAATATCCTCTTGGCGCCTTGTCATAAAATTTTCCTCGGCAAGAATGGAATCTATGTTAAAAAAAGCACTGGTATTAGGAAACAAAAGCGCGGTATTAAGACTTATTTGAGATTGTCTGTCGTTCAATTTAATACCAAAGACATCCTCATAATGAGCGAAGCTTGGTAAAAACGAAGAAACACGGAAAGGAATCAGGTCTATTTTTTGGCTTTGCAAAAACTGCGCAGTAGCCGGCGCCCCGCGAACAACATCACTAGATTGCAACAAATAATGACCCTGCCAAATCAAAATTGTATTTAAAACAACGGCCAGAACCGCATATTTTTTAAAATTGGCGAGTCCCAACTTCCCTCTTTGATACAAAGAAAAAATCAATCCCGCAATAACAATAAATATTATAGAAACAGAAAAATGATAGTTTTTTAAAGAAATATTATAAAAAGAGTTTCCAAGAATGGTCTGAATGCGAGGCTGATAAAAAGACCACGGTTGAACTAATACGTTTTTAGGCAAAAGATAATTCTCAAAATAATACTTAGTTAAACTAATAAGTTGACTTTGAAAAAAAACAAAAATAACATTAACAATTATAGACAAAGCAACAAGAACTACTACGAATATTTCCAACCCCCTGATAAAAACTTTGAATTTCTTTTGTTTAGCAATCTCACTTATAAAATCGAGTCCAAAACCGGCAAGAATCGCCCAAGAAAAGATGGCTAAAGGCAGCCACTTAAAAGGGCCTCTGAATAAACTAAAAACAGGCAAATGATGGAGCCAATCAAAAAAGGGAAGAAAAGACAAAGTTAAAGAAAAAGTTATCAAAAACAGGGGCGCGAAAAAATGCAGAAACTTTTCTCGCCTAAATATAAAAATAGACAAAAAGCCGAATATCAAAGGAATAATACCGACATACACAAAAACAAAATTATTTGAAAAACCGAGCGGTAAATACGGGATTCCAAAATAGGGATAAAAAATTCTAAAAATATCTCCACTCAAAACAGCGCCGGACATTATTTCCTCATTTGTCAGATTGATAATTCTAGAGGTCAATCCAGAAAATTCAAAAACCGACAAAAGCCAGGAACTTGCCAGCAAAACGGAAATAATACAGATTGCCAAAAACCACCAGACAATTCTTAGTTGCTTTGACCGCCATGCCAAAAACAACGCGAAAAAAAATCCGGCTAAAACAATATAAAAAACTATTTCCGTAAAAGCTCCCAGCCAACCAATCGTTAAAATGAAAATTCCTAGAACGGCATATAGCCATACTTTTTCTCTTTTATTAATTTTGAAAAGCGCGAGAAAAAAGAGCGGTAAAACAGGAAATAAATTGGCGAAAACAAGAATCTGGCTTACAGACATATTGAAATGAGAAAAAGTATAAGCAAATGCCGAAATAATTGAAGCGAATTTTGACAAAGAAAAATTTCTTGCCAAGGCATACATAGCAAGACCTGCAATAAAAAAATTAAAAAATATCAGCCAGTGATAAGCCATTAGAAAATCAAAAATTCTGAAAAATAAAATAGTGAGAGGTGAAAGTAATCCGCCCTGCTGGCTTAGATAAGTCGAGAAACCGCTTAAATACGAGGAAATCCAAATAACCAGCCCTTCGCCTTGGCGCAAAGAATCTCCAAAAATTTTAAAAAGAGGGTAATGAGTGTAAAATGCTCCGATGTCAGTAAAAATCTTTCCGCCAAATAAAACCGGCCATAATATTGCGAGAGGTATTGCCAAAAAAAGAAGAGGAATTTTTATTTTTTGAAAACAACAGTTTAGGAAAAAGGGTGTGAAAATTTCTTTCATAATATTGAGCTATGATAATTTTTCAATACCCATTGTATGCTTGGAGCTTTTTGTCATTCTGAAGGGAAATTCGGCGGAAACATTCCGGGCATCGTCATCGTATTCATAGTCGTATTTTAATTCCAAAATGCAGTTAGAGTTATCGCGCTCAATTAATTTTTCCGGTTTGCAAAAACAAAGGTCAAAATCCAAAGTCAGCCTGAATTTTTTATCCGCCGAAACATAATATTGCCGAAAGTAATTATTAAGCGAGCTTACCCTTAACTGCAATAAATAAAATTTATTGTCCAGATAATTTTCCAAACCAAACGAATCAAGATATATATTATTCACCCGCCTTTGGGGAAACACTTCTTTAAAGCAGACGGGATGGAGTTTAATTAAAGATTTGATTTCGTACAGAGTTGAATTGGAAATAAAAAACTTCCTTTCGTATCGCGGTTCATTACCCCGTGTCAAATCAAATATGTTATCCATTACAGACATCTTATTGGTTATAAAATTTATCTTTTAAATTAATTTCCTCTGCTTTTATATCTTTGCCGTCAACCTTAAGAGACGAACCTTTTTCCACTAAAAATTCCGGTGAGGTGTTTTTAATCTGGAGGTTAGTAATAATCACCATGCCGGGACCGAATTCTGGCTTCTTTTGAAACACCGTTATGCCGACGGTTTTGCAATTATCAATTGTTACGTCATCCGCCGTCAATTCGGACAAATCTTTCGCCGCCAAACAAATATTTGAATCGGTAATCTCTAAATTCTCTATCTCAATCTGGCTGTCTTCACCTGCGCTGATGCCCTTATCACCGGCGTTCTTAATATAAACATCCTCTATGTTAATATTGCTACCCGAAAAATCCAGAGCATCGCCACCGACGTTTATAAAAGACGTCCGGACGATTTTTCCCTGCCCGAAATCAACATCCAAGCCGTCGGAAAAATTGTCTTTAAACAGCGAATCGCTTATTTCAAATTCGGAACGCAAAATATGCACCGTGTCATCATCTGAGGTATTGCCCAAAAATTGAGAGCGACTAATAAAAATTGGCGACTCATAAAAGGTGACTAAACTATTGCTGATGATGACGTTTTTGAGGTAAGACCTTTTCCCCGAAGCCAAAACCAAAATTCCTTTCCCTGTTTTGTCGGAAGACGTAATTTTTATCGGCGATTCTTCGCTGCCAACAAAATTCAACGGAGAATAGGAAATAATCCTTGAGGAATTTTTTAAATTAATTTGTGTCCAGGCGCCAGCAATCAAAGTAAAACCTTCCGGAATAATCAAATCCTGAACCAAATTCCAATTCCCCGGTCTTATCAAAATAGTTTTCTCCGTGTAATCGACTGACAAAAAATCAAATGAATAATAGTTAGGTGTTCGTCTTTTTTTAATCTGCTCAATTTCATTTAGATCCAAGGCCGTCCACGGAATTACCTCGGCGTTATAAACAGTGCTTATACCGAGTATTCTGTAATTCAAAACCTTGGGCAATTCTTGCAGTTCAAAATCTTGGAATACAAGTGGAGTATTAGGAATCCGACCCGGCAGTATTTCGCCCTGAAACACAACGGGTAAAGGTTGAATATTAGCAACCTCAACAATTATTTTGGGAGCGGATACTTTTAAGTAAGCCCTTATCCCAACGAGTGGATTTAAGGCATTTCTGATATACTCCCGATTTTGATAGATGACATTCGTTGAAAAAGAATACATGGGATTATCTCGCCAAATGGTATAGAGGCTGTTTTTTAATTCTTTGTCTATTTCATCAAGAAATTCTTCGAGATAGCCCGATTGCGATATTCTTTGAAGTTGTTTTATATACTCTTCAAAAAATTCCATATCTTTAAAAAGAGTATATCTTAAATCATATATCGAATCCTCAAAATCTTTCGGCTTAGAATAGCCCATAAGATATGTGATTGGATCTATTTCGCCGGTAAAAGCATCATAGCCAATAGGCTCCAATAGAGAAGTGGCGGGATTGTAATATAATCTTGTATTAGTCCAGCCGGTACTGTGCCAAGCATTAGTTAAATCCACAATGGCATAAAACTTGGCAAGTTTTTCTATATTAAATACTTGGCTGGTTGTTAAAACGCCGCTTCTAAGCGCTTCTAAAAGATTCTTGGCTGTTTGAAATTGGCTGAAAAGGATAGAATCGCTTTGAATTTTAGACGACTCAAACGCATCAATGGGATTTGAAACATAAATTTCATCCCTTGGGTCCTCTACGTGCGCATCAGTGCCATGAGTTCGCAGCACTAAAGCAAAAAAGAAATCTTCATTAAATTTTAAAATTGGCCCCTTCGGCAATCTGTTATTAGCAAGGGTCTGTTCGGAAAAAAACTCCTCTAAAGCGTAGATGCCGAGATGTTTGCCATTTAAAGTAACGTCAATAAAATCATACCTTAAATAAGATACTCCTTCTTTTTTTAAAAATTGATGAAAAAGCCTTTCATAAAGATAATTTCTCCTCTCCGGATCCTGAATTGAAAACCGTGTCATTCCGAATAATGCGTCGCTCCCTTTAGTCTTTATCCGAAAAGACCATTTATCGCCTATTATATGGTCTGTCGCATCTCCTTTTAGCCTGATGTCGGCGGAAAATTTTTTATTATTATGAGTGATTACAGCAGGGACATAATCTTCATCTGAATTGACTAAAAGGTGTTGCCGTAAAGCCTCATCTCTTTTTCGTAAAATCTTTTGATAATCGTCGAAATTAACATCAATTGTTATTTTTTCCACTTCAGAAAAAAATATCCCCTTAAAATAATTTAAGGGCCATTGATAGCCGCGGCTAATCATTGGTTTGATAATTTTGTCGGCTGTCCCTGAATTCACTAAAAATCGATAACTCAAACCGCCAAAAATAAATACCGCAAAAAATAACAGAGCAAGCAACACAATCCTCTTTTTGCCGAAGAAACGGAGAAACCAAGCTATAAGAAACTTAACCAATGGATATTCCAATCTCTTTTCCTTGATAAGCATATTAATCTGCAATTTTTAGATTTAGTATGAACTTTTTTCATCCACGAAACTAATTTCAACAGAGGGAGACAATCGCCTTAATTCCTTCTTGCTTTGACGGAGTTTCTCAAAATCTTCGTATTTTATCAGAAACGACGCTTCCAAATTCTCCGCCGTTTCGTCGAAACGCTTCATAACCAAGAGATAAAGCCAGCGAAGATTTAATAATGGTGATAACCAACGTTGTAATCACGCTAAGAAACACAAAGTTCCTGGCGAAAAGTTTTCTGTTGGACAAAGAATGGCCGTAGCGCGTATAGAATAAAGACAAAAAAGACGACAAAATTGCCGCCAAAATAAGATTAAAAATGAAACCGCTCAAAGGAATTTCAATAATTTTTGTATCTATAAATTGCTCAAATATATCCATAATTATTGTTATAATATCTTAACTAAAATTACTCTAATAATGCTTTAAAAAAGAACAAAAGTCAAATCAAAATTGACGAAAAGTAAAATCAAAGTATGATTAGCAATATATGCTGAACGCAAGAAAGAAAGAAACAATGGAAAAATTTTTCTGGGGCATTGCGATTATGACAATCGTTATTTTGGCTATTAAAAGCGGCTTAAAGGAAGGAAAAAAGACTCCTGATGAAAAACAAAAAATCTATAAAGAATGCATCCAAAAAGACATTGATATGTGCGCATTTAAAAATGGAATTCCCGTTGAAGCGAATCTTGCTAGAACATGCATTAAAAAACTGCTTACCCAGAAGAAATGGAGAGCGGCTGACGATATCTGTAAAAAAGAAACAGGCCTTTAAATCTTTAATTCTTTTATGAGCATTAACTCAACACAAAAACCCATTGATATTCTTTTCATCAATCCGCCTTCCGCTTTTGGCGCCTACGAAAATACAAAAGTTTCCGTTTTCCGGCAGGTTTTTCCTCTGCTTTCTTTTATGTCTTTGGGCGGACGATTAAAACAAGAAGGCCTTAAAGCCGACATATTGGATTTAGGCATAGAAAAAGAGCCCTGGGGCATTTTAAGGAAAACTCTTGAAGCGGCAAAGCCGCGGTTTATCGGCATTACTTCA
>Ga0209518_1002483_pt1 | contig 17122 bp, 14 predicted proteins | sample RifGroB1_FD_183993 | JGI IMG/M metagenome (GOLD analysis project Ga0209518, IMG submission 183993) | Groundwater microbial communities from Rifle, Colorado, USA - Groundwater B1 (SPAdes) (version 2) | ecosystem: Environmental > Aquatic > Deep subsurface > Groundwater | place: Rifle, Colorado...
GTCATATTGTCGTAAAGGATTTCTTTCGGGACTCCGCCGAAATATTGAAAAGCAAGAACATGAGCTTGTAAAACGACATTTTGTTTCATAGAAGTGGTAAAAAGAGTGAAGGGCTTTCTGCTGTAGCCGAGAATCATGACAAAAGCATAAAGCTTTATTTTAACCCCATTGATAATCTGAGAACCAAACTCTTTCCAATCAACCTGAGCCTGAAGACCCGGTTCTGTTTCAAAACGGATAACAGCATCCTGAATTAAAACTTTTCTTTGATCTCTGATAAAATCTCTCAAAATGGATAATTTACCTGAATAACCAAGTTTTTTAATTTTATTAAAAATTAAAATATTGTTGAAAAAAGGGTCTGGATTGATTAAACTTAATATCAGTGGTTTAAAGGGATCAAGCTTGCTACAACGGCTTGATTTCCTTCTTTCACGGGGTTTTTGAGAAAGATAATTACGAACGGTTCTATCACAGACCCCAATTTTTTCAGCGATTTGTTTTTGAGTGAATCCTTGTCTTTGTAAAAGATGCGCTTCCAACATTTTTTCCTCCATTTTCAAAAGTATTTTCCTCCTTTTTTATTTGGGTAGAAAAATACCTGTTTTTGGAAAAAAGCGGAAATTTTATTTCGGCGATTTTAGGAAATTTCTAATCGGTGCTGACATATACCCTTCCTTCGCCGTCACCGAGGTGTATTTCCCCCTTTCAGGTCAAATTTGTGTTCTGTTTTTGACAAGGTGTTTTAATACCTCTCTGGTTTTTTCATTACGGAAAAAAAGGAGCGAAAGTTTTGATGGGTTGTTAATTGAATTTAAAATTTGTTTAACAAAAAAAATCAATTTATATCTTTGGTTATATATTATTTATAAATACTTAGTTTGACTTTTGTCTTTCGTTTAATGAAAGCTGTTTGATTTCTTCAATATCAAGACCTGTATATTTCTCAATTTGAATCATGGAAAAACCGTCTTTCAGCATATTTTTTGCCGTCTCTATTTTTCCTTCTATTTTTCCTTCTATTTTTCCTTCTATTTTTCCTTCTATTTTTCCTTCTATCTTTCCTTCGTTTTTCCCTTCATTAAAAATTTCTTTTTTCACTCCATATTTTTCGGTCAGTCTTCGGATGTTTTTTTCTATCTTTGTCATGCTTTCTCCCTCTTCTTGAAATATTTTTTCAAACTCTTCCTCGTACATTGCCAAGGCATAGGCGATTAAATCATTTGTGACCTCATTTGCCCCTCTTTTCAGCAAACCCCTTAAAAACTCTGTCCGGTCTTCGCCTACTGTAAACTCTTTCAAGATTTCAAACTCTTGTTCAAACTCCATCGGAAGTTCAGGAATTACTATCAGATGTACAGGTATCAAGGCTATATCCCTGATCTCATACACTCCCCTGTCCAGTTTCTCTATCTTGCCCTGAAAGGTCTCTAAAAGCTTTGCCGGCCTTCGGGAACTCACCAGCGTAAAGGTCATGTTGTTCCGATTGGCTTCTTTTTCCTGTAGTAAAATCCCGTTGATGTAGATTCCAAGCCTGTACTCGTCTTCGTTCATCTTAAACGGGTCTGCAAAAGACTTAAACTCGATTCCGTTGTATTTTTTAAAGTATTTGAAGACCTTTAGTTTATCCTGAAACTTTTCCTTCATCTCGATAATCAGGATATCGGCTTTTTTAGGCAGTTTTACGATTTCGTAATCGGTGATGACGGTCGCAAAAGATTCAAAAAAGTTTTTCACCAGAATCTTGAATATTTCATCATAACCGAACATAAAAAGCCTTTTTTTATCATCATTTTTTGTCATTCTCCGGCGCTTGTGCTGAGCAGAGCCGAAACATGACCGGGGAATCTAAAAATAATAGAATCAATTTATTCTATAAAAGATAATATGTTTTGAAAAACTTTCAAAATTCCCTTGAAACTAAAAAAAGAACAGATTTGAATTTTTCTCGAAAATAGCGGTAATATTGATTCTCATCGTTTAATGCTGGGAATATCAGCAAGAGAATCGCGCTACCTCCAAGATGAGACTGCGGATTCAAATCCAAACCCCCTAACCCCCTTATCCTTAAGTCTTTAAGGACAAGGGGGGAGTCCTCCGTGATTTCATCCGTGAAATCAAGTCGGACGAAGAAACCCCGCGTCCTGCGGGGGGAAGCGGAAATTTTATTTCGGCGATTTTTGAAAATTTCTAATCGGTACGACAATTATGTCAGATATTTTCCTGACTTCTAATTTTATTTTCTATTTTGACCCTATAAAAGTTTTTATCAATATCATTTTTTTTAATATTTTTTGTTTTATTCCTTTATATTCAAAATCAAAATCCTCACAATTATTCAAATCATGAATAATCGCGAAAGCATCTGAAGATAGCCTCCATATATCTTTTGTGTTATTTTTCTTTTTTATCTCCTCTATTAAGTTTATTCTAAATTTATTTACATCTTCTGCTCCAAATTCATTATGAATATATTTTGGATAACCATTAGAATTATAAAAAACATCAATTTTTATTTCATTTGTGTCATAATATAAAAATTTATTCCAAATGTTAATTGGAAAAGATAAATCTGTTTCATTTAAATAACCATTCATATTAAAATCCTTGTATTTGATCTATTACTTTTAACGACGAATATACTTTATTATTTTTATAAAATATTGTTTTATTAAAATATGCTTTATTCGTCATTATTTGATACAACTCATAATTTGTATGTCCATTAACTGGCTCTTTAAATGAATTTAATTTACCACTTGATTTATTTATTTTACTTAAATCGATTTTTTCTAAATTAAATCTTATTTTTTCAGCCTGTGTCATTGCATCATCTATTTGTCCACTAAAATATTCGTATTCAGATTTAAAATTTCCATATCCTTTTCCGCCATATTCTTTAAATTTTCTCAACATACCATCTTGATTTAAACCTAAGACTAAATCATTATTACCAAACTTAAAAAGATTCTCGCTCTTTATATTTTTCGCTGTTTTTGAAAAAAATGTTTCCAGAATTTCAGCGCCAACCTTACCCAATTCACTGGTAAGCGGTTTTAAAAAGAACTTTGTTGCAAGAGAACCAAGCCCCATACCTACGAGCATTTCTACCCCGTCTAATGCTCTTTTGGCAGGGTTGTCATGTCCCGGTTCATCTGCTAATTTTACAAGTCTTTCTATATCATTGGTGACAGCATCTCCGTTGCTTTTGTATCTAAGAAACAAGTCTCCTTCAAAGTTCTTCTGTGCACCGTCTTCAAAAAAGATTCCTGAATTAGTTTGAAGCTTTGTTTCATAACTATTTCCCACTTCCTTGTTGTTTTTTTGAAGTACTTCATACATTATAAGCGATGTCAAAATTTCTTTAGGACTCAGCTCGCCCGATTCCAGCTTTTTAAAGAAAGCATCCGAATCCTCCATCTGGGCGTTTTCTTTTTTACCAGACATTGAATGAATCGCTGCCATATAAAGGAGAATGCTTTTTTCATCGTCTTTCCCGATGATTTTCTTTATTTTTTCTTTATAAACTTGCGCCTGAGCAATATCCTGACCTTCAAGAATATAAACCCCTTTATACTGTTTACTTTCTCTTAAATCCTGCCCAGTTCTCCACTCCAGCCCCGCTTTTCCAAACTGCCCGTCGGCTGCAAGGCTCACATTTTCGGTCATTTCGATGAGCAATAAGTAAAATAAAACAAGAACAAAACACCTTCAGCAGATTTTAACCATTATCTCATTTTTATTTTTTTTTAAAAAGATGCGGTTAAATTGATATAATAAAACTCATCCCTATGAGAAATCAAAGTAGGGGAAGTCAGCTTTTTATCCCCAACCCGGTACCCCAGATAAAGCCCTGCCGGAAACTGGAAAAGAAAAGAGCTGTAGTGTCTTTTCGGAGAAAGCCTGAACCCGATTCCAAACCCGTATTTCACTTCCTCAGGTTTGATTAAATCAACATCGGCCCACGCCCCCCCCGCTTCGGCAAAAAGAATAAAGGAAAGGTCTGTAACAATTCCTTTAATAGGCGGAAGAGGGAAACGAAGCTCAGGGGAAATATAAGTCGTAAACTTAATCTGCTGGTTGGTCAACTGCTGAATTTCCTGAACATCGGTTCGGGTTCGGGTATCGAGGGTTAAAGTAGTTTGACTGTCCCCTTTTTTGGTAACAAGAAAACTGGTTCGGTTATTCACGGTTGAAATAAGATTAAATAAGGGGATAGGAATATAAATTTCACCTGAAAAACTAAACTTGTGCGCCATCATTTCCTGCCAGAACACTTCATATTCCAGAAATACTTTTGCTCCCTGCGTAGCAAAAAAATTGTCATCCAGATTGTCGTAAAGAAGCTTTAAGCCCGAAGAATGGTAAAAATCTTTTGTTTTAGGATAGCTTAACCCGTTGTATTCATAAATCCGGCTATTGCTTTTATCGATCGCCCCTACAATTGCATATCTTTCCTTATGAAATACATAAGAAAAGAAATTGCCGTAAACATTCACCCCGGTAGTCAAGCGGACATCGTAGTTATTAGTCAGTTTTTTAATATTCTCATTATCTTTGAAGACATCAATCTGATCATTTTTTGAAAAAGTCAGGTCAACAAAAAGTCCTTTCCAGAAATAAGGATGCGTGTATTCCAAAACAAATACAGGCGTGCCGAGATTAATCTGCCACCCTGCCCCCATGCGGAAGCGCTGGAGAGTATGCATCAGACCAATATTAAAATACTCTACAGAAGTAACCAGTCCTATATTGGAAGGAGCCGTTAAAGTTGTGCTGATTTCAGAAAGCGGAATTTCTTTTGCGTAAATAATAACCTTGTACGCAATTTTGTCTTGAAGGAGTTTAAAATAAATATCATCATAAAACCCCATTTTTTTCAGCCTTTTAAAACGAAAAAAAAGTTCCTCGTCATTTTTAATCAGCATGCCCGGACGGAGTTTAATGTAGTTTAAAATTTCATCATAGGCGATTTTTGTATCCATCATTCTGATTTCGCTGATAAAAAGACGGGATATCTCTTTGATATAAACGATAATATGATATCCTTCCTGCATCTTTTCCTGCTCATCGAAAAGAAAATTGCCTGCTTCTGTCTGGATTTCTTCCTGAGTTACGATTCGATAAGTAATATTATAAAGAAAAATTCCATAATTTTGATTAAAAATATTAAACTGCTCAATTGCCTTATCTAAAGCTTCTGTACTGAAAACCAGACCGGTCTGAATTCCATTCGCTTCAAGTTTTTTCTTGAAAACACTCAGATCGAGCATTTTACTGTCTAAAACCTTAAGGGATACTAAGGGAGGATTTTCTTTGACATAAACCGCCAGAGTATAGTCAGAACTCCCTTCATCTAATATATTGTAATTGATATCCTCAAAAAAACCTGACGAAACAAGAGTAGCCAGACCGGAAGAAATCTCAAATACAAAAAAACTGTTGTCTTTTTCCAGTTTGATCATTTCCAGAATCTCATCCTGGGTCATTCTTTCATTCCCTATAATCATGATATCTTTGAGATAGATTTTTTTATTTTCAGAAAAGTCATTCAAATCCAGACCAAAAGAAAAATTTCCGATCAGAATCAAGAGAAAAAGGATTTTATGATATTTTTTCACACGCTTGCTCCAGTGTATGGTTTAAATAGTAAAAAAGGCTTTTTTTTTCTCCAATTTGAAGATTGCCCGCAATTTCAAAAAGAGGTTCCAGAACAAAACGGCGGTTTAATACTTCAGGATGAGGCAGAGTAAGGATTTTATCTGAAAAATTCATCGAAGAGTAAAAAAGAATGTCAAGGTCAATCATTCTCGGTCCCCATCGGTAAGTTTCCTTTCTCCCCATTTCAACTTCAAGTTTTTTTAAAGACTTTAATAAAAGAAAGGGTTCTTGATCTGTCGTTCCTGAAAGAACCATATTGATAAAACTATCTTGTTCAGTCATCCCGATCGGCTCCGTCTGATAATAAGATGATTTACTTTCCACTTTAAAAAAATTTCCTAATAATAAACACGCTTTATCAATATTTTCAATCTTTTTTCCCGAATTAGAGCCTAATCCTAAAAAAACCTTTTTATCCATAGTATTTATTTTCATCTTTCCGTTGTTTAAATTTTCAGTTATAGTGAAACTGATTATAGAATAACCGCCTGTCATTCCGGTTTCTGCTTGAAAAAGACCGGAATCTACAATTTAATTATTTTATTTTCAATAGATTCCCGCCTTCGCGGGAATGACAATGAGAATAATATAAACGGTCAATTTTTTTGCAAATTAAATTCATTTCAGTATATAAAAATTATTCATAAAAAAGCTTATCTCAAAACACAAAGATTTTTCTTTATTTCTCCACTTCAGAAAGAATCAGCCCTTGAGAAGAAGACCGCAGATAATAAGTTTTCCCCTGTTTTGGATAGACTGAGACTTGAAGTCTTTGAATCCCTTCCACCCCTGGAAGAATAAGATTCTTTTTCTCAAGGTTTCTCCAGAAATCTCTTTTGGAAATCAAACTGTCTTTTAAAGGGTAGTAATAAGTTTTTCCGGTTTCATCATCAATAAATATTTCACCAAAAAGGCTGGTCAGAATATAGCGTTCCTTTCCGCCGGAAAGTAAAATAAAATAAGGCTTGAAAACAGTCTGATAAGCTTCTGCTCCAAACATCTGCCCTTTGATTTTAAACAAATTGGTCTCATCTTTATAAAAGACTTTTCCCTGAATTAAGTCTCCCTCGATTTTTTCAACTTGAATTTTTGCCAACACTTTTCCTTCTCCGCCTAATACCAGAAAATGATAAAAGGTCAAAAGAAGCGTAATACCTGAGGCAAAAACAACTGCCCAGAAAATAATCATGGTCTTTTTGAGTTTCACACCGATAAAAAGAGTAATAAGGAAAATTAACGAGAGAATCAAAGAATAACGGTCATATCCGATATATCCCGTAATAACTGACACTACAAAGCTTAAAACAAAAAGAGAAGCAAAAACAATTGCCCAGAGTCCTTTTTTCTGCTCTTTGATATAAGTGTAAAGATCTGAAACCGCCATGAAAGCGGTAAAAACAATCACAAAATCTGCTAGGATTTTTATCAGCCCGATTTCAGAAAAATCAATCATTTTTTATATTCTCCTTTGTCAATCATGTTTATTTTATAATCAATTTCTTTCAATCTCTTATCAATCTCTTTCGAATAATTCATTTCAATATTTCCAGCTGTAATCCGGTAAACACGGTCTTCCCATTTATCCGTCTGCCCATCCAAAGAAAGAAGTTCCATATCTTTCAAATCCCAGCAAATTTTCGATAAATTCAAGGTTTCTTTCCAGTAATGATTCGCTCTCTGGTAATAAATTTTGGCAATTTGAAGCCCTTCCTTGATTTCTTTGGCAAATTCATAATTAAAAAAATAAATATTATTCTTTTCATACCGCTCGCCCAGTCTGAGATAAGTTTCCATAATCAGATAATTGACCTGAAAATAAAACAGTTTTTTATATTTATCCCATTGTTTTGGAGTTTCTATTTTAGCCAGCGCTTGAACAGGAGGTAAAAAAGGGGATTTCAATGCATATTGGAGCCAATAGATATTAGCGTTCAAATTTTCTGTCCCCCTATGCATATTTTCCCGGAATAAAGCGTAAAATTCTTCAGCATACACAATTTTTCTTCGAAGAGGCACAGAGGTATAATCTTCCAGATTAGAATAAGACAAGCTGCCGAAACAGCCTGCCAAAAAGATTGAAACAAAAAAATATTTTATTTTCATACTGTAAAGTATCGAGAAATTTAGATATAACTCAACTCGTTTTCCAATTTTTTTCTTAATTTACAGATTGAATTTTTTTCGATATTCCGTACTGTTTCAGCGCTCAAATTCATTTTTTTCCCTATTTTTTTATAGGTCATTCTATATTCCGGGGTCAAATAACGGTTAAAAAGAATCGCATTTTCCTTATCATTTAAATACTGAACTATTTTATGATTAAAAAAATCTCTTAAGTCTTTTTTTTCCATTTTTTCTTCCGCCGTTTCCCTTGTATCACTCAAACTGTCAATCAGTGAATATTCCTGTTCGTTTTTATATTCTCCGCCTTTTAAACTGTCGTCCAGATAAAATGGTTTTTTCAGAATATTGATAATCGCCTTGTTCTCTCCTTTCTTCTTTTCCGAAGCTTCAAGATCCTTGATTCCCTGAAAAGACTTCTTGATGACCCGGAAGGGAGTCTTGACAATATAGCACTCTTTGTAGAATTTTCTTTTCACAAACTCCACGATCCACATTTTCGCATAACTTGCAAAACGGACATTTTTCGACGGATCAAATTTATCCGCGGCTGTCACTAAACCAAGAATCCCTTCCTGAATCAGGTCTTCCAAAGACATGATATTATATCTTAGAAATCTTTTGGCGATAGGGGTTACCATTCGAAGATGAGTATTAATCAATTCTTCTCTGGCTTTCAGATTCCCTTTTCTGGTAAGCTGTCCTATTTCTTTTTCTTTTTCTTCAGTGAGTAATGAAAACGAATGAGCCTTTTTCAGAAAACTTTTCAAGTCTTCCATGTTCTGCCTCCCTGAGCATAATAATTGTCCTCATAAAACAGTTATCAGAAACCATGCCTAAAAAAATATACATTAATAAACATTGAATAACAACTAATTAATAAAAATTACAAAATTTTAAAAATCTTTTTATTGCGAAATAACAACATTTAGATGTTGCAGAATAACAACTCGGAAAGATTTTTCAGAAGGATTTCCTTACGGTTTGAAAATTGAGATTGAAAATCAATTGATCCGTAATCTGAAATAATTTTCAGAAAAACAGGGTGCAAATCATAGAACATTTCGGAATAGCAAGAGATCCAATAAGCTTCCATATCTACTGCAAAAATCGCATCTTGAAAATCAGAAAGCCTTTTTTCCCTTCTAAAATCGGAAAAATCAGAGACTGGCAATTCTACTGTAATTAAAACATTTTCTTTTAAAATGATGTTACTTTGCAACATCAACTCGCTTAAAACCTGCTGAGGAATAAAAGAAGAACCGATTTCAAGCGGCGAGACCGCTCCCGCTATCCCGAAATTGACAATTTTTTCAGGCACCATCTCTTCAAAAATTTCCAGGCTTTTAATCACATTCGATTTTCCTATTCCAGTAATGAAAAGAAAATCATTTCCTCGTTTAAACAGGTTTCTTTTGAGCTTAATAAAATCATTTTGAACAAGAAGCGCTCTAGCCTCAAAAAATGTCGCCGCAAGAAAAAGAGTCCCCATCAGCGCTCAAGATAACGGTTCGCAACATCTTGATAAAAGTCGATCCTTCTATCCCGTAAAAAAGGCCAGATTCTCCTGACCTCTTCTGTTCTTTCCAGATTGAGATCCGCATATAAAACTGTTTCTTCCTGATGAGCTGCCTGCGCCAGAAACTCTCCCTGAGCTCCTGCCGCAAAACTGTTTCCCCAAAAAAGAATTTCTGAGCCTGAATCATCAGATTCCAATCCCACCCGATTCACAGCAAGTAAAGGTATTCCATTCGCTATTGCATGAGAACGCTGAATCGTAATCCAGGCTTCCAGCTGGCGTTTTTTTTCGTCCATACTGTCTTTTGGATCCCAGCCGATTGCTGTAGGATAAATCAAGAGTTCAGCTCCTTTCAAAGCCATAATCCTGGCCGCTTCAGGATACCACTGATCCCAACACACCAGCACTCCCAGCTTGCCGAGACTGGTTTGAACCGGTTTGAATCCAATATCCCCCGGAGTAAAATAAAATTTTTCATAAAATCCGGGATCATCCGGAATATGCATCTTTCTATAAATTCCCGCAAGAGAGCCGTCGTTTTCAATTACTGCCGCCGTATTATGATAAAGCCCCTTTGCCCTTTTCTCAAAAAGAGATAAAACCAGAACCACTCCCATTTCTTTTGCAACTTTACCAAAAAGCTCTGTTGAAGGTCCCGGAATTGTTTCTCCCAGATCAAATTTTTTGGTGTCTTCGCTCTGACAGAAATAAAGACTGGAATGAAGCTCCTGCAAAACAACCAGTTTCGCTCCATTTTTTGAAGCTTCTTTTATCTTTAAAATACTCTTCGCCTGATTTTCATTTCTATCCGCGCTGCAGCTTTGCTGAATCAAGGCTATCTTGATAGTTTGATTCATCCTGAAATCCCTTTTGGAACCTGCATTGTCACGCAATGAAGCGAGCCATGCTGCTCAATCAGCGTCCTGCAGTCTATCGGAATAATTTTCCTGTCTGGAAAAGCTTTCTGAAGGATAGCAAGAGCTTTCATATCATTTTCTTCATCCTGATACACAGGAAGAAGAACAGCCTGATTAATAATTAAAAAATTGGCATAGGTAGCCGGCAGCCTGTTCTTATCCTGATCATAAAAAGGTTTTGGAAAAGGCAGAGGATAAAGAGTATATGGCTCACCATTCATTGTACGGAACCCCTTAAGCTGTTTTTCCATTTTTTTCAGCTCTTCGTAATGCTCATCATTTTGATCCTCACAGCTCACATAAAGAATCACTTGATTCGGAGCCAGACGCGCAAGCGTATCAATATGCGAATCCGTATCATCGCCCGCAAGATATCCATGATCCAGCCAGAGGATTCTCTGTCCACCCAAAAATTTTTTTAATTTCTTCTCTATTTTCTTTTTTGAAAGATGAGGATTTCGATTAGGAGACAAAAGACACTCAGAAGTAGTCAAAAGAGTCCCCTCTCCATCGCTTTCAATACTTCCGCCTTCCAAAATCATCCCGGCAGTCTTAAGTGCAGCCGGCCAGAAAGCTTTCTGCCAGTAAAGATTTTTACTAATTTGATTATCATAGTTGGAAGCAAATTTTAATCCCCAGCCGTTAAATCCGAAATCCAGAAGCACCGGTTTATTATTCGGATAATAAACGCTGATAGGACCGAAATCTCTTGCCCAGGTATCATTTGTAGGCATTTCGTAAATAAAAAGTCTTTTTGAAACAATTCCGAAAGCTTTCAATTCTTTTTCCGTTTTTTCTTTATCCGGCGTTGCAAGCCATACTTTTTCATAAATCAAAATATTTTTTATAATTTCTGCAAAGACCTTTTGCGCATCTTCAAGAATCTCTTTCCAGTCTGTCGCTTCATGCGGCCATGCAAGCACAACCCCGCTTTGTTCTTCCCATTCTGCAGGCAGAATTTTTGTCATTGTCGCTCCTGAGTAAAATATGATTATAAAATTTATTAAAAAATTATGAAAAATACTTTAAGTTTAAAAAAAAGATGAGAAGAATTGAGTTTAATGCAGCAAGGATAAAAAGCCGTCGTTTTTAATGACAGCTTTTTGAAAATTTATATTCTGTAGAATACGATAGTATAGACAATGAGCCAGATTCCGACTCCGATTCCGATCAGTCCGAACAATACCTGATAAGTAGAAAGTTTTTTCAAAATTTCTTCACCTTTCTTTTTTGCTTCTTCATTCTTACTCAGAACCCATTTTGAAATCAATCCAAATCCCAGCATAAAACCAAGCACTGTTTCCACAACCGCCATAGCCAGAAAAGTGATCCACCAGATCGGCCAGGTTGCAATCAAACTGGTCCATAAAACAGCCCGGATAATTCCCCAGACACCCCAGACAAACGCCCCAAATCCGATATATCCTTGAAAAGGAATCAGGACATTGAGCACTTTTTCAGAATCTTTGATTTTTTTTGTAATCAGAGACATGGCTGCCAAAGCCCCGATCACGATCATCAATAAACCGTCAAGCATAAGAACCTCCAATAAATTGTTTAAAACTAATATTGATAAAAATTAATATAATTTTTTATTATAAATAAATTTATCATTATAAATGAAAAATAAAATTAAATTATTGAAAATAATAAATATTATTAGAAGATTTTTACAGATTTTAAAAATCATTAATGGACTATCAAACTCAAATAAAATTCAAAAAAAGAATCTTAATAAAAATTCCGATAAATAAGACTTGTAAGATTTGTTTTTCTTTTTTTATTATAAGGATAGTAATTTTTAAATTGATATTTTATTATATTCTCACCAAAAGGCTTATTTAAAGGAATAATTTATGTCCATCAATAAAAGTCCTATTATTGAACTGCCGGTTCAAATCTGTCTCAATGAAGAAGGGGAAGAATACTTTTCTAAAATGGGGGTTCCTTTAAAATCAGTCAAAGGGATTACAGGTAGAAAAAAACTTGGGTTTCAATCAAATACCCTAGAAGTTCCTTTTTTAAAAACCCTTCTCCGTCAAAATTATTTTGAAGAAATTTACACTTATGCTATTACCTTGATTGAAAAAAAAGAAATGCTTCAAGATGTGACCAAACTGATTTTTTATAATATAATTTACAACAAATTCCGTCCTCATGTAACCGAAGTGCTCCTGAGTTCAGAACTGGTCGAAAGATATAACCAGAAAAATCCGACCCACAAGATTACCCATAAAACGAGTTTTAACGAATCGAAAATCAAGGAATTTTTCAACAGCCGGAAACAGGTTATTGCGGGACTTATCAACAAAATTCTTGAAAAACCCTTTAAAGTCATTGATGAAGATAAAGAGATAAAAGAAAAAGATGAAAAAAAAGGCATTATGAAAACTTTTGTCCAGCATATTTCATTAAAAGAATGGTTTTTGTTTTTTCTGATTACCAACAATCAGGAAGAGAGAGATAAAATTATTACTCAAATTTCTGATTTAATGATCACCTATCTTGGAAAAACAAAAATCTCGGATTATATTGGATTTTTATTGATTGAGCTTGCTCAAAATTCGGAAAAAGCCAGTTTATCTAAAATAGTTTCTATCAAAAAACTGGCCGAAGATGTGGATATTTTCTTAAAAGACAGGGCAAACCGTGAAAAAATCATGGACATGGCAAAACAAATGAACTATTTTATCGAAGTTTCATGGAGAATCAAATACCTTGAAGGTTCAGGTCCCCTTGCCAGCATCCGCTATGAATTAATGGTTTCAAACAGAGGCGTTATTCCTAAAAATTTAAGGAAAAAAATCAAGGATAAATCTCAGGCTGATGTAGAAGGATTATCGTTAGCCGATTTTTATCAGGATTCAGGACAGGCGCTTGGAGCCGGACTCGGGCTTTTTTATATTTCTTATATTACCGATGAATCAAAGCCGCAGGGAATTCGTTTTGATACTACGATAGAAAGCGATGATGATAAAGACACCACTTATGTGCTTCTCCGTTTTACAATTTAGAAAAATAATATTTTTTTCAAAAATCATTAAAAAGGGTTTATTTTTATTATAATGCAAATAAAAAAGATTTTCTATTTTTTTGTTTTGACACTTTTTCTTCTTTCTTGTAAAAAAGAAAGAACTTTGCCTACTGATGAAGATTTAAGCGCTCCTGATTTTAAACTGACAATATCGATACTTTCATCCAGCGCAGTCGAGCTGTCTTGGCAAAACCCATCCAGCAGAGATTTTCAGGAAGTTAAAATCCTAAGAAATTCTTTTTCCCATCCCCTTGACTTAAAAGACGGTCTCCTGATTTACTCCGGAACCAGCCAGCAATTTCAGGATCAGGGACTGACTGCAGGCAAAAGATATTACTACACAGCTTTTATTTTAAACAAACAGGGCATTACTACTGCTAAAAGCTCTTTAAATATTCTTTTAACAGCCCCCTCACTTCCCCTGAGCTTTGCGGCGCTGAAAAAAATTGAAGCCGCAACCCTCTACTGGCAAAAACCGAATGACCCGAATTATACGGGAGTCAAAATTCAAAGAAGTGATTTAAAATATCCTGAAAAAGCGGAAGAAGGCGTGACTGTTTATGAAGGGAATGCTCTTTCTTTTCATGACAACGGATTGGAGGGAGGAAAAACTTACTATTACTCTCTTTTCAGCTCCAATGAACAAAAAATCTACTCTCTTTCATATCAGAAAACCACCTGTAAACCATGGAGACAGGATGAAGTAGCCGTCGATGTCCAGATTTCGTCTCTTCAAGACAATGCGGTTTTGAAAGGTGAAAAAATCATAGAATCGGTTGTATCCAGCTCTTCTGGAATTGCAATTCAAAAAGTAGAGTATTATTTAGATCAGACACTGGTTTATGAGACTTCCGTTTCTCCTTATACCTACCACTGGAATTCCGATCTGGTTCCCCAAGGTCTTCATACCTTAATGGCAAAAGCCTATGATGCTCTGGGAGTTTCAGGGTTTCACGCAATTTCGGTGAGAATAGACAGAAGCCCTCCTGCCATTTCCTTTCTTTCGCCCTCAGAAGAAAGTCATGTCAGCGGACAGCTCCTTTTTAAACTTTCAGCAGAAGATGCGGGCGGCATAAAAGAAATAAGATTATTTATGGATCAAAGCCCGGATAATTTCGCCTTGCTTTCTGCCCCTCCTTATGAAATTACTTTCAATACAGATGGTCTTTCTGAAACTTCCCATACTGTCAAGGCGATTGCTTCAGATTTTTCAGACAATACCAGCGAGACCCTGATTCATTTTACGGTTGACCGTATGCCGGCAGTCGCAGTGAGTCCTGCTGAAAACACCACAGTGTCTTACAAAAGCAAGGTTATCCTTACTTTTACTGAACCTATGAATTCGGGAAGCATTGAGTCTTCTTTTAGTCTAAAAGACAATCTTGGCAACTTAATCACTGGCGTCTTATCATTTGATTCTGAAAAGAAAATTTTTACATTTACCCCTTCTTCCCTCACAGCGGAAAAAACTTACACCGCAAAAATAGTAAAAGAGGCAAAAGATTTAAACGGCAATATGCTTGCTTCAGATAAAACCTGGACATTTACCACAGATTCAACTTCTAATATTTATGGAGACCCGGAAGCTGTTTTCGGGATAACCCGTTACGGAAATTAGCCGACAATAGACTCATCCAGATTATATTTAAATCCTGAAAAATGGAATGAGGACCGGATTGGAACCGATAAAAAAAATTTTTACCCGTGTTTTTAAAATTAAAACTGAAGAATTTTCTCTTGTTCAAAGTCTTTTTCTTTTTTTTACTACAATAGGAATATTTTTCACTTTGGGAGCAGCGGCAGGAGATACTCTTCTTTTGAGCCAGTTTGGGGAAGAATCTGAAAAACTCCTTCCCTTTGTCTATATTGGAGTTGCTTTTTCTTCTATCTTTGTAACATGGATTTACGACAGGTGTCAGGGAAAAGTCAGCCGGATCGTCCTTTTGGTCGTTACTTTCAGTATTTTAAGCCTTTCCATTCTTTTTTCCCGATTTCTTTTTTATTTTATTTCCAGTAAATGGCTTTATTATTTTTTGGTTATTTGGCTGGAAACCTGTTCCCTGACTGCCATTATGATGTTTTTTTCATTCAGCGGCGATTATTTCACCACTTTTGACGCCAGAAGGGTTTACGGGTATATTTCCGGCGGGCTTCCTTTCGGAACCATTATCGCCGGATTTATCATGAAACCGCTTGTTTCTTCTTTAGGTATCTTAAATATTTTATTTGTCATTGCTTTTCTTCTGGCTCTGAGCGCTTTTTTGGTGATCAGAATATCTTTAAAACATAAACCTGTATTATCCAGTCTGGAAGAAAAAAAAGAATCGAATGAAAAAGTTGCCCTGAAAAAAATATTTGAAAACAAATACATTGTTTATTTGGTAATATTTGTTTTTATCTCATTTATCTGTTTCCGTCTGGTAGAGTATTTATTCCAAATAAAAGCGGTCAGCGAAATGCAGGGAGAACGATTAGCTTTATTTTTTGGAAATTTTTATTCTTATCTGGGAATTGTGCAGATTGTGATTCAATTTGGTCTTGTCAGTTTTCTATTCAAAAAACTCGGCGCTGTAAACAGCTTAATGCTTCTTCCATTATTTATCATTTTCAGCAACATTCTTTATCTGATTTTTCCAAGCCTTTTAATTGTCTGGGCATCCGGTAATTTTTTCAGGCTTTCCTTTTCGGAAACAGTGGATATCCCCGCCACAGAACTGCTTTTTCTCCCTCTGCCGAAAAAAATGCGCCTCCGGGTTCAAGCTCTTTTCAGCGGAGCGCTCATTCCTTTAGGAAGCGGACTGGGAGGTCTCCTTATTCTTTTTTTACTTACTTTTATTCAAGATCTCTCAGTTTTCACTTACCTGACTATTCTGGTTTCCTTCCTTTACCTTGCTTTTATTCTTCTCATCAAACCCCAGTATAAAAAAATGCTTTCCAGCTCACTGAAAGAAAAAAACTTTTCAAAAGCAGATATGGATTTTCTTTTTCATCCTGAAATCATTGAAAATCTTTTTCAAAATTTATTAAAAACCGAAAACACGGAGCAGATTCTTTTGACTCTTGAGATTCTCTCAAAATACGGAAATGAATCCGTGATAAAGAAATTTGAATCGCTCATTTATCATCCTAATGAAAAAGCAGCTCTTCTGGCGCTGGAAATACTCGGTGAGAAGATCCCTCTGGAAAGCATTGAAACGATTTACCGGACTTTAAAACATCCTTCCGCTTTACTTCGGGCCAAAGCCATTCTTCTCATCTCCCAGATCAGAAAAAAAGACGCTCTCCAAGATCTTCTGCCTTTTTTACAAACAGAAGATTTAAAAGTCAGGTCTTCCGTCATAACCGCCCTCCTTATTTATGGAGACGCAAAAGAAAAAAAACAGGCAGAGGAACTTCAGCAAAAACTTCTTCTTGCTTCAGACAAAACTGAAATACTGGCAGGAATAGCAATATATAAAACCGCTTCTCATTTAATAAATATTTCCCTGATCCGCTCACTGCTTCAATATTTTTCTTCCTTGGAAATTCAACAAGCCATTCTTTCTCTTTGCCAATATTGTCCGGAAAAAGAAATAATCAGTCTTTTGATAGAACAACTCAATCCTGTTTCTCTTCGTCTGACCGCCTTAAAAACACTGGAACAAATGACAAAAGAAATCTGCCCCCATCTTATTTCCATTCTCCGTGAAAAAAAACTTTCTTTTTTCCAGAAACAAACCATTTGCGCCCTTTTAAAAACAAAAGGAAATTTAAATAATCTGGATGTCCTTTTTGATATCGTTTTATCAAAAGACGAAAGTTTTATTTTAAAAGTATCGGCAGGTCAGGCCATCAGAGGCATCTGTCAGAGAGAAGATTCTGCTTTCTACC
>Ga0209518_1002487_pt1 | contig 17109 bp, 15 predicted proteins | sample RifGroB1_FD_183993 | JGI IMG/M metagenome (GOLD analysis project Ga0209518, IMG submission 183993) | Groundwater microbial communities from Rifle, Colorado, USA - Groundwater B1 (SPAdes) (version 2) | ecosystem: Environmental > Aquatic > Deep subsurface > Groundwater | place: Rifle, Colorado...
CGTCAATGACGGCAGCACCGACGGCACCCTGAGCATCTTGCTCGATCTGGCACGAATTGACCGGCGCATTCAGATAGTCGACCTGAGCAGGAATTTTGGCAAGGAGGCGGCAATGACTGCAGGCCTCGATCTCGCGCGTGGGGACGCCGCCGTTATCATCGACGCCGACCTGCAGGATCCGCCGGAACTAATCCCGGAGATGGTGCGGGAATGGCGTAGCGGCTACGACGTCGTCTACATGCGCAGGATGTCCCGTGAGGGTGAGACTTGGCTCAAGAAGAGTACCGCCCGCGCTTTCTATGCGCTGATGGGGCGTATCGGCAGGTTCAGGGTGCCGGAAAACGTCGGCGACTTCCGGCTGTTGAGTCGGAGGGCCATCGACGCCCTGAAACGGATGCCTGAACGGACGCGTTTCATGAAAGGACTGTTCGCTTGGATAGGATTCCCATGCAGGGAGATCGCCTACCGACGTGATCCCCGTTATGCCGGGACCACCAAGTGGAACTACTGGAGCCTCTGGAACCTGGCGCTTGAGGGAATCACCTCCTTTACGGTCACCCCCCTCAAGCTCGCCAGCTATATCGGTGTGCTGACCTCCCTGGCAGCCTTTTGCTACGGGATCTGCGTCGTCGCCAAGGCCCTGCTCTTTGGCGATCCCGTTCCCGGCTATCCCAGTATGATGGTCGTCATCCTATTCCTGGGGGGGCTGCAGTTGCTGGCCATTGGCATTGTTGGCGAGTACCTTGGTAGGATGTTCATCGAGACCAAGCAGCGACCTCTCTATCTGCTGAACCGCCATTACAGGGGCATGGCCAAAAACCAGGCATTTCCAATGTTTCAGGAGGAGGTCGTAGGGTGACGATGCGCGACAATGTGATTAATGGCCGGAAGTGGCTGCTGATTTTGCTGATCTGCTTTGGTCTGGCGCGACTGGCGTCTTTGGGGCTTTACCCGCTATCCGATACAACAGAGGCCCGCTACGGAAACATCGCCAGGCTGATGGCGGAAACCAACAACTGGATCACCCCCCAATACAGTCCCGGTGTCCCCTTCTGGGGAAAGCCGCCACTGTCGACCTGGCTTTCGGCCGCCTCCATGGAACTATTTGGGATCAATGAATTCGCGGCCCGGCTCCCTTCCTTCCTGCTCGGCCTGGCCGTGGTTCTTCTGGCCTGGTCTCTGGCGTCGTGGCAACGGGGTCGCGATGTGGCCCTGGCGGCGGCTGTGGTGCTTACCAGTTCAGCTTTGTTCTTCATCGGAAGCGGAGCTGTCATGACCGATAATGCTCTCCTTTTGACTACCACCCTCTGCATGGTTTCCTTCTGGCGGGCACTGAACGATTCCGGGCGCTCGGCACGCCGGTGGGGTTACGCCTTCTTCGTCGGGCTGGCGATCGGGTTGCTGGCCAAGGGGCCCATTGCGATCGTGTTGACCGGCTTGCCCATAGGCGTCTGGGTGCTTTGGCAGCGCAAGTGGTTGGATGTTTGGCGCCGTTTGCCCTGGGTCAGCGGCGTCGTGCTGACCGCGGTCCTGAGCGTTCCCTGGTACTGGCTTGCCGAGCTTAATACTCCCGGGTTCCTCGATTACTTCCTGATCGGCGAACATTGGAAGCGGTTCGCGGTGCCGGGATGGAAGGGCGACCTGTACGGCAACGCCCATCTGCGGCCAAAAGGGACGATCTGGTTCTACTGGCTTGCCGCCACGCTCCCCTGGTCGCTGATCCTGCCGGCAATGCTGCTGCGGAAAAAGTTTAGCAGCGGCCCGATGCACAGGCCGACCGAGGGGGAGGGATGGTGCCTGTACCTGGTTCTTTGGACGCTGGCGCCGATGGTCTTTTTCACCTTGGCGAGCAACATCTTGTGGACCTACGTGCTGCCGGGGCTGCCGGCGTTCGCCATTTTGGCCGCGGACAAGCTCTTTTATGGGTCGCCGCAGAGATCCGGGGCGCAGGTCCCTTCGCTTCCCGTGCTGCGCGCGGGAGCCTCGGGCATGCTGCTGCTTTACATGGCGGCGCTGACGTTTTTGGCTTTTGGCTACGGGCCTGCCGAAAAGAGTCAGAGGAAACTGATCGCCTCCCTAGACGCCGCGCACCCGGGCGAGAAGTCGTTGACCTACCTTTATCAACGGCCTTACTCCGCCGAGTTCTATTCCAGAGGATCGGCTCGCGTGGCGCGGGATCCAAACGATACGGAGGGGCTGTTCCGAGACGATGCCGTCGATTATTTCTCCGTCGCAAAAGGGGACTTCGAGCGATTGCCCTTGTCCTTCCGCGTGCGGGTTAAGAATCTCGGGCTGATCGACAGGTATTACCTGCTGGTCGAGAACCCCGTGTCCTCGTCCCTGCAGATGCGACGGCCGCCTCGTCCAGCGTGACTCGCGCGAAACCGCCTTCACAGCGCGGCATTCGCCAGCCATCCCGCCGCCCCGCTCCCCGCGACCACCAGCCAAGGCGGGAGCCTCCAGAACATGAGCGCGACAAGGGCCACCAGCGCCAGACCGAAGTCCTGCGGCTGACGGATTGCGATTGTCCAGACCGGATGATAGAGCGCTGCCAGCAGCAGGCCGACCACCGCCGCGTTGACCCCGGTCAGCGCGGCCTGAACCCGCAGGTTGCGGCGCATCCGCTCCCAAAACGGCAAGGCCGCAAAGACCAGCAGAAAGGACGGCGCGAAGATGGCCAAGAGGCAGATCATGCCGCCCATCCAGCCGGAGGGCCCGCCGCTCATGGACGCCCCGAGGAAGGAGGCGAAGGTGAACAAGGGGCCGGGCATGGCCTGGGCTGCACCGTATCCGGCAAGGAAGGCTTCATTGCCGACCCAACCGGGGGGGACCACCTCTGCTTGCAACAGCGGCAGCACGACATGACCGCCACCGAACACCAGGGACCCCGCCCGGTAAAAGGCATCCGCCATCGCCACGGCCCGACTCGGCACCAATTCGGCCAAGACCGGCAAACCGGCCAGCAAGGCAAAAAACAGCGAGAACCAGACAACCCCCGCCCGGCGTCCGACCGCGACAGGGAGCGGGTCGTGGTGCTCGGTGGCCTGCGCGGGCTTGAACAGCAGCACCCCCCCGAAGCCGGCCACAATGATGACGCCAACCTGTCCCCACACAGACGGCGCGAGCAAAACGGCACAAGCCGCAATCGCCATGATGGTGACACGCAGCGCGTCCGGGCAGAGGTTCCTTGCCATGCCCCACACCGCCTGAGCGACCACGGCGACCGCCACCACCTTCAGACCGTGCAGTGCACCGGGATCCATGACGTCGCCGTAGCTTGAGATACCCAGCGCGAACAGGATCAGGGCAATGGCCGAGGGGATGGTGAAGCCCGCCCAGGCGGCGAGCGCCCCGGCGTAACCCGACCTCGACAAGCCCAACGCTATCCCGACCTGGCTGCTGGCCGGCCCCGGGAGAAACTGGCAGAGTGCCACCAGGTCCGCGTAGCTCCGCTCCGACAGCCAACGCCGGCGCGTCACGAACTCTTCGCGGAAATAACCCAGGTGGGCGACGGGGCCGCCGAAGGAGGTCAGTCCGAGGCGAAGGAAGATGAGAAAGACCGACCACACGCTGGAGTCGTCTCTATGGGTGTTGGACATGCGAATCCTTCATGTGATTAGTTTGATCTACCTCTGCTTGCTGACCGGCACGAAGTTGCGGGCGACTATCCGCTGCCCCGCCGGAGAGAGCAGAAAATCGATGAAATCCTTATGGTCACCCTTGGGACTCCCCTTCGTCACCAGCAGCAGGGGGCGGGATATCACGTAGCCGCCGGACCTCACGTTTCGCTCGGTCGGCTCGACGCCGTTTACCGAAATAGCCCTGATCTTTTTTCTGACATGCGGCGGCAGGGACGCCACTAGTCCTACACTTGCCGCACAGATACCGTTCTGGTTGCGGGCAAGCTGGATGAGTTGATCCCGCGAAAGGTCCACTTGCCTGAAGTCACCGTAAGCGGCGCCGTCCATGACGATCTCCCGGAACATCTCAATGGTGGCCCGTTCCCCGACAAGGATCTCCGTCGTGGGCGATATGGATGCCGCCCGCCCGCCGACATCCTGCCATTTGGTGACCCGGCCGGTGAAGATTTGCTTCAGCTGTTTGCGGGAAAGGTTTCGTACCGGGTTGTCCGCGTGGACGAAGACGGCGATGGCGTCATAACCAATGAGAAAAGGTGTGAGACCGCGCCTCTTCTCCTCGAGCCTGAGCGACCGGGACACCCCTGCCAGCTCTGTCTCCCCTTCGATCAGCGCCTTGATCCCTTTTCCCGATCCTGGCATCTGCACCGAGCTGAATTTCTTGCCGCTCTTTTCACGGAATGCCTCCACCGCGCCGGCATTCAGGATTCCGGTGCCGATAGTGGAGGAGCCGATGTAAGTGAGGTCTCCGCGGGCTGTGTGCGGAAGACACAAGAGGATGAACAGAAGCAGTAACGGATATCTAGTAAGCATTCTCGTCTCCCTGTGCGGACAGCGCCGAGGGGGCCGCCGTCTGAAGCAATGCTGTCTGATAGCCCTGGCCGGCATTTCCATCTGAGGGGACACCGGGCAGTGAAGTGCATGGCGAAACTGCACGTCCTGTCAAGCGATGTTCCGGGCTCAAAGCAGGGAGATCCCAAAGACGATAGCGACTCCTGCGGGTGCGATGTGCTCAGCATGCGCTGAATACCTGCACACGGCGCGGCCCAGGGTGTGTAGATAAATCATGGGACTAGGAAAGTCAATATTATTTTGAGATTAGTATAGCGGGCTAGTCAGCACATTGCCCGGATGGTGAGGCCTTCAGTATCGCGGAATACTTTCAGTTCTATTGTCATCACTCGATGCACCCTTAGCGTTGAGGAAATAACCCCGCATACGATGCCGGCTTGGTGACAATTTTCGTTAAATACGCCCACCGTCTCCGGCTCGATGTTCAGTGCATGTACGGTTCCTGACGCCATTTCGGCAGCAGCCGGGGTAACGGTCCCGTAGCCGCAACCGCTCGGCGCCCTGCCTTCCTCGGTCCAGGGTCTGCGCCCACCACGCGGTAGTGCTCCGGTTTCCGGTCCAATTCGACGCCACTGATGCTCGAACCACTCTCAGCACTCCGCAGTTTCGCAGATCTCAGGGTGTTAAAATCCGCCCAATCAAGGGAGCGCCTGATGTGAAAAAGCCGGCCGACAGGAAACAAACCTGCGGATTGCGGTTGCATTCCTACCGGCGAGGAGAAGTAATTTTTTATTGAGGGGGTCAGGAGGTCATGCTGTCTCCCCTCGCAGTTATTATTTGCGCCTGTAAATCAGCAACTTACACCATAACAAAGGCTTGCCCGCCAGATTTGCCGATTTCATAGGCTAACGAACGAACGGCTGAATGAGCAAACGGAACAGGGTGAGCCTGCCGGGATCGCGGAACTCTTTAAGGCCTAACGTCATCCCGTGATGCCCCTCCTCGGGTTGGGGACGGTAGGTCCCGCACAGGCGGTCCCACCAGGGGAGGTTGAAGCCGAAATTGCTGTTGGTCTCGCGGGGGATAACCGAATGGTGGACCCGATGCATGTCCGGGGTCACCACCACAAGTCGCAGCCACCGATCCAATGTTTCCGGCATCCGGATGTTGCCGTGGTTGAATTGCGACGTGGCGTTCAGAACAACTTCAAAGGCGACAACCGCCACGGCTGGCGGGCCGATCAGGGCCACGGCCCCCAGTTTTATCCCGGCAGAAATCACTATTTCGATGGGATGGAAGCGATTGCCCGTGGTGACGTCGATATCCAGGTCGGTGTGGTGCATCCGGTGCAGACGCCAGAGGATCGGGAGAAAGTGGAATAACACATGCTGAAGATAAATGACGAAGTCGAGGGCCACTACCGCCATGACGATCTCGATCCAGGCCGGCAGCATGATGATGTTCAGAACGCCCCAGCCACGCTCCCGGGCAATGAGCGCCAGGCCGACCGGGAGAACCGGCAGCAGCAAACGTACCACTACAGTATCGATTACCACCATGGAAAGGTTGGCAAACCAGCGTCGTACTTTGCTGTCAGTCAGCGCACGACGGGGAGCAATGACTTCCCAGACTGCAACAACCGCCAGTATCCCGAAGAAAAAGGCAAGGCGAATGATCTGTTCTCCGGGCATGTTATCTATTCCCACACAGCGGATCGTCAGCGAATTGCCTCCAGATCCGCGCCTCCGGGTTCTGCTCGTAAAAGTCTTCCTCTGCAAAGGAAAAACGATACGCTGAAACGTAGTCGAACACAATCCGATATGCGGAGTTTACTTTCCGAATCATCTCCGTATCACTGGCGTTTCCGGTATCGGGATGGTGACGCTTCACCAGCTCCCGGTGCCGTGTTTTGATCTCTCTGAGGGTGGCCCGCTCCCCCAGGCCCAGAACCCAAAGCGATTCCTGCAGGTCGGCATAGGTCATTTTCTTAGTGGGTCCAATCGATGATTTTCGTTTCGGCACCAAGCTTTTTCTCGACAGCCCCTTTGATGGCAGCGAAGTGCGGACAAGGGAAACCAATGGGGTTGCCATTCTTCATGCAGGAGGCGAACACGATCGCTTCAGCCCCTCGATCAACCATCATCTTTGCCCTGGTGACAGCTTTCTTGCCGGAGCAGCCACCGCAGGAGAGAAAACCGACAATTTCAACCGGACCGGTCTCTTTGAAGGCCAAGGTCCCTTCCCTGGCAACCTTAAAATCGGTGCTGCCGGGGCACATATCCTCGGTCAACTGACAACGGATGATTCCCACCTTCATACATGTCTCCTTATATCTTTTTCTTGTGTGCTTGTATAACCACAAAGCTACCGCTGCCGTAGCCCTCCCGGACGCTCAGGTCAGTCGTCTCTCCCGGGAAAAGGGTTTGGCGGTATGCGAAACTTGAGAAGCCGGCTTTGGTCAGTAATATCTCAAGTTCGCTCACCGAATAAAAGGCGGCGCTACGGTAGAATCGGCTCTGCTCTTTTTCCCGGCTGTACAGTTTCCCTAGGTCGCTCTCGCGGTCGATAAAGCCGATGATAAGTGTCCCGTGGGGTTTAAGGATGCGGCAGGCTTCACGGAACGCCTGGGCAACATTATTAAGAAAACATACAACCGTTACCATGACGGCAAAATCAAAGCTGCAGTCGGCAAACGGCAGTGTTTCCGCCATGCCTTCGAAGACCTCAATCCCGCGCTGACGTGCCAGTTCCGCCATCCGGGGTGATGGCTCCACCCCGATGGGAATGCCGAGGGGCACGGCGAAACGCCCGGTACCGACACCAATCTCCATTCCGCTGCCACTGGCAGGGATGAATCCTCGTACCGCCTCAAGCTCAGCCAAATAGAGGTCGCGATGTTTCTCGAACCATGCGTCGTATTCGGCGGCGGCCTCATCGAAAGAAGTAGTTTTGGTCATGGTGGTTCTCAACTGTCTCACGGGCAGCACATCTCTTCTTCAAGGCATCCCGCTGTCACTAACCTGCATGCTTACTTTCAGCTGTCATTGCGTGCTCGATATAGGTCTGCATTTTGTTGGCAGACATAGCAATATCCAACGGAACCGATTCGTCATTGAGATATACCGTTGTTGACCCTCTCAGATCGTAATTGGCTGCTTCGGGGGAGTCAATGAGGTGGATAGCTACTTCTAGCGACTCCCCGAAATGATCCTTCATTTTTCCGGCCACACCTGTGGCCGCGGCGCAACTCGTTCAACCAACCCTTCCGGTGTGAAATACGATGAGCTTCAGCATGGAATCCTCCTTTGTATAGATGGTCTAACCCGGCCTGACTCTTTGACGGGCCCGTTGCGAGTCAGGTGATCAATGGTTTTGTTCTAAAAGCACAGATAATGCGGTGGCACATACTTTCAATGCGGTTTCATTGCCGATATCGCCACCTTTTTCAAAATCATCATCACGGGTAGCCATGGCGTTTGTGATATGAGCAAAACAGATGACAGGCTTCTTTAGGGCGGTACCCATCGCCAACAAGGCAGCCGCCTCCATTTCAACGGCAATGATTCCTTCGTCGCGTCGTGCCGAAATAAGTTTCAATGTCTCGCGGAACGGGGCGTCGGTGGTCCAAGATGTCCCCCGGACAACGTGGAGGGCAGCATCGCCAAGTCGTTTAGCTACGGCCTCCACCAACGAGGGCGATGCCTGCGCAAACCGCTCAGGCGGCAGATAGTGGTAGCTTGTCCCTTCGTCCCGCAACGCCTTCTCGATCAACAAAAACAAGGGAGGCTGCAGATTTTCAGGAAGGAGCCCCGCAGAGGAAATAGTGACAAGTGCCTGGCAACCCAAGGTGAAGAGTTCTTCTGCGACAAGCACCGCAAAAGAAGCACCAACCGTTCCGCCAATAATTCCATATTCTGTCTCGTTGGCACGCCAGCGGTAGAGACGTGTATGAAAGCATGGCCAGGAGGGCTCCAGCTCTGCCTCGCCGGTTCTCAATAGAAAATCCACCAGTTCACCGTCAAAATCCAGCAGGCACCCCGCCGGCACCACCAGCGGTGGTAGATTCTTTTGTATTCTGGCGGACTCCAGCATGTTTCCTGGAAGAAATACCGGTTCGTCAGTATGGGTGTGTTCCAAAAGAGGTGCATCGTTATCGAACACAGTCCCCCCCCCTGCCGAAAGTTTTTCCCGGTTGACATCATCCTTCGATTTACACATGACAGGTTCATCTTCTGCCAGCAGGGCCATGACTGATGATGCCAGCTTCGGACGACATACGTAGTAGCAGCGCTGGGAGCCCGCTTGGGTAAAGCTCACTATCCCTGCATGGCGGAGCACCGTCAAATGCTGTGATATGTTGGCCTGAGACGCGGGGAGAATATCCTGAATGTCGGTTACACACTTGGTGCCTTTAAGTAACTCGGCGACAATCTGGAGACGGGTCGGATGGGCAAGGGCCTTAAGCACATCAGCCCATACATTCGCAGTATCTAAATTCACAGCAGCCCTCAATCATATTCGAATATGCTAATATCATTTTGCGGCAATCTTTACAACTGAATTATCTAAAAGCATAGGAAGCCGGGAAGGGATCACAGATCGCGACGCTAGTCGTGGCAGGAGGGGAGCTGGAGAACGTGTATTGGGAAGACCTAGACATCATATCCCGGAAGACCATGGACCAGAGCGACTACATCGGCATGCTCAATACCCTTGACAATGTCCTCTACCAGTTGCGGATGAACATGGGGCGAAACAAGAACATCAAGTTCTAGTTGCCCGAGGAGGCAATCACGACAGGATGAGGGGAATTGTCATGTGGAAACAGGGGCGGCAGTTCAGTCGGTCACCCCTGTTATTTCATCGACATCGACACTTGATACATGTAATGCCTTGATGCGGCTATGAGCGGTCGAAGCCGGAGATTATGTCAATTTTACCCGACGAAAACCTTTAAGATTCTTGTAATTTTCTTGAGATCTTCATCGCTCATCGCCATCAACATACCGTTGATCTGCTCCACATTAACCGGCCGCGCCTCCAAATGGGCGAAGTCGAAGAAATCCCTTAATTCCGCATCCAGCGCCTTGGCTATCCGCTCGAGCCTGTCCAGAGATGGGTAACTTTTCCCAACCTCAATCCTGCTCATATGTCTCGGCTCTATGCCGATCAGCTCTGCAAGCTCCTCCTGCGACAACTTTTTCGCTTTCCGTAACTCCTTAATCCTGGCCCCGAGCAATTCCTTAGTGTTTTTCAAATCGTACCCCTCCTGGCGAGATAATCACCTTTTCAGGGCACGCTTAAAACGACATAAAATGATGTTTAATATTGACTTTTGAGACAATATATGATGTTTATACGACAAATAAAGATGATAAAAAGAGCTATATCAACATTAAACATGTTAAGAGTTCTGCAATGTAGGTATCTTCAGAGTATTCTCCGCGACAGGCACCCCCGAATTCACCACTGACGGCCCGACCGTTGCTTCTACGATACTTTGCTCTTCTTAAAAACAGCCAATAGAGGAAAAGCATATGGAAGATATCATGGTTGTAGACGATGACCTACACAATCTGGATCTGATCAGGCAAATTTTAGAGTGCGAAGGGATAAAGGCATACTGCGTAGCTAGCGGGGAAGAAGCACTCCGGAAGTTAAAAGAAAAGACCTTCCTCCTGATGATTACCGACCTCAACATGCCGGGAATCAACGGTTTCGAACTATCCAGAAAAGCCCGGGTGATAGCCCCCCATATGGCCATCATAATGAGCACTGGAGATTATTCACCAAAAATCTGCCGGCTTGCTGTGGAGGCCGGAATTGTAAATATTCTTGCCAAGCCCTTCCATCCGAATAAAATGCTGGAGATAGTCAGGGACATTATGGGAACAGAGAACAGCAATGGCCGCTTAGGCCGAAGCAGTGGTTAAAGCGGTTTCCCCGATCTGGCAATGTCAATCTGCCTCTGCCGTCTCGACGCGTAAGGCCTCATCCCACAGGAACAGGGGGGGCCGATCAATCGGCGCACCTTCTGCTTATTTTCTGCAGTTTCATAATCACATCGTACTGAACAGCAGGAACTTCACCGCCGGGATGCATTGTATTGTTGCGGTTCCGGCCTTGATGACGTCTTCATAATCATTAGTCACCAGGATGTTTTCCGCCCCCTCATGCCCATCGTGGGGTCTATTGAAGCACGCCAACTCCCGATCAGGTATGGCGGTCTCCGTTACATCCTCATACCAGACCTGAATGAGCTGAGTAACCCTCATCCCTTCCTTGACAACGAAATCGGTCTCGCTCCCGTTCGCATGAAAATAGACCTCTTCGTGCTTCCTCTTCAAGTGGCAATAGACTGCGTTTTCCGCCAGCCGACCAGCATCCTCTGAAAATGAGAACGCCACCCGGTTGCGCAATCCCGTATCAATGGCATACGGCTTGAAGCCGGCCCGCATGGAGCTCTTGAGGGAAAATGAAAACTTCTGAAGCTGAAACAGTAGGTAGCTTTCCATGATGGCCGAGACATAGTTTTCCGTCTTGTCTTGGGAGATCGTGAAGTTCTTCTTCAGCTTGTTGACACTGGTCAGCTTGGCAACATTGGTGAGCAGATATACCGCCAGATTGCGAAGGTTGGCCACGTCACGTATTTCGTGACGGGTAACGATATCCCGGTAGAGGAGGTACTCGAAATAACTCTTGAGGAGAAGCTCCTTATCCTCGGTCGATTGCTTCAGGACGACTTCGGGAAAGCCGCCATATTTCATGTAGTCCATGAAGAGGTTGCGAACGGTCGCCTTTTTTGCCAGGTAGTCCAGTTCAGTCCCGACGCTCAGGTCGTTGAAGCGGAGAAATTCGGCGAATGAGAGAGGAAATACCTCGAACGATATATGCCTGCCGGTCAGCTTGGTGCCGATCTCTCGTGAGAGCATCTGCGACGAGGAACCGGTAACAAATATCTTGATCTCCTCGGTCTCACTCCGCCCCCGCACCCAGCTTTCCCAGCCGGGAATGTTCTGAACCTCGTCCATAAAGAGCCAGCATTTACCAGCCGGGTTGACCCGCTCACGATAGGTCCGATAGATCTGCTCCAGCAGCTCAACCGAGTATTCCGTGGAAAAGAGCGGCTCTTCCAGATTTACCCGGAGGATGTGGGTTGGATTGATACCGCGTGCGAGGAGATTCCCGATCACCTGGGCCATGAGGGTGGACTTGCCGCACCGCCGCACCCCTTTGAGTACGATGACTTCTTTTGATTCGAGCTGGCTAAGGCATTTATTCAGGATGTCCCGCTCGATCCCAGCTTCAATGGTGCCGGTTGACCAGAATCTGTTGTAACTCAGGAGAATTTCGTGGATTTTGACGGATAGCATAGTGACCTACCGGTATACTAAGTTTATTTATGAAAAATACCACCGACATACCGGTATGTCAAACAAGATTGCAAAGTTGGTCAAGGCAACCGATAGGACCAGGATTTCCTGACAACTCGAATTGAAACAGCCAGAAACAAATGGAAAAACAGTAGGTTATATAAAACAAGAACTTGACGGAAGCCTTCAAAACTGGTAAAAAAGAGGTCAGATTTTACACTCTTTCACCGAAAGAGACTCCGCGAGAGCCTTGTCGCTCCCGGACAAACTCTTCTGGATAGCCCGGAAGAGAAACACCCCGGCAGGGATGAAATTCAGGGAAGACCGGCACGCATTTCGCCCCTTCCCGGTGGACACTCAGTTAAATTGGTCGTCCGTGTGTAAAGGCGACGGTAAACAGAAGATATAGGTGCGTCCTGAACAGGATCTGCGCCTTTTTTATTACCCTTCACATACGGAAATTCAAGAGACCTGTTTCGGCCATCGCGCCGATACGGGTTTTTTGTACCCACTTTCCCGCGACAAGCCTTATCAGCGGCGGGCATTTCCAATCCCGATGGGAAGACCAAACCTCTCCCTATGGGACCGGCGACCGTCTCCATGTTCGGGAAACACCACAATAAGGAGGCAGTCATGGCAAGTTTGAACAAGGTTCTCTTGATAGCGAACCTGGGAAAAGACCCGGAGCTCCGGTACACGGCATCCGGCACGGCGGTCGCAAGTTTTTCTCTTGCGACATCGGAGAAGATCAAAAACAAGGGAGGAGAATGGGAGGAGCGGACCGAGTGGCACAATGTCATCCTCTGGGGACGTCTGGCGGAAATTGCCGGCGAGTACCTGTCCAAAGGAAAGACGGTGTACATCGAAGGCCGGCTCCAGACCAGGAAATGGCAGGACAAGGACGGCAAGGATCGCTACACCACGGAAATCGTCGGTGAAAAGATGCAGATGCTGTCGCGCAAAGATGGGTCGAACCACGAGGAAGCCGGACAGACACACGAAGGCCCCGGCTTTCCTGAAGGAGACGAACCCTTCTAATTTAGCTTTCTAACATCGTGACATCACAACGTAACCAACTCGGCAGGGGAGACGAACCAACCCCTGTGGGGTAGTCCGTCTCCTCTGTGCGGGTACAAACAACCGAGAGAAAGGAGACAGGACATGGCATTTGTGAAAGCAGTCAGAAAAAGAGCGAAAGCACGTATCGGCATCTGTGGCCCCGCAGGCTCCGGCAAAACGATGTCGGCCCTCAAGCTGGCATTCGGGATCGTCGGACCAGGCGGAAGGATCGCGGTTCTCGATACGGAAAACGAAAGCGCGTCGCTGTACGCTCACCTGGGCGACTACGACGTGGACGTGATCAAGCCCCCCTTCACCGTCGAGAAGTATATAAACGGCGTCAGGGAGGCGGAAAAGCTCGGCTATGATCTCCTCATCATCGACTCCCTCTCTCATGCATGGGCGGGGACCGGCGGTATCCTGGAGTTCGTGGACGCAAGGACAGAATCGGCCAAAGGGAACAAGTTTGCCGGGTGGCGCGAAGCGACCCCCAAGCACAATTCCCTCGTCGATGCCATGCTGCAGTCGTCGATGCACGTCATCGCCACGATGCGCAGCAAGACCGAGTACATCCTCGTGGAGGATGAAAGAGGCAAGAAAATCCCGAAAAAAGTCGGCATGGCGCCTATTCAAAGGGAAGGCATGGACTTTGAATTTACCCTGGTCTTCGATGTTGACCAGGACCGGCACATCGCCACATCCAGCAAGGACAGGACGGAGATTTTCGATGGTTTCTTCGGGAAACTGACAGAGGAGCACGGGAGATCCATCCAGACCTGGCTTGATTCCGGAGAGAATGCGCAGCAAACTTCCGGCAAATCGGAACGACAGCAACCTGCAGGGCCGAAGTTCATCACCAAGAATCAGGTGAAGGAACTGGAGAAGGTTATCAGTAACGTGGGAGCCGATCGGGACAAATTCCTCGCCTATCTGGGGGTAAAGAGACTCGAAGAGATCCCTGCCGAAAAGATGACCGCAGCAGTCAAGGCCCTCGACGCAAAAACCAGAAAAGGCGACACGACAGCAAGTAACGTGACCGACATCACTTCCGCACTGACTGCGCGTCGTATCCCGTTCGAGACGAAAGAGGAAGCCGGCGAGGTACATGCCAAACCGTCGTATCAGGACACAGCCTCCAAGGAGTTCCTGAAAGCGAAAGGCTTCCGGTGGCAACCCTCCGAAAAGGTGTGGGTCTACAAGAAGGCAGCTTAATCAAGCCATTCAACCCCATGCGAACAGGAGGAAGCCATGCAACCAACCATATCACTTCTGGGGCTTCGCGCCTCGGCATCCATTTTCTGCAGCAATCTGGTCCTGGATAACGACAAATTCATCGTTTTATTGTCGGCATACGGTCCCTCGCAGGAGGTAAGGGCGTTCGCCCAGATCCTCCACGACCGGGAAGCCCCTCTTTTGGAAGTCCCCGGCAAGAAAAGCAACCGCGTCGCAGTGGGAGGCACGTTGAGCCTTATCAGCAAGATGGATAACGGCTACTCTGGTCTTTACATCCTTCCCGAACGGCACCGTCGCCTCATTGTTGGGAACAACCGGGAGGAATGCTTCGCAATCTATTCCAGGATCCTGGATCAGCAGCAATTCGTGCATCGGGACTGGTACCTGCCTCTGTTCGACATGGCAGAGTTACTGGTCCCCTTAATCGGATACAAGAAGTGTTATCGCCTCAAGGAGAACGTTCCCGAGGAAGTCAGGAACCGCATAAGGCACGGCGGATTTGCATTCCCCGAGCCTACGGCCAATATCTCCATCGAGGTAAAGGAGCCAACAACACAACACTAACATCATTCACCCCAGCGGGGCAGGCGGTAAACACCACCACCTCCCCGACCAGGGGAGAATCATGTCCGCCTGCCCTTTCACGAGGAGCAGACATGGAATTAATCGACAAGGTAAATCAACATTCCCGCGTGAAAGGCAACGAACTGGCGAAGGGGTTTTACCCAACCTTCCCGCGCGACGTGGAACTGGTCAAGAAGGTCGTAAGCGTAAACTTCGGCTGGGACCAGAAAAGCGTACACGAGAAGCTGGTAACCATCTTCGACCCGTGCGCCGGCGAGGGGGTGTTCCTGACCAACATGGTCCGCCATGCGAAACAGGCCGCCAACAAGTCGGGCGCCAAAAACAAAGGCGTTGCCTCATTTGCCGTGGAACTGGACGGTGACCGCTTCAAGAAGATCCGCGGCGCCGACCAGAAACTCAACACCTCATTCTTCGATACCACCAACACGGGATCGTTCGACATACTCCTGCTCAATCCCCCCTACAACAGAAACGGCGGAGAACTCATAAACTGGGTCGAAAAGGCCGCCCCCATGGTCGCACAAAGGGGGGTCATGGTCCTGATCATCCCGGAGTATGAGTTGAAGGGGAAGATGATCAAGCTCCTGCGCGGAAGCTTCACTTACCGGTATGCCTACAAATCGGAGGAATACGGAGCTTTCAAGCAGCTGATCATTTTTCTCAGGAAGAATGTCGGCAACGAATCGAACTCTTACCGATCCCGCTTTTTTCACAACTACGACAACCTGGACAACACCGGGGAGGACCTGATCCTGACCCATGCCGAAAATCCGACCGTCAAAATCGAGGTCGAGGCGGGCGGGGCCAAGACCAGACCCATACTCCAGTGCAAGGACCTCACAGAGTTCTACCAGGACTGTGAGGAGCGGCTGGATAAGGCGATAACGGTGATGCTGGAGAAGGATTATCCCGCCAGCTACGACACCAGCATTCAGCCGGTTTCCACTCTCCGCACGGCACACGCCGTCCAGCTTGCCGCGATGAACAGTCAGATCGAGAGCGTCACCATAAACGGCGTCTATTACCTGGCCAAGTACATGCTCGTCGAAAAACCGGAAACATTCGAAGATTACGACGATAACGGCACCAAGACTACCACCGTTCTGCATAAACCGACGGTAGAGACCTTCCTTATGGACAAGACGGGCGAAGTGAAACCTGCCCGTGAATTGGGCTTTGACTATGTCGAGCTCAATTCCCAGTTGTCCACCATACTCCTGCGCAAACTCACCACCATGTACAAGCCCCTTCACGAAATCGGCCGGGATGAAGAGTACCTGGCCTCTGAACTGAAGGAGATCGGCCTGAAAGCCCCCCAACGGGAGGCGGTGAAGGCGGTCATGAAGGCGTTTGCGTCGGGGAGGAAAGGGATCGGCATACGGGCCAATACCGGCACAGGGAAAACCTGGATGTCGAAGGCGGTGAAGTACATCGTCGGGGCAAAAAGGTCGATCATGGTGACGGAACCGCAACTCGTTCCACAGATGGTAAAGGAGTACGAAAACGAGGGGTTTGATGTCCACGTGATCGACTCGTGGGAACGGCTGCGGGAGCTTGCCCGTACACGTCCCAAGGGGCTCTACCTGATCGCTTACACCCGTCTCCGCATGCACCCGGACTTCGTGCCCGTCACGAAGACCGCCCGGGTAAAAACGCAAGAAGGGATCAAATATACCGAAGCCTGCCTCAACTGCTCGGCCGTGGTGAAGAGAATCTCCAAGGGGAGCAAGGAACACTGCCCCGTCTGCGGCGACGTCCTCTACACCTATGTCCCGGAGAACAAGCGGCCACCCCTGCGCTACCGGCAGTGGATCGCCGACATCGAACGGAACGGCAGTTCAACAGAGGTGAGATCACACAATAAGCAGCTCCCCTACATCCGCTTCCTGAAGCGGATCCCCTTCGACCTCGCCATATTCGATGAGGCACATAACGCGGCCAACCTGATGAGCAATCAGGGGACCGCGTTCATCCGCCTGGCGGCTTCCGCCAATAGGGTGCTCTGTCTCACCGCGACCGTCACCAACGGCATGGCGAAAAGTCTCTACAACCTGCTCTGGGGGATAAATCCCATGCAGATGAGGGAAGCGGGTTGGGACATGAAATCAGCCACCGATTTCCAGGCGAAGTACGGAGCCTTCAAGGAGGTCAGGAAAACCGATGAGAGAAACCGCCACCGTGAATCGGAGAAGGTGCAGACCTACGACACGGCAGGGATCTCACCGGCGGCCCTGGTCTACACTTTGCCTAACTTCGTGAACGTCGACTCGGAGGATTTCGATGATCTTCCTCCGGTCGAGCGGGAAGTAATCAAATGCATGCCTCATGCGGGAGTGGAAGATTGCATGAGAACCATCGACAAAATCATCGATAACGCGGAGCTACCGATAGAGGACAAAATGCCAGCCGCAAGCGTCAGAACGGCGGCG
>Ga0209518_1002488_pt1 | contig 17106 bp, 26 predicted proteins | sample RifGroB1_FD_183993 | JGI IMG/M metagenome (GOLD analysis project Ga0209518, IMG submission 183993) | Groundwater microbial communities from Rifle, Colorado, USA - Groundwater B1 (SPAdes) (version 2) | ecosystem: Environmental > Aquatic > Deep subsurface > Groundwater | place: Rifle, Colorado...
GGGCGGAGGAGCAGGCGCTGGCGGCGGCGCGGGCGTTCGAGGGCGTGTGCTCGCTTGCGGAGACGCTGCGCGTGGCGATGGAGCGCTCGGCCGACCGCGTGGCGGAGCAGGCGACTGTCTGGCGCGAGAAGAGCGAGGCGGCCCTGGAGACCGCTAGGCTACTCGAGACGGTGCCGGGCAAGGCTCAGGCCCTACACCGCCCTGTCGACTACCTGGCGGGCATCCTGGGGCCGCTGGTGGCGACCGTAGAGGGGATAGACCAGCAGCTCCGAGCGATCTTCGCCGGGCTCCAGCAGGCACAGCAGAGCGTCCAGACTCGGCAGCGCACGACGGAGTTTTTGAGGAATGGCTGAGGTACGGATAGGCTACAGCGTCGACACCGGCGGGCTCGACAAGGCGAAGCGGGCGCAGGAGGACTTGAATGATGCCGTCTCGAAGCTGCCGCCCATCACGGACAAGGTCAGTAAAGCGTCGGCCGGTCACATGGTGGCGCTCGAAGGTTCGCTCAACGCCGTCAAGATTGCGTCGCTGAATCTCCGGCAGTCAATTTCCGAAGTGGACGCTACGCTCGGCAAGCTCGTTGGCAGGATCGCGGACGTGTCGGATGCCAGCGCCGACATGCTCGGAGGCATGCAGCGCACTGCGGCACTCGGCGGCAATGTCTCGAATGCCTTCGACAAGGCGAACTTCAGCGGTGCGGCGCTCGGCAACACCGTAGGCATGCTGACGAATGCGCTATCGGCTGGCGTGAGCGCCGGCAACATGTTCATGGATGTGATGGAGAAGACGGCCGGGGTACTCGGCGAGGTTGCCGCAGAGATGGGCATGACTGAAGTGTCCGCTAAACTGCTAAACCTCCGCATGCGCGAGCTGGGCGCCACGGTAAGCGACGTGAACACCGGATTCACTCGATGGGTCGCCAGCCTCGTTGGCGTACAGACTCGCATCGATGGCACAGCCAAGACGGCGCAGGAGCTCGCCAACGAAATCAAGATACTCGGCAAATACCAGGAGGAGACTGGGGAGACGGCGACGGACCTTGCCGAGGCATTGAGGTACTTCGCCGAGAAGGGGCAGGAGGCTACAGCTGAGACAGTCGGCCTGGATGAGGCAATCGTCGATGGCTCTCTCGATCTGACTGCATACGCCGAAGCGAGCGACAAGGTTGCAGCGTCACAGGCGACGATAGTTGCGAGCACGAAGAGCGCGACTGCTGCGGTGAAAGAGCAAACCGAGGCGTTGGACCCACTGCGCAGGCACTACAAGGAACTGGAAGACGCGCAGAACGCCATGGCTGAGGCGAGTAAGCAGTCCCAGGCTGAAAACCTAAAGGCCACGCAGGATTACGCGAAGGCGAAGATCGAGGAGCTCGAGAAACTCGGCAAGTACGTATCGGAGACACTGCGTACGGCCGCCGGTCAGGAGTCTGGCGCAGGCGACAAGTACGACGCCGAGCGACGCATGGAGAAAGCCACTGAGGCGGCGAAGCTCGAGGAGTACGGCGCGAACATGCGCAAGGCCGGTATGATTCCTACGGCCGACCCGAACGTGTACCTCAGTCCGAAGGCGACGCAGGAGCGCATCGCGCAGGTGGCAGCGGCTCAGGGCGCGGTGCCACCGCAGTCAGCTGCGGCACCTACTGGTGGCGGTGGCGGATTCGGCGGCGGCAGCGGCAGGCCCGTGATGTTCACGGACGAGATGGGCGTAGGCGCGACAGAGGCCGGCGGTGGGCTGAAGGTGAGCTACCAGACTATCCAGAGTGCGCTCGGCACTTCCGGGCTGATGGGTTCCGGAGTGTCGTGGGGCAAGGGCGGCGGTGGTGGCGGTGAGGTGACGAGTGCCCCTGGAGGAGGAGGGTTGGGGCGTGAGTCCGAGTGGGGCGGAGGCCCTGCCGGCATGATGACGCAGTCGGTCATCGATGCCATGGCGAAGGCGTACGATGCTCGCACCGACCAGCTCATGCAGATGATGATGGGGGCACCGTAGCGTGGCGCACCTATCCTCGCTCGCACAGTTCAAGCTCGACGGTACGACAATCGTCGACGGCGACAGCGTCAACCGCTTGGCGCCGGCCGAGTACCGACGCAACCACGGCCAAGGGTGGGCCGTGTCGCAGTTCATCAACGGTAGCGCGGCCGTGGTCTACGCGCTCGGGTCCAGCGAGACGCGACGCGGTCCTGCTGGCAATGCGCTGCGTGCGTGGGAGATAGAGATTCCATTCGCCGATGATGTCTTCTGGCCGCTGTACCTGCGCCATGCGCTGCGCCCGGTGTCGCACACGTACCACGACAAGGTGGTAGACGGGCAGTGCTTCGACGGCGATGCTAGCGCCGTCGACTTCTACCTGTCGCGGCAGGTGCTCGGCGTCGGGTATTCACAGACCGCCGGGCTTGGTGTGAACAGTGGCGCTCCGGAATCGTTCCGCGTGTTTCGCCTTGACACCGGCGCAGAATACACCGTCGTGAATGTGGCGCCGGCCGTGGCTACCGAGGTGAGGCTGTGGCGCACTGGCACCTACGCCTATCGGCGCCTGGAGTTCAACACGGCGCCGCCGAACACGCAAGGCGTCATATGGTGCCAGGGGTACTTTCTCTATCGCGTGGCAGTCAACGTGCCGTACGTCGCCGTGCGCCGTAACGGCAATGGCGAGTACGCGGCGACGGTGCTCCCCATCCGCGAGCTCGGCGAGGTCGCATGAGCCTGCTCATCCTCTCCGCCGCCACGCCTATCACGGTTGGAGCCATGACGCCGTTTAACCCGACGCTCAGCGCTGGAACGCCGCTAGCCGTTACGCGCTCGTCCGACTTCCTCGCGTACCTGCAGGGCGGTCCTGTTACGGTGAGCAGCGAGCTCGCGAACGCTTTCGAGCGTGGCGCAGGCAACGGCTACGCCGAAGAGACCATCGTCAAGATCGGCGGCGCCGAGCTCCCATCACACTGCGTGCTCGAGGTCGCGCCAATCACGCGGCGCGAGAGCGACAAGTACGGGCGCCACTCGTGCCGCGTCGACCCGGCGTTCTTCTCGTACCTAGACAATGCCGCATGCGAGGTGGGGCAGTCGTACCGCATCATCCATCGCTTCCGCGGGCAGACGACAGGGGTCGTATGGGACAAGACGGTGTTTCTCGGTACCGTCTACCAGACGCCGGCTACCGGGCCGCTGACCGCGGCTGGCGGTCAGCTCATCCTCGCGGCGGACTTCGCAGTAGAGATGGACCGCGAGCCGCTCACCATCGACCTGGACCTGAGCAGCGCACCGTACAACTGCGTCATTGCGTACGTCGGTGGAGACTGTGAGGTGTCGCAGTCGTCGCCAATCAGCACGACGACCGTGTCTGTGGCGGCGGGAGACGTGCTCATCGACCGCACACAGATCGGGAAGTTCGAGAAGTTCGGCTCCGGCGGTGGCTATCAGTACCAGGGATTCCCATACCCGCCTGGTAGCGGCCGATGGCCGGGCAGCGGGAACGGGTTCGGTGGCACTGGCATCGTGCGTGTGAGTATCGCCGCGCAGACGCTCAATCTCGCAACTACCGATGTGACGCTCACTGGCTCGACGGCGCCAGGCACGAAGAGCATCTACGTGCGCAACGATGGCGTGCTGTGGGCGAGTGACGGCGGTACTCCTCCCGATGCCGTGCCTCTCGCCACCGTCGAGCTCCAGTATGAGGGGCAGCCGCTGACTGATGCGCTCATCAAGACGACGCGTCGGTTCACGCTGGATGTCCAATACAGGAATCGCTCCGGCGTGATCCTGTTCGTGTGCGGGCGGCTGAAGAGCTACGACACGAGCGGCTACCGTTTCCCTGGCGTGAACGATGATGCGGTATCGAACAGCATCCACGAGGTCGACATCCCACTGACGCAGTGGCTCGACGCATGGTGCGAGCCGTCCTTGTGGCGATGGACTATCGACCAGGAGACGAACGCTCTGCGGTTCGCGGTGGACAAGTGCAAACGCAGCCCGGACCCGGTGAAGCTCACCTACCACGCCGGCAACAGTACGGCGATGGACATCTCGCCGCCGGACAGGCGCGATGCCTCAACCGACGTGACCGCGCGAGGACGTATCGTCATCAACAATGGCCTGCGCCAGCGCACAGAGACCACGCTCACCGAGACATTCGCGGAGGTGCCAGAGGATACCGGCGTCGGTCTGGCCGGCGGGACCATCGTCTCGTGGGGCAGCGCAGTAGGCAAGCTGCGCCTTGTGCAGCGTGTGAAGGAAAAGCAGATTTTCATCGGCTCCTCGCCAGTGCTGAGCGAGCGCAAGGTGTGGCGGCGCCGCAACCCGCTGAACTACGCGGCCGGGCGCCCCGGCCCGCCTGGCGTGTCGCTCGAGAGCTTCATGCCGTTCTTGTACGACAGCCCGCAGTTGCTCCTCGACGAAGAGGACACTGTGCAGCACGTCTATCAGGGGCGCGTGCACACGGGATTCACGAGTGAGCAGCGACGCTACATCAACCCGGCGACACACGACCCGGCGTCGGTTGCATACAACGCGACGACAGGCTACGGGTTTGTGAACGACCGCGAAGTGCTCACGCTCATGGCCGTCACGCAAGAGAAGCTAAAGAACGGCGGCGCCGGCTACATCACTGAGCGTGCCCGCGTGGACTGGATCTTCTACAACCCGCACTCGAACGAAGAGGGCGCATACGCGCCGGGGCTTGCGGGGGCGCGGTATGGCTACTACCTCATCACGCCATCGCTCATCAAGGTGGCGGAGGTCGTGACGCGATACAGCCGGTTCGACCCGGAGACAGTGAAGGAAGAGAGCTGGACGACGGCATGGTCTAAAGACCCGAGCGCGAACGCGAATGCGATCACCACTGGCATCAGCGGCTCGCAGTCTCTCGGGAATGTGCAGGCGAATCCTATTGGCAAGGACCATCAGACGCGCATCTACAAGGGTAACCTCCCGCCAGTCAACTCGCTGGCTGATGACATAGAGCGAATCCCAGTAGGGTATCGCTGCGCATCGACGACGCATGCGGTGACATTCGGCAGCGGCAAGAGCGTCGACGAGGAGCACAAGTACGTCGAGACACTCGAGCAGGCCGGGCGCCTGGCAAAGCGTAAGTACGCCCGCGGGCTCGCGCTTCAGTTCAGCGTCGGCGCCCCGGCGAACCCTCAGCTCCTGCTTCACGATTCGGTACAGCTCGACTACACGTCTCGCGGCGGCAGGCGCTACTACGTGCGCGGCCTAGTGACCGGCATCGACTACGTGCCGCCAAAGGCGGGCGTGCCGAGCATCATGACGTACACTGCGCTCGTGGACTACAATGAGGCGAAGGCTACACTGGCGACGAGGACGTGATGCCGAACTCGCGAAACTACACGCGGCGAGAACACGATGCCTAACCCGCAGAGCTACGCCGACTCTCTCTACCGCTTGATGGCCCGGCGCGACGCGCAGCAGAGTCCGCGCACGGACATCGCCTATGTGACCGACCGCCGCGTAACTGGCGGGACTGGCGCATCCTACGCGGCGACAGTGCGCGGCCGTGCGGCCACTGGCATCACGACGGTAGGCTCGGACTTCGAACCAGGGCAGACCGTGCTCGTACAGCGAGGCGGGCGCGGCGGCGGCTACTCGCAGATTCTCGGGATGGCGCCGCCAGAGACGCGAGCCACGCAGGCGCCACAGACGTTCGACCGCGATGTGACGGATGAGGTGTTGCTGTGATTCTGGACGCGGCTGTGATTCTGGATGCGCTCATGGCCGTGAGGATGCCGCGTGACATCGCGAGCCAGCAGCCTGACGGGCATCGCTACAACGAGAGTCTGTGGAGCCGCTGGGGCGAACGTGCCGCGCGGCGCTACGGGCCGCTCGGGATTGCCTACGCGTGGGCGCTCGGATACGGAATCGCCGTGGGCGATGACCCGGACACGATAGGCGATGAGGCGTGGGAGCAGGCATCGCGGCGGCTGCTCGCGGAGATGATGCGGGACATCGATTATCATCGCACGAAGCATCCGGCGGACAGGCGCAGCGTGATAGAGCTCCTCGCGCAGATGTGGGCGGAGCGCCAGGAGCTGCCCGCCGAGGCTGTGCCGGCGTACGTGCGTGACGTGTGCGGCGAGTGGGAATCTAGGCAGCCAGTGCTAGGGTATCCGCGCGGAGCGACCGATGCCTAGTCAGCTCGAATGGACGACGACAGGCAACGTCGCGACGACTGCGCTTCCTACCGCGTTTCTCACGCTCACCATTGGCGTACAGACGGCGACGCAGCCGTTGCGTCTGTGGAACAATCTCGATGGCAGTGCGCCTCCGGCTAGCACGGCAACGGAAATCCACGTGTATCCTGCCTATCAAGTGACGGCTGGAGGACCGTGGCTGCTCAGCGGATGTCGTCCTGCTGATGAGAAGTGGCTCTGGGGGCGTTTCAATGGGACGATCCAGAACCCGGGGGGCACGAGCGGCGGCGACTACGTGGCATTCACCACGGAGTGGATGCCGATAGGTTCAGGCAGTGTGCTGCTGTCGCCGTCGATTCCGAACTACTTCGCCCGCGAAGCCGAGTTCTACATGTACCCGCAGGGCAGTGGAGGGACGGTCAGCATCAACGACATGCAGATTGTCGTGCAGTCCGACCGCGGCATCATCAGCCTCGGACCCTACGCGAGCATTCGACAGGCAGACCAATGCGTCGTGATGCGTGGCGATGCAAGCCGCTACGAAATATTGCGGGGGTGGGAGCTCCAGGGGTTCAGGTTGAAGCTACATCCGACGCTGACTGACCGCATCGTGGTCGAGCAGGGCCTGCTTAAGAAGGGCAACGCCGGCATCGCGCCGATGCCGCGGCAGCTCTCGAGCGCCATCGACGACACTGCGGCCGATGGCGCTACGGCGCCCGGCGAGGAGTACACGATTCGCTTCGATGCAAACCCGACTGGCACCGGGTTCACCGAGACGAAGGGCAACAAAGCCGTGGTCGGCGCTTCGCTCCTACCGGCGGCGCCGGCCGGGAACTACACGCCACTCGGCTACACTACGAAGCCGAACGGCGGAGCGCTTACCACGCCAGTGCAGCAGGACCGGCATGACCTTGCGACGCTGACGGCTAGCGGTGTTGGGCTCGGCGTCAACATCGGCCCGCGGGTCGGGTGCGTGGCGGACCTGCTACAGGTCGACGATTCGCAGGCGACTTTGACCGTCACGAATGCGGTCACGCGCAACATCCTGCTTTCGGCGCAAGGTGTCGTGACCGAGAGCGCCTCGGCTCCGACTGCAGGACAGACGCTCGTCGGCAGGTTCACATCGGCCGGCGGAAACGTCACTGCACTCGACAATCGCAAGCTCATCACGGCACCGGCAGAGTACCTCAGCCGGCGGCGCATCGCATACGATTCCTGCAATGCCGAGGTTGACTTCACTACTGGCAATGACATCTACCTCTTCGGGCGCCTCATCGCCGGAGGGGCAGGAGCTGTACCGCAGACTGTGACTGCCGTGAGCGGCGACCGCGCGGCAGCACGCGTCACGGCATTCACGACGTACGGCTCTCTCGTCATGACTGGCACGGCTATCAACGGCGCAGGCACGGAGAGTGCCGCAGCCACCGAGACGTTCATCATCAACAAGGTCGACGACTGGGTGTGGTCTCTCGGCAGATGGCTTGGCACTGGCGGCAATAGCAACGATGTTGTGATGAGCGCCAGTGGTGGTCTAGTGGCCAGTGTCGCTACGTATCGCGGGAGGTTGTGGGATAACGGTGGCAAGCCGTTTGCGGTGGCCGCACTCGAAGTGCAGTTCTGGCCGCGGTCTGCCGTGAGTGCCTTGCGGGTCTACTGCTTCAAGGTCAACAAGACTGGGGCGGTGTCGACGCTGTACGACTCAACCGCAAAGGTCGTGGGGCTGCCATCGGTGCCGTGCTCGCTGCGTCTCGACATGCTGGCCGGCACCACGACGCGCACTGACCGGAATGCAGACGGCACCTACGTGATGCTGTGGGATACACCCATTGAAGCCTTCGTTGAGGGGCACATGGGCGAAGGCATCTACGTTCACATCGACGGACTCGTCGACATAGGCGTCATACAGGCGCAGCTCGAGTACTACGACTTGATGGTAGGATAGGAGACAGACAGATGCTCCCGCACGATTACGTTCCCGCGCTGACACCGGTCACCATGACGGCGATCTTCAATCAGCGGCTTCGCGGCGTGGCATGGGCGGGATTCCGCTACACGAACGCGATGATAGTCGCGCTTGGGGCTTCGCTTACCGGAGACATCACCGTCTGCACGCTCCCGGCCCGCACTGTGATTCTGAACTCGTATCTCGTGGTGGAGTCCGCCGCCACAAACGGCGGAACGCTCACGATGGCCGTGGGGCGAACGGCTGCGGCGTACGTGGACTACATCGGCGCATCGGACATCAAGGCTGTGGCGAACACGGTCTATGGTGACACGGCTGGCGAGCGGGGCGCGAACCTCACTGGATACGACATGCCGAGCTACACGGCCACTACGGCAGTGGTGGCGCACTGTATTTCCACGGTCGTGAATCTCAGCACTACCACGACGGCGCAGGGCATGGTGTGGATCGCGTATACGGTACTGCCGTCATGAAGGAGAGCGAAGTGACGAAACCGGAATCAGTAGTGAATGAGTACGGCGCGTTCAAGGCCGCCAGCTTCGAGGGCCCGAGCCTGCGGCTACGTAAGCTCGACACGCGCCCAAGCATGTGGCGGTCGCTCGCCTACGGGGCGCTCGGGTTCCTGCTGGCGTGGGCTGTGGGCTTCGCGTCGCTCGAGGCGTGTAGCACGCGGGCTTTTCTGCTCGAGCTCTATGGGCAGCCGAGCATGCGGGCCGCGCTCGTGAGACTCCGCGCCGAGAAGGCCGCGCCGAAGCCTGGGCCAGTGCCGGCCGCTCCTGCCCCCACCACTGGAGCGCCGCAATGAAGCGACGGCTCGGCTTCGTAGCCGGCGTGCTCGCGGGGCTCCTGCTCCTCGCAGCGAACCGGCCGATGATCCATCTCAACAACGGAGACCAGGCGGTCTACGAGGATGAGGCCGGAACGGACATCTGGACGTTCACGGAGACGGGCCTGCTCTCGATGGTGCGCGACACGACGGACGCGCCGTCGCTGTCGCTGACGAACGCCGGGAGTAGCGAGGAGGTGCAGATCATCGTGGGCGCGACGGATCCGAGCGCAGGCGGCGGTGTCGCGGCGTCGGCCGGTTCACTGTACATGCGCGACGCGGCGGCGGCGGACGGCGGGGCCCTGTGGTTCAAGGCGCTCGACGCAGCGACAGGGTGGACGCTGATCGGCGGCGGCGGCGGTGGGGCGCATGACATCCTCAGCGCGACGCACACTGACACCATGCCTAGTGCCGTGAGCCGCGGCAGCTTCATTCGTGGAGGAGTCGCCGCATGGGAGGAGTACTCGCTCGGCGCCGCAGGCACGGTGATCAGGAGCGATGGGACTGACATCCTCGCTAGCGTCACGACGTGGCCGAATGCGCTAACGGCCGGTGACACGCTCGTCGCGACAGCGGCGAACGTCACGGGCGTGGTGGCCGATGTGGCCGTGGGGCAGGTGTTCGCAAGCGGTGGTGTCGGAGTCGTACCGGCATGGACCGCGACGCCATCGCTGAGCGGGACCGGCATCACGTTCACTGGCCTCAACCAGGCGCTGTTTCTGTCTGGCTACACGGCAACCGGCGGCGCCGAGACAGCCTTCAACTTCCGCGCCCCTACTGGTTATGGGAGCGCCGACAATCTCCTGATCGTAGGCGACGCGGACGACAATATCGAGGTGGCAATTGACGGCACCGGGGCCCTCACGGCCGACAATGACATCACGACGTTTGGTGTCTTTTCAGGCGACTACATTACTCTTACAGCTCCGGCCGCGTCCGCATTGAGCGCGAACCAGATTGAGATAGGCACCACGTACACGTGGCTCGAGGGCGCCAGCGCCGACGCTAGCGAGCTGACGATCAACTGGCCGGGTTGGACGAATGCCATGGGAGACATCGCCACCACTGAGGCCGTGGTCTACACCAAGACCGACACCGGCGACCCCGCCTTCTCGTGGGAGGGACTCTTCGTCATCAACACCTTCGACAACAATGTCAAGGTATACGCCGACGGCGCCTACAGAACGCTCGCGAGCGGCTGGTAGGCGATGGACCTCGCTCTCGACTCCTGCTCGGTCCAGCGCGAGAGCGGCGGGGCCACGGTGTCGCTCTACTATGGGCCGGCGCCAGCGGCCCCGCTGGAGATTCGCGTGGTCGTGAGCCTCCCAGCCGGCATGGACGGCGTACGCACGGAGCGGGTCCGCGCGGCCGTGCTCACGGCGTTGCTCGGCGCACTGCCGGAGGTAGAGTGGCCGTGGGAGAAAGGCGGGGCGCGGCCGTGATTACGGCAGAGAGGACGCAGCATTGATGGACCCGATAGCATTCATGCTTGGCCTGCAGGCCGCGACGACACAGCCCCCACCTACGGACGGCGTCGCCGGGTACATCGGTGGCGGCACAATCGCAGCGGCCGTCGTGGGCTTGCTGGTATGGTTCGTCAAGCGCACCGTGGACGCCATGGACGGACTCCGGGCCGAGTTGAAGGCATCGCAAGATGCGGGCGTGGCCGACCTCCGCGCCAGTACGATAGCGATCGTGACGATGAATGAACGAACGTCTCGCCTCCTGGAGGAGGTGGCGCACATTCGTGCGGCGTGCGACGCCATCAAGGAGGACTCGTGATGCTCAAGGAATGGTACGAGAGGTGGCGGCGCTTCGTCGCCATACTGGATCCAGACTCGCGGTTCGAGCGCAGCGACGAGTTCAAGCTGCGGGAGATGCTGCGCGAGGAGCTGAGACAGGCGAGCGAGCCTATGCGCCGCAACGGGATCCGGAAAGCCCAGGGCGACAAGGACTAGACGCTATGCCCCCGCCGCGACTCGGAGGACTTACGGTGCTCGTGGTTGACGACGAGGAGCTTCACCTGCGGGCCGTGGGGCGGCAGCTCCAGGAGTGGGGCGCCCTGGTGCTTCTGGCGGTGGATGGGCATGGAGCGCGGCGTCAGGCGGCACAGAGGCCGCCGGACTATCTGATCGTGGACATCCACCTCGAGCGCGAGGATGGCCGCGACGTGGGCCGCGCGATCCAGGCGATGGCACCGACGTGCCGCGTGATCGCGTGCTCTGGTGACGCGTCCGTGCTCCTCGCGGACCTCGCGCTGCCAGCGGGCTGGGAGTTCGTCCCGAAGCCGAGCGACAAGTGCGACTGGTGCGAGGTCTTGGGCAGGATGCTCGCGAACGGGAGGGCCTCATGCTGATTGCGCTAGAATCGCCACGACGCGGGCAGGGCAAAGTGGTAAGCCGCCGGTCTCATAAGCCGGAGGACTCGGTCCGACTCCGAGGCCCGCTACCATCTCTCCCAAGGGCCGTCAGCCGCCTACGCCAGTGGTGCTGTTCGGTTGCCCCCGTGGTACTGCTGGCGTGGGCAGCGCTTTTCCTTGGCGGATCTTCGTGGCAGCAGTCCGCGGACGGCCCGCCGGAGAGGTACACCGAGTGCGCGTGGGCGCCCGCGCAGGCGCAGGTAGTCTGTTTCGGAGGATATGGTATCGAGGCCAGTGGAGCGGACTACGGGATCCTGGACGAGACGTGGACGCTCAACAGCGCCGGCACGTGGACCTATCACCTGCCCGTGCACCGGCCGCCCGCACGCTCCGAGCACGTCGTGGCGACGTACCAGGGCGGCGTGGTCGTGGTGGGCGGGCAAGACGCCGTGCAGGTGTTCAGCGACACGTGGACCTGGGACTCTGCAGACTGGACGCTCGACGCGCACGGGGGGCTCCCGGCGATCACGCGGGCCGGCGGCGCGTGGGCGGAGTGGACGGCCAACGAGTGCCTGATCATCGTCGGCGGCTACCACGCCGGGCAGCTCTCGCCGCGGGTCTGGTACCTGCGCCCCTCGAGGCTCGCGTGGCTCTCCGTGCTTCCTCCCTACGGGCCCGGGGGGCGCGACTACCCGGCGGTCGCGTGGGACGGCCAGGGGCTGCTGATGCACGGTGGCTCCGTGGCGGCCGACACGTGGCGGCTCTCGGTGGCGTTCGCATGGCAGCACTTATCGAACATGGGGCCAGGAGCCCGGCTCGGGCAATCGATGGCCTACCACGAGGAGCGCGGGCGCGTGGTGCTCTTCGGGGGCTGGCAGAGCGGCAGCTACTACCCGGATGACGCGTGGGAGTGGGACGGGAGCGCGTGGAGCCTCGGGGCTGCGCCAGGGCCCGAGGGGCGCTTCTTCCCCGCCATGGCGTATGATGGGGTCCGGATCATGGTCTACGGTGGCACGCAGGGGTTCCCGTGGTACTACCGCGATACGTGGAGGTACAGGATCCCCGCGCCGCCCATCGGGGGGGGGCCGGTGCAGTGAGTCTCCTGACCTGCCACGTTGCCGTCATCTCGTCGTCACGGGCCCCGCGCCCGCTCGCGGTAGTGGAGTGCGGTCGCGGGGCTGGAGGGCACTACATCCTTGCGACGGAGCATGACTGCGAGCCGGTGACGCACGTGGTGGGCGAGCCGTGAGCCTCGAGGTCATCATCGTGGCGGCGCTCGGCGTGACTCTCGTGCTCGTGCTCGGCGCCATCGTCTACGCGTGGAGGAACGGCCGGTGAGCGCGCCCCCCTGCGTCGTGTGCGGTGAGTTGCTCGAGCCCGGCGAGGAGTGCAGGCAGACGACGGAGGGCGTGCGACACTGCCCGGGGCGCTGCCCGCACAGCAACGTGCTCATGGTCGCGGGGCTCAACGCCATCGAGCGCCAGCTCGAGGAGGTGCGGACGCTGCTCCTTGAAATCCGCGGGAGGCTTCCGTGAGTCGCCGCTGGCCCTGCGGCCCTCCGCTCTGCCTGTGGCTCGACTACGCGGCCAGGCGACGGGCTTGGTGGCTGACAGCGCAATGGGATCTGGCCTTCGACGACTCGATCATCTTTGCGGTCATCCCAGACGCAGGTGGCCCTGATCTGCCGTTCCGAGTCCTTAGGTATCAAGTGGCTGCGCAGTGAGCCGTCGCGACCGTTCGCCGGAGATCCGCGAGGCGCTCCTAGCCCAGCTCCATACGCCGCACGCCTACCTCTATCATGCCTCCGCGAGCGTCGCCGCAGCGCTCCGCGTCCCGCTGGAGGACGTGGAGCGGGAGTGGCAGCCGATGCTCGACGCAGGGATGATCGTGTACCATGATGGCAGGTATCGGACGAAGGGGGCAGCATGACGACAGAACAGGCGTTCGTGACGGACCTGGTAGACGAGGCGCTCCACCTCGCTGCCGAGGCATCGCCGGGACCGTGGAGCTACCAGTCCGGCCGAGGTGGGGTGCAGCCAGGCGAGGGGCGCTTCTGCGATGCCGTGTTCGAGCGCCCGGACCCGCCGCAGGAATGATGGGGAGGATGACTGGTGATGACGGCCGAGATCCAGGCGAACGAGGACGGCACGGCTACGCTCCTCGTGGATGGCGACGGGCGCCGCGTGGTCGTGGAGTTCTGCGGCCCCACCGGCGCGGCAGTGAGCCTCGTCTGCGTATCGCACCATGGCGTAATGGTGCGAACCGTCACGCCGCTGTGGAGCGAGTTGGCGGCGGCGCTCCTATGGGCTCAGGACGGCACGCCCATGCCGGGGCGCGAGGCGACGTGATCCCCCACCGCTGCCCCATCTGCTCAGGTTCCGGGTTCGTTCCGCAGGGGTTCTACTCAGGGATGCACTCGGAGGGTGGCACTTGGACGACGGTGCCGGCGCAGGAGCAATGCCGCGCATGTAGCGGGAACGGGATCGTCTGGAGCCCATGGACATGGCAGCACATACCTCTCGGAATCGGCGAGTGACCATCGGCACCTTCGTCACCGACGGCCGCGAGCAGGGGCTCTGCCAGTGGCAGCGCTGCCGGGCTTGCGGCGAGGCTGTCGTGTGGATTCGCGAGGCGTGGCGCCACGGCCCGGGATACCTCGCGTACACGCAGGTGTGCGCCTGCGGCCGATCATGGGGTGGGGCGCCGACGCTCGGGCGGCCCGAGGGGGGGACGTGAGTGCGCAGTGGCCCTACGGCCCTCCGCTATGTCTATGGCTAGACCATGCGGCCAGGCGCCGGGTCGAGTGGGTCACGAGTCGGTGGCTGTGGGCCCATGACGACACAGTCATCACCGCGATAATCCCAGATGCCGGGGGGCCAGACGGGCCATTCCGATTGCTGCGGTATCGAGGCGCTGGCAGCCGATGAGCAGCGCCCCGGTTTTCGGCGACGCTGCCGCAATCAAGGCCGCCCGGAAGCGCCCATGCCGCGGCCCCGTGTGGGCGACGCGATACGGCGCGGGCCCTGTCGACGAGACGTGCGCGACGTGTGTTCACCTTCTGCGCCGCGACTTTGCGAAGCGCTACTACAAGTGCGGCCTGCGCGACACGGCAAGCGACGCCACGGACATTCGCAAGAAGGACCCGGCCTGCTTGCGATGGGGCAGCCGGGATCCCGTGGCATGCATGGAGCGCTTCGCCGCAATGGTGGAGGCGGACCCGAGACGATGATCGCGGCGCTCTACGTTGCCCCTGGCGGTGTCTACTACGGGCTCGACGATGTGGACCCGTGGCCCGAGAGTCGCGACGCGCGAACCTACGTAGGCCCGTGGCCGGTGGTGGCTCACCCTCCTTGCGCCAGGTGGGGGAGGTATTGGTTCGGCGGGCCGTCGTGCCGCGAGCGCAAGGTTAAGGGCGATGACGGCGGGTGCTTCGCCGCTGCGTTGGAGGCAGTGCGGGCGTATGGCGGCGTGCTGGAGCACCCTGAAGTTTCGGCCGCTTTCGCGACCTTCGGCTTGCGCCGTCCAGACCGAGAAGTGGGATGGCAGCCCGCCGGCGACTGGATCGGGTGGGTCTGCTGCGTAGAGCAGGGCCACTATGGGCACCGTGCGCGAAAGGCGACGTGGCTCTATGCCGTGGCATCGACGCTCCCTGCATTGACGTGGGGGGCTTCCCATCAAGGGGGAGGTGGAGTCAGGCTCGACGCAGGATTCCATTCTGCCGAAGAGCGCAAGCTCTTTCGCGCCACTCTACGGGCCTTCCGGAGCAATCGCACTTTTGACCCGGAAATGAAGATCGCCAAGAATGGCTACTTGGACGCGATGGAAGCTGCTACTGGCTGCAAACTGTTCGAGCGCCTCGGCAAGCGCGAGCGCAATGCTACGCCCATCGCCTTCCGAGACGTGCTTCTCAACATAGCCAGGTCTTGCGTGTCGCGGAGCACCGTCGCATGAGGATTCTGCGTCTGCTTGCCATCGTGCCGCTCGTCGTCGCGGGCTTCGTCTACGGGCTCCTCACGGGGCGGTGGAGGGAACCGTGACGTACTACCTGGAGCTGCGCTGCCGCGATTGCTACGAGGAGGACCCGGCGGGGTGCTTCGGCGGTGAGAGCGATCTCGGCGAACGCGCGTACGACACGCCAGAGCAGGCCGGCGAGCGCGGAGAGGCTCTATGCGACGGCCCCCCGTGGGCCTACCGCGTGCTCAACGAGGCCCGGGCCTGGGTAAGGTTGCCGCGCGAGGATTACCCTTCGCAGGTGGAGTGGTCGTGAGCCCGGGCGAGGCGACGATGGTAGTGCTCGGCGAAGCTGGCATCGGGCTTCGCCATGCCACATGGCAGCTCCAGCGTCTCGGCGGTGCGCGGTGACGCGCCCGCTGCCGATCGAGATCACGCCGCAAGACGTGCTCGCCTACGCCGCGAATCTCTGCGGCGTGACGTGGCGGCGCCTGGCGGCCATCGAGGCGCGATCGCATCCTATAGTTCACCGAGGCTGCGCCACCTGCGCCAAGAACGTGAGATGCTCGCTGCAACTCGTGGGGCGGGCACTCGCTCGCCGCGCCCGGAAGGAGACCTGAAGATGGATGACCTGAAGATGGATACCGCAGAAGACCGCTGCCGCAGGGCAATCAGGCGCCTAGTCGTGGGCACAGGAGCATCTTCCGAAGGAGACCCGACTATGAAACGCCTACTCCCCATCGTCATCCTCGCACTGCTCGCCGGCTGCGATTGGAGCCGCGATAGTGCCGACACCGTGACCTCGCCGGCACCCGATCCGACCGTGCTCGTGGCGCTCTCGCTGCGGAGCCTCGGGGACGGCCACACCGTCGAGGCTACCGTCACGCCATATGGCGGACAGGCGCCCTACCTGCTCAGCGTCTCGTGGGGTGACGGCGCCGTGGACACGGCCCAGGGCGCCGACCTCCGCGCCTCGCACGTCTACGAGGCGTGCTCGGGCCCTGACGACGCCGGCTGGCCGGTGACCGCCACCGTCACGGAGATCGACTCGAGGGAGAGCGCCACCGCGACGGGGACCGCGCAGCCGTGCCTCTGATCTCCGCTTGACGCGGCGGCGCCTCTTGTCGTACAATGGCTGACATGAGCACGCCGGGCTATCTGGAGCCGAAACAGTGACGCTCGAGCGCATCACGCTGCGCGTCCACCGCGAGGACCTCGCCGAGAGCAAGCGCCTCGCGGCGGGGTGGAGGCTCAGGCGGAGCATGGTGCTGCGGGAAGCGCTGCGGCTGGGACTGCGGCAGCTACGGGAGCGAGGGCTGGTACGAGATAAGGGGGCGAAATGAAGAACGGACCGAGGCAAGGCGATGTGATCCTGGTGTGTGCGACGATTCCCGCCGGCGCGAAGGCGCGGCCGGGCCCGGCGGTGCTGGCGTACGGGGAGGCCACCGGTCACCTCCACGCCGTCGAGGCTCCAGAAGGCGTCACGGTCGAGCTGCTGGAGCACGATGGTCTCGTGTACCTGCGCGTGACCGGAGGCGAGGCGTTCCTGCGCCACGGCACGCAGGACGATGGGCGAGTCCGCGAGCTGACAGCGCCCGACCACGGCGCGCTCACGGTACATCCGGGTGAGTACATCGTCCCCGGGCAGGTGACGTGGACGAGCGAGCATGGAGCGGCACGTGTCCAGGACTAGTCGGCATCTTGATTTCGACCGGTACGTGGCGGCCTGTACGTTCCCTGGCGTGCTCGACACTGTGGCGGTGGAGATGCACCTGCGGAGCTATCTCGCCGCACTCGGCATCAATCGCGAGGTGGTCCGGATCGAGGACGGGTGGCGACTGTCAGATCACCCCTCGCTGGCCAGGGG
>Ga0209518_1002493_pt1 | contig 17078 bp, 14 predicted proteins | sample RifGroB1_FD_183993 | JGI IMG/M metagenome (GOLD analysis project Ga0209518, IMG submission 183993) | Groundwater microbial communities from Rifle, Colorado, USA - Groundwater B1 (SPAdes) (version 2) | ecosystem: Environmental > Aquatic > Deep subsurface > Groundwater | place: Rifle, Colorado...
GCTCATTGAGAACGCCCATAAAAACGTGATGAATGCGATTCAGGCATACGAGGACGCTGACAGCCGCTACACGAAAATTGATTTCGATGGCGATGAAAAACAGATTTACGACACACTGAATGCCGAGTGGAAAGAGTACAAGGAGAACGCCCTTCGGATTCTCGATGTCGCTAAGAAGACTGACATGGCATCCCGACTGGAGATGCAGACTTTCTACTACAAGACTGCGGTCGGTAACACTCAGCGTTTCAACGCCGCAATGGACAAGCTCAACAAATTTCAACTTGCAGAATCTGCTGCCTGGGTGGCGAAGGCACATGACGCGGAGAGCTGGGGCATCACCCTGATACTCATCACGGCAGTTGCCGGGTTCCTTTTCGCCAGTTTCGCTGGAGCAATGTTCGCATCCGCGCTCTCAAAGGCGCTGACCAAAACGGCTGAAAGCCTCGCAGCTGGGGCTGACGAAGTCGCTTCAGCTGCCACTGAAATATCGTCCACCAGCGAAGCGCTATCCTCGAGCGCCACTGAGCAGGCATCGGCAATTCAGGAAACAGCGGCCTCCGTCGAAGAAATGAGCGCGATGGTCAAGAAGAATTCCGACAACGCCGGCCGCTCGGTTGAGGTGGCCAAGGGAAGCCAGAACTCGGCCTTGCGGGGGAAAAAGGTCGTCGAGGAAATGATCACGGCAATTGACGACATCAGCAACTCCAACGCGGAGATCATGCGCGAGATCGATAATTCCAACAAGAAGATCGCGGATATCGTGCAGGTGATATCTGAAATCGGCAACAAGACAAAAGTCATCAATGACATCGTCTTTCAAACCAAACTTCTCTCATTCAACGCGTCAGTTGAGGCCGCTCGTGCCGGCGAACACGGAAAGGGCTTTGCCGTGGTCGCCGAAGAGGTTGGAAACCTGGCTCAGATGAGCGGCAACGCGGCAAAAGAGATTTCCTCCATGCTCGAGGGATCGATCCAGAAGGTGGAAGAAACGGTCACAACGACCCGCACTAATGTCGAAGTACTCGTGAAAAACGGAAGGTCCAAAGTCGAAACCGGAACGGTGGTTGCCAAGCGGTGTGGAGAGGTGCTGGATGAGCTCGTGCAGGACGTCGGCCGGGTAACCGACATGGTTGGCGAAATCTCTTCCGCTTCAGCGGAACAAGCAACCGGAGTGCAGGAGATCACCAATGCCATGAGACAGCTCGACCAAGTAACCCAGCAGAACACCTCGTCCTCCCATCAGGCCGCGGCAGCTTCAGCACAGCTTGCAACGCAGGCTGAATCCATGCGCGCATCAGTCGAAGAGCTGCTCAAGGCTGTGAATGGCGATAATGGAAAGAGGCCGACCCCTAAAACCGGTTCGTCAGAACCGCAGGCGAAAGTAATCAGCCTCCGTGCCTCTCGAGGAAAACACGAGGAGAAGCGGTCTCAAACCGCTGCTGGTTACTTCGGTGATCCTGCCCTGCCGTCGGAATCCGACGTGCGGTTCAAGGAAGTTTAATTCGCAAGAGGGAGGCCTAGATGGGCGATTCAAATACCTTGTCCGAACAAAAGTCATCAGGAGCCATCCAGAAGTATCTCAGTTTTTCCCTCGGCAACGAGGAATACGCGGTGCCCCTGCTGGGAGTGCGGGAAGTCATAGCCATTCCGGATATCACCCCGGTTCCGCACACGCCCCCGCATTTTCTCGGCATGATGAACCTTCGGGGGCAGGTGATTTCGGTTATTGACCTGCGGCTCAAATTCAACATCAAGGCCGAAAAAACCGCGGAGACATCAGTTATTATTTTCGACCTGGCCACATCAGCCCTGGGCGTCGTGATCAACTCCGTGAACAGCGTTCTGCCGCTCGATAGCGCCAATATCGCACCCAGGCCAGAAATCCAGAGCTACAAGAGTACGGAATACATCACGGGAGTAAGCAAGCACGATAACAAACTCATTCTATTGCTCGATATCAACAAGGCATTGAGCATTGAAGAGCACGTCGCAATCAGCAAGGTGATGGCGAAAACAGCCGCATAGCCTCGTTTTTCAGATTGAGTGCCTGTATCCGCTATAGACCTTCCTCGAGGCGTTCAACTATAATAAAGCCACTGAACCCGTGGAATTCAAGACGACCCCTAAGGAAGGTAAAACATGAGAGCCAGCTTTGTGCGGATAGCGAGCGTCAGTGTTATTTGCAGCGGCTCTCTCTTGTTCATGGGAACCCGCGACGCTGGTGCAGCGACAGTGCGCTGGTCGGCGACAGTTGCATCGACTACGTCAGGGCAGCTGTTTGTGGACAACGCGAACAACGTATATCGACTCGGCAACGCGAATTACAGCAAGCACAATGGGACCACCGGAACGGAGATTTACTCAGGCATTTTTTCCTATACTTCGAATCAGGGTTACACCGTCAGTCCAACGGCCTCGCAATTTTATAATGGTACCGGCACCACAACAGCCTCTTATATCGATTTCCGCTACGCCGACACTGGCGCGAAATTCAGACTTATCGGGGTAAACACCACCGCAAGCACTGGGTTCACCTGGCATTCTCTGGCCTCGGACAATGCGAATAACGTCTATTTCTGGGGAACAACCGGGTCAACGTTGGCTAAAGTCGATCCCACTGGTTTGATCAAAGTATGGAGCATCGCACTCACACTTTCAGGCACTTCCCACGGAAGGATTGCCCTCAGCAATAACGACACTCATCTCTTCGCCGCGCAGGTCTCGGGGACGACTCGCTATTTCTACAAAATCGCTGCTTCGGATGGCTCGATTGTCACAAGCAGAACCATTCCAGCAGGCCCGGCCGATGCTGCTGGCAAAATCGGAATTACCGCTGCCGACCCGACGAACACTTATGTCTACATCGTGACTACAACGGGTACCCTTTACAAATACAGGCAGTCCGACTTGAGTGAAGTCTGGTCCTCCTCCCCTCCGGCGGGCACCTACAAGTTCCTAATGGCCAATCCCACCACGGGGGCACTCTACCATGCGGTCACAGGAGGGGCGGGAACTCTGTTCTACAAGATCGACACGAGCAACGGCACAAGCAGTCTCGTACTTGATGCACCAATTGCCGCCATTTCTGCGGTGCCGGACAATCTAGGTAATATCGTGGCAGTGGCAGGAACAACGTTGGTGAGCTATTCATTGGATTCCGAGCCCCCGGTGACAACCGCCTCACCGACGGGAGGCCCCTACACCAGCAGTCAATCGGTCACGCTTTCCTGCGTTGACGGCGCATCGGGCTGTGGTCCGACTTATTACACGACGGATGGGTCCACTCCGACCGCCTCTTCCAGTCTTTACACCGCTCCCATCGCGGTCAACTCCAGTCTGACTCTGAAATTTTTCAGCAAAGACGCCGCCGGCAACAATGAATTCGTCAATACTCAGAATTATGTGCTCTGCACATCCCCGATGTCTGCAACCGTCTGGGCTAGCGCCCCAACCATCACGGCAAACCAAACCGCGATCAAACCAGCGCATATCACGGAGCTGCGAACCAAAATCGCGAGCCTGCGTTCAGCGGTGAATCTGTCTACCTGCAGTTGGACGGACCCGACGCTTTCTATAAACGCGGCTACCATCCGGAAGGTTCACCTGGACGAGTTGCGCAGCTGCCTTGCCGAGGTTTACACCGCCTGTGGCCAGGCGGCTCCGGTCTATACTGACCCGACGTTAACCGTGAATCAGACGAAGATCAAAAAGGTGCACCTCGACGAGTTGCGAGCTGCGGTTACCAACGCGCCTTAATTCGAGTCATGAGTCCGTTGGAGCGGCCCTTTCGGATTATTGATAAGTTCCAAGCGCGATCCACATGCTTCCGTTGCAGTATTCCATGTTGTGCGTGGTGTAATTATAGCGTTGAGTGCCCTCACCGTTGGCCTGCCCGGCCCCGCACGTGGTTACAGCAGTACTGCTGCCGGAGCGAACGCCTCCGTTCACGTCGAGGCTGACAGCGGGGCTGGAGGTTCCGATGCCAACCTTGCCGGTGCTATAGAAAATGTTCGACTCCGAGGTCGTCCATTGGGTCGTGCCGCTTAACGCCTGCCATGTGGCATTTCCTGAGGCATCGGAAGTAAGCACCTTTCCTGAAGCCGGGGTACCGCCGGTCACCTGAAGGGTTCCCGTCACCATTCCAGAGGCCGTGATCGTTCCCGCACTGAAGTTCCCGCTCAATCGGTCGTCCACGTATTTCTTTGTCGCGGCATCCGTTTCCTGGGTCGGTGCACTCGATAACGTCACGCTCGCAAAGGTCGGTGTCGCCGCGGAATCGAGATCCTGAGGAGGCGCTGAGGATGGGCCTAAGCTTTTGATACTCGATCCGTCCCAGTACTTGATTTCACCCGCGCTTGAATCGAACCAGGTTTGTCCGGTCTGAGAGGCATTCCAAGTGGTTATGTCGGGATCTCCCGCGCGAACACCGAGCCCGAGGTAAGCGCCAGTGGCCATGGTCAGCGATCCGTCAATCCCGAGCTGAGCATAAAGGCTATCGTGATGATGAAGAGATGAGGCGTCCTGTACGCCATTCATCCCGAGGAGCGTATCGAGTGCGCTCTTGCTCACCGCATACGAAGATGCATTACCTGTGATCTGCACGAAGTTCGCAGGATCCAGGCCTTGAAGCGTTTCCGCCACCAACGACTGCGGTACCGGGCTGATTGTTAAATCCGGGCTCATTGTTTCGGGCGATGCGCCTTGAGGATAAACGGTGACGCGCAGACGACGAGGATCTCCGGCAGCCGGCGTATAACCACCGGAACAGTTCGTGCCCGCCGCGCGGACCTGCGCGGAGTTCGCGAAAATCACTGAAAGCGACTTCCCGGGATCATTCCCTGTCCTCTTTGGCGCTCCCGGTTCGGAACCTACGTGAACCGAAAAGAGCCCGGAGGTCTGTGACAGATCGATGCCAGAATTGCGCTCCTCATAGAGCAGACAGCTTGCGTCGGGGGAATAGATTCCGATCACCAGATCCACCATGTCTGTCATGGGAGCCGTGCCGTCAGGCGTAAGGAATCGCCCCTGATAGGTGAAGCCGGGATAGAGGGAGGTAGACGCCCAGACTGCATTTCCTAAAAAAAGTTGAAATAGAAGCAGGGGAAGAACCGCCAGCAACCGAACCAGTGGTTCCAACCTAAGTTCTCGCAATGCCTTTATATTCCAGAAGCTCATGAGTTACCCAAATGTGGATATCTCAATTATGCATTACTGGACTAAATCAGTAAACAATTATTGCATCACCAATATTTAATTTTCTTATCAATCTCTAAATAATTACAGCCACCAACATCAGTACAATCTAATAAATTGAATTCAAACATGTATTTATATCTCCAAGGAGAAGAAGATGCGGAAGTTCTCTCATTTCATGCTTGGTTTGACTGCGCTGGTTTTCTCATCCAGCGCGTTTTCCGGTGAGGTTCCGATGGAACTCAAAGGCGGAAAGATCGTGAGCCCACAGGAAGCGAAAGCTTTGATTGATAAAGGCGGGATCGCAGTCGATACGCGCCCCAAGGCACGCTTCAACGAAGAGCACCTGCCGGGGGCGATCGTTGTTCCTTATGACGATGTTTCAAAAAAAGAAGTGAAGTTCGACGCGACCGTGGACAAATTCGCTCTCGACAAGCTTCCAAAAGAAAAGAGCACGGCACTGATTTTCTATTGCGACGGCCTGGACTGCTGGAAAAGCTACAAGGCATCACTCGCCGCGATCAAGGCGGGCTTCACGAATGTGAACTGGCTGCGCGTTGGGCGCCCCGGCTGGAAAGAGGCCGGCTTCCCGGTCGAGAAGTAAGTTAGCGTAACGAACGGAAAGGCAACGGCGTGATAAGAGCTCTAGTTCGGAAACTGAATGATCGGATTGCGAAACTCCTCGGCCGCATGAGCCTACGCCTGAAATTCTATTCAGGCTTGGCGGTTCTGGCGGCTCTTGTCACGCTCGTTTCCTCACTGGCGGTTCACACCGCCATCACGGGACAAAGGACGCTGAAAGGCGTTTTCGAGGGCCAGGTTCTCGCGCTCATGGCGCTTGAGGACATGGTAGGCACCGCGAAGGACATCCCCTTTCGCCTTTCTTCCTATCTGGGCGGACAGATGGCCGGAGCAGGCCTGAAGGTATCGCTCAAGGAAAACCAGGTTGCGTTGAACTCGCAGTGGGAAAAGTACCAAGGCAATTTCAGCGGACAGGACCTCGGATCCCGCGAGCAGGAGCTGATGGGAAAGATAGACAGTGCCATCAAAACCGACTTGGTGGCTTTCATGCAAAACGTCGAGGCCGCCCTCGTCAGTGATGACCGCTCGCGCATGGTCGAAATCGCGGACGACCTCTGGCCCGATCTCCAGGTTTCGCTCCTGAAGACGATTTCGAAACTCCGAGATGAAAAAGAACTCCGCGCCAGAAACGCTTACGAGGCTGGTGAAAAACGCACCCGCTCGGCAATCAGTCTCGCGCTGGGAACGCTTGCTCTCGCCCTGATTGTTCTTGGATTCGGAGCGATAGCCGTTGTTTGGATGAGCCGGACTCTGGGGCGGATGGTGGAGGCGCTCAACGGCGGGGCCGAAGGACTCACCGCAACCACCGACCAGCTCAAGGGCGCTGCGCAGAGCCTTGCTCAGGCGAGCGTCGAACAGGCAGCTGCGCTTCAGGAAACCGCCGCCTCCATCAGCGAGATGAAAGAGAGCGCTGACCGGAGCGCCGAAAACGCGGCCGCCTCCGGCGACGCTTCGAAATCCGGGGCCAGGACCGCTGAACGCGGAAAACACGCCGCCGAAGAAATGATTGAAGCAGTGACAATGATCGATAACAGTAACCGCGCCATTGCCACCCAGGTCGAGAAAAGCAATCAGCGTTTTGATGAAGTCACGCGAGTCATCGGTGAAATTGGCGAGAAAACAAAAGTCATCAACGATATCGTCTTTCAGACGAGGCTGTTGTCGTTCAACGCCTCAGTGGAAGCAGCCCGTGCCGGCGAGCACGGGAAAGGATTCGCCGTCGTGGCGGAAGAAGTGGGCAAACTCGCACAGATGAGCGGAACCGCCGCCCAGGAGATCGGAGCCATTCTCGAGCAAAGCATCAGCAAAGTGCAGGAGATCGTCCATGAAACGAAAACTCAGGTAAATCGCTTTGTCGAGGAAGCAAAAACCCGCACCGCGTCAGGCGTCACTCTCGCAAAACAGAGCGATAACATTCTCACGGAGGTTCTTACATTCGCCGAATGTTCCAGCACCATGGCTGATGAAATCACATCCGCATCACGGGAACAGGCCAAGGGCGTAAGCGAGATCTCGAAGGCGATGTCACAACTGGATTCCGTTACGAATCAGAATACCGCCGAGACCCAGCGAATATCCGAGGCGACGTACAAGCTGGCCAGCGATTTCGAAAAGGTCCGGAACGTGGCGTACGGCCTTCGTGACCTGGTCGAAGGACGCGCCAACACCGACTCTGAAAAAGTTTAATCCGGCTCAAGTTCAGTCGGAACTTTACACCCCCTGCCGCCTCGGCCATAGTTGCCGCGAATGTCAGACTTGCGAAGACTACTCCAGCAGAAGTTCGGGTTCGACGGCTTCCGAGCATCACAGGAAGCGGTCTGTCGCGCCGTTTCGGCGGGAGAGGACGCTCTTCTGGTGATGCCGACGGGAGCCGGCAAGTCACTCTGCTATCAGCTCCCCGGCCTGGCCCTTCGAGGAACGACGCTGGTGATCAGCCCCCTTCTGGCTTTGATTGACGATCAGGTGGCCAAGCTCCAGGCGAAAGGATTTCGTTGCGAGCAGATTCACTCCGGCCGGTCGCGCGAAAGCTCACGGAACGCCTGTATCCGGTATCTTCGAGGCGAACTTGATTTTCTGTTCATCGCGCCGGAGCGTCTCGCGGTTCGCGGTTTTCCTGAAATGCTTCAGAAGCGAAAACCCACGCTGATCGCGGTAGACGAAGCGCATTGCATCTCCCAGTGGGGGCATGACTTCAGGCCGGAGTACCGCAAATTGGGAGAAAGACTGACGGGGTTGCGGCCCGCGCCCATCATCGCGCTGACCGCCACCGCCACCCCTGTCGTACAGGAGGACATTGTCCGCCAACTCGCGATTCCGCAGTGTCGGCGATTCATTCAGGGTTTTCGACGGACCAATATCGCGATCCACGCACATGAAGTCCCTCCTTCAGCCCGAGCCGAGGCCTGCCTGGACCTTTTGAAATCCGAAAGCCCGGACTCAGTGCCAGTGAATGAAAAGCTCCCGGCGATCATTTATGCGACGACCCGCAAAGCGAGCGAGGAACTGGCACAGGCTCTCAAAAACAGGTTCCACGCGCAGTGTTATCACGCCGGCATGTCGCCCGAGGCAAGAGAGGACGCGCAGACGCGTTTTCTCTCGGGCAAGCTCGACGTGATTGTCGCCACGGTTGCTTTTGGCATGGGCATCGATAAAGGCGACGTACGAACCGTGATCCACGCCGGCATGCCTGGCACCGTGGAAGGTTATTACCAGGAGATCGGACGCGCGGGGCGCGATGGAAAACCCTCTCGCGCGATGCTTCTTCACTCGTTCGCGGACATGAAGACTCATGAGTTTTTCATTGAGCGCGACTATCCCGAAGCGGATATCTTGAACCAGATTTTCAAAACCGTGTCCCGAACGCCCGCGCCTCGCGAAAAGGTCGGCAGAAAACTGGGCAAAATCGATTCTGAAGTTTTTGAAAAAGCCGTTGAAAAACTCTGGATGCACGGAGGAGTACTCGTTGACCCCGAGGAAAACATGAGCGCCGGCGATCCAGGCTGGCGTAAAACTTACGAGAAACAGCGAACACATCGCCTGGAAAGCCTGCGGCAAGTCGGATTGTTCGCGCGCGCGCCGGGATGCCGGATGGTGTTTTTCGTGAACCACTTTGGTGACAAAGCCGATCAGCAGGGCGCCTGCGGAATATGCGATCGCTGCGCAGGGGCCACCTCCACCTCCAATCGCTCTTTCAACACCACAGAACGCACGATCGCCGCCCTGATTCTCGCAACACTGGACGGCGGGCCGAAATCAGCTGGAAAACTCTTCGAGGAAGCCGCAGGTGGAAATACGCGAAGAGATTTTGAAGCCGTTCTCGATCTGCTTCAGCAGGCGAAGTGGCTCGGGATTGAAGCGGAATCCTTCGAGAAAGATGGGCGCACCATCAACTATCGAAAAATCGAACTCACGAACTTCGGAAAGTCGGCTAAAGCCGCGGACATCGCGAAGCTTCAAGTCAACGCTGCCTTGTGGATTGCGCCTTCCCCGACGCAACGTCCGGTGAAAAAACGGCGCAAGGCCGCCAGGGTTTCAAACGCGAGTTCGGATTCCGGCAACGAACATGCTTCGCCGGGACTTCTGGAAGCGCTCCGGACCTGGCGCCTGGGCAAGGCACGTCAACGCGGAATACCCGCTTTCCGAATTTTCAGCGACAGCGTCCTGGAAGCACTGGCCATACAACGCCCAAGCTCGCTTGACGAACTGCTCGAGGTTCGGGGCTTCGGCCCCAAGCTGCGCGACAAATACGGGTCAGAAATCCTGAACTGCCTGGCTGATCGTTAAAAAGCGGAGTTCACGCGACTATTTGACTATGTGGCCATTTTGCCATATAACCACACGACATGGAGAATCACTCTTGAATCGCCTGTCTCGTCAGAAGTATGCGCTCAGGGCTAAAATCGTGAAGGCTATGGCCCACCCTACCCGCCTTTTCATCATCGATCAGCTGATGAAAGGCGAAAGATGCGTCTGTGAGCTGATTGAAATGGTTGGCGATGATCCTTCCACGATATCGAAGCACCTTTCTCTCATGAAAAGCGCCGGCCTGCTTGAAGACGAGAAGCGAGGCCTGAAAGTTTTTTACAAACTGAAGTATCGCTGCCTCACGGGTTATCTCGACTGCATTGACCGGGTGCTGACGAATAACTCCAAAGAATACGTGAAATTCGCGTCTCTAGACGTTTGAACGAAAGGACAAGAAATGAAAAAGATCCAGATTCTCGGAAGCGGCTGTGCGAAGTGTAACCAACTCACGGAGCTGACTGAAGTGGCAGCCAAGGAGCTTGGCATCCTCTACAACCTCGAGAAGGTCACCGATTATGCAAAGATCGTGAGCTTCGGCGTAATGAGCACTCCTGCTCTGGTGGTCGACGGACGGGTCCGGCTATCCGGAAAATTGGTATCAGTCGAGGAACTCAAGAAGCTTCTTCAGTAAGCGGGGCCTCGATTGAATAGAAAAGTCAAAAAAGCGATCACCGCTCTCCTCCTTCTTTTTGTTGCGCTCAGCGTGGTCGTATTGGCTGCGAAGGAAGTCCGGAGGCATGATTTCACTCCTGCAGCACTAACCGATGTCGCTGAACCGGAACGCGGTCATCAGGTGATCGCATACTACTTTCACGGAAATGCCCGTTGCACCAGCTGCAGGATGATCGAAGCCCTTTCTTATCAGACGCTTCAGAAACATTTTGAAGCCGCGCTATCCGACGGACACCTTGTCTGGCGCCTCGTGAACGTGGAGCTACCCGAGAACAGTCACTTCATACGTGACTACCAGCTTGTGACAAAATCACTGGTCCTGATCGAACAGAACGATGGAACGCAGAAGAGGTGGAAAAACCTGGAAGCCGTATGGAACCACCTGAACAATCCTGAGATCTTTGAGCGCTACGTAAAGACGGAAGTGGAAGCCTACCTGGCGGATAGCGGTCCATGAACGATCTATTGGCAGCGACCGCTTCAGCGCTTTGGCTCGGAGTGCTCACATCCATAAGCCCCTGTCCGCTGGCGACTAACATCGTCGCGGTCAGTTACCTCGGAAAAGGAGCGGAGCATCCACGACGGGTGCTCTGGGGCGGCATCCTGTACACCTCAGGCCGCGCAATTGCTTACGCAGGACTCGGCTGGATCATTGCTCGAAGCCTGCTTTCCACGCCGGAGTTATCGCAAGCTCTTCAGCTCTACATGAACAAGATCCTGGGACCGCTTCTGATCTTAATCGGAATGTTCCTTCTTGAGTTCATCACGCTTCCTTTTCCCTCGTCTTGGAGTTCAGAAAAGCTGCAGACCAGACTGCATGAAATGGGGCTTTTCGGTGCCGCACCATTGGGTTTCGTACTGGCTCTTTCGTTCTGCCCTGTTTCCGCTGCGCTCTTCTTTGGAAGCTTGATTCCGCTTACTCTGCATTCCTCATCCACTTTACTTTTACCCAGCATCTACGGCGTTGGAACCGGAATCCCAGTGCTTGCTTTTGCACTCCTAGCCACCGCGGGAGTACACGTGGCAGCCAGGCTCTTCAACAGGATCGGGACCGTCGAAATCTGGCTGAGGCGAGTCACGGCAATCGTTTTTATCGGAGTGGGCATTTACTACTCACTGAATTATGTGTTCGAAGTCTTCACTTGAGGAAATCGTATGAATGCAAAAGGAACTGAATCGACGTGCTGTTCACGCTTATGGCAAACCATAGCCGCAGCAGCCGCACTCACGGCCGTATGGCTGATTCTTTACTCGAATCTTCTGACTCTTTCAAAATGGCTGACCTATGACTTGCTTTCCATTTCAGAGGGCAGTCATTTCGGCTCTGCTGTCGAATTCTTTATTTTCGAAGTGCCCAAAGTCCTGATGCTCCTGGTTGCCGTCGTCTTCGCCGTCGGGATCATCCGTTCTTTCTTCACGCCGGAGCGCACGCGAAAGCTCCTGTCCGGAAAGAAAGAGGCTGTGGGGAACGTTCTCGCCGCGCTGCTGGGAACCGTCACCCCCTTCTGCTCCTGCTCAGCGGTGCCGCTTTTCATCGGATTTGTGACGGCGGGAGTGCCGCTTGGCGTGACTTTCTCTTTCCTGGTTTCGGCACCGATGGTCAATGAGGTCGCGCTCGTACTGCTCTTCGGACTTTTCGGCTGGAAAGTCGCACTCCTGTACTTCACGACAGGTCTTCTCATCGCCATCATCTCTGGTTGGGTCATTGGAAGAATGAAACTGGAGCGGCATGTGGAGGAATGGGTTTATCAGGCCATTGCCGGCGAGGCCGAAATCACATCGCTCAGCTGGCCTGAGCGAGTCGCACAGGGCACCGCGGCCGTAAGAGACATCGTCGGAAAAGTCTGGCCTTATGTTGCAGCGGGTATCGCCGTTGGCGCGGGCATTCACGGCTACGTACCCGAGAATTTCATGGCGTCGATCATGGGCAAGGGCGCCTGGTGGTCAGTGCCTCTCGCTGTCGCCATTGGTGTCCCCATGTACTCCAACGCGGCCGGGATCATCCCCGTCGTTCAGGCCTTACTGGCGAAGGGAGCGGCATTAGGCACCGTGCTCGCATTCATGATGTCCGTGATCGCGCTTTCGCTTCCGGAAATCGTGATCCTGAGAAAAGTGCTGAAACCGCGCCTCATCGCGACGTTTGTTGGTGTCGTTGCCACCGGGATTCTGGCGGTAGGCTATCTGTTCAACGCACTGCTTTAAGCTGCGACCGGACTAGTCACAGTGCGGAGGGCCGACGAGCCCGTTATTGAAATCGTCGAAGAGCGTTTTCCATTCAAGAACCTGCGCCTGAATTTCGGGGCTGAGCTTCCCCCAGTCCAGATAGCTATGCGAAGCCAGGAAGGCATCCGCCGCGAGCACAGCTTCCGCGATGGAGCTGTCCGAAGCTCCCTTGCTCACATTCAGTTTTGCCGCAAGCAGCTGGGCATAGAGCTTGGTGATTCCGTTCTCGGCTGTTCCATACGTATGCTCGCCAAGAACATCGTAGGCCACCTGGGTTGTTGAGACCGGAAGGGACTTCAAGCCCTCCAAGGTACCAAGGGATTTCGGAAGATAAAGCGAGAGCACTCCGAGGTGATTCTTCCAGTAACCGATCGTCAAAGTGCAACCCTTCTGTTCTTCGCCACAATTGCCGTCTTTGCAGATATTTTCGCAGGATCCATCATCGCAGACGTTCGGCAGGCAACCCCAGAAGGTAGCTTTATTGTTCTGGCCCTGACCATAAAGAGATTGCGAGATCAGGTGACCGATCACGAGCCCTGCGGGGAAGAGCACATCCGCGCGTGGCGCGAGAATACTTCCTTCGATCTGGATTTCTCCGATGTAAAGCGATGTGGCTTCCGCGAAGTTGTAGAGAATCCGGCTGGCGTTGACGCCCTCAACAAAGAGGCCCTTCGAATGGAAAGCCGCCGCTGAACCCGAGACGTTGACCAGTACGGTGGAACTCGCGGGCGCCGAGATCCTGAGTGTGTGAGTTCGCTCCAGAGTTTCACCTGTGATCGAGAAGACATTGATCAGAGGATCATGTCCGGCCAATACGGTTTCAAAACGGGCATTTTCGTTTGGATTGAAAAGAGCCGCGCTATTCGGCTGAAGAGCTGCAAGGCGATCGGAAAGTGACGTGAGATACGAGCGCACCGCAGGCACATCGATGGGTGCGGGACGCTGGGTCAGTCCTCCGAAAAAGCTGGCGGCTTGGGTGACCTCAGCCGTGGTTCCGTAACTCGCAGCTCCATTCAAAACGGCGCCACTGGGAAACTGAAGACTTCCGCCCACGATCAAATCGAGACGACTGGCGTCCGCTTCGAGAATTTCGCCGATGCTGTAATTGCCGAAGTAAGCATTCCCCCCGACGACGACGCGTCCCTGAGTATCAGCGGACGGCTGTGTGACATCACCGAAAACGAAAAGATTGAAATCCCAGGCCTCGCCAAGGGCAGCCTCGTAGCAGGCGCCATATTTGACGGATTGATGAACCGTGCCTGGCTCGACGGAACCCAGATCATAGGGTGATTCTCCTCCACCGATACAAGCGGAAAGGAGGAAAAGAGGGAATACCGCCAAAGTTCGGGTCCAGATTTTGGCTTTGCACATACCAGCTACTCAGCAACCCTGGTGCCAAACCGCCCCATGTTTTTTTTAATGAGTTCCACGTATTTACCCTGCTGCTGTCCATCTGACACAGGGAGCGAGGGGTTCAGATGTCAAAACATTGGTCAGGATTTTCTTTATAAATTGCCCCCGAGCTGGGGGTGAGATAGGTTCGCGCCGCGATGGAAGAAATCACTTTAGCAGCCGTACTCAGCTTGTTTGTGATTGTTTCGATGTCCTTGGCGATAGGGGCAGCTTTTTATTATTTCATTCTCCGTATTCGCGCTGCCAACGCGCTTCGTGCGACAGCCGAAACCGTAGCCAAAATCGCGGCGACAAGAAAAGACGCGGAAATACAGCCCTCGTTGAATCAGGCAATCGACGCCCTGTTCGCTGCCCGAGACAAGCGAGATGTGGCAGCCCTCAACTCGGCTTTCGAAAGTCTCCGCACTTTCAGAGACCAGGAGTTGCAGTCTCAACTCGAATCCCAGTCCCGGAATCCGGCCGCATCCGGCATTTTTGAAAAAATGCCGCCACCGCACTCAGAGATCGGTCTTTAAATTACTTATGTTTCCGAGAAGTTAAGACTCGGTTAAATAATTTGACGCATAGCATCATTCATGAGATAGGAGCGCCCATGGGAACCGAGGATCTAGCACCACTCGTCTCAGTTCTGATCTTCTCCGTCATGCTCGGAGTGATCTTCGTCGCCGTTCTGGAATACTCGCGGCTGAAGCGATCGTCTTCCGTTTCCAAGAAGAACGTCGTGAGACCCACGGTTCGGTTTATTTAATTCTCCTTTTCCTCGATCCAAAACGAATACGTTTCCCCTGGCCCGAGATCCGGAACATGCACCCGAATTGTGCGAAGGACTCCTGTTCGGCGCTCTACCTCCGGGATTCCAGGCACCAGCGGAATCGTCACGGATTCCACCTTGATATCATTCCCGTAAACCCGGTATCGCTGGCCTTCCATGAGGCGCACCAGCGGTTTTTCGAACGTCTGCGTCCCGCCGTTGCGAACCCAGACCCGATACGCGATGGCGTCCTTCTTTGACGAAGCGACGGAGAAAGAAGTATCCGGATCAGCGCCGTCGTCCAGCGAAGAGGAACTCTCGTCCTCAGGATACAAGGACTCGAGCTCGTCTTTGGGAGCACCCTTCTTCGAATGGACAGGATCCCGGAGGTCGATAGGGATCCGGCTCGGCGCGACGGCCTCCAGCGAAACCTCCATATCGGAGCGCGTTTCCCAATATCGAGTCAACGTGCGAATATCGGAAAACTCAGCTCCTTCTGTTTTCAAGCTGTCCAGAACTCTTCCGAGCAATTTCTCGTTCCCCGGCTTTCCCAGTCCGCCCAGACTCAGTCCGAGAAGATAAGGTCCACCCGCCCAACCCGTGAAATGATACTGGGCCAGAATCCCTGAAACAATATCCTCCTCGCCTCTCTCGCCCCAAGCGCGCTGAAGCAAAGCAAGATCCGAAGCGCCACGAAATGGCCAGAACACCAGTGAAGCCTGGCTCGGGCCATCGGCCACCGAAAGCCCGTCAGCGAAGTGAAGCATCATGTCCTGAGTGCGGGACAGGTGGAACCGAGTCGGGCTGAGTTGATCGCCAAAAGGATCTTTGACGACATAAGAGAAGCGATTGGCGATCAAAGCCGCATAGTGATCAGCAAAACTCGTGACCCCTGGAATCGTGAGCGCTCCCGAAACAGGCCCGGCCCCGAGACCGTTGGGTCGTGGCAGCTCGGAGTACTGCTCGCGCCAACGGGCCAGGCGGTTATAGCGAGTGTAAAAGTCCATTTCCTCGGGATCGCCCTGCTGATCAAGATCACCCGCACCGGTCTCGACTTCTCCGATATCCGGAGACTTCGACGAACTCAGTATTCCGGCCGACTCGGGATCCGACTGCACCCAATTCATCAAAAGAAAGTGGGACCCTGGGACCTTCTGGCTTGCCAGATAACGAGCCAAATGAAGGGCTTTGCCCGGTTTTCCGTCAGCAATGGCCCCGACACCCACCGGCACCCGCTGTCCCCCCGGCCAGAGTTCCAGCCCGGCTTGCGGAGCCCTGAGCAGGTGAGCATAAACACGCTGGCTCAACAAATCCCAAGTCGCACCGTGAAGCACTTCCAGTTTTCCGGCAAGGCGGGCCGGGAGCGAAGTCCAACCCACCCGTCCGCCGCCAAAATCCCGAAGAAGCATTGCAGTCAAAGTTCGGGAAGTGCTTCTTCCGAAATCCGCCTCATCATCCTCATGAAGAACCAGCGCCTCGCCTCCGCCGTCGCTTACGTCGGCCAGGGTGCGCGGCTTTCCGTGCTGCGGAATCTGAACGACGAGCCCCGAAGGCCACCCACCCCACGCCATCCTGGGCCCCCCCAGCACGACGCGCAAGGAATCGGAGTGTTCGGGCTGCCTCCACGCGTGGACCCGGAAGAGAGCCTGAACTTCATCTGAACCCTTGCCGGGAGGACGTCCCACGGCAAGCAGGCTTCCGCCCGAAAAAACATGCTCACGCAGGCGTTCCCAGAACGGCCGTGGCACATCCGCGTCCTCGCACAAAATGATCAATGCGCCTTTGGGCAACGCCCCTACTACAGGACGCCCTAACTTCGGTTCCAGCTTGAGGGTTCGCGCCCGCTCGACCCAGCTCTGACAATCTGCGGATTTCAGCGGGTCTCCCCAGACGAGCACCGCGCTGCCCGAGTCCATCACCGCATTGGACTGCTTCAGGCCGGCCCGGACTTCCGGAGTCGGTTTCGAATACAGAGTCCAGGTTTTCGCCGACTCGAGAAACGGATCAGTTTTCCTGTTGCTAGGCAGAGAGGCGTCGAGTGCGAGAATCTTACGAGGAGTGATGCGCGAGAACAATGGTGATGCACTGAAATCAAACGGATGATGTCCGGAAAGGTCAAGAGAGAGGCGGACCAGAAAGAGCAGAAGGGCAAAGGAGATGGAAGCACCCAGCAGGAAAATGCGGATTTTGCGCCGACCGTGAGCCGGGATGGTCGAGGCTTTCAGAATAAAGCCCGCTGTCAGGTGAACGATGGCCAGCGAACACGTCAACAGCGTGATACCGAAAAGCAGTGATGAGAGAAAAATATCGTATCTCATCGCGAGCCCGTCCCTCCCTCGGATCCAGTCAGCTGAAATATTTCGCGGAAAAGATCCTGACCCGCCGTGGACGATGCGGCAGGTGCATCCACAATTCGGGAGTCCATCGTTTCGGCGGC